>Ga0080013_1000028_pt1 | contig 184716 bp, 171 predicted proteins | sample ETNvirenome_6_85_FD_69236 | JGI IMG/M metagenome (GOLD analysis project Ga0080013, IMG submission 69236) | Marine viral communities from the Pacific Ocean - ETNP_6_85 (SPADES assembly) (version 2) | ecosystem: Environmental > Aquatic > Marine > Oceanic | place: Pacific Ocean | collected...
GCCATCAGCAATTAAAAAAGGTAGAGGAGCAACTAAATAATCGCCCTAGAAAATGTTTAGGATTTAAAACACCAAATGAAGTCTATAATGAATTAGGTGGTGCACTTCCAATTAGAATCTAGGAATGGGTGTCTTCCTTATTTGTCATGGGTGTCATCATTATTTTAATAATGCTTTTCGTACTTATTTACTAGAAATTGAACTTTCAAAGGGATGTGGTGGTGTATTTCCAATAAAGCATTAACTTGTTATTTACAAGCAATGCTATAGTTAGTTATATCGTTTTAGGTGTTGATTCAGTAAAAAATAAATGACGAACAATATAATAATAAAAATCAATATGGTGTGGTTTCGCTTTTTTGTGCTCCTGTTATTTTTACTAACAAGTAGTGCTACATTTGCCAATAGCTCTTCACTAACTTCATCTGATATAAAATCAATCCAAAGCCTGCTTAGTGATATTAAAGCCAACAAGCTAGATTACCTTTTACACCAAAAACAACTAACCCACGCTTATAATGTCACTAAACATACAAAGCATAAACAGTTGCACCTTGAAGCGGCTGCCTTATATTCAGAGCTACTTTTTCGACAAGAACAATACACCGCGCTAAGTACCCATTTGCTAATGTATTTAAAGAGTACTGAGCTTGTAACATATAAAAACAGTCACCTACTATTTTTAGAGGCTCAGCTTAAACTTTTCGCAATTAACAAAGAGTTAAGTAATGCGCAATCGCTTGCTAATCAACTGCAAACGCAGGTAAAACAGCTTTCTCCTAACGAAAAAATCATTGTTTTTCGGGCTATAGCCTATTACTACACCGAAACCGACGAACTTAAAAAAACGCTAAGTGCGGCGTTAACAGGTTTAGAGCTTGCTATAAAAGAAGAAGACATAGCCTCGCAGGGCTACTTTTTTAGAAAAATTGCCGACGCTTACAACTACCTCTACAAAGATGATAAAGAAAAAGCCATTTATTATGCCCAAAAATCGGTAGATGCCTACGAGCAAACAAGCGACGGCCTATTTACTGCTAAAGCTTATTGGAGTTTAGGAAATGTATTACTTGAGGTCGGTCAGCCTAAAGACGCGCTTGTATACTTAAATAAAGCGCTGGCTTATTTTAGCAAAGTTAATATGAAAAAAGGTTTAGCCTTCGCTCAATATTCTATTGCAAATATTCAATACCTGCAGGGTAATTACGATACAGCTTTAATGCTTGCAAACAAAAATATTGCACTTGCAAGCTCTGCCGGCATTAACGACATGCATTTAGCATCAATGATTTTATTATCAGACATCTACACAAAGCAAAATTTATTAAATAAAGCCAACCAAGTAAACGACGAAGTATTTTTAAACCTAGATAAATTTAGCCGCAGCATTTATAAGGCTGATTTTTTAAGCAAACGCTATAAATTAAAGCGCCAGCTTAACTTCACTGAAGATGCATTTAAAGCTATTGAAGATGAGCTTGCTTATACAATAAAACACTACGAAGCCACCAGCGAAACCAATATAAAAACCTTGCAAGTTAAATTTGAAGTAAAAGAAAAAGAAGACAAAATTTTACAGCTAGAATACGAAAAAGACATAAACAAACTGCAGGCAACAGAAGAACACCAGCAAAAAATAATTTGGCGCTTAAGTGCCTCAATTGCCTTTATTTTAGTCATCGTGTCGCTATTTTTATTTTACCGCCAAATGCGCCAACGTAAAAAATACCATGCTATAGCATTAACCGACTACCTAACTAACAGCTTAAACCGGCGTGGCATTTTGCAAAAAGCAAATGAGTGTTTATCCCAGCAGAGCCTAGCAATAGCTATTGTCGATTTAGATTACTTTAAAGCTATTAACGACAAATTTGGCCATGATATAGGAGATTTAGTACTTATAAAATTTGCTCAAGCAGCAAAAGACACACTAAGTACTAACGATAAGTTTGGGCGCTATGGCGGCGAAGAGTGGCTATTTGTTTTAAAAACGCAAAACCGGGATAAAATAAACAACTTTTTTGAAAATCTTGAAAATAAGTTAACGCAGTACTGCAGTCATATTGAGGCATTGCCAAGTAAAACACACGTTACCTTTAGTGCTGGCGTGGCAATAAGTGATGCTAAAAGCAACTCACTCAGCGAGCTAATTAAACGTGCAGACCAACAACTCTATAAAGCAAAAGAAAATGGCAGAAACCAAGTAGCAATCGCGTAAATATACGTTATTAGTCACCTTCAATAATCATTTGTTTTATTTTTATCGCTTTTTCAAAGTGATCTAACTTGTGGGTGTGTATCCACCACGTAGCGGCTTGCATCAGCAGCTCTGGATTGTCGTTTTTATTTGCAAAAAAAGCGTAAAAAGAAAGGCCTACGTTTTCGCCTTTGGCTGCTATTTTTTTATCGCACACAGCTATAATTTTTGCTTTTAGTTCTTCCTGCATACATACCTTATTTAATTGTATTTTAATTATCTAAATATACCGTTTAAAAAACTAACAATTAGCTGTAAAAGACTTCTATCAACAATACTATGATTCTCAAACTCTTTATTAGGCGTATTTACTTTTGTAGCTTTGCATTCATTATTTAGCGGCTCATTTTTATGTATATTGGTTTCATAAGCTATATCAGCTTGCTCCATACATTGAGCAGAGCCCGCATAAGGCTTTGCCGCACAGCCAGTTAAAAATATACACAATGAAAATACAATTAAAAACGCTTTCATATTCAATCCTATTTTACGCACCCTTGTGCTTTAAATTATAGCTGTAAGTTTGCTTACTTAGTCGGCTATTAAAACAAGTAGATCAATAAAAAACACACCAACTTCATCAAAAAAAGTGTCGCCTTTAGCATCCTTTTTTATTTGAGCGCTTACACATTCATTGTAAACCTCTGAGCTTGTTTTAGCGCCATTTAGCTCAGTCATTTCTGCCTCTTGTATGCATACACGTCGTTCAGAATGCTCGGCTGTACTACATGCACTTAATAACGCGCACAGTAATAATGCTGTAGTGGGGCTTTTTAAGTTCATCCTTAAACTATCCTAATATCTAAAGTTTTATAAAAATATAGGTAAGGCAAGTATGTACAGCTTGTACCCAAATAATGCGCTACTTTACCACCTCAATAAAATACCCAACCAGTAAAAATATGTAAGCTTATGTAGCGTCAAAAGCAATCACCTCTTTTAATCTGAAAAAATTGCAGCTGTTTATGTGTAAAAGTTACAGAGCAACGCCATCCAAACCAACCAAAAGTACATTAAAGTCAATTATATCAACATATTAAAATCTGGCACTGCGCTTGCTTTTTAAAAGTTTATAAAGCAATTACAGCAAGGAAAGAGTTATGAATATTTTTGAAGCGCTACGTCACGACCACGATAAACAACGCGAGTTAGTAGATGCCCTTATTCAAACGCACGGCGATACGCAGCAGCGCCACAAGCTAATGGACGAGCTAAAAACCGAATTAGAAGATCATGCAAAATTTGAAGAGCGTTATTTTTATAACCCACTTATGTTTGACGATCTAACGCACGAAAAAGCACGCCACAGCGTTGCTGAACACCATGAAATTGACGAATTAATAGAACAACTTGAAGACACCGAAATGAGCTCATCGGCATGGTTAGTTGCTGCTAAAAAATTGCACCATTTAGTGCATCATCATTTAAGCGAAGAAGAACATGAAGTATTTCAATTAGCGGGTAAAGCCCTAACCGAAGGGCAAAAAGAAAGCCTAGCTAAACAGTACAACGATGCCATGCATTAGTTATTAATTAAACCGACTTCCATACACTCCCTTGTGTACTTATTGGTTATAAGCCGTATGGCTTATAACCATTTTTTTTGCAGTGCTACTTAATGGTAAATTTAACGTCTTGCTCGCGTAACACATAAAGTGCAAAACACGCTGCCCACATTGGCCACGCTGTAAAAAACAATAAGTTATTAAAGCCATCAATATACTGATTATAAGATGAAAGCGTTGATAGGCCGTGCATTACAAATATAACGCCATAAGTAAGGCGCTTTTTAATACCCGCTAAAAAAGCCAACACTAAAATAAGCTGTAACGCCCCCAGTACATAAGCAACCACATCTGTAGAGCCGCTAACACCATAAAAATGCTCAAAAATTCGTGCGCTATGCCCAGGGTTAACAAACTTATCAAACGTCCACATAATCATTACAATAAATACACCTAGGCGTAGCGAAAAAAGCGACCACTGCAAACGATTTTGAAAGTCAGTACCTGTTGTACCAGTCATAAAATTTCCTTAAAACTAAATAATTTAATGTTGAAACTAGCAAGACCGCTCAACACATATTTTATTTCACCTTAATGTATAATTTTTTAATAAATTCTGTGCCCTGCTTTGCGTTTGTTTGCGTATAAAACCGCTATTTATAAATTACGACCTATTATGGCAATAACTAACTACAGTATTTGTAAAACAAAAACATAGTGCCTAAAACTGAATAACGCTTTTGAGCAATGTGCTAAACTTTTAACGTTTCATTCTAAAAAACAAAAAGAATTAATATTTACTGAAAGTTATTCACAAAGCTGCAGGTCTTTATTGCCACATTCACACTAACCAAAATGAGAACCCTTTTGAAACATTCATATTTGGCACTTTTTATAGCCGCTTCACTCACACCTAATTTTTATGCTCATGCGGCACAATCTGCAGCTAATACCGACTCAATTGAACGTATTGAAGTAGCAGGCCAAACGATTAAATCTCAAGGGCTTTCTGTAAAAGATGCCACTATTAACGGCCCCTTCGGCGACAACCTTGCACTGCAAGACATAGCACGCTCAGTAACGCCTATTTCAAGCGAGTTAATAGAGCAACTAAATATTACTACCCTACAAGACGTACTAGCCGTGAGCCCAAACACTTACTCTGCAAGTGGCTTTGGTGCGCCAAGCTTACCTACTATTCGTGGCCAACTGGGTGAGCTTTTTCAAGATGGTACACGTCGTCAAGCGGGTAATAATGGCTTTGGCGTGCCGTTATCGTTCAATTCTGTAGAACAAATAGACGTAGTAAAAGGTGCACCACCTGTTTTATTTGGTTCAAGCCAACGTAACGGTGGTTTTGTAAATTTACACTCAAAGACTGCCTCTACAGATGAAAGTAAAGGTAAAGTTAAACTCTCAGCCGGGCGATGGGATCAATACAGTGCCCAGGTAGATTACACTGCCCCCATTATAAAAGATAAAGTGGGCCTTAGAGTAAGTTACGAGCACCTTGATGAAGGCAGTTACTACGATTACTCAGGCACTAAAAGCGACAGTTTATTTGCAGCACTACGCATATTGCCCGATGATAAAAGCAGTTGGGATATTAACTTTGAGCTATACCAAGTTGAATTTACCGACAACGCCGGTATTAACCGCCCTATCCAAGCCTTAATTGATGATGGCCTTTATATTACCGGCCAAGGCGTGCAAGCCAATGGCAGTACCGTACCAGCAGCGGGTTCAATTGTTTCGCCTACTGGGCAAGTAAAAATAGATCGCAGCACCGTACTTACCGACCCTGATAACCAAAACGAAGCAACCACTTATTTAATTCACAGCATTTATAAGCGTGAGCTAAGTGCTAATGCCTCACTTAAAAACATTACGTACTTTCAGCATTTACAGCGTGAAGAAATAGCCCAAAACAGCTTTGTAGAAATTATAGACGGCGCCGATACAGCGCAAAACCGCACTGAGCTTACCTACCGCTGGAATAGTGACCAGCAAACAATTTTTGCTTTTGACGTACGCTACAACAAAGTACTTGGCTACAGCCAATTTACTACCGAGGCCGATTTACCAATTGATTTAACTGGCCCACTTTCAAACCGTCGCATTCCCTTAACCGATGCACAAAAAGCACGTTTAGTAGAGCTAAGCCCAGGTGTATTTGTATCGCCTGGTGGTCAATACGATTTAGATAACGATGGCAGCGGCGACTTTAACTTATCAGACACCACCGACTCACGCTCATGGCAAACAGGGCTTGCCATTCAACAAGACTCAGATTGGGGCGATAAACTTCATACCAGTGTGGGTTACCGCATTGACTTTTACGATGTAGAAGCAAACGATCCTATTGCACCACAAGGCCAAGTTGCCGCAAGCGACAGCATTAACGAAACCCTGCATTCTGGCCAAGTTAGCTTTAATTACAAATTAAATAGTGATTACACCACTTATGGTGCAGCAAGTTATAACGAAGCCACATCAAACAGTATGGCTGGCGGTACATCGCTTGGCAGCGATAACACGATTAGCGCACAAAATTTTGCAACCGAAAACACCTTAGTTGAGTTTGGCTTAAAGTACGCCCCTACCAATAGCGACTGGTACGCTGATGGCGCGGTATTTAGCCAGCGCCGTAGTTTACGTAATCGCGACGGCAGCAATACAGGTATTCGTACTACAGGTTTTGAAAGCCAAGTATTTTACGATGCCTACCCTTATTGGCTAAGTGCGGGTTACAGCTACATAGACGCTCGTTACGACAATTCTGCAAGCAGTCAAGATTCTGCTCAAGTAATCGATGCGTTTGACAATTCACGCCCAGATATTATTGCAGGTACCGGCGTTGGCGCACCAAGTTTTACCGCGTTTGCACCTTCAAACCGCCAAGTTCAGGGCATTCCTGAGCAATCGTTCAGTTTTAACGGAAATTATTCAATTAATTCGAAATGGCAAATGGGTTTTTCAGGCCTATATACAAAGAGTTACCCATTAGACTTTTTAGCAACAGTTAAAATTCGTGATCAATACACGCTAAACGTTAATACTAGCTACGCTTTTTCGCCTAGGACTAAGTTGCGATTAGATGTAAACAATGTCACTAATCAAAAAAACTGGCGTCCTGTATTTGAAGGGGGTTACTTTGGTGCAACATTGGCATTTCCAGAACTGCCAATAAACGCAAAATTAACACTAACCCATAATTTTTAAGAGCGGTTGAGAGAACATGATTAAAAAACTATTTTTGGTATTGATTGCAGCAGCGGCTATAGGCTTGTTCTTTCACTTTAATTTACACCAGTTACTTACGCTTGAAGGCTTAAAAGGGTCGATGGATCAATTTAGCCAATATAAAGAGCAATCACCATTGTTGGTTTTTGGTGGCTTCTTTTTACTGTACGTAGTAGTAACGGCTCTCTCCTTACCGGGTGCGGCAATATTAACACTGGCCGCAGGTGCATTATTTGGCTTAGTTGAAGGTTTATTAGTTGCCTCTTTTGCCTCTACGGTAGGTGCTACGCTTGCCTTTTTAGTATCGCGTTACTTACTACGCGATACAATTAAACAACGTTTTCCTGAGCGCTTAGACGCTATTGACGCAGGCGTTGAAAAAGAAGGTGGCTTTTACTTATTTACGCTTAGGTTAGTACCCGTATTTCCGTTCTTTTTAATTAACTTATTGATGGGTGTTACCGCCATTAAAGCATGGACCTTTTACTGGGTAAGCCAAATAGGCATGCTCGCGGGTACATTTGTATTTGTAAACGCGGGTACGCAACTTGCGCAAATTGAGAGCTTATCTGGCATTTTATCGCTCGATCTTATTTTATCGTTCGCTTTATTGGGTGTATTCCCTTTTATTGCTAAAGGAATCTTAAACGTGTTTAAAAAACGTCGCGTATACAAAAATTACACTAAACCTAAAAAGTTTGACCGTAACATGATTGTTATTGGCGCAGGTGCTGGAGGCTTAGTAACAAGCTACATTGCAGCAGCAGTTAAAGCCAAAGTAACGCTAATTGAAGCCGGCGAAATGGGCGGCGATTGTTTAAACTACGGGTGTGTGCCAAGTAAAGCCGTTATTAAAAGCGCTAAAATTGCTGAGCAAATTCGCCACGGTGAACACTACGGCTTAGAAAACATGGCACCGCAGTTTTCGTTTAAAAAAGTAATGGCACGTGTACACCAAGTAATTGCCGACATCGCCCCACACGATAGCGTTGAGCGTTACACTAACCTAGGCGTAGATGTAGTAAAAGGCTACGGTAAATTATTAGACCCGTGGACTGTAGAAATTAAGCTTAACGACGGTGGCACGCAAACGTTAACCGCCCGTACGATTGTTATTGCCACAGGCGCACGGCCATTTGTACCGCCACTTCCTGGTATTGAAGAAACAGGCTATGTAACAAGCGATACATTATGGACTAAATTTGCAGAGCTTGAAGAAGCCCCTAAAAAACTTGTTGTACTTGGCGGTGGCCCAATTGGTAGTGAACTTGCACAAAGTTTTGCACGCTTAGGTTCAAATGTTACGCAAATTGAAATGGCTGAACGCATTATGATCAAAGAAGACCTAGAAGTGTCTACCTTTGCTCACGAAGCGCTTATTGAGAGCGGCGTAAACATTTTAACATCGCATCAGACACTGCGCTGTGAAGCGCGCGACGGTAAAAAATTCATTGTGGTAAAACATAATGATACCGAAATCGATATTGAATACGATGAGCTACTATGTGCTGTGGGCCGAAGCGCTCGCCTTAAAGGTTACGGCCTTGAAGAACTCGGTATTGAAACTAATCGTACTGTAGTCACTAACGAATACCTAGAAACGCTTTACCCTAACATTTTTGCCGCTGGCGATATTGTAGGTCCGTATCAGTTTACGCACGTAGCCGCTCATCAGGGTTGGTACGCAGCAGTAAATGGCTTATTTGGTAATCTTAAAAAGTTTAAAGTAGATTACCGTGTTATTCCGTGGACTACGTTTATTGACCCAGAAGTAGCACGTGTTGGCTTAAACGAGCAAGACGCTATTGATAAAGGCATAGACTATGAAATCACTCGCTTTGAATTTGAAGAGCTAGACCGCGCCATTACCGACAGCGCCACCAAAGGCTTTATTAAAGTAATTACACCAAAAGGCAAAGACAAAATACTCGGTGTTACTGTGGTGTCTGAGCACGCTGGCGATTTAATAGCTGAGTTTGTACTAGCAATGAAACACGGTTTAGGCCTTAACAAAATACTAGGCACTATTCACAGCTACCCTACTTGGGCTGAAGGTAACAAGTACGCAGCAGGCGAGTGGAAACGCGCTCACGCACCAGAAAAAGTACTTAACATGCTTGAAAAATACCACACATGGCGCAGAGGCTAATATGTTTAAAACACCTTTAAAAGCGCTATTGTTAGGGTCTGCTTTGCTTGCAACATCGTTTGCAACGTCATTTTCGGCCCAAGCTCAAAATATGCACGACAGCTGGAACGCATTATTAAACAACCATGTTGTAGCTATTAATAATGGCCACAGCACTGAGGTTGATTATGCAGCAATTAAAGCTAAGCACAGCGAGCTTAAAAGCTATTTAGATTCGCTATCGGCTGTTACGCAAAATGAGTTTGATACATGGGAAAAACCAAAGCAGCTGGCGTTTTTAATCAACGCGTATAACGCCTTTACTGTTGAACTAATATTAACAAAATACCCAAACCTTAAATCAATTAAAGATTTAGGCAGCTTTTTTAGCTCACCATGGAGCAAAGAGTTTGTGCCATTACTTGGTAAAACGCGCAGTCTTGATGATATAGAACATGGTTTAATACGTGGCAGTGGTAAATACAACGACCCACGTATTCATTTTGCTGTAAATTGCGCAAGTATTGGCTGCCCAGCCCTACGTGCAGAAGCCTACACAGCCACTGATTTAGACAGCCAATTGCAAGCGCAAACGGTGCGTTTTTTATCAGATGCAACCCGCAATATAGCGCAAGATAACACGCTAAGTGTATCTTCAATATTTAAGTGGTACGGCGAGGATTTTGAACAAGGCTTTAAAGGCGCAAACACGCTGCAGCAGTTTTTTATGCAATACCCTAAAGCACTAAAACTGATACCCGCTCAGCAAAAAGCGCTTAAAAATAACAACATGAAAGTTAAATTTTTAGACTACAACTGGGATTTAAATGCTCACCAATAAATGTTGGCAAACATTATCGCGATACAGCTTTTGCTGTGTCGCGTTTTGCATTTGCCTTATTATTAGCTTTAAAAGCCTAGCAAGTACACAACTACAAAGCCGTTGGCAACAAATAGAAAGCTTAGGTAAAAATCAAAGCGTATATTTTTATGCGTGGGGCGGCGATGCGCAAATAAATGCATATATTCAATGGGCTGCGCAGCAAGTAAAAGCCAAATACAACATTAACTTAGTACATGTAAAACTCAGTGATACCAGCGAAGCCGTTAGCCGGGTACTTGCCGAAAAATCAGCAAACAATAACGATAAAGGCAGCGTAGATTTAATTTGGATAAACGGTGCTAACTTTGCCACCATGAGCGAGCACTCATTATTACTAAAACAATGGGCTAATAAGCTGCCTAATTTTAGCTACACCGACCCTAGTAATAACCCTGCTGTTAATTTTGATTTTGGAATACCCACCAACGGGATGGAAGCACCTTGGGGCCAAGCATCGCTCACCTTTTACTACGACAGTTTAGCAATTGATGGCACTGCAAATAACACACTACCAACAACCCTAAACCAATTACTTAGCTGGAGCGTACAAAACCCAGGGCGATTTAGCTACCCAAAGCCACCTGATTTTTTAGGAATGAGCTTTTTAAAATACGCGCTTGTTATGCTACATCAACAAAGTGATGAAACACTTAAAGCGCAGTTAAATCAGCCAGCTACTGCAAAAAACACAGCCCAAGTATTAAACCCGTTATGGGATTTTTTAAATAAGCTGCACCCAACACTTTGGCGCGGCGGTAAACACTTTATGCAAAGTGGTGCACAAATGCGCCGCTTAGTGGGCGACACCGAGCTAAGCATAGCGTTTACGTTTTCAGCGCCAGAAGTGCCCGCCGCCGTTAAACGTTATGATTTACCAAAAAGTATTCGCAGTTATGCAATGCAAGATGGCAGTTTAAGTAACACCCACTTTGTAGCCATACCTTATAATGCAAGCCATGCACAAAGTGCGCAGTTAGTGGCTAATTTTTTATTAAGCCCAGAGGCGCAAGCTCAAAAACAACAAGCGCCTATATGGGGCGATAAAAGCGTACTTATTCAATCAACGCTAGCACCACAGCAACAAGCTTTATTTAAAACAACGCAACCGCATCCAAGCGCCCTGCCTTTAAATAGTATTAAACGCACGCTAAGTGAGCCACACCCAAGCTGGGTAAATGCTATTTTGCAAGGTTGGCAAGCGCGTTTTGGAGTAAGCCAATGAGTGTTGTATCAAATAAGTTAGCAGCAAGCCCAACGCTTAAACCACATAAAAGCGCCGATATGTTTAGTAAATTAGTGACATTAAGCCCACGCTTTTTACTGGCATTGCTTATTTTGCCGGTAATAGGCGGCTTAATTAGCGTGCTATTGCCCGCTTTTGGTTATGCGCCGGTACTTGAGCACACAACACTTGGCCTACATGGCTTTACTATGCTCATGCAAACACCCGGCCTAACACACATGGTTATGCTAAGTGTTGGCAGCGGATTAATAAGTAGCTTACTAGCCTTTACCATTACATTAATGATTTTAGCTGCATTTTTTAATAGCCCGTGGCTTAACCGTATTCAGCGTTTATTGAGCCCGATACTGGTAATTCCCCACGCGGCAGCGGCTATTGCGGTTGGTTTTTTAATTGCTCCTTCGGGAATGATCTCGCGCTTAGTATCGCCTTGGTTTAGTGGGTGGGAACTTGCGCCTAACGGCATGTTTCCGCATGACGCGTTTGGAATTAGTATAATTTTAGGCTTAACCCTCAAAGAGCTGCCTTTTTTACTGTTAATGGCGCTAGGTGTGCTTGCCCAACCTGAGCTTGGCAAAAAGCTGCGCCAGCAACATAAAGTAGCGCTTAACTTGGGCTACTGCCCTATGACGGCTTTTTTTAAAGTAATATTACCAAGCCTTTACCCATTATTGCGCCTACCCATTTTAGCCGTATTGGCTTATGCCAGCGCAAGTGTAGAAATGCCACTTATTCTGGGGCCAAATACACCACCCACCTTGGCTGTCGCTATTATGCACTGGTTTCACGATGTAGATTTAAACCTGCGTATTAAAGCCTCAGCGGGGGCACTATTACAGCTTGTACTTACTGGCGGTTTGCTAGCACTTTGGCTTGGCGGCGAAAAAGCGATAAAAGCATTATTTAGCGATTTACTCACCAATGGCGAGCGAGAGTATGGCGGCGTTTATTGGCAAAAAATAACAACCGTATTAACAGTATTTGTAATTGGCTTTATTTTGCTCTCGTTAATTGGCTTAATTATGTGGTCGGTTGCCGGATTTTGGCGTTTTCCGGCGGCACTGCCCGATCAGCTCACGCTACTTCACTTTAAAAGTGCGCTAATGCAAATGCAAAGCCCGCTTTTTAATACCCTTGCTATAGGGCTAGTTACTACGTTATTTGCCATTATTATTACCCTTTTGTGCTTAGAGTCAGAGCAGTTAAGTGCCAAACCTATGTCGCGCTTTACCAGCTTAATTATTTATTTACCGCTGCTTGTGCCAAGTATTGCATTTTTATTTGGCCTAGTGTGGCTGCAACAACTAGTAAATAACCAGGCCGCGTTTTTTAATGTGGTATTTACCCACTTATTGTTTGTACTACCGTATGTGTTTTTATCGCTTGCGAGCAGTTATAGGCGCTTAGACCCTCGCTTTGCTCATGTAGCAGCAAGCCTTGGCGCAACGCCCTGCAAAGTGTTTTTACAAGTAAAATTACCCCAGTTATTTGCTCCTATTTTAATTGCGGCGGCACTTGGTTTAGCCATTAGCTTTGGCCAATATTTACCTACACTTTTAGCCGGTGGCGGGCGCATAGCAACCATAACAACCGAAGCGGTTACCCTTGCTAATGGCGCAAGTAGGCGCACCAGTGCGGTGTATGCCATTATGCAAATGGCATTGCCACTCATTGGCTTTATACTGGCGTGGGTGTTACCTAAGTACTTTTTTAAAAGCGCCCATCGCTAACCCATAAATTAAAAGGTTTTTAATGCAGTCATCTTTAGAGATTAAAAATTGTGAGCTTTATCGTCAAAACCAGCAATTACTTAGCTTAAACGAGCAGGTAAAAGGCGGCGAAATACTCACTGTTATGGGGCCATCAGGCAGTGGTAAATCAAGTTTATTAAATTGGCTTACCGGCACATTACCCAGTGGTTTTAGCGCAAATGGCGAAGTGTGGCTTAACGGCGAAAATATTAATAACTTGCCCGCACATTTACGCCACATAGGCGTGCTTTATCAAGATGCGTTATTATTTTCGCATTTATCGGTAAGCGGTAACATTGCCTTTGCTATGCCTAAAGGCAATAAAAAACAGCGCCTTGAAAAAATAGAGCACGCCCTTGAACAAGTTGGATTAAAAGGCATGGCTAATCGCCACCCCGACAACCTCTCTGGTGGGCAACAAGCACGCGTAGCTTTATTGCGTATGCTATTGAGCGAGCCAAAAGCCATTTTACTTGATGAGCCCTTTAGCAAGCTCGATACCCAATTAAGAGTAGATACGCGCGAGCTAGTATTTAGCCAAATACGCGAGCATAAATTGCCCGCTATTATGGTAACCCACGATCATAGCGATGCAGAGGCCGCAAATGGCAAACTGATCACCTTAAATTTAGCCAAATAAACGCACAAAAAGTACAAGGCACCAAGCATGTTAGACAAATACATCACCCCAGTAATAAAGCCACTGTTAACCCCCGTTGTAGCGTTAATGCACAAACGCGGCATAACGCCCGACCAACTTACTGTGGTAGGCTTTTTAATAGGCCTATTAGCTGTGCCATTAATTGCGTTTGAAATGTGGTACGCAGCGTTAACGGCTATTGCTTTAAATCGTATTTTAGATGGGCTAGATGGCGCATTGGCACGCCATGCAAATTTAAGTTCAAGTGCTGGCGGCTTTTTAGATATTACCCTCGACTTTTTATTTTATGCGGCAATTCCGCTTGGCTTTATTTTGGCAAACCCCGAGCAAAACGCCATTGCAGGTAGCATATTACTGGCCACCTTTATAGGCACTGGCTCAAGCTTTTTAGCCTTTGCCATAGCCGCCGAAAAATTTAAGCTCGAAAAACCCCAGTTTAAATACAAAAGCTTTTACTATTTAAATGGTTTAACCGAAGGCACAGAAACCATCGCGCTGTTTATTGCCTTTTGTATTTGGCCGCAGCACTTTGCCCTAATGGCGAGTATTTTTGCCACTGCGTGCGCTATTACTATTTTTACACGTATACATGGTGGTTATAACACGCTTAAACGCCAAGAAGCTGATGAGGTTACACAAGCCAATGAGTAATGAAATTTGGTGGCGATTAGGGTTCTTTTTTAGCATTTTGGTTATTATGATGCTGCTAGAATCGCGCATGCCTGCCCGTAAATCGCCGATAAAAAGCACCACCCGGTGGTTGGCCAATTTTGGACTGGTGTTTGCTGCCTCTGTAATTGCTCGCTTAAGTGTGCCAATAGGCTTAACTGCCGTAGCGCTTTATAACCAAGAGCACGGTATCGGTTTATTTAATCAAATAGCCACACCAAGTAGTGTTGCTATTATTTTAAGCATATTACTGCTTGATATAGTTATTTATTGGCAGCACAGGCTTTTTCATCAAGTGCCTATTTTGTGGCGCTTGCACCGTGTGCACCACGCCGATGCCCATGTAGATACCAGCACAGGTTTGCGTTTTCACCCTATCGAAATTGTACTCAGCATAGTTATAAAATTAATTGCCGTTACCGCTTTGGGTGTACCTGCTATTGCTGTATTAATATTTGAAATAGCACTTAATGGTTTAGCGCTGTTTAACCACGCCAATATACGTTTACCCAATGCCATAGAAAAACCACTTCGGCTCATATTAATGACCCAAATACTGCACCGCATTCATCATAGCCAGCGCGTGAGCGAAACCAATTCAAACTATGGATTTAGCGTTATTTGGTGGGATAAACTGTTTGGTAGTTACAAAAATGAAGCGCAAAAAGCCGATAACGACATAGATATAGGCTTAAAAGAATACCCTAACCCGCAGCAAAACGCCTCGCTGTGGGGCTTGCTAATTATGCCGTTTAAACGTAAATAAGCTGCCATTTCAAGTGGCTACAATACTATTAAAATAAACAATAAATTAAGAGGTAAATGCGTATTTAAATTTACACATTTACCTTATTAAACCCCGCCAAAGCCTTACCCCCTAAAATTTAACCTTAACAAGCTAAACACTTAAAAGGTCTACTAACCTATTGAATGCTATACCACTTTCACTTTGTTTTTAACTTTCGTTTTTTGTAAAAAAGCAAAATTACACGCCATTATAGTTAGCCTAATACAGGTAAATCATCGCAATTTGCGCTAAATGTAATTGCTACAGGTCACTTTAATATTTACCAATTAAGTAAAACATTAATAGATGTATTAAAAATGCAACATTACAAATAATGTAAGCTGTTAAATTTATTAGCGATTTAGTTAATAACTCCAATTGGTAAACTGGTCTTACCGTAAACTAAATGTAAATAAAACACACAAATATGTTGACCATTTACGTAGTGCGCAATATTATTTGTAAGCGCTTACAAAAACACATGATAAATGTAAGCGCTTACAAAAATAAATATGGTTCTTTTTAATAAGTTTAAACACACATTCTGACAACAATCTGTGAAACCGGGGTTCAGCTATGAACATTGAAAAAACACACATTGCTCGCTTACTGGCTGCTATTTCGTTAGCGTCTTTAGCTGGCTGTGGTGGCGACTCAGCCACAACATCTAATTTTGAAAATATCGACGCTTCTGAGCCAGTTTCAGATTGGCAACTAGTATGGAGCGACGAGTTTGACGGCTCTGCCATTGATACTAATAAGTGGAACTTTGAATTAAACTGCGATGGCGGTGGTAACAACGAAAAACAATGTTACACCGATAACGAAGAAAACGCCTTTATACAAGACGGTGTGTTAAACATTGTTGCCCTACCCGCAACTGAAGGCGCTGAAAAGCCCTACACTTCTGCGCGTTTAAATACCCGTTACAATGCTGATTTTACTTATGGCCGCTTTGAAGTGCGCGCAAAGCTCCCTTCGGGGCAAGGCAGCTGGCCTGCGTTTTGGATGCTACCAACCGATGAAGAATACGGTACATGGCCACGCTCAGGCGAAATTGATGTTTTAGAATCAGTAAACCTAAAAACCGCTGACGAAGATGGCGGTGTTGAATCAAGCATTCATGGCACATTGCATTACGGCCGCGCTTGGCCAGATAACAGCTACACAGGCCAAGAGTACAAATTTCCTGAAGATAGCAACCCAGCAGATGACTTTCATACTTACGCAGTAGAGTGGCAAGAAGGTGAAATACGCTGGTACGTTGATGGCTACCTATATGCCACACAGCGCCAATCAGAAGTATTATATAATTCCAAAGGCGAAGCCGCAGGTTTGAAACATCGCGGTTGGTTTGCAGAGTATTTTGAACAAGGTTCTGGCGAGCTAGAAACTCATTGGGATAGCGCTCCTTACGATAAAGACTTTCACTTACTGTTAAATTTAGCAGTAGGCGGCGACTGGCCTGAAAACGTAAATGAGTTAGGCGTAGATGCCAGCGCATTTGAAAACGGCCAAACGTTTGCAATTGACTACGTACGCGTTTATCAATGTGCATCAAACCCAGATACCGGCAAAGGGTGTGAAACTATTCGCCCAGGTTACGATAGCCTAGACGATGCCCTGCTAGAGGGCGAAGCGCCTATTCCTAGCCCGCCATCTACAGGTATTGCTACACCGTTAACTATTTTTGGCGACAGTTTTAACCCTAACTGGCCAGCATGGGATTGTTGTGGTGGCTCTACACCTGCAATCGTAAGTGATGAAGAGCAAGGCGACGTTGTTGAATTTACAATAGGTAGCGAGCCTACAGTGGTTGGTTTTATTAGCCGCGATGCGTTTATTACTGACGAAAACGGCGCTGCAACGCCTTTTGATGCATCACCTATGCTAGAAGAAGGCTACGTACGCTTTAAAATGAAAGTAACCAGCGCACCAAGCGTGCCAGACACACCTTGGTTTGTAAAACTTGAAAGCACAGAAGCCTCAACCGATGCTGATATGCCGCTTACAAGTAGCGTTGAAGGCCAAGCACCTGTAGTAGGTGAGTGGCAAACCTATACGTTTTTACTTTCTGACCTTGCTGACTTAGATTTAGATATCAGCGCAATTGACGTACTTATGGTATTTCCTGAGTGGGGCACGGGCGAAGGCGCAACCTTTTTAATTGACGACGTTGAAATTACACAAGACAACCTAGGCGCATCACCTGAGCTAACTATTTTTGAAGATGAGCAAAACCTAGCATGGCCAATGTGGGATTGTTGTGGTGGCTCAACACCTATCGAAGTGGTAGATGATGAAGCGCACGGTGTAACCGCTGAATTTAGTATTGGTGCAGAGCCTACAGTAATGGGCTTTAACAGCCGTGTTGAAGTAGGTGGTGCAGGTGAGTCATTTGATGCAAGCAGCATTTTAGATGAAGGCGTTATTCAGTTTGATTTAAAAGTAACATCTACCCCTAGCGACCCGTCAACTGCGTGGTTATTTAAAGTAGAGGCAAATGGTGCAACTTCATTTGCAGAACTTGAGCTAACGCAAAGTGTTGAAGGTGTAGCGCCAGTGACTGGCGAGTGGCAAACTTATACATTTAAGTTATCAGATCTCGCTGGTGCAGGCCTTGATGTAAGTGCAATTGATGTACTTATGATTTTTCCGGCATGGGGTGCAGGTGAAGGCGCGGTTTACCGTGTAGATAATGTTAAAATTTACAACCCTAATGCAGCGCCCGTTGCCTCTGGTGAGCTAAACGTATTTACAGATACAGTCGCCGATCAGTGGAGCATATGGGATTGCTGTGGTGGTTCAACACCTACAACAGAAACCGACGATGATCAGCACGGCGAAGTGGCTCAGTTTAGCATTGGTGCAACACCTACTGTAATGGGCTTTTTAGCCGATGAAGACGTATCGTTTGATGCATCAGCCCTGTTAGAAAATGGCGTTGTACAGTTTGATTTAAAAGTAATAACAGCACCTTCAGACGTGGATGCACAATGGTTATTTAAAATTGAATCAATTGGCGCTTCAAGCGCAGTAGAGCTGGCATTAACGCAAAGCAATGAAGGGCAAACACCTGTTACAGGCGAATGGCAAACATACACCTTCCCTATTGGGCAACTATTTGATGCGGGCTTAGATATTAGCGCTATAAACGTGCTCATGGTATTTCCTACGTGGGATATGGGCAACGGCGCATTATACCGCATAGATAACATGATTATCGCGAATCCATAAAAACACACTACAATAGGCGCATGGCGCCTATTGCTACACAACAACATTTTATAAAGCAGAGCTATTATGAACACATTCAATTTTAAAAAGAGCCAACTTGCGGCTTCTGTGTCTCTTATCATTGCTGCAAGCACGTTAAATACGGCCATTGCTGCCGAGGCAGACACTGCAGCATCTCCTGATGTAGAAGTTATTGAGGTAAAAGGTATTCGTGGTTCACTTATTCGTTCTATGGATATGAAACGTGATTCATCGGGCGTAGTAGATGCCATTTCAGCAGAAGAAATGGGGAAATTTCCAGATACCAATTTAGCAGAGTCATTACAACGCATTACCGGTGTATCGGTGAGCCGTGCAAACGGTGAAGGTAGCCAAATTACCGTACGTGGTTTTGGCCCAGAGTTTAACTTAATTACGCTAAACGGCCGCCAAATGCCAGGCACAGGTTACACGCGTTCGTACAACCTTGAAAACATTGCCTCTGAAGGCGTAAGTGCGCTAGAAGTATTTAAAACAGCGCGCGCCGATGTACCAAGCGGTGGTTTAGGTGCAACAGTTAATATTTCTACTGCGCGCCCTTTTCAAAAGCCAGGTCAAAATTTTTCAGCCACGGTTAAAGCAAATCACGACTCATCAAACGAAGCCGGTGATGATGTAACCCCAGAGCTTTCTGCTGTTTATAGCAACACATTTGCAGATGACAGATTTGGTTTTGGTTTTTCGTTTTCGCACCAAGAACGCGACTTTCAAAAACAACGCGCCAATATTCAAGGTTGGCAAGCCAATGTTGATTTACCTGAATTAGATAGCAGTAACGTTGTTGATAACCGTACTGACCCATCAGGTAACTACTACTTCCCTAAAGACATGAACTACTCTATTGAAGATGTAGAGCGTGAACGTACTAACGGCCAAGTTACTTTTCAATTTGAACCAGTTGATGGCTTTGTAGCCACCTTAGATTACACAGCAAGTAAAGCGGTTACGGGCTCTGAAAGTATTGGTTGGGGTATTTGGAACGACTTTGGTAGCAATATTAATGGCTACGAGCTTGATGAAAACGGCACCGCTGTTTATGCCGATATTAGCGGTAATGATGCCTCGTTTACAGCCAACAAAGGCACCACAGAAGTAAAAGCACGCTCTATTGGTTTAAACCTAGAGTGGGAAATTAACGACACGTGGCACGTTGAACTTGATTACCATGACTCTAAAAATGAAACCGATAACGGCGCCGATGACGGGCTAGGCAGTACTGGCCAAGTGATTTTAGGCTCTGATCAGCTAGCAAATAAAATTTACGATTACCGCACAGGCGAAATCCCAAGTGCACAGGTGAACTGGTTAAACGGCACAAGCGAATTAACGCCAGGCGAAATTGACTCTAACTTTAGCCAATTTACGCACTCGCCGGGTGAATCAAACATTGAGCAATTACAATTACATACCACTTGGTACAATGAAAACTTTGATATTGGCCTAGTTAAAGTAAAATTTGGTGCATCGCGCACTGAGCAAAACACCGGTGGTTACACTGCTTGGAGTGGCTTAGTAGGTGGCCCTGGTTTTAACCCATCGTACACAGAAATATTCCCAGATAGCATGTTTACTCGCCACGATACGTCGGGCCTTTTAGCTCAATTTGATGGTGGCGGCAGTAACTTACAACCAGGTTACTACTACACCTACGATTTTGACGAAGCAGTGGCTCGCCAAATGGCTTACCTAACTTCTGATGTAACCGGTGGCGATGCATACGCAGCCAATGCTTACATGGATGGTATTGATAGCGAAAGCTACGTAGAAGAAATTACAAACAGCTTTTATATTCAATCAAGCTGGGAGTTTGATGTAAGCGATTACTACGTAAAAGTAAACGCAGGCCTGCGCTACGAGCAAACAGATGTAACCAGCACAGTACGCCAACGTGTTGAAGAACAAGTAAACTGGATCAGCGCCTCAGAGTGGATAATGCAATATGCAGCCGGCGGCGATGATAACTTCTTAGAGCAGCAAGGCGATTACGACATATTATTACCGTCAATCGATGTAAGTGTTGATTTAACCGAAGACGTTGTAGCCCGTGTTTCATGGGGTAAAACTATGTCGCGTGCACCACTGGGTGATTTAGCCGGTGGCCGTAGCTTAACAGGCAGCCCAAAACCTGGCTCGCGCACGGGTAGCCAAGGAAATACAAATTTATTGCCGTTTGAATCAACCAATCTCGACTTATCATTAGAGTATTACTACGCAGAAGGCAGCTATGCCTCTGTTGGTTACTTTAAAAAAGACGTAGATAACTTTATTCAAACCACCATTACGCAAACCACGATTGAAGGCCTATACGACATTTTAAACGGCCCGCGTTACTTACAAGCAGTTAGCGATATTGAATCGCGCGGCGAGCAAGCAACCACCGATGCTATTTTTGCGCAAATGATTAGCAATGGTTATGGCAATGCGAATGGCGTCATTGAGCCAAATAGCGATGACCCACTTATGGTATGGAACATAAGCCAACCACAAAACACCGACAGCAAATCGGTAGATGGTTTTGAAGTGGCTGTTCAGCACTTAATTGGCGAAACTGGTTTTGGTGTAGGTGTTAACGCCACGTTTGTAGATGGCGATGTAGAATTTGATAGCGAAAGCCTAGACCAACAAGCGCCGCTTACAGGTTTAAGTGACTCTGCTAACTTTCAAGGCTTTTACGAAAAAGACGGCCTATCAATCAAAATTACTTACGCATGGCGCGACTCATACCTAATTGGTGTAGGCCAGGCACAAGGCTCAGCCGATGCGCCACCGCAATATGCTAAAGCCTACGGCCAATGGGATATGAGCGTTAACTACGATGTAAACGAAAACGTAACCGTATTTTTTGATGGCATAAACTTAAATAATGCCACCGAAGAAGGCTACGGCCGTTACGAAGAGCAGTTTTTATTTGCTAATCAGTACGGCCCACGCTACTCAATTGGTGCCCGTTACACGTTTTAAACTATTCCCTAGTTAGAATAGTTAAGCCGCTTGTTTTAACAAGCGGCTTTTTTTATAACGTTTTTATTTGCTCAAGCAATACATTAGTTGTCCAATCAATGCCGTTATATGCCACATCGGGCTTATAAAAATCCCCTGCCCCACGCGCTCTGTTTACGTATACTTTGTTAGGTACAATCACTTTCCCCAACCCTGAAGGTAAATCAGCTAAGCGTACTTCCATATACATAGAATCAGCACTACTTGGCGCACCGAATAACGTAGTATTTTCAAAAAGCTTAAACTTATCAAGCGCATCTAAACAAGCACTGGCGCACTGCGGCGGAACAATAACAAACACCTTGGTTTTAAAGTCACTAGTTAAAGGCTTTTGTGGTATGTTATTTAGCGTATTAGTTTCTTGCTCTACATAAAATGGATCACCACTTTTAAGTGATAAAGCCATACCCGCAGCTGTGATTTTAAATATTTTCAATAATTCAGGCTGATTTTTTACAACCTCTAATAAAGACACTACATGGTCGGTATTATCCTTTGATGCTCTCCACCACACTTGCGTGTTTTGAGAAGTATTATTTACTTTTTGTTCTACTATTTTTTTGCCCCATAGTTCTTTGGCTACTTGTGAGCTCCAATAAGATGAGCCACCTTGGTTATGGCGCAAATCTAACACCACGGCTTTTGCAGTAAGTAACTTGCTACGCTGCTGTTGTATTTTTTCAAACACTTTATTGTAGGCAGCAGTTTGCTTTTCGGTTGATGAAAAGCTAGGCATAGCAATCCACGCAATATTTTTTTCAGGCCAGGTTAAATCAATGGGGAGTTCATCACCGTTGTAGGCATTTTCTAAATGCTTACTGGCTGACTTAGGCCTTACAGACCAATTTAATACGTGTGTATAGGTATCGCCATTGGCTTTAACAAATTCGCATTCTTTTAAAGGAGTTAAAAATGGATTGCCCTCGTCAATGAGTAACCGCCAACCTTGCTGCCACCAATGGCCAGGTTGTGCAACTTGCCCATAAAACTTAAACACTCTCTCACGTATTAAGGTCTCGGTGCTTTGCCCATCACATTGGCTTACAACGTCGCCTTTGCTAATATTTTTGTTTTCACTGTAATACACTTTTAGCGCATCACCTCGCCACACAGTTCTAAAGCCCGGCCAGCGGCGCGCGGGTCTATCTACGCTTGAAAACGCACCGGCGTGGCCATCTTGTAAAATAGTGCTAAAACGAGAAATTGCCGCTGCATGAACCTGCGGCCCACTCGCTTGAGCCGACAATGTAAGTGCTTCTGCTTTTGCTTTTTTTAATAAGTCAGGGAACGCGGGGTTGTTAGCATCAAACATACCTGGGTGATTTTGTGCTGTAATGTTGTAAGCAGCTTGAATATCATTTTCTATTACTGTTCGCCACTGCTCATCCGTTTGCGGTGACACAGCGGTGTTAGCAAAACCCATAAAAGATACAATAAAGCTGCTAGTAGAAATAGTGAGCATAGATATTTTAACCATCATTCAAATCCTTTTGTTGTAGTTTTTTAATAGTTAAAACTGGAAACTATTGATGCCGTTTAACTTAGCACACACTTAAAATAATTATGCCTAAATGCCAGCTCTAGAGATTGTTTAATGCTTGAGTAGACGAATCCATTCATCGGGGTTTGCTAAAATAAAGTCATAAGTATCTTCATTATCTAAAGTGATTGTTATTGCATCGCTTGTTAGTGGTAAAATGCCTGCACCTCTCCCTGCTGACTTTTCAATTTTTACGATTGCGCTTCGTGTAAAAGTATAAGGCCCTAAACCAGCACTTTCATTGTATGGCTCAAAACGTACCTCACCTTGCGTTACATAAAATTTACCATCGGCTCTTGCAACACCACCTTGATACGTAGCTGTAGATGATTTGAGTATTTTATTGTTCATTTGGCTTTCCTGCTAATTAATTTACGTCAATAAAATGTATTCACTTTAATAAGTTATATAGCTTTATACTTTAAGGCAATCAATTTGTACCCAAAAAGCAAGTTATAATGACACGTACTTTATTTAGCCAATTAGAATCTAGGCTTCGAAAGATGTAAAGTTTAAAATGGGTGTTTTGTTAATTCTTTCTCTGAATTTTTTTAACTAAAGGCACTATCGCTAAAGCTAGCAATACGGCAAGAAAAAAGCCCACAAACGTATTACCAAACACCCATCTAAAAAAGATTCCTGAAAGAGACAAAACAAAAGCTGACCAAAGCCATGGATTTATATTCTGCATACTATCTAGAGCACCTCATAGCACCCTGCTTAGAGGCGCAAACACATGGGCTATAATTTGGATCGAAGCGACGCTGCCCATGTGTATGCATCCCAGCGAACGAAGTGAGTGTGTTGATTAGGTTGTTAGGTGCGTGCATATTTAAACCACTACCCTAGGGGCTTTACCATGAAAGCCCAAGTATAGTTTTTTGAGATTACCTGGCACGAGAGGCCAGCCACGCTCAATACCTTCTTTTGTACCTTTCCAGAATAAGTGCTCTGTATAATATACATCTATGTATTCGAATTCTGCTTTGGTTGCAGTATCTAGTTTTTCGCTCATGTACTGCAACTGTTCTAATGCTTCTTCTAAATTACCTTGGTTAAACAAAATGGTTGTCAAATTTGCGAACTCTTCCATTAGGAATGTGAGTGCCCATTTTTCATGTTTTTCCATGAGAGGCACAACGTCAGGAAATTTAGTGCTGATCTCTTTTAAGAACTGTCTTATCTCTGATTTGGCCATTGATTTCTCAGAATCACCTAACGCCTAAATCAGGTGCACCGTAGGCGTCACCTGGATTTTCTTGTTAGCCGTTCCTCAATAAGGGAACTTAATGTTTTGTTTTTCTTCAGAGATTTCTTTATAAAAGATAAAATCTATGTGAGGTATTTCAATATCACTTTTATTGAAACAGCATTCTCTAAACACACTACCACTTTTACATGGACATCCTGAGTCAGCTTGAACACTATTAAATTTAGCCCTTGGGAACTTCTTGGTTTTCTTTTCGTAATTCCAATCTTCATAAGCATTTTCAAGAAAGCTAAGCAAATGCTCGAGAACTGAAAAATCCAAGGTGCTATCATCGTGTACGACTGAATATTTTTGGACAGGGCTGCTAACAATAGAGATTTCTTTGAAATTCATATCATGAGCTACATGCAGGCAAAGTTTACCATTGTAAAGTTTTCCTTTCTCATGCCCGCATCTGGATCTAGGTCTTATTTTATGATTACAAATACTGCACGTGTAATAACCAACTGTGAATCCAGGACTAACAAAAACACAATAAGGATATAAAGCCTGCCACTTAGGGATTTGACTTGAAATGAATTTTATTCTTTTCCTTGATAAAAAATCATCATCTGAGTTTTCTTCGAGAAATTTACACTTGATCTCGCACTTTTCAAAATCCACCCATGCTTGTCTATAATTCCCCTTTTTTAACTCATTGAATGCACCAATAAATAGGAAGTTGGCTTCAAGCGCTTCATGCTCTCTCCAGAGATCATTTGCAACTTTTTCATTATTTTGCTCAATCGCTATTTCTTTAGCTTTACACACCTTTCCTATATATTCTTTAACTTCAGGGAGCTGCGTTTCTTCATAACTTATGAGTTTAAGATTCATCACTCAGTTCCTTGACAGCATCCAATGCCTTATTAAGGTTTTCGACCTTTCCATCATATGAAACTGATGTTGTTTTTCCATCCTTCTTTTCAACTATGAACTTCAAAGAAATGTTGTCATCATTTTTTGCTTTCAATTTCTCATATATGTATGTAGCTGCAACCCCACAAAATATTGGAATTAGGAAATTTTTAACTATAAAAGTACCAAGCCAAATGTGAGCACCGTGTAATCCTAATTCTTTATAATTGTCATCAGTAGAGTATATTTCAGTAGCTATCTCGCTATTGTTAAAAAAATCAAGTGTATCTAATGTGCCTGAATAAAACTCATCATTTGTTCCATGAGAGGGCAATATTATTACATTTGCTTTTTCTACCAGTTTTGCAATTTCATCAGGGGCTTTTTCCAGTAACTCTTCAAAAGTTATGTTTTCGTCCTGAACTTTAAAATTATCTCTTCTATCCATAATCCCCATTTGATACCCCATAGGTGATGTTTTGTATTGACGGCTAACGGCCCGCATAACGAGCAAAAATACGTAGGCTACAATACCAAGCGAAGCGCAGGGAGCCTACGTGTTTTTGTCCCTAGCGAGCGCAGCGAGTGTTAATGCGTTTGTTAGGTATACATTACTCACCGTACTCTGATAAGTACAGCTTGATACCTAGACGCCCCATTATAGACATTGCTTCTGGTGACAATATTGCCCCGCCACCACATGCATTCTCTCTTACAGTAAAACCAAGATCTGCTATGTACTTTGCTGGTGCGAGATTGAGAGGATTTGTGAGAAGCCAGAATTCTAGTGCTTCTATCTGAGATGGTAATTCCCAATCACCTTCTGCAAGGTGAGCTAATTTTTCACCTGAACCATCTACTTTGACATAAATTGGCACTGAACCTTCCTTGTATACCTAACAACTTTGTCTACGACATTTGTCGTTTTACAAACCGACAAATGTCCCTATATTACGATGCTTTTATCTTAGCCAGCAAATAACCACCTGTAAACAATTAGTTAACTATAAAGGAATTTCCATTAATGCTGTAATACACCTAAATGGGGGAGATCAGTCACATCCGACAATGCATAAATCACTGCACATTTTTAGAGCAACTTTTATAAAAAATTAATATTGTAAAATCGTTTTTTGACGCAGGTAATGGCCTATTTAACGCGCTTAGGTTTTAACGCTTTAAACGCGGCTGGTATTGTACTTATATATTACAACACGCTTAAAATAGTGTTGTGAGCACTGTGAATAAAAAAGCGCTACAAATATGTAGCGCTCTCATTACTTAATGGTTGTTGTGTTTAAGTTTGAACTGTTTTATTAAAAAAAGCCGAGCGGATCTTCACTGTAGCTCACTAATAAATTTTTAGTTTGTTGATAGTGATCGAGTGCTAGTTTGTGTGTTTCGCGCCCTATTCCTGATTTTTTATAACCACCAAATGCAGCATGTGCTGGGTACATGTGGTAACAGTTGGTCCACACTCGGCCAGCTTCAATTTTGCGCCCCATGGTATAAGCACGGTTCATGTTTCGGCTCCAAACCCCTGCGCCTAATCCAAATTCTGAGCTGTTGGCAAGTTCGAGTGCTTCAGCTTCATCTTTAAAGGTCGACATAGAAATAACAGGGCCAAAAATTTCTTCTTGGAACACACGCATGTCGTTTGTACCTTTAAGCAGTGTAGGTTGTATGTAATAACCACCATTTAAATCGTCATTTAGCTGCTCTACGTTTCCGCCGGTGAGTACTTCAGCGCCTTCTTTTTTACCTATGTCTATGTAACTAAGTATTTTATCAAACTGTGCTTTTGAAGCTTGAGCGCCCACCATGGTTTCGCTGTCGAGTGGGTTACCGCGTTTAATTTGTTGGGTACGTTCGAGTATGCGCTCAATAAACTGCTCGTATATATCTTCTTGAATAAACAATCTTGATGGACAGGTACATACTTCGCCCTGGTTAAAGTAAGCAAGCACGGCGCCTTCTATGGCTTTTGATAAAAACGCGTCGTCTTTTTCCATTACATCATTAAAAAATATATTGGGCGATTTACCGCCAAGCTCTACCGTTGAGGGGATAATGTTTTCAGCAGCACATTTTAAAATATGTGAGCCAACAGGTGTAGAGCCTGTAAATGCAATTTTAGCGATACGTTTACTTGTGGCCAGTGCTTCGCCTGCTTCCTTACCAAACCCATTTACAATATTGAGCACGCCTGCAGGCAGTAAATCACCAATAATTTCCATTAAAACTAAAATAGATGCTGGAGTTTGTTCGGCAGGTTTAAGTACCACACAGTTACCTGCAGCAAGAGCTGGGGCAAGTTTCCATGCGGCCATTAAAATAGGGAAGTTCCACGGGATAATCTGCCCCACCACACCTAACGGCTCATGAAAATGATACGCCACCGTGGTTTCGTCAATTTCGCCAATACTGCCATCTTGCGAGCGCAGGCACCCTGCAAAGTAGCGAAAATGATCGGCCGCGAGCGGAATATCAGCCGCGAGTGTTTCGCGAATGGCTTTACCGTTATCCCATGTTTCGGCAACAGCCAGTAACTCTAGGTTTTGCTCAATTCGGTCGGCTATTTTTAGCAGTATATTACTGCGCTCGGTCACCGAGGTTGTGCCCCACTGCTCTCGCACTGCATGCGCTTTGTCGAGTGCTAGGTTTATATCGTCTTTGTCGGAGCGAGGTATTTGGCAAAATACCTTACCATTTACTGGGCTTATATTATCAAAGTATTGGCCGTTTACAGGTTTTACCCACTCTCCGCCAATGTAATTACCGTATTGTTGTTTAAAGTTTACGAGTGCGCCATCGCTGCCTGGGTTTGCGTATATCATGTGTGTGCTCTCTTTATTGTTGTTAGCTAAAGGTCGAACATTTATATAAAACAAAATGCTTTATATTTAATCAGTGTTGTTTGACATTAGCCTAACGAGCACCTAAAAACTTGATTAGCTGTCCACAAAAATTGTCTGTGAGTCCACACTAATAAAAATTTAAAGGATTGATATGCACACATCTCAGTTAAACAAAAAACGCCAACAACTTGATGTTTTAATAGAAAATAAAGTGACATTTGCAGCAGATAACAGCGAGTTGAGCATTTACGACACGTACCAACGCGCACAAAAGGTGGCACTGCATTCAAAGGAGTTACTGTTTTGTGCCATGCTCAGCGGTAAAAAAGTAATGCACGTAGAAAGTAGCCAATACCATAAAGCATTTTTACCCCACGAGTCGTTTGTATTAGCGCCAGAGCAAGGTGTATTAATTGATTTTCCACAGGCATCAATGCACGCCCCAACCACATGTTTAGCAATTGAAATAAGCAAAGATAAAATAAACGCTGTGGCGAGTGCGCTTAACATGCAACAAAGCTTTGCACACGATGGCGGCTTATTCGAGTATGTTCCACAATTGGTACACAGCCAACATAATAGCCAAACACAGCAATTATTAGAGCGCATGGTGCATTTATTTAGCGAACAAGGCGCACAGCGACATTACTTAATTGACTTGTCATTAAACGAATTGATCACCCGGTTGTTACAACAACAAAGTCGCGACTTATTACTCGCTAATAGCGATAAACCACGCCTTAAAACAAAAATAAGCGATGCACTGCTTTATATTGAAGAGCACTTAAACGAAACGCTCGACATAAATACCTTGTGCAAAATAGCCTGCATGAGCCGCAGTAAGTTTTATCAGCAGTTTAAACTGGCATTTGGCACTACCCCAGCCCTTTGGCAGCAACAATTAAGACTTAAAAAAGCCCGCAATCAATTACTGCAAGGCCATGCAATTAGCCAAGTGTGCTTTGATGTTGGGTTTAATAGCGCGAGCCACTTTAGTCGTGTATTTAAACAAACCTTTGGCATTGCGCCTAAAGAGTGCCGGCATTAAGGCTAAAACCTTATTTTTTACTTTGCTAACGCCCTGAATATGTTAGTTTATTAACATGAGTATTGAGTAAAGAATTGGTATGAGTAAGCAAACCCGCTGGACACTAAAAAGTATTGCCAAAGAGTTAGGTGTATCTAATGCAACAGTCTCTAATGCGTTTAATCGCCCTGATCAGCTATCGGCTAAACGCCGAGACGATATTCTTGCAGCGTGCAAAACCTTGGGTTATTACGGGCCCAATAAAGCCGCGCAATCGCTTCGCAGTGGTACGTTTAATATTGTGGCGTTAGTGCTGCCCGATAGTGTGGAATATATGGTGTCGGACCCTGTGGCCAGTAGCTTTATGCGGGGTGTAACCTCGGTGCTTGAAAAAAACGGCATTAATGTTTTATTGTTTTCTGGTAATAGCGATAATCTTAACAATGTGGTCGACTTTGTTGATGGCTTTATTTGTTATGGCCGCCCTCGTAATAACGCATTAGTAGAGCAGTTAAAAACGGTCTCTAAACATGTGGTAACTATTGATTTTGATATAGCCCGCAATGCCTCAGTAAATATTAATAACGAGCAAGCAAGTTACGAAATAGCCAAGCATGTTTTAAAAAATCAAAGCGACAAAGTCGCTATTTTAGGCTTAAGATTACTTGATGAAAACGTATTGTGCCGCGTATATGAGCATCACGAATTTGAAACAGGGCAATCTATTTCGCACCAACGTTTACGGGGTTACCAACGTGCTTTAAGTGAGGCAAATATAACCGTAGCTGATGACCGCATTTGGAATATACCTGAGAGCAGCGAGCGTTTTGCTAACATTGCCGCTAAAGAGGTGTTAAGTGCCTCCCCTCGCCCTAACGTTATAATTTGTATGAGTGATTTAATTGCCCTTGCCACCATGCGAGAAGCGATAAAACAAGGCATAAAAATAGGTGAAGAACTGCGTATTGTCGGCTTTGATGGAATAGACGAAGCCGCTCGTTTTGTACCACGCCTAACCACTATTCATCAAAACAGCCAAGAAAAAGGCGTAATGGCCGCCGAGCTCTTTATATCAAAAGAAGAAAAAATATGTGATGTAAGTTACGAGCTAGATATTGGCGCAAGTGGTTAATAGGTTATGTTAAAAAAGACTGGGTAAACAAAAGCCAAGCTCAAGTGCTTGGCTTTTATGTTTTAATAGCCTGTTAGGCTAACAATGCGTTTAAACTTATCGTTGTTTCTTCATCACCATTTACTTGGGTAATAAGTGCATCTCGCGTTTTAAAATTAACACTTAATGCAATAGACTTATCTTCAAGTTGCCACGTTAAACAACATATTCCCTGTGTGCCGTGAGCACTAAACTCTCCTGCAAAAGCGGGGTGTTCATTACGTAATTTAATGAGCTCTATTAAACCTTTTACTACAGGTTTATTGAGTGCGTGCTCAATTGTTTCAGTATTTAAATACGGACGGTTAATATCACGGCCCACATTGGTACGCGCAAGTAAATCCATATCGTTTTCGCAGGCAAATAAACCGCCGTAGTACACTTGCGGCACACCGGGGGCAAAAAACTGTATGGCACGCGAAATCAAATAATCTAAATCGTTAGCGCCTAATGCATTGTAATACGTGCAATTTACTTGGTATAAATCAACATTACTGGCAGCAGCACCCGTAGCTTGGCGGCTTTGGTTGTTACTGTTGGCATGCATGGTTTCTACAAGCGTATCTATTTGCTGTGCATTTAATAGCCCTGGCTTGTCGCCCATTGGACCAGCATCAATAATGCCTATGCCGTCGTGCGTATCAAGTACCGTTAAACAGTTGCGTGGTGAAATTTGTAACCATTTAAGCAGTGCATCTACATCGTTATTAAATAAGCTATGTAAAATAAGCGGCGGTAATGCAAAGTCGTAAACCATGTTTACACGCTTTGCTACTTCTACTTGTGTTTGGAAGTGGCTATGAATTTCAGCAATGGTTTCCATGCCAAGCTCGTTTGCTTGCTTTGACAAGTTATCTAGGTAGCCAAAGGTTTCGTCTAGCATAAAACAGTTAGTACCGGCTTGTTTAATTGCGTAACCCGCTGCATCTAAACGAATAATATTTACGTTATTTTCAGAGAACTTAGTTAATACGTTATTTAAATACGCTATACCCGCTTCAACTTTTACGTTTATATCAATTTGGTTATCGGTAAACGTGGTCCAAAAGTCATACGTTTGACCATCGCCACACTGCATGGGTGTAAAACAGCTACCGGGGCGCGGGCGATAAATTGCTTGTTGCTCTTGCTCGCTCATACCATTTGGAAAAACGTCTTCTTTTGTTAAAAACAAATCCCAAAATTCTGATTGCTTGCCTTTAGCTAGCACATCTTGAAACTGATAAGACTGCGCCGATACATGGTTAACGATTAAATCAGCCATTAGATCATGGTTTTCACCCAGTGCTTGAATATCAGCCCATGTACCAATGCGAGAATCTACTTCGCTGTGATCAATCGGGTCAAAGCCTGCATCGCTGCCATCAATAGGATTATAAAAAGGTAAAAGGTGTACACCACCAAAAACGCCATTAAGTTGGCCATTTAAAAGCGTAGTAAGTGCGTTTATATCTTGCCCTGTGATTCGATCAGCATATGTGATCAATTGAACTTTATTCTTCATCATGTGTGATTACCAAGTTGAAACTTAATCGATTAAGATATATCTTTAACTAGCACGTACAATTTTACAAGTAATTTTTAAATATTTTACATACAAAAGTTGTGGCAAAGGTAATACTAACTAGAGTAAGTGATTGAGTTATTACTATAACTTGAGCCACAACGAGGAAAAATCACATGACGAATTTACACACACACTCGCAAAGCGACCCAATGCAGCGCATACGAATACTCACTTACATGATGTTTTTTATGTTTGCGATGACCTCAGATGCAGTAGGTATGATCATCCCTGAACTAATCACAGAGTTTGGTTTAAGTATGACCCAAGCCAGTGCTTTTCATTATGCACCTATGGCACTCATTGCCTTTAGTGGCTTGTTTTTAGGCTTCTTAGCCGACAGCCTAGGCCGTAAACAAACCATAATGCTGGGCTTACTTATTTTTTCGCTCAGCTGCTTTTTGTTTGCCTTTAGCAATAGCTTTTCGGTGTTTTTAATTTTGCTGTGCTGTATAGGGCTTGCTATTGGTTTATTTAAAACCGGTGCACTAGCGCTACTTGGCGATATATCTGCAAGTAACGCAGAGCACACTAAAACCATGAACAAAGTAGAAGGCTTTTTTGGTATTGGTGCCATAGTTGGCCCTGCGCTGGTAGGCGTACTGCTTACTCAAAACGTGAGCTGGACTTACCTGTACATTATTGCCGGCGTTATGTGTTTAATTTTAGCGTTAATGGCATGGCGCGCCGACTACCCAAGTGTTGTTAAAAGCACAGAAAAGCCCGCTTCACTTGCCACCACCATGACAATGATTAAAAACCCGTACGCACTTGGTTTTTCGTTGGCTATTGCCTTATATGTAGCTACCGAGGTTGCTATTTACGTGTGGATGCCAACACTTTTAAAAGATTACACAGGCTCGTGGCCTTTACTTGCAACCTACGCACTTACACTATTTTTTGTATTACGTGCTGCTGGGCGCTTTATTGCTGTATGGCTTTTAAATCACTTTAGCTGGCAAGGGGTCATGGCTTATTTAAGTTTAGGCATCGCACTGTGTTATGTGGGCACTTTGGTAGGCGGTGTTGATTGGGCGGTAGGCTTACTTCCGCTTTCGGGTTTATTTATGTCGATGGTTTACCCTACTTTAAACTCTAAAGGTATATCGTGCTTTCCTGTTGCACAGCATGGTGCAGTAGCGGGTGTTATTTTATTTTTTACCGCGCTTTCGGCCGCACTTGCGCCTTTATTTATGGGCATGATAAGTGATTACTTTGGCCACGTACGCTACGGTTTTTACTTAGCTACCGGCTTTGCTGTGATCTTATTTTTAGCCATGCTTTATAACTTTTACCGCGACCCTGCGGCAAAAGCATTAACTAAAAATGCATAAATGGCTGCTCAAGCCAGAATAAAAATACCTTTAAAATCAATATAAAAACAAAAAAGTGCAAGTTACACACAAAAATAATTTGCATATTGTAAAAACTTTGTTATTTTTACTTAATCGATTAAGTAAAAATAACAAACTCACACAACACAATGAGGCGTTAACATGACAACACACCACACACCTTTATATTTAATCAGTGCCTTAGCACTTGCAGTAAGTCAAGGCGTTCATGCACAAGACGAGCAAGAAACCAAAGTGCAAGCTAAGCAAGGGCTTGAAACAATTGTTGTTACCGGTGTACCTCGCCGCACAACTATTATGGCATCGAGCTCATCAGTAAGCAGTTTATCGCTTGAGCAAGTTGAGGTATCAACGCCACGCTCAACGGCTGAAGCATTTAGAATTATTCCGGGTGTTCGCGCTGAATCAACAGGCGGTGAAGGTAATGCAAATATTGCAGTGCGTGGCTTACCTGTAGCATCGGGTGGCGCTAAGTTTTTACAACTGCAAGAAGATGGTCTGCCTGTAATGCAGTTTGGTGATGTTGCCTTTGGTAACGCCGATATTTTTATGCGCCTTGATAACACAGTGCAAACAATCGAATCAATTCGCGGTGGCTCAGCCTCTACATCAGCCAGTAATGCACCTGGCGGCATAATTAACTTTATTTCTAAAAACGGCGAAAACGAATCGGGTAGCGTATCTACTACTGTTGGCCTAGATTACGACAGTGTACGCACCGACTTTGAATACGGCACCTATTTAACCGACAGCGTGCGTTTTCATGTAGGTGGTTTTGTACGCCAAGGCGAAGGCCCGCGCGAAACAGGCTACACATCAAATAAAGGTGGCCAAATTAAAGCTAACCTTACTAAAGATTTTGAAAACGGCTACGTTCGCCTTTATTACAAACACTTAGACGATAAGAGTGTTGGCTACCTTCCTATGCCAATGTACTCAAATGGTGACTCTATTGCCGGGTTTGATGCACAATCAGATACACCGCATTCTGCGTTATTTACTAAAACTGTTCGTTTAAACGGTGAAAACCAAATTAGCAGTGGCGATTTACGCGACGGCATGAACCCTAAAGTGGATGCGGTAGGTTTTGAAGCTGTATTTGATTTAGATAACGATTGGCGTATCGAAAACCGTTTTCGTAAATCGTCAATTAGCGGCAACTTTAACTCGCTTATTCCTGCTGAGGTTGGCAGCGCATCGTCTATTGCACAAAGTATAGGCGGTGTAGGCGCAACACTGAGTAACGCAAACACAGGCGAAGCATTTAATGATGAACTTGCCATGCGTATTCATACTTTTGATGTAACGCTTAATGACTTTGGCTCTATTGTTAACGACTTTAAACTGACTAAATCGTTTAGCGATGACACTAGCCTAACCTTTGGTTACTTTGCCTCTACACAAAACATTGCTATGTCGTGGTTATGGAACTCGTACTTAATGGAGCTTAAAGGCGACAATGCGGCACTTTTAAATGTAACCGCAGCCGATGGCACTGAGTATTCAGAAAACGGTTTATACGCATACGGCACGCCTTATTGGGGTAACTGTTGTCAGCGCGATTACGACACCGAGTACGACACTCGCGCACCGTATGTTGCGTTTTCAACAAAACTTGGTGATGTAAGCATTGATGCAAGTGCCCGCTACGACAGCGGTGAAGCACGCGGTAACTACGCAGGTGCCGTAACCTCAACAGTAGATATGAACCGCGACGGTACTATTTCTATTCCTGAGCAAAACGTAGCAGGTATTGATATAGCTAATGCAAGCCCAGTAAATTACGACTGGAGCTACTCGTCTTACTCTGTAGGTGCTAACTACCAAATTGACCCAAGCCTAGCGACGTTTGCACGTATTAGTAAAGGTGGGCGCGCAAATGCAGACCGTTTATTATTTGGTAAAGTACGCAGTGACGGAAGCGTAGCCGATGAAGATGCAGTAGATGAAGTAAACCAATTTGAGATTGGTGTGAAAAAACGCTTTGATTCGTTCTCGGTATTTGCAACAGCCTTTTACGCAGAAACAGAAGAGCAAAACTTTGAAGCAACATCGCAAACCTTTTTCGACCGTGAATACGAAGCAAAAGGGATTGAGGTTGAATCAACTTACTTTATGGATGCATGGGACTTTAGAGGTAACTTTACTTGGACCGATGCTGAAATTGCAAAAGATGCGCTAACTCCTGAAGTTGTAGGTAACACACCACGTCGCCAAGCGGATTTAATTTACTCACTAATGGCGCGTTACAGCTACGATAACGGCGCGGCAGGTGTAAGCTTTATTGGTACAACCGATGCTTATGCACAAGATAACAACGACCTTAAGTTTGACGGCTACACGCAAGTAAATGCGTTTGTAAGCTACGACTTATCAGAAAACTTAAACCTTGCGCTTAATGTAAACAACCTATTCGATACAGTAGGTATTACAGAAGCCGAAGAAGGCTCAGTACCAGAAAACGACATTATTCGTGCCCGTACTATTAACGGCCGCACTACGTCGGTTACTTTAAAATACGCTTTTAACTAAATGTGTATTGCGCTGCAGTGAGTCATCGCTGTAGCGCCTTTTAAAGTATGAATAAATAACACCCTTCATGTTTTAGCCCAGCTTTGCTGGGTTTTTTAGGATATTCCAAATGACCAAACTCCTGTGCTTAGGCGAGCTTTTAATTGATATGCTGCCACAAGATGCTCATAACTCAGCGTACTTACCCATCCCTGGTGGTGCACCTGCTAATGTTGCTGTTGGCTATGCCAAACTTGGCGGTGAGGCTGCATTTTGTGGTGGTAAAGGTGACGATCATTTTGCCAATCAATTAAGTAATGCACTGGCGCAATACAATGTAAATACAGACTATTTATTTACCATTGCTGGCTCACAAACCGCCATGGTAATAGTAAGCCTTGATGAAACAGGCGAGCGCAGTTTTGGCTTTTATCGCCATAACACAGCCGATGTACTTTTAACCCAAGCGCATTTAGCGCAAATAAATTGGCAAAGCATAAGCACCCTGCACTTTTGCTCAAACACCCTAACCGATCCAGCCATAGCTAGCACAACGGTTAAAGCGCTAGAACTTGCTAAAACACATAATAAGCTCGTTAGTTTTGACGTAAATTTACGCTACAGCTTGTGGGAAAACACCCATGATATAGCCAGCAATGTACAAGCCTGCTTCGCTTATTGCGACATAGTTAAGCTTTCGCGTGATGAACTTAATTTTTTAGCAAATCATAGCGAAACAACGGGCGAAGATTACATTCAAATGCTATTAAATACCGGAGTAAAACTGGTGTTTTTAACCGACGGGCCTGAGCCTGCTACGGTTTACCACCGCGCATTTATACTTAACGAATCGGCACCAAAAATAAACGCAGTAGATACAACAAGCGCGGGCGATGCTTTTATAGCGGGGGCTTTATACTATTTAAATAACTTAGGGAGTGATTTATCACTAGCAGATAAGTTAAATGATGAAACTAGCATAAAAAACGCCCTCCACTTTGCCCTTCAATGTGGCTCTAAAGCCTGTTTAGCTAAAGGGGCATTTCCGGCATTACCTGTGCTGGCTGATGTAATATAAACAGTTAAAGCCCCAAATAGCGGGGCTTAACCTAATTTATAATTATTGCTTAATAAAAGTAACGCCTTTAGGTGTTTCACCTTGTGGTAAACGGGTTGAGTGCATTTGCGATAATAGCCATTTGTCACCCACTTTTGATACAACCACGCTTTCTAACCAATAAATATCAGCACTTTTATCGGCGTTTTTAAAGTTGGCTTTATTCCAGTAATTAATAAACGCAACGTTTCCTTCTACACGCGAATTTATAACACTAAAATAATTAGTTCTTATGTAATCAGCGGGCTTAACAACATTTACAAAGTCATCAATAGTCCACACTTCACCGTGCTCTAAAAGCAAGAATGAATCGTCAACCGCCGCGCGCATTTTTGCGTGATCAAAGTTAGAAACAGCTAAAAATAAATCGCTCACGGGCGTAAATATGTTGTTGTCTTTTGCATGTATTGATGTAGAAAATATGAGTAATACCAAAAGGGCAAGTACATGTTTCATTGTTATTATAATGTGTAGTTTTATTAATACTAAGGAGTGTATTTTAATTAAGCAGTATTAACAATTAAAATAAAGCAAATTCAAAAACTTATTAACGCTCCTATATAAAAAAGCACTCTGTAAGAATGCTTTAACTTAAACTTTATCAATCAAGCTATTCATCTAGCCAATCGATGGCGGCGGTGGCGTTTTCGTAGTATTGCACCTCGCCTGAGATAAACCAATTGCCTATTTTAGCCATGCGGGCTTGCCATTCTTGATTGCCATAAATAGCAATTTTATTAAATTCTTTTGAGTGCCTTACGCCAAGCTTTAAATCATCCCACGCGGCGCGAAGCTCCCAACCTTCTAGCTCGCTGGCATCAATAAGCACGTTTGCTATAGGGTGTTTAACCTCGCCAAGCGCTGAGTCGATCATGGGGGTAATGACTTTATAGTCGTCGTGGGTTAGCGTTCCTACAGCTTTTAGTTTTAAAAAAAATTCTCGGCCTGCGCGTTCAATACCAATAGATAAACCATGTGTTGTGTGTACCATGCTGCTCTCCTTAACCGGGTGCGCTTGTGTTATTTACAGCCTGTGTGAGTGGGTTTAATAACGAAAGCTGGAGTTAATTAAAGCCTATAAAGTGAAATTATTCCCTTTAAAAAATAAAAACCCCAAAAATCCCCATCACTTACTGAGTTAAACTATAAAACTACACCGTATTAAGTTAATTAGTACTGAACTAAATCAAACAATACTGCTAAATAATGCTATTTGCTAAGCGTTTTGTACGCGCTCTATTTGCTTATCTACATCTGTTAAGTGCCCTAATTTAAGCCACACTTTTGCACCTTGCTTACCTGCGGTTATATTAAGCTCACTATTAATAGGCAGCCTTAACCAACTGTGTTTTACTAATACATCTGTTTGCTCACTTATATCGCCTTCAAGCACGAGTAACTCAGCACCGCCATTCGCACTAATTTGCATGTTGGAGTCTGCCTCAAAATGCAATAAGCTCACATCTTCAAAGTCATCTTTATAAAGTGGGGTTATGGCAAGGCCTTTAAATGTGGCGTGTTGCACGCTGCCCATATGCTGTGTTTGTAAGCGTACGTGGGTTCTATCTTGTGGCTGAAATTGCCAAAGCTTCACAAATATTATGCAGCCTTCATCGGAGCCTGGTTTGTGCTTTGATTGCGGTGGGTTACGAATATAAGAGCCTTGTGGAAAATCGCCATGCTCATCTTGAAATACCCCTTCTAGTACAAAAAACTCTTCGCCGCCTGTATGCACATGAGGCGAAAACTCGCTCCCTGGTGCATAACGTACAATGCTTGTAGCACGGGCTACTTCTGCGCCTACTCTATCAAGTGGGCGCCTATCAACGCCCGCCATTGGCGAAGGGTTCCAATTAAGTTGCTCACTATGAACAACGACTCTCTGGGTAAAATCGGCGGCTATTTTCATTTTATTACCTTTAAAATTGCATAGTGTGAGAGTAAATTTTATGCATAAAAAAAGCGAGCTTATTAAGCTCGCTTATTTAATTTTTAACGCTTTACGCTACATCTAGCTTTTTATGCTTAGAGTGTACAAACACTAAACCTACTAAGCCAATAACAACCACAGCGGCACCAATTGGTTTACCTAAGTCGGCCGATAAATTAAAGCCAATAGCAGCAGTCATAATGTACGAAAGTGTTACGCCTGTAGCGATAACGGCAGGTATGCTGGTGATCCAGTGGAATGCACGTCTATCAAATAAGTACTTAGTTGCAAGCCATAGCACACTGGTTGAAAGCAGCATGTTTGAAAATGCAAAGTAGCGCCAAATAACTGAGAAATCTAATTTAGTCATAAAAAAGGCTATCGTTAAAATTGGCACTGCCAGTAATAAGCGATTACGTAAGCTTTGCGGAATATTAAACGCATCAACCACGGTTAAACGCAGTGAACGGAACGCCGTATCGCCAGAGGTAATAGGGAACACCGCAACAGCAATAATGGCCATAATACCGCCCATTACGCCTAAGTAACTATTTGCTACATGGTTAACCACTAAACCTGGGCCACCTTGATCAAGCAATGCTTTTAAGCCAGCGTAACCTTCTGGGAACGCAGCAATACCCGCAAGTGCCCATACACAACCTACAATGCCTTCACACATCATTGCGCCGTAATATACTGGGCGTACGTATTTTTCGTTTGTTAAACAGCGGGCAATAATAGGCGCTTGGGTAGAGTGAAAGCCACTAATAGCACCACAGGTAATGGTAATAAACAGTAACGGCCAGGTTGGAAGGCCATCAGGGTTTGGCTCTAAAAAGTCATGCGCATGGTCGGCTTCAAAGTAGGCTAAAAAGTCGCCTGCAACTGGTAAGTGTGGCGCATCTAGTAATAACGCACCGGCTATTAATGTAGTCATTACAATCATTAATAAGCCAAATAGCGGGTAAAACTTAGTAATAATTTTATCAATAGGTAGCAGGGTTGCTAAAAAGTAGTACGCTAAAATAGCCAAAACCCAAAAAGTATTATTAGCAAAAAAAGTGCCTTCAAATACATCTAAATTACTTAATAAGCCTGCTGGGCTCATAATAAATACAACACCCACAAAAAACAGCAGCATGGCTGTAAATATCAGCATAAAGCCTTTAAACACAACGTTGTAATAGTGTCCTGCTATTTCTGGTAAGCTTTTGCCATCTTCTTTAATGCTCATCACACCTGAGAAGAAGTCGTGTACTGCACCACCTAATACGTTACCAAGCACAATCCACACAAGTGCTACCGGTCCGTAAAGTGCACCTAAAATTGGGCCAAATATAGGGCCTACACCCGCAATATTTAAAAACTGAATTAAAAATGCACGCACAGGGTGAATGGCTACATAGTCAACACCTTCGCTAAAGCGTTTTTGTGGTGTATCAACTGTTGTATCCATACCTGCTTGTTTTTCAACAAACGGGCTATAAAACTTATATCCCAGTATTAAGATTGTTATGCAGATAAAAAAGATGATCATAAAGCACGTTTCTCTTTTTGTATTTGGAGTATAGAGCGCCTAATTGCCGCCCCGCCTTTCAATCCATGAATAATCGACGAACATTAACAAAGTATTAATCCCCCCGCTATAAGACGAATAGCTAATACACAAGGGTCTGTAGACCTTTCAAGGTTAAATTTGCAGCAGCCTGTTTGGTATTTAGCCAAGGCAGAGCCTATGTGGTGTGGTTATTCCCCATAAGTAGGCGATAATGCAGCATTAATGCCAAACTGGCGCTGCCCTTCGGGTTCTGCCTAGGGGCGATTTACTCTTTGTTGCCTACATGAATGTAGGTAAGGGGTGTGAGCAGGACGCGGAAGCTTTGCTCGGTTTTGACTTATTCTTACATAGATGTAAGCCAGTAGGGTAACGCAGGAGCAGTTACCGAGCCCACTAGGTTACAAACCTCGCGCCGCGATTAAACCGCCCCTAGTTTGAACAAATTTCAAACTGCAAAGGTCAACAGACCCTATTTAAGCCACTTTTTATGCACCTTGCTCAACACTTAATCTAAACGGCTTTATTAATAAAAATTAAAGCAAAAAAAAGCGGCTTTACTATTAAAGTAAAGCCGCTTACACACACAATGATTGGGTGTAACTGTGATTTTTTACGTTACGCTGGGCTCATAAACTCGTTAATTTGTTCATGAGTAAGTGTAGGTGTAGCACCGGCACTTTCGGCCACCATAGCACCTACTGCACACGCAAAATCAACAGCATGTTGTGCACAATCGCTACTACAAAGCTGATAAATTAACGACCCTAAAAACGAATCCCCCGCGCCTACTGTATCCACAACGCTAATTAAATAACCTGAGTTATAGTAATTTTCGCCTTTAATGGTTAGTAGTGCACCGTGGCTGCCTTTAGTTACACATAAGTATTCGGTGTTAGTTTGCTGTGCAATAAACGCTAAGTTTTGCTCAAGTGAATGGAACTTACAGCCCATTGCTTTGGCAATTTCATAAAGCTCTTCATCGTTTAATTTGATGAAGTCGGCTTTATTCATTAAATCTACTAATGTGTCTAACGTGTAGTGTGGCGCACGTAAATTTACGTCAAACACTTTAAAGTTAGCTACATCAACTAATTGGTTTAATGTGGCAAGTGAGGCTTCGCTTCGGCCAATAAGGCTGCCAAATACAAATACATCACTGGCTTTTACTTTTTCAATAAGTGAGTCTGTAAGTTCAATGTTATCCCACGCTGTATCGGCAACTATTTCGTAGCCGGCTGAGCCGCTTTTATCTAGAGTAACTTGTACTGTGCTGGTTTTTTTGTCGTTATTAACGCCAATGTATTCGCAGCTTACGCCTTTGCTTTTAATTTCGCCTAGTAGCTCAATACCCAGTTCATCGTTACCTACAGCGCTTATCATGTCGGCTTTAATGCCCAGTGAGTTAATACGCACACACATGTTAAGCGGCGCGCCGCCTAGGCGTTTATCGTTTGCAAAACAATCCCATAGTACTTCGCCAAAGCAACTTACGCTTACGTCTTTACCTTGTTTAGAATCAATTAAAATGCTCATTATTAGTTACCTTTAGGCTCAAGCACGTTATTCATAATTGCTTTAATTTTGCTAGCCGGTGCGTATAACGCTTCTACATTGTTTTTGTAGTGAGACGTAAAGGCACTTTGCGTATTTAAATCGCCAAATAAGCTTGTTAGCGATAAAAATGCAAGGTCATCAGTCGCCGTTTTAGCCGCGGCTTCATGTAACTCGCTTTGCATTGCATCGATTATTTCAAGCTTATTGCCTTGCTCATCTTCGCCTTTATCGCTGTAAAAACACCATGCAGCAATAACCAGGGTCGCAAGTGATACATCACGGCCATGGGCTAGATTTTCGTTAATAGTGGCAATTAAAAACTTAGGTAGCTTTGCTGCGCTTTCTGAACAAATGCGCGATAAGCTGTCTTTAATGTTTGGATTAGCAAAGCGCTCAATTAGCGTGTCTTTGTAAATTTCAAGGTCAATGCCTTCTAATTTCTCTAGGTTAGGCGTTACTTCTCTATCCATAAACGCACGTAAGTACTTTGCAAATAAAGGATCTGATACTGTTTCGTCAATTGTGCCGTAGCCATGTACAGAGCCTAATAAACCCAGTACCGAATGGCCTGCATTTAATAAGCGTATTTTCATGGTCTCAAAAGGTGTTACGTCACTTACAAATTGTGCACCAACGCTATCCCAATTTGGGCGTCCGCAGCAAAATGAGTCTTCAATTACCCATTGAGTAAACGACTCACAGGTAATTGGCCATTCATCGCTAACACCGTACGCATCAACAACGTAATCAATATCGCTCTTTTTAGATACCGGCGTAATACGGTCAACCATTGCATTTGGGAAGGTTACGTTAGTGGCAATCCACTCGCTTAGTTCTTTGTCTTGCTCGGCCGCAAAGGCAAGTAGCATTTTACGCGTTACATTACCGTTGTGCTGAATGTTATCGCACGACTGTACTGTAAACGCATCAAGGCCTTGTTCTTTACGTAGCTTTAACGCAGCAGTAATGTAGCCAAACGCCGTAATTGGGTCGTTCGGGTTATTAATGTCGTTAATAATGTCTGGGTTTGAGTAATCAAACTCACCCGTTACTGGGTTAAAGTTATAGCCGCCTTCGGTAATGGTTAACGACACAATATGCGTATCGCTGTGCGCAAGCTTATTAATAACCGCTTGCTTGTCCTCTGGAGCAAACAAAAAGTCAATCATAGAGCCAATAACTTTGTTATCTATTTGCCCGTTTGGGTGTCTTACCGTTAGCGTGTAAAGGTAGTCTTGCTGCTTTAAAATATCGCGCAGACCACGGTTACCCTCTAATAAGCCAACACCACAAATACCCCACTGTTCAGCACCTGGCGTTTTTAATAGCTCGTTAATGTACACCGCTTGGTGAGCACGGTGAAAGCCGCCCACACCAATATGAACTATACCCGCTTTTAGCTTACTACGGTCGTAGTTTGGTGTATCTACATGGCTTGGCATATCTGTCAAGCTTTGTTGGTTTAGCCCTTTAACAAGAGCGTCAGTGTGCTGGTGTTGCGTCATGGTGCGGCCTTACTAAAACAATATTAAAAATTTAAATTAAGATGCAGTATTGAGTGCTTTATGGCGCAATAGCGACCAGTAAGCGGTTGCAAAATAAATAATGGTGCAAATAAAACATGCAATTTCAAACTGAGATTTATTTCCTGCGTAAATGCTCATGCTGTCACTAAAAAACATTACTTGGCTGGCAAAGCCAAAAATAATAAGTAACGAAACAGTCGACACGCCATTTAACACTTTGGTTAGCATTGAGTTATCAACAACTGGAGCTTGAACGTTTTCTGTCAGTCCTGCTTGGTACTCTTTAATGTCTTGCTGCTCTTGCTCTTCTGCTTCAATTTCTTTGCTGTAGTCTTCACCTGCGCCGTACTTTTTAGCCAGTAGCGTGTAAATAACAATGGTGAAAATCCAAGTAGGAATAAATAGGTAGTAAAACGACATTACATCAATTGCATTTAAACCAAAGCCAAACACAAGTGCTAATGCCCAAGAGGCAATGGCTGGTACGCTACGTGTAATGTTTTTGTATTTAGCCCAGTAGCGGGTTAAACCAATTTTAGGAAATAAAACATGCTCGGCAAATACAATGCCGCCTACAGGTACTACTAATAAGCCTGCGTAAGTTAAAAGCGGTAACATTTGCGAAAATACAAACGGGAAACACGCAATTATAACGGTTACAACACCGACAATTGCGGTAGTGCGCTCGCGCGATTGGTCAACAAAAATAGATTGTGCTGCAAGGCCTGCGCGGTAAAGGTTAGCGTTAGCTGTAGTCCAGCCCGCAATAATTACAATAACAAAGCCTGTCCAGCCTAATGCGTGGTAAGCAACGTCACCTGGGTCAAGTGAAGAAATAGTTGTTTTAAGTAATACCGCAACACCTGCGCCCATAATACCAGCCGAGATCCATGCTAAGTAATGGCCAAAAAACATACCTACGCCTGAAAACAAACCGTAGCTTTTGCGTTTAGCAAATCTAAAAATTGCCATATCAATTAAGCCAAAGTGGGTAATAGAGTTTGCAGCCCATGCAAAACCAATAACCTCTAATAAGCCAATACCTTTTTCGCCATCAGCGGTGGTACCGGTCCAAATAGAAGAATCCCCTATCGCCATAAAGTCATCAAACCCTGTTAGCGTGGTCACTCCTAATACATGATTAGAAAGCTCAGGGAACAAGGCAAACGAGCCCGCTATAAAAATAACAAATAACCATGGCGCACAAATTTTAGAAAAATCAGCAACGGTTGAAAAACCATACATAGCCACAAATACAACAATAGAGCCAACCGATAATACAATGGCCACAAATGCTAAGCTGTTAGGGTACCAATCGAGTTGCGCGGGTATATCAAACAAAAACCGCACTGCGGTTGCCGATACCGTGATCATGGCGGCGGATATCACACTAAATATGACCACGTTTGCCCAGTTATAGAGCTTGGTCATTGAGTTACCCGCAATTTTATTTAGGTAGTTGTATAAACTTAAGCGTGTTTCTACCGCAATTGGAGAGGTAATTAACCACCACGAACACATAGCTAATAGGTTACCAATTAATAAACCTAATAAAATGTCGATGGTCGATGCGCCTAATGCAACAAAGGTTGCACCAATAACAAACTCGGTTGCAGCAACGTGTTCACCAGCGTATAAACCGGCAAAGTGCTTCCAACCATGAAGCTTATGATTAGCAACGGGCAATTGCTCTTCGTTAACATCGTTAAATGTTTGTGTGTGTGGACTTGATGCCATGGTATTTTCCTATTGTTTTAAGCACAGCCCTAACTAACCTGAACTCTGGATAATAAATCTATCTCAAGCAGCTATTTCCAGCGCTAACTACGTTAAATTTACTTGCAATAGGCTAGCTATTGACGCGTAATTTCGCCTTGTTTTCACTGTAAATCTCTGGCTAGAGAAAATAAACATAGATATCACTTTTGATTTAATATGTTAGTAAATCTCTTAACCAAAGTTCAGGTTAACTATTAATTTAAATAAGTGTTTTTTATTTAAATTAATAGTGAGTAAATCACCGTGCCTTTTTATAATGCTACTACTATAACTAATTAATAATTAATGCATTTTTACGTTAAGCTTTGTCAGTGTCATAAAGCTCAACGTTGATATTCTATTACTGTGTCTGTAATGCTGAGTACTGCTTATAAAAGTCGTCCCAGTGCGTTAAATGCGCTACATCGGGGTATGCTTGGTGAACAAAGTTCACAGCGTCTTGCATATGTCCGCCGCCACTGTAGTGCAGCACTTGCATATCAGCGGCAAGTGCAGCGCATACGCCGGCTTTAGAGTCTTCAATCACTAAACAATTTTGTGGCTTCACGCCCATTTTCTCAGCGGCATGTAAAAATAAATCGGGTGCGGGCTTACCATTTTTTACCTCACTTGAGGTAAATACGTTATTAAAGTGCTGCGATAAATTAACCACATTAAGCGCTTTAGCGGTGCGTTTAGGGCTACTGCTTGTTGCAATACAACAAGGTACAGATAATTGCTCTAGCACGTGTTTAATGCCGTTAGTTGGCATTAATGCAGTTTCGAACTCGTTTAATAATGCTTCTCGGTAATCGGCTTCAAAGCGCTCAGCTAAGGTCACATTAAAGGTATCAAATAAGTTTTGGGTCACTGTTTTAAAGTTACAGCCCAAAAAATATTGTTGTACATAGGCTCGGTCAATATTAACGCCAATTTCTGCAAGCATATTTATTAACACTTGCGCGCTTAATATTTCGCTATCTATAACAACGCCATCACAATCAAAAATAACTAATTCAATTTTAGTATTCATATTGCCCCTTTTTACGCACCTAGTTTGGTGCAATCTCACCTTGAGCATAAGCCCAGCAAGTGAGCATATTCTCTTTATTGTTATAATAAGTCAACATCTTGTTAGTGAAAAACGCACCACGGTCGTGAATATTTATTCATTAAATATGAAATTGTCTGTATTTTCATTGATTTCAAAATTGCAATTACGACTAAGGTCGAACATTGCAAAACCGCTATTTAGAAAATAGAAGGCAGCACGCAAACAGCAATCAAAATTTGTGATTACTCCAATCTAAACAATCAATTTTACCGAACTAATTTTTGTTAATACACTCGTTAACAGTTAAACAGCCAGCAACAATGCCGGCGCTTTATTAAGATGAGGTCGACAATGAATACTCAAAAAAATACGATTAATAATAAATCTACGTTAACGCTAAGCGCATTAGCTTTAGCAATGGCATTACCTGCAAGTGCCGCAACTACCCTTACTAAAGACAACGGCGCAGCTGTTGGCGACAACCAAAACTCTATTACCGCAGGTGAGCGCGGAAGTGTATTACTTGAAGACGTACACCTAATTCAAAAGCTACAACGTTTTGCACGTGAGCGTATTCCTGAGCGTGTAGTGCATGCGCGTGGTACAGGTGCACACGGTGTGTTTGTAGCGTCTAAAGAATTAGATGACTTAACAATTGCTGCACCGTTTGCAGAAGCGGGTAAAGAAACTGACGTATTTGTACGTTTTTCATCAGTAATTCACTCAAAAGGTAGCCCAGAAACACTACGTGACCCACGTGGTTTTGCTACTAAGTTTTACACCGACCAAGGTAACTGGGATTTAGTAGGTAACAACTTACCGGTATTCTTTATTCGTGATGCGATTAAATTTCCAGACATGGTTCACTCGTTAAAGCCGTCACCGGTAGATAACATTCAAGATCCTAACCGCTTTTTTGACTTTTTCTCATACGAGCCAGGTTCTACTCACATGTTAACGTGGGTATACAGCGACTACGGTACACCAGCAAGCCTACGTAAAATGGACGGCTGGGGCGTACATGCTTACAAAATGATTAATAAGTCTGGCGATGTTAAATACGTTAAGTTTCATTGGGTAAGCCAACAAGGTATAGACAACCTTGATGCTAAAGAAGTAAACGAAGTGCAAGGTAAAGACTTCCAACACTTAACACGCGACCTATACAGCGAGATTGGTAAAGGCAACTTCCCTAAGTGGGATCTATACATTAAAACCCTTGATCCGTCGCAGTTAGATGACTTTGACTACAACCCATTAGATGCAACAAAAATGTGGTTAGACGTTAAAGAAACTAAAGTAGGCACCATGACCCTAAACCGTATGCCAACTAACTTCTTCCAATCTACAGAACAAGTTGCAATGGCACCGGCAAATGTAATTCCGGGTATTGAGCCATCTGAAGACAGACTTTTACAAGGGCGTGTTTTCTCTTACGCCGATACGCAAATGTACCGCTTAGGTGCTAACCACCAACAATTGCCAATTAACCGTGCAAAAGTTGAAGTGGTTAACTACAACCAAGACGGCGCAATGAACTACGGTAATACAACAAGTAACGTGAACTACCAACCAAGTCACGAAAACGTTGCAGAAAACCCAATTGCACGCAGAAGTAACACAGAGCTAAAAGGCTACGTACAACAAGCAGCAATTAAAAAGCAGCAAAACTTTGCTCAAGCGGGTGTACTTTACCGCAGCTTTAGCAAGCAAGAGCGCACTAACTTAGTTAACAACTTAGCCGGCGATTTAGGCAAAGTGAAAGACAGCAAAGTTATGCACAAAATGCTTAGCCACTTCTACAAAGCAGATAGCGAATACGGTACACGCTTAACTAACGCTGTAAACGGCGACATGAAACAAGTTAAGCAACTAGCCGCTAAGCTTTAATGTTTTACCCAACCTGTAAGTTATTGAGGAAAGCCTAGCTTTCCTCTTTTTTAAAAAGGTAAACAGTATGCGTAAATTACTTATTATATTTACTTTAGTGATGAGCTTTTCAGGCTTTGCCAATGAGCCACAAAGCCCTGTAACGGAACAAAGCACCGCCCAGTCGCAATACGACAGCTTACTTGCTTATTACTTTGCAGCCGCACGCACCGACGACACCGCCGTAATAACGCAATTTGTAGATGCTGGCATTCCTATTAACAGTTACAACAACAAAGGTTACACCGCGCTAATGATTGCCACCTACCACGGCAATAAAAATACGGTAAACACCTTATTGCAATTAGGCGCTAATGCCTGCCTTGAAGACAACCGCGGTAACACAGCCCTAATGGCCGCCATATTTAGAGGCGAATTTAGTATAGCTAAAACACTTGTAGGCCTTGATTGCGACAACGCACATCAAAACAAAGCCGGTCAAACAGCCGAGCAATTTGCACAAAAATTTGGCCAACAAAAAGTGCTCGATTTATTAGCACAGGTAAACAGTAAATCTAATTAATCAACTTTTAATATACCCATTTGCCCGTTATTGTTAGTGACAATAAGGCTACATTAGCAGCCAATAACCAGGCTTTAGCAAAATAAGTAGTACCCTTTAGTTATTTAAACCTTCCTCTCGCCCCATTTCATCTGGGGCGTGGTTTAATACCAACGCCAATAAATAGCTGATCTATTTTACTTGCTAAAACAACCCGTTTCTTTGTTGTAATTTTCGTTAAGGGAGCAACCATTTACAGCAATTTACGCCTAAACAGAATTGTTTATTCGGAATAAAATTTAAAACACATACTTAATGGGGTTGATATAAACAACGCACTCCCCTCTTGCCGAAACTGGTCTAACCAGATATTATTTTTACCTGTGTACTTTATATGGGAAATAATAATTCTAATGACCGCACCACACTTTGAGCACACCACTATTACCTGTAATAACAGGCAAACCCTAAGCGCCCGTGTATTTACACCCACCAGCGCTATTAAAGGTGCGGTGATGATTGCCCCTGCAACCGGTATAAAGCAGCAGTTTTATGCAAACTTTGCTACTTACTTACAGCAACATGGCTTTGGCGTTATTACTTTTGATAACAGTGGCATTGGCCAATCGCTTAAACGCAGCATTAAAAAAAGCAAAGCCAGTTTACAAAGTTGGGGTGAGCAAGACATGCCTGCGGTGCTTGAGCATTTGCAAAGGCTATTTCCTAATACGCAGTATCATTTAGTGGGTCATAGCGCCGGCGGGCAATTAGTGGGGCTAATGCATAACGCCAACGAGCTAAGCTCCGCGTTTAATTTTGCTTGCTCGTCGGGTAAATTAACTAATATGAGCTTAGCGTATCAGGTTAAAGCGCACTTTTTTATGAATGGGGTTATTCCTCTTAGTAATGCCTTGTTTGGTCATACTAAATCGCAGTGGTTTGGCATGGGCGAGCCACTACCTAAAGGCGTAGCTAAACAATGGCGCAAATGGTGTAACGCTCAAGGGTATGTGCAATCAGCATTTGGTGATACCGTATTCCAACACTGTTACAACACGCTTTCTATGCCCTCAATATGGGTTAATGCTACCGATGACGATATTGCTAACAATGCAAATGTTGCCGATATGCTCTCGGTTTTTCCTAAGTTAAAAGCACAAACCCTAACCTTAAACCCACACGACTATGGTTTGAAGGAAATTGGCCATATGAAATTTTTTAGCAAAAAATCTGACGGATTATGGCCACTTGCGCTGAACTGGCTAAACAAACACAGTTAAAAAAGGATGCGTTTACTCCGTAAATTTGCACCGTTAATTTACGGCGTTAATTTGCTTTTTAACTGGTTTTTCACGCGTTACGAAATAGCACACGAGTGAGCCGCCAGTTACCATTATTACTCCTTGCCAAAACGAGGCACTAAGGGTAATTGATAAATAAAGCGCCGAAATAATCGCTGAAAAAACCGGCGTAAAATACGAAAGCGTACCAAGCAACATTAAGTTACCGCCAATAATAGCTTGGTTCCAAAGAGCATACCCGCTGCCAACAACCACACCAGCTAGCACAAGCGTTACGGTCGCGTGCAGTGTAAAGGTCATTTTTGGCTCGTCACTTAATCCATACAACACCCATAAGCTTAGTGCCGTGGCGATAAAAAACAGCACAATGGCATTTTGCCCATTGCTATTTTTTTGAGTAATTACACAGTAAACAGACCAAATAAAAGGTGCTACAAACGCCAACAAGTAGGCCGTTGGGTTACTGGCAAAATTGCCCATAATACTATTAAGTGATAACCCACTATCGCCACCAACGTACCAAGCCACACCAAAAAAAGCGAGTAGCATACCGGGGTAAATCCAAACACTTACTTTACTACGGTTAACTATAATACTGAGCACAATGGTAAGTGTGGGCCATAAATAATTTATAACCGCCATTTCTACCGCTTGGTGGCGATTATTAGCAAGCCCTACAAACAGCGCTAAACACACCTCGTAAAGTGCAAATAAAGCAGTACCCCAAATAATATAGCGCTTATTAAACCCAGCAAACTTAGGCCGCCCCATTACCAAAATTAAAAACAGCGCGCTTACACTGTACATAAGTGCCGCCCCTCCTATGGGGCCAAATAACTCCGAAACATCCCTGAGCAGAGCCACTAAACAACTCCATAATAAAATAGCGGCAATGCCATAAAGCGTGTATTTATGATTAGAAAAAAAGTCCATTAACTACCTAAAAGTACTACTTACGTTTGACGTTACGCTAACAGTAATTAGTGGGTTAAACAATTGTTGCTCATCACTTATTGTTATAAAGATGTTTTTGGCCTGCACTTAAGTGTTTGACCTTTTGGTCAGTAAAGTTACAATCATTCAACACGTTAAAAACAGCATCGCCATAATGAGCACACAAACAAAGCCAAATAAAAAAGAACTCACCCGAGTAAAAAACCAAACATTAATACTCGATGCCGCCGAGCAATTGTTTTCTCAGCTTGGTTACGATGGCACCAGTATGAGTATGGTTGCTAAAGAAGCAGGCGTTCCTAAGGCCAATATTTTATATTATTTTAAAAGCAAAGACGGCCTATACGAAAACGTAATAGACCGCATTATTGCACACTGGAACTTAGGCTTAGATAACGTAACCCCTGAGGACGACCCTGCACGTGTGCTTTATCACTATATTAAAAGCAAAGTCATACTTGCCGTAAACCAGCCGCTGCAATCACGTTTATTTGCCAGTGAAATACTGCGCGGCGCACCTTATTTGCAAAACTACTTTAGAACCAACACACGCCCGTGGGTAAAACAAAAGGTAGACGTGTTTCAGGCCTGGATAGATGCAAACAAAATGGATAATGTTGACCCTTACCATTTATTATTTACCATTTGGTCAACTACGCAGTACTACGCCGATTTTCAGGCCGAAGTGCTACTGGTAATGAACAAGTTAGAATACGACGAAACCGATGTGGCACAAATAACGCAATCAACTGCCCACATAATTTTAAAAGGTATTGGTTTAAAAATACCTGAGCACAGTGAGGCTTAACCCATGGATAACTTTACCACCCCAGACTTATTTGACGATCACCGCAATAGCGTACAAGTAGCCGACAGCGGCCTGCGCCACTTTGGTAAAAAAACCACATTTAGTGGCCAAGCAGTTACCGTTACCTGCCCAGACGATAACTCGTTTGCCGCCGACATACTGCATGAAAACGGCAAGGGTAAAGTACTGGTTATTGACGGCTTTGCTAGCAAACGCTTTGCTTTTATAGGCGATATTATGGCGGAGCGCGCGTTAAAAAACCGCTGGGAAGGCGTGATTATTAACGGCTGTTGCCGTGACATTGAAATACTTGCCACTATGGATTTGCCGGTTATGGCGCTAGGCTCAACCCCGCGCAGTACATTAAAGCGTGGCTTTGGAGATAAAAATCAAACAGTGACCATGCTTAGTAGCACAATTAACCCTAACGATTGGCTATACGCCGATGTAAATGGCTTAATTATTAGCCCTAACGCATTACTATAAACGCCATATTTGCAACCAAGTTGGTGCAATCACGCACCAACTTGGTGTGTTTTCACCTCTAAATTACGCCTTCTTTAATACTTATATTTTTATAAATATCTGCTAAACCCCATGTAAACCAAACAAAACCTGACCGAACGGACAACTTTATTGCATTTGGCATTGCTTTTGCTTAGCTTTTAGGCAATATAATAGCTAACCGATTAAAAAGCGGATCAGGCTCTGTAAAATAAAAATAAGATGTTACGCAGTGGGCTGAAAAATAATAATAACTAATTCGTCTTTTTAATCACTCTAAATCTGATTATAACCAGTTGGTCAGATTTACTTTATAACGAGTGGTGATATGAGTACCAAAACACATAATAATTTTACCGGTATTTTTTGTGACCATGGCCCTAACGCATGGCAAACACAAACCCACGGCAAACTTGTAAATAAGCGCCTTGCGGTAAAAGATGTATTTGCTGTTAAAGGCGAGCGCAACAGCGCTGGTAACCCAAGCTGGTTTAAAGCAGCAAAACCTGCACAGCAAACAGCAAGTGCCGTAAACAAACTAATGAATGAGGGTTGTCGCTTTACAGGCTTTACCCATACCGATGAGCTGGCCTACAGCTTAGAGGGCAATAACATTCACTATGGTGCAACACAAAACCCAAAACTTAAAGGCCATGCAAGTGGCGGCTCAAGTATGGGTTCGGCTGCAGCTGTAGCGGCTAACTTAGCCGATATTGGCTTAGGCACTGATACTGGTGGCTCTATTAGAATACCGGCAAGTTATTGTGGCTTATTTGGCATAAGGCCAAGCCATAACGTAATTGAAAAAGATGGCCTAATACCGCTAGCGCCCCCATTTGATACCATTGGCTGGCTTACGCAAAATGCAGAGCTGCTAAGCGATGTAGGCAATGTACTGTTACCAAATCAAGCTATTAATAACGTTGATACTTTAGTTATTTGCGAGCCATTATTTGAGCTGGTTGACCCTGTTTTACAAGTCCCACTTAAACAATTACTTGAAAAAACCAAACCTTATTTTAAACACCATAAAGAATTTGAACTGCCTAACAGCAGCTTATTAAACGAACTGGCTGACAGCTTTAGAATACTGCAAGGGCGAGCAATCGCAAAAACGCATAAAGATTGGCTTCAATTGCCAGGGCAACTTCCCCAGTTTGCTCCGGCAATTGCGGCACGTTTTAACATGGCGCTTGCCCTAACCGCTCAAGAAGAGCAAGAAGCACTAAATGTACAAACCCAATGGCAAACACTAATCGCTAAAAACCTAAACACAAACAGTTGTTTATTTTTGCCAACCACACCCACAACTGCACCTAAATTGGGCGCCGACACAAGCGCCTTACGCATGCAAATAATCACCTTATCGGCCATTGCGGGCTTGAGCCGCTCGGCGCAAGTACACTTACCATTGGCTAATTTAGAAAATGGCCACCCGTATGGGTTTTCATTAATGATGAACCGCGGCAACGATAAAAGCCTACTTGCCTGCGTACAACAATTAGCTGCCCACTTTAAACAGGACACACTTGCATGAGCACACACAACATTGCCTTTACTGCCCCGCATTTTGCAGCAACCGAGGCAGGCACCTTAATACTAAAACAAGGCGGTACAGCCACCGAAGCCATGGTAGCGGCAGCGGCTGCTATTAGCGTGGTATATCCGCATATGAACTCAATTGGCGGCGACAGTTTTTGGCTTATTGATAATCCAAACCAAAGTATACCCACTGCCATTGATGCCTGCGGGCGCGCACCAAACGATATAAGCGCCTACAGCAATGAGCCACACATACCAGAGCGCGGCGGTTTAAGCGCATTGACCCAAGCTGCAACACTTCGCGGCTGGCAAAAAGCCCTTGCGGTAGATGAGCACGCTGCTCTTTCGCTAAGTACTATTTTAGCCCCAGCCATAAAGCTCGCGCGCGAAGGCTTTACAGTGTCTAAAAGCTTGCAAGCAGGCTGCGAAAAGCTTGCCACCGCTTCAAACACTAACGCTGCCTTTAAAGAACTTTACATACCTAATGGTAAACCGTTGCAAGCGGGCCAACATTTTAAAAACCCAAAACTTGCCAGTACCTTTGAACACTTAGCCGAGCATGGCTTAAACGCCTTTTACCAAGGCCCTTTAGCAGAGTCGTTTGCAAACGATTTAGCTGCCGCAGGCAGTGCAATTACACGCGCTGATATTGCTAATACGCAGGCCGATTTAGTAACGCCGCTCAGTGCTAATTTATCGGGAATACAGTGTTATAACTTACCCGCCCCCACGCAAGGCGTGCACTCTCTGCAAATAATTGGCGCTGTTAATAAACTAAAACATTTAGCTAAAACAGAGGCTGATTGGATGCACTTAATTGTTGAGGCAACCAAACAAAGCTTTACTCACCGCCCTACACTGTGGGCCGACCCAGACGCGCTAGGCGATGATTATAAAAACGCATTAACTGATGAGCGCTTAAATGCGCTTGCCAGCAATATAGATATGAGCCAAGCCAAGCAATGGCCATTTAATGCAGAGCCAGGCGATACCGTTTGGATGGCAGCACGTGATAAAAAAGGCCAACTAGTGAGCTTTATTCAAAGTGTTTACTGGGAATTTGGTAGCGGCATTTTGATGAGCGAAGGCGGCTTTGTGTGGAATAACCGCGGTTTAAGTTTTAGTTTAAATAGCAACGATGCCAATGCCTTAAAAGCGCATAAAAAACCGGCTCATACACTCAACCCTGCTTTAGCAAAATTTGACGATGGTAGGCGCCTTGCATACGGCACCATGGGCGGCGAAGGCCAGCCACAAACACAAGCTGCAGTATTTAGTGGGTACGCATGGCGTAATAAATCAATTACCCAAGCAGTCAGCGATCCGCGTTGGTTATTAGGGCGCACCTGGGGCGATACAAGCACAAATTTAAAGGTAGAGCAAAGCTTAGTAATTCAAGTTAAACATGAATTAAATCAACGTGACCACGACTGGGTAAGCGTTGATAATAACAATGAAATGATGGGTCATGCAGGTGCCATTTTAGATACGCCTACCAGCCTTGAAGCAGCCACCGATCCTCGTTCAGATGGTCGCGCAACAGTAACTACAGCAGGAACACAATGACAGAAATAATAAATCAATGGCCGATTATTGCGGCCTTAATAGCAACCGGTATTTTTGCAGGTATTTTAGCAGGCCTATTTGGTGTAGGCGGCGGCATAGTAATTGTGCCTGTGCTGTACTTTTTACTGCAAGGCTTTGGCGTAAGCCCTGAGTCGGCCATGATGATAGCCACAGCGACATCGCTTGCCACCATAGTGCCTACTTCTATTTCGTCGATTCGCTCGCACCATGCCAAGGGCAATATCGACCTTGCTTTAATTAAATACTGGGCCCCGTTTATTTTGGTAATGGCCGTTATATGTAGCTACTTAGCTCATTCTATACGCGGTAATGCGCTGGTACTTATGTTTGCCTGTATTGCTATTTTAGTAAGTTTAAACATGTTATTTAGAGCCGGCGCGCCTGCCCTTGTTAGTAAATTACCAGGTAAATTTGGCCAAGGCATTATGGCAAGTATTGTCGGTGGTTTATCGGTAATGATTGGCATAGGTGGCGGCACTATTGGCGTACCTATGCTAAACGCGTTTAACGTACGTGCTCATGTTGCCGTTGGCACCGCTGCTGTATTTGGCTTATTAATCGCGTTACCGGGCGTTATTACTTTATTAAGTATTGGTACTACACCCACCGATGCGCCGCTTGGCACGTGGGGCCTTGTAAACCTACCTGCTTTTATACTTATTATTCCGCTTACTATTTTGTTTGCCCCTATTGGCGTAAAAATTGGTAGCAAACTAGATCAAAAACAATTAAAACGCGCCTTTGCCGTTGTATTAATGATAACGGGCATTCGTATGCTTATTCAGACTCTGGGAGCCTAAAACATGTTTAGCGACACGCAAATTCAAACTTTAAATCCGCCACAGCGATTACTCATGGGCCCAGGCCCAATAAACGCAGATCCACGCGTGCTACGTGCTATGTCGGCGCAGCTAATTGGCCAATACGACCCAGTAATGACCGGTTTTATGAACGAAACCATGGCCCGCTATCGCGAAATTTTTAAAACCAAAAACGAATGGACCATGTTAGTTGATGGCACATCACGCGCAGGCATAGAAGCCGTTTTATGCTCTATTTTACGCCCAGGCGATAAAGTACTGGTGCCCATTATGGGCCGCTTTGGCCACTTGCTTGCTGAAATAGCCGAGCGCGTAGGCGCAAAAGTACACACCATAGAAGTCCCGTGGGGCGAGGTATTTACCCCCGAACAAATAGAAAAAGCCATTGTTGATGTAAAACCCCATGTACTTGCTATGGTACAGGGCGATACCTCTACAACCATGAACCAACCCCTTGAACACATTGGCGATATTTGCCAAAAGCACGACGTATTATTTTACTGCGATGCCACCGCTTCGATTGTAGGTAACGATTTACCCGCCGATGAGTGGAAACTCGATGCGCTTTCGGTTGGTTTGCAAAAATGTTTAGGTGGCCCGTCTGGCTCTGCCCCTTTAACACTGAGCGATAAATGCGCCGATTGGATCCAAAAACGCAAAAAAGTAGAAGCGGGTATTCGTACCGCGCAGCATACCGACGGCACCGAGCCATTTGTACGCTCAAACTATTTTGATTTAGGCATGATCATGAATTACTGGGGCGAAGAGCGCCTTAACCACCACACCGAAGCCACCAGCATGCTGTATTGCGCATCAGAATGTGCTCGCATTGTTATTGAAGAAGGCGTTGATAACTGCGTTGCCCGCCACAAGTTACACGGCGATGCCATGCTAACGGGTATTCAAGCGCTGGGCTTAAACGTATTTGGCGACTTAAACCATAAAATGAACAACGTAGTGGGTGTTTATATACCCGAGGGCATTAATGCTGACCACGTACGCGGACAAATGCTAACCGACTTTGGTATTGAAATTGGCACCTCGTTTGGGCCGCTGCATGGCAAAATTTGGCGTATTGGCACCATGGGTTACAACGCCCGTAAAGATGCCGTATTACAAACATTGGCAAGCCTAGATGCCTGCTTACACGCCAACGGCTATAAAGGCCCTAAAGGCGAAGCCGCTATTGCCGCCCTTGCCCATTATAAATAAAAAAAGGATTTAGCATGACGATTGCAAGCCCCCTCCATGAGCCATTATTAAACAGCGAGCTGGCTAATAAATTTGCCGCGCGCGCGTTATTGCGCTGTAAAACGCTCAGTGGCCTATCGCAAATGCAAGGTGGCATTCACCGTGTGTATTTATCTAAAGAGCACAAAGAGTGTAACCGTGTAACTGCTGCGTGGATGGCTGAGGCGGGCATGCAATCGTGGCAAGACGAAGTCGGCAATTTATGGGGACGCTTAGCATCATCTAACCCAAATGCAAAACGTTTAATTATTGGCTCACACCTAGACACCGTACCAAACGCCGGTGCATTTGATGGTATTTTAGGGGTGTTACTCGGTATTGAAATAGCCGCCATTGCACACACGCTTAAGTTTGATTTACCATTTCATTTAGATGTAGTGGGCTTTTGTGATGAAGAAGGCACCCGCTTTGCCACCACTCTAATTGGCTCAAAAGCACTGGCGAACGAGTTTGACCCCCAGTGGTTAAATATACAAGATACAAACGGCATTAGCATGCGCCAAGCCATGCTTGATTTTGGCCTAAACCCTGATGATTACGCTAAAGCCGCCCTTAACAAAAACGAATTACTCGGTTATTGGGAAACCCACATAGAGCAAGGCCCAGTGCTTGAATCGGTAAATCAGGCGCTAGGCGTAGTAACCGCTATTGCTGGCGCCAAACGCGCTATGATCACCCTAACAGGCCAAAGCGGCCATGCAGGCACTACGCCAATGAACTTACGCCAAGATTCGTTAGTTGGCTGCGCCGAGCTTACCCTTGCCATAGAGCAGCTAGCAAAAAACGCGAGTAATGGTGAAGTCGCTACCGTAGGGCAAATTCATGCTCGCCCAGGCGCTACAAATGTTATTGCCGGTAAAACGACTATAAGCCTAGATGCACGCGCTCAAAATGATGCCGACCTAGCAGTATTACTTAATGCAATACATACCCGCGCCGATCAAATTGCAACATCGCGTAATTTAACGCTTGATTGGCAATGGACACATGCGGCCGACGCCGTAGCGTGCGACACTCAAATTCAGCAATTGTTTAGCAGTGCCTGTAAATTGAATAACCAAGCATCGCCTTCACTTGCCTCTGGCGCTGGGCACGATGCCATGGCTATTGCCCCTATTTGCCCTGTGGGCATGCTATTTATACGCAGCCCTGGCGGGATAAGCCATCACCCCGCAGAAGCTGTTATTGATGAGGATGTAACAAAAGCCCTTAGCGTAATGTACAGCGCACTCATGCTGTATGTAAAAGAGTTAGAAAAGTAACTATCGGTTGTGCATCCGCAGAGTAGGCTATGTGCTGTTAGCTTAGCCCTGCGTATTAAACGGGGCTGTGGTTATTAATTAAAGTCAGTATTTAAAGTCAGTGTTTAAAACTTAATTAAGGCTTAAGCCAAGCTCATTTAAACTCGCTTCAAAGCGCTGCCATTTTCTATTTATTTTACGCTTAGCCGATGAGCTCACGTAATTACTAATAGGAAAAAACTCAGTATTACCAATATCATCAACAACAACACACCGCTCAATGGTGCCGTTATTATTAACACACGCTATGCTGCGTGGTTTTATTTCTTTGGTGATCACTAAATTGTGTAATAAATAATCTTTTAAATTTAATAGTGGCTCGGCTAATGCTTCACTATTTGGCTGATTTAAATAATATTCTAGCGTTTTAGCCGGCTGATTATTTGCATCAATCACTAGGTCAAACACGTACCCTTTGCCAATATTGGTGTGTACCGTACCATGGTATCGCGCTAACAACTGCCACTGAATGTTTCGGTTACTAAGTCGCTTATAATAAGCCAGCTCATGGTCTTGCTCCTGCGAAAACCCTTCATGGCTTACTTTTATACATAAATTATGTGCCTCAGGGTGCCTGTAACACGTTCTATGCGCCCCTTTACCTACAATTAAATCGTCGTTCAATGAGATCAAACCAATTTTCGTCCTAACGTAAATTTACAAATATCAATTCGCTTAATTAAGTAACCTATTTTGAGGATTGGTATAAAACGAGGTAAATAACACGCCTTAAAATTGCACGCTTAGTATTTACATCTATTAATGCAGCTTTTATTACTATGTCAGTAATAAAGTAGGTACATTCGTTAAATAAGCCGGCCATTTTAACTATAAATTAGGGTTTATCAAGGTAAATTAGCTACAGTTTGGATGTATTAGAAGCTAAGGTAGATTTGCTTTTGTATTATTATTAAAACGAATATCAGGCTATTGAGATAAGGAAGAAGAACAAAAAATTTAGATTTGTTCGCGGTAGTTAACCTAGTCTTACAAATAAATATTTAGATAGTAGAAGCCCCGTTTTTACTATCTAAATACTCTGGTATATAGCTAAACCGACTTTGTATATTTGTATTCGCATGATACAACAGCTGCACATAAGCCACTAAAAGCTAAAATACAAACTGCAGAAACGGCACCCCAAATTGACATTATCATCACAGGTAAACCGGCATTTGGTGCAGACATAACTATTCCATTCCCTAAATCTTTAGGTGCGCCAAGGTTAGAAAAAACACCAAATAAACCAATGCAAATAGCTATAAAAAACAGTATATAACTCAAAAACCCAAGCACTCTAGAAGCGATAAGCAGGCCCTTAAGGTTTTCTGTTTTAATTGTTGAGTATGGGTAAAGTTTCATATATATCCTTAATTTAATTACTTTTATTATTTTTCTGAGCGAATGTTTATTATTCACACAAGCAAACATAAAAACAAGTAGGAGCAACTTAAATTAGCTAAATTCACCAAGTAGTTAGCCAAGCATGTTAAATTTATAACTAAGCATTAGATGTATATTGAAATAAGAGAATTGCTTTAGCTAACCTTCGCTAAAAACATTTATTTTGCAGTTATTCGGGTGGCTACATAAAACTAATTATAGGGCCACCCGTTTTAATTTTTATAGTTACTCAACCGTTACCTTTGCATCACTTACCCATGTTTCGGTTATCGCCTCTTCGTTTTTATCAACCAAATACGCGCGTATGCTTACGGGGTCGTTATTGCTCTGTTTGTAGTCAAATGCTAATCGCCATTGGTTGGTCCCCACTATTGGGTAAGCACCAATTGGCTCAAGTATTTCGCCGTTACTGGCTTCAACAATAGGCTTTATGCCACTTTTTCTATCTAGGCCTTTAAATACTGGGCCTTCAAAATCAATCACCATTTTGTTTACGCCCTCAGGAATAGGCTGGCCAGGAATTCCGCCCTGTCCTTGGCGAGTATTAACAACACTTGCTAGGTTTTTTGATTTTGGATCGAGTGGACGCCACTCAATATCATAAGAAAAGGTAAACTCATCGCCTTTACGTACCTCTTTTTCAGGCACCCAATAGGCAACAATGTTATCAAACGTTTCATCTTTAGTTGGGATTTCGATTAGCTGCACAGCGCCTCTCCCCCAATCGCCCGTAGGCTTTATCCACGCTGATGAACGCTTATTGTAAAACACGCCGTCGTCTTGGTAGTTATTAAAGTCACGGTCTCTTTGGATTAAGCCAAAGCCTTTAGGGTTTTCATCAATAAAGCTATTGGTCGACACCGACTGCGGATTATTTAACGGTCGCCAAATATACTGGCCCGACCCAGTATGAATAGCTAAGCCATCGCTGTCGTGAATTTCTGGGCGCCAGTCTTTCGCTACCGTTTTATCTTTTTCTGAGTACCAATACATGCTGGTTAGCGGCGCTATACCTAAGCGCCCTACATCGGCGCGCATATACAAATTAGCACTTACAGAAGTAACATGCCCTTTGGCCTCTTTGTTATCTTTACTTAAACCAAACCGATAAGCACCTGTAACAGAGGGCCCCTCAAGCAATGCCCACACAGACATGCTCTCACCTTTATTTTCTGCAGGGCCTAACCAAAATGCCGAAAAGCGTGGAAATTCTTCTGGCTCACTCATACCGGTATTAATTGCAATACCACGAGCCGACAACCCATATTGCCCCTGAGGGCCATCAGTTCTAAAATAAGACGCCCCCAAAAACGATATCCAATCTGGTTTTATATCGGGGCGCATAATTCTAAAGCCTGCAAACCCAAACCCTTCTGGCAGGTCGTGGGCAGGGCTATCGTCAGGCATATCAAAAAGCGCATTATTAAAAGGCAGTTCTTTAACGTTGTTTTTATCATCTCTGATGAAAATACTTACCGGCTCAGGAAAATATCGCCCAGGGTAAAATAATTGCACCGGTGCCTTTTCGCCATTTGGGTAGAGGGTTTCATCTTCTTTAAAGCGTATTTCCCAGTGTTCGTCATAGGTAATTTTATCAATAAGCTCAGGTGCTGGCACTTCGACAGGCGTATAAGGCTTTTTGGCAGAGGCTTTTGCCATTGCTTTTAAATCTTCAAAAGTAAACTTAGCACTTGCTTGTGCTTGCGCCGTGTGTAACGACACTGAGGAGGCAATAATAGCGGCAATAAATAACTTTAACTTCATAAAAAGTATCTCTAATAAAGGGAGTCTAAAAATAAGCGCCCAGTACGAACGCCTAACTTAAAATGCGTGTAAAGATATTACACACCGCAATATGAACTCGCGTTTACTAAAATAACGTTATTTGGCGAAGCTTTTATGCTTAGCTGTGTTTAGGGGAGATTGTATTTGAATAGTTGCGTTTGAATAGCTGTATTAAATAAATGCGGCTGATATAGCTTTTACTTAGTTAAAGCCAGATAGTGCTTTAAAATCGAAATGCTGAACAATGCGTCACTGCTACGCTTAGTATAAATACCTGATTAATGGAGGCTTCTCAACAAAAACTGAGAAGTCGAGTAGCATATTCAATCCTTTTTTAGCTTATAACACCCACTTAAAAGTGTTAAGCGTGAGGAATTGCCATTACATTGGTTTGCTATGTATTAAAGGCCACCACATAAGTCTAAAAAATTCCCTGTCGAAAACGATGACTTTGCTGATGAAAGCCAATAAATAGCTTCGGCCACCTCCCCAGGCTCACCTCCACGCTTAAGAGGAATAAGCTCCTTTAACCTTTCTACTCTTTCAGGTTCACCACCATCAGCGTGCATTTGCGTATTAATTAGCCCAGGACGCACACAATTAACTCTAATTCCTTCACAGGCAACCTCTAGTGATAAACCTATAGTGAGTGTATCTATAGCCCCTTTTGAGGCAGCATAATCAATATATTCGTTCGGTGAACCTGAACGAGATGCCCCCGATGAAACGTTTACAATAACACCACCGTTTCCGCCATGGCGTGTAGACATACGCTTTATGGCCTCTCGACAGCACAAGAAGTAACTAGTCACGTTGTTTGCTAAAATAGTATTAATTCTTTCAGCTGTTAAATCCTCCAAACGCGACTGCTTACGTAAAATACCAGCGTTATTAACAAGTACTGATAAAGGACCTAGCTCGGCATCAATTTTTTTAAACAGCCTTAGCACATCATTCTCAACCGAAACATCTGCTTGGACTGTAATACAACGATTACCTGCAGCCCTAATATCGCTTGCGACAGCTTCGGCCGAAGCTAGATTAGACTTGTAATTGATACAAACGGCATACCCTTTTGATGCAAATAATTTAGATGTAGCAGCACCAATACCTCGACCTCCGCCCGTTATTAAAACCACTTTTGTGTTATTCATAAGTCATCCTTAAATAATGATGATGGAGGAATATAAAATGCTTTGCTAAACAGTAAGTAGTTGGCATAAATTAGCTATACTTAGCAAGAAGCTGCATTTTGTGCACAAGTTTTCTTTATCCCTAACTCTTCGTGAAAATTCATTGCGACATTAAAAGTCAGTACAAAAATAATAAAACCTAACAACCAGAAATTAAGCTCTTTTAATTTAAACCTTCCACGCCAAAACGCTGTTACAAAAATGAAAAAATATCTTATAGTGAAAAGAAACGTGATAAAGAGAAACACAAAAATAATAATTCCAGCTTTACTCATAAGTCTCCAGAGCAACTAACGAGCTTGTAAATTAACTCGTTTTAAATTTATTTTTATTAATGAATCAACCATAGCCGAGTTCCTATTTTGGTTCAATCCGTTATAGATATTTCACATAAAATATAAGAAGAGAATTTGCGGCTGTTTTAATGGACGTTTTAGAGGAAGTTATAGTTGCTTGATTGGCGTATTTTGGTATAAATGGGCTCTCCTTTTTTTAATGCTTCATGTTTTGCAGCTTTCTCATTTATGAACAAGGCAATACAGTTGTTTCAGCAGAAAATAAAGGCGTTCATATTCGTTTTATCCTGTAAGGCCAACTTTTTCATGTCTCTCTGACCGTATTATTCCGCTTTTTATTTAGATGAAAACAGACTTAATAAACCCGAGCCGTTTACTTTTTTATAAAGTTTCTTGTCGCCTATCGGACTATCCCTTATTACTTTTATCTTGTCAGTGTAGTTCAGCTTTTTAAATGATTCATTTTCATGAATTTAACCTAACTTAATGTTATAAATAATAATTTACGTAAAGGTTAGAATGGGTGTCACCCTAACTCCTTAAGGCTTATAGCGCTTGCCTAACCGACGCGAAATAGCAGGCTAAAATTAGCGTCAAAGGAGCGCAAGCCTGCTGTATTACGTCACTTGGTTTAGGCACTTGTTAGCCCGAAAAACCTAGCTTCCAAGCTAAATACGCAACAAACAAACCTAGTAAAATTGTTGATACAACTTTAAAAGAAAGACTGTCATGCCAAGGCCAAGGCCGCTCGTCGCATTTCTGTTGGAGCTGTTGAACCAAATTCTTTACGTGAGGTGGTAAATTTCCACCATTTTTATGTCTGGCTTTAGCAAACAACTCAAAATAACTTAGATAAACTTTTATTTGTTTAGAGTTTGAACAGGTAGAGGCTAAATCGATCACTTTATGTAAGTCAGTAAATTTTTCTGCATCCATTTCTTCTAACTTCATTTCAACTCCATAGCTAATTGAGTGGCTAACGCCGCTCTAACCTACTAAAAATAGTTGGCAAAAATTTTGTGAGTCACGAACAAAGCCAACTGTTTATTGCCCGAGTTTACAACTTTTCTAGCTTCGACCTGATAGTTGCTCAATACTTAAGTTTGAACATATTTCTGACGTTGTATCATATTCAAAGCTTGCATCTATATATAACCTAAAGGTAAAAGAAAGGTTTACTGTACCCTCATCAATTTCAATATTATAAAGTGCCTTTATATTCTCAATATCATCTACGTGCTGCTTAAATTCAACTAAGTCGATAGTTACTACTAGATCAACCGTTCTCATCTCATAAGAACAACTTATATAAACGCTTGAGTCTGATAATTCACTAACGTAATTTACTTCAGGATCTTCTAGCCCTTCAAAAATATCTGACTTAATATCAATAACTTCAGTAAGCTTTTCTCCAAAAACTCTAGAGCCCAATAGATTACTAAGTACAGAATTAGACATAGAGTTTAAGTAACTTTCAGTTTCTTCGATTAGGAAATACTCTTCATCATCTAGGGTTTCATATTTATTTACTGCATTCGCTATTTGATCTACATTTTCTTTATTAAAATCAAAAACTTTAAGATAAGGCTTAATGTTTGCCCCAATTTCCAAAGCTATAATATCCTTCTGAAGATCTCCATTCAAAACTAAATCAGAACCTTTTTTTTCAAAAAGTCACTTTTATTATCCGTAATAAACGCCACATCGCCTGTTATTGAATTGTCTTTTAGGTATTTTAGAAAAGACAACCAAATCAAAGTATCTCTATAACCTTTTTCACCATCTGTAAATGGTTTCGTTACATTTAGAGCTCGCTGGACGACTTCTTTCTGCGATATTCCCTCATAGTCAATATTTTCTATTGAATGTACTTTGCCTTCTAAGATCGTCTTAATATCGTACTCGGATGTGGAAATATCTTCTATTGCCACCCCAATACTTCCACTATTTAACTTATGTAAGCGTTTAAAGTGCTTTTTAATTTCCGACTTAGATGCAACAACCTCCCTGTTTCTGAGGTTATTGACCTCTTGCACTACCAATTCAGATAAGAGCAAGTCTAAGTTTTCATTATTTAAGTAGTGAAACAAGAGCTTAAAATTAACATTACCTACAAACCAATTATTAAAAAAAGCATTCGTATCAATAAAAACATTCATAATAGATTTCACTTTGATTGAGTGACCACTGAAAAAGCTAACGTCCTGTTAACGGGCAAAATTTAGTTGGCTAGAATAAGCGACGAAGAAGCACAAACCAACTGTTTTTTGTCCTTGTTTAACAGCTTGTTAGGGTTACTTAAATCTTACAGTTTTTATATGCATCTTTGTAGTTAGATGAGTTTCTAACCACAAAGTCAAGTTGGATAGTAGTTGCAACAGGTTGTCTATTTGAATTTGTTGATGTTGGAACCCATTTCCATTTTTCAATAGCCCTTGTAGCCTGAATATCAAATACATCTTCAGGAAACGCTTTTATTATTTTAGGGTTAATTGCATTACCACTTGAATCAATAATTAGCGAGAATTCAACGCAACCCGATATTCTTTTGGTGTTAGCCTGTTGGGGGTATTTGGGAGCAATCTTTTTTTTAACTACCCAGTAAACAAGTACAGCTTCTTTATTACCAATTAAATCTAAATGCTCGTTAGAAGAATTTTTTTTTGTAGTTGAGCATCCACTCAAAAGTAAAACTCCAATTGCGAATAAAAATGATACTTTCACGAACTCTCCTTGTAACCCTAACAGTTTATTGAACACCACTTTGGGGGTTTATAACGCCCCAAAGCGGCGCATATTACATTGCTCAATAATTCCACTAAATAACTGTAATGTAAACAAGCAATTAGACAGTAGTGAAAAAGCCTTTGTTATGTTGCCCCAAAACGACTTTTAATAATGTTATTGGACAAAGTCAAGATAGCTGTTTATATGCACAGTTTACTCTAAAGGTAAATTTTGCCTTTGTGCATTTAGCCGTATGAGTTAGAGCATTGGCGAGATAAGCGAGCCTTAACATAATGATGAAACAGGCCCGCTGGAGTGTTTATAATAAAACGAATGGGTTAGTGAATTACTTTACATCAAAGTTCACATGATCAAAGTAAGGATTACTCTCACGCGCTTTAAGTAGACTAATTGTAGTGAGCACAATAAGCTTTAGCTCGCCATTTACGTTAATGGCAATGCACTCTTGTTTGAGCGCATTGCGTTTTGTATCAGTTGCTACACCACATACACTATCACCATTTTTTAAAATAAGCTCAACGCTTAAATGGTGCATACAGGCAATTTCGATGTAATCGTAATGGTTGCAACTGATCATAACGTCCTCTTTATATATTATTTAGCAGATTTAAATAGCATTAAAGTGGCAATAACAATTAAGTTACCTACATACCATAAATCTTTAATTACAAATTGCCCTAAACGCTCTAATAACGTGCTTGAGCTAAACGCGCCGTTTGCGGTAATTAAAAATGTTTGGGTCATTAAAAATACACTTAAACACGCTAAGCCACTAACGATAATGAGCTTTTTATTTTTAAGTAAAATGCCTGCACCAAGTAGTACTGCAAATAATACATCAAACCCACCAATGATATTTGATGCGCCTTGTACGCTAAATACCGTGTATAACCACGACATAAACGGTGAGGTTTCTACTAGGCCTACAATAGCTTTGGCTTCAAACTCATAAAATTTCATGCCGCCAATCCACAGTAAAACCATAGCAACCGGAATAAAGTTTAAAAGTACGTGTTGTTTGTCTGTTAGTTTATTTTTATAAAACAAAAATAAATACAAAGGGATGATAGCAAAGTATTTAATTATGCCTTGCCCACTGCCAATAACTGGAAAGCCGCCTAACTGTGCCATCCAGCGGTTACTGGCAAATAAGGTAAGTAAAGGCACTATGCTAACAACTAACGCGAGTATAAGTGCAGGCATCGGCTTTATTAATTTTAAATGCGCAGCTAAGGTTGCTGCTGCCAACGCAATCATCGCGGTGCCTGTGAGCAAACCTAATGTATTGTTACTGAGTAAGGTATCAAGTTCATAAAAACTAAAGGTAGCTGAGAGTGTGTTTGGGTTTGCACCTAAAGCAAACGATACACCAAGTAATGCAAAGCTGAGTGTAAGTAAAAAGGTGAGTGCGTTATTTGTGTGTGTTATGTTCATTGTGTGCCCATTAAATCTGTAATGGCTAATAAAGACCCAATTTTTACAAAAAGTGATTCAACTAAAGTTAAATTTTTTAATACAAGGAAGGACATTTTGGTTTTTACGTTTACAAAAGCCACGCGTGAAAAGAGGTTTAACCTGAGCTTTGGTTAAGAGATTTAGATATAGTTGGTTAGTAATGTTACTGGGTCTGTTTTCTCTAGCTAGAAATTTTAAATGAAAACAAGGCGTATTTGCGCGTCAATAGCTAGCCTATTGCAAGTAAATTCAACGCAGTTAGCGCTAAAAATAGCTGCTTGAGATAGATTTATTAGCCAAGGCTCAGGTTATTAATTAAATCTTAGAAAACTTACTATGGTAGAGCACCTTGAGGTGGCCGGCTTATTTTTAACTGAGCAACAGCATAATGAAAGGGTTGACGAGCAATACGATTGCTCTCATCTTATACAGTTTAATGGTGAAGCTATAGGTACGCTAAAGTACAAGATATGGGGTAGCCACATTGAAATAATGCAATTGCAAATACACCCCAACCATCAAAATAAAGGCTACGGCAGAGGCGTTATTGAGCAAGTAATTAAAACTGCAAAGTTAAAGCCTATCAAACTAACAGTACTTAAAAACAACCCTGCTAAAGCACTTTATACTCGACTAGGCTTTAAGGTCACTGGGGAAGATAACTATGAGTACCATATGCAAACCCAGCCTATAAATAACTAAGAGCTACTCTCTTTGATCTTTAAAATCTTTTTTTCTGAAAATGGTTAGGTGCCAGCCCCATTTAAGCGAGCCTAATCTTAAAAATACAGTGGTAAAAAGTGAGCCTAAAATACACCAAATATAATCGACTTCTATGGTAAACAGCGCAGCATAAACTAGGCCGCCTACTAAACAGGCTGAAGCATAGGGCTCGTTTCGCATAACTGAGGGTACTTCGCGGCAAATTACATCTCGTATTAGGCCGCCAAAAATCCCTGTGGTGATCCCCATTGTTATCGCTATTACCATACCTGTACCGCTTATTAAGGCTTTTTCTATCCCCATAATATTAAATAATGCCATACCTATAGCATCGACTAATAAAAAGTAATAGTTATTTACATGAGGTAAGTAACGCACAAAAAATATGGTGGCAATAATAGCGGCGTAAGTTGAGTATAAATACTCAGGCGTAGCTATCCAAAATATAGGTTTATCTAAAAGTATGTCTCTTAGCGTGCCGCCACCTAAAGCTGTAACAGTTGCGACCACCACTACCCCAAAACCACTTATGTTTTTTTCGTAGCCTAGCAGTGCTCCTGCAACCGCAAAAAAAGCCACTCCGAGCAGCCCCAGCACCATAAAGTATTCAGCAGTCATGTGCATTCCCTTTTAAATTTTATACATTGGTGTATCAATTTATATGCCAGATGTAATTAGCAAAAGCCAAAAGCGAGGATTAAAAGTACATTTTAAAACAATGGGTTAATAAATTTTTGATAAAATTAATGATGGGTTATTGTGATATGCGATATTTAAAAAGGTAATTATTTTAAAAGTGAGTAGTTTTTACACATTATTTATTTTTAGCTGAGTCGCCTTTTTTAGTGCCCACCAGCACTAGGGTCTGTTGACCTTTCAAGGTTAAATTTGCAGCTGCCTGTTTGGTATTTAGGCAAGGCAGAGCCTATGTGATGTGGTTATTCCCCATAGGTAGGCGATAACGCAGCATCAATGCCAAACAGGCGCTGCCCTTCGGGTTCTGCCTAGGGGCAATTTACTCTTTGTTGCTCGGTTTTTACTTAGCCCAAACAACCAATTGGCAAAGCTTTGCGACATGACATAAAAAGCAACCTGCTTCACCCAATATCTAATACCAACCCGCAATAATACTTAATCATTTTTAGGGGCTAAACGTGTCGCTATCTGCGTTAAAAAATTCTCATTTAGAATAACTAAATAACGAATTTTTTGCCTAGCTATCAACACGTTTATCTATCCTCAAAATAGATCACTTAATTAAGGGGATTGGTATAAACTCTACATACTGCGCTAAAAAATCATTAAGTGATAAGCTCAAAAGTACTAAATTATTACTTATTAAAACCCATAGTGCATACAAGCCAAGCAGGCCATCGCCCACACTGCCAATATAAGATGAGTAACCAATAAATAATAACAAGCCGCGCATGGTAAGTCCCTGTTAGCTGTGTTGTAGAGTTAAATAATAAACTAGCTTAGTTAATTGCACCATTTAGCTTTTAGCTTTTAGCTTTTTGAGCATAAAAAATGGCGCTAAAAAGCGCCATTCAAAAAACAATTAAATTAAAGCGCTAGGCTTAAAATTTTCTTCGCTTTAGCTATGTCAATATCGCCATGTTCGCCAAGGGCTGTCATGCCGTTACGCTCAAGGTTGTTGGCAACGGCTTCAACCGCGTCTTCACCTAGGTCGTAATCGCCAAGTTTTGTTTTAATGCCCATTTGCTCAAAAAAGTCTTGAGTATGTTTAATGGTTGCATCAATCAGCTCGTTTTTGTCTTGCATATCAAGGCCAAATACACGCTCACCTAACTGAATAATTTTAGCGCGTTTTTGCTCTTGCTGAACAAACATAAGCGGCGGTAATACAATCGCAAGTGTTACAGCGTGATCTAGGCTATAAAGCGCTGTTAGCTCGTGACCAATCATATGCGTAGACCAATCTTGCGGTACGCCTTGGCCAATTAAGCCATTTAGTGCCATCGTTGCCGACCACATTACGTTTGCACGAACATCGTAATCTTCTGGGTTTTCAAGGGCTTTAGGGCCTTGCTCAATTAGCGTAGATAAAATACCTTCTGCAAAACGGTCTTGCAGTGGCGCATTAACTGGGTACGTTAAATATTGCTCAATAACATGTACAAACGCATCAACTACACCGTTAGAAATTTGGCGAGTAGGCAGTGAGAATGTATACGTAGGATCAAGTACGGCAAATTGCGGTTGTACAATTGGCGTACCAAAGGCACGTTTTTGCTGGGTTTCTTTACGGGTAACAACCGAGTTACCGTTGCTTTCTGAGCCAGTAGCCGGAAGCGTTAATACCGCGCCAATAGGTAGTGCGCTTTTTACTTCTGCGCCATTAACTAAAATATCCCAGCCGTCGCCTTCGTATTTTGCTGCTGCCGCTACGTATTTAGCGCCGTCGATAACACTACCGCCGCCTACAGCTAATATAAAGCTAACGTTTTGCTCTTTCACAATTTCTACAGCTTTTGAAAGTGTTTCGTAAGTTGGGTTTGGCTCAACTCCCGAAAACTCCACAAAGTCCACACCTTCAAGTGCATTTACTACATCGTCATATACGCCGTTCTTTTTGATCGAACCGCCACCGTATAAAAACATGACCTTGCCTTGGCTTGGTACGCGGCTTGCGATCTCATTAATTTGATCTTTGCCGAATAAAATCTCGGTGCGGTTTTTAAATGCAAAATTTAACATATTTGTACTCTACTTGGTTACGGGGCTCAGCCCCTGGTGCTCATTGCTTTATAAAATGGGAATTAATAGTTAACTTTCAAGTAATTAATTACCTATTTTATAAATTAAATATGAGAATGTTTAATGTCTAACTGAACGAGCGCAAGTGTACGCGCACTTTACAATAACTAGAATTCAGTTAATCTTGCTTTACCCATCGGATTTCTGATACCTAATGTTTTATGTCTTATTTTGTACAATTACGCACCTTTGTTGAGGTATATCGTTGTAAAAACATCTCTCGGGCTGCTAAAAATTTGGGGCTGTCGCAACCAGCTGCAACCGCGCATATACAAACAATGGAGTCGGTGGTAGGTAAATCGTTATTTGAGCGGCGTCACCGAGGCGTAGAACCAAGTAATGCCGCCCACGATTTAGCAGGCCAAGTGGCAAATCACCTTGATGCTATAGAGCAAAAAGTTGCCTCTGTACGCACCCGTTCAAACGATGTGAGCGGAACGATTACACTAGCCGGACCCGCCGAATATATTAGTTATGTTGCCTCTGCACAGCTGGCAAATTTGTTACAAGCAGGCAATGTTGATGTGGTCGTGCTGCCTGGTAATCGTGAGCAAATTTATTCAGCGCTCGACACCGGCGTTGCTGATATGGCCATTACAGCCTCTCTGCCCGATAACAAAATTTACGACTTTGAAGTGCTCGACAGCGAAGAGTTAGTACTGGTGGCGCACCGTTTATTAGCGCAAAGCTTAGGGGGGCAAACCATTACGCCAGCACTTTTAAATACGCTGCCGGTGGTAAGTTACGACAGTCAATTACCGCTTATACGCCAGTATTTTGATACTGTATTTAAACAAAGCTGTACGTCAAAAATAATTGCCCGCTGCCCCGACATACGCGCGCTCGCCGGCATAGTAAGAACCGGTGTAGGCTATACCGTGCTGCCTGATTATATATGTCATGACGATATTCAATCGGGTAGATTAATTAAACTTGGTCCGCAAGGGCCGGAAAACAATTTGTACTTAGCGTGGCGTAAAGGGGCGCTTGCTCACCCGCGGCTTAATTATGCCCGCGATGTGTTAATGGCTTTTTCTAATATTAATAAATACGCAAAATAGTTTTTTAACTTATACCAATCCGCATAATTAAGTGATCTATTTTGAGGATAGGTAAACGTGATGATAGCAAGGCAAAAAATTCGCTATTTAGTTGTTCTAAATGAGAATTTTTTAACGCAGATAGCGACACGTTTAGCCCCTGAAAATCATTATGTATTATTACGGATTGGTATTGAACGCTGGTTATTTAATAAAATAGCCAACCGCGCGCCATTGCCCACTACTTTTACTTAATGTAAGGGTTTCAACCGCAAGCCTTGCTGAAAATTGCGTTTTAAATTGCACAATAAGGTATTTACCTTGCGGGGCACCAGGTAAAGATGAGTAAGCATTAGCACTTATTTGTTCTCGCGTAGCCACTTTACCTAGTGGCGCACGCACTGTGTTTAGGGCGTTTTTCCAGTTTGCTTTACTTAATTGCGATTTAAATAGCGCATCGGCTTGTTGCCAACTTTTTGTGTATTCACCCGCATCAATTAACTGTAACCAGTTTATTGCTACGGGCATATTTTTAGTGGTTTCGGCCCACACTGAGCAGCTTATAAACAAGCATAAAATTAAAATGAGGGGTTTCATCATTCTTCCTTTTAATCTGGCGTTAAAAGTAAATATAAATGATATAAACAAAGCAATCGAGAAATTCTTATTCGTAAATTTGACTCATTAGCTCTGTTTATTACCTAACTCTATTAACGTTAATACGGCATTTAAACGCGTATTTAACTGATAAAAAATAAACGAACTAAATAAAGCGATAATGCATAAAAGTATGCCCATTTGTACTTTGCTGCTTAGTTCAAAAACAAATAACGAAGCCGATAGTATAATTAAAGCTAGAGAATAAGCTATTGATTGAAAAGTAAAATTAATATCGCCTTGCGCAACTTTAAGTAATTCTTCTTTTGTCATTGTAATGTCCGTTTTGGGTTTGTGGCGGGAGGTATTTAAAATTAAAAATATTGCTCTACTTTAGTGCTTCTATGTTTTTAGGGTTTACTAAATTCATTACCGCAAGGTAAATCCAACCACCAATAAAAGTAAATCCTAAGGCAAACGTAACAAATGCACTAACAAGCTTTGAACGATTTTGTTTAGCAGCTAAACGTACAGAAAGTAAGGCAGGTATTAAAGATGAAAAAATTAAAATAATATAGATAAAATTAGCACTAATATTCATTAAAAATCCTTTATGTTAATTGGGAAATGGCTATCTTTTAAGGTGATACCATAAATACTAAAAGATATTTAAACCACATCTAAAGCTATCATAAAAAGTGCTTTTATAGGTACATTTAATAATACAAAAAAGGCTGCATTAACTAGCAGCCTTTTTTGTATTCTGTAACGCTTAAAGTTTTAAAAATGCCATTTAACCATTAGGTTTGGGTTGTGCTCTGTTTGACCGTCTACACCAAACTTATTTTTCCAATATACGTATTCTATGCCTACATCAAGGCGACCTGTGTCTAGGCCAAGCATAGGAGCAATGTTGTATTTAAGTTGTGAGGTAAAGTTAAAACCGCCTTCGCTTTTACCAAACATAGTGTCGGTACTGTCAACAATATCTAAAAAGCCATCGTATCTAAAGTTACCCTTGTTATAGCCCCACGTTACGGTTATTTGGTTGTTATCTTCACGCTCTATGCCAATATCGTCCTGAAAACGACGGTAATAAGCCACATTAAAATATTGGAACCCTGGTACATCTAACGATACGCCGCCACCTAATAAGTAGTTATTTTGATCGGTATCGCCCGAGCCATATTCTGTTTGTAGGCCTAAAAACACCTCTTTAACAAAGCTGTTTTGTGGCTTGTAAAGCGTTGGGTTTATGTTTAGCTCTCCGTATACTTCATCGGGGTTACTTAATCTATCCATAAAAAAGAAGGTACCGCCCCATGTATGCCCCGATGCATGCTCAATGGTTACTACGCTTCTGTCATCTTCCTCCCCCGAGAACGGCTCGAGGTAATCGGCGCCGGTCATGGCGGTTATACTAAAATCTGACCACAGCTCTTTTGCCGACACACTACTTGAACACACCGCGATAGCACTGACTAAGGCTAATTTTTTAATTGTTGTAATTTTCATTGTTAATCCCTTTGTTATAATTTTATTAGTCTAGTTAAGATGATCTGTACTTGCTGAATAATTTTCTGGTAAAACAAGCGTCATAACGATGGCGGTTAAACCCGATACCGTTACAGCGCTGCCAAAAATAGCGGTTACCAGCTTAGGCGCATTTATAAACATTTCGGGCACAAAGCTAACCCCTAGCCCCATACCTAAGCTCACCGCAATAATAAGTAAGCTACGACGATTTATTTTTTCGCTTGCAAGAATTTTTACCCCTGCGGCTGCCACTGTGCCAAACATCACGAGCGTTGCACCGCCTAGCACTGGTTTAGGAATATTTTGTAGCACGGCACCAATCACCGGAAATAACCCTAAAATAATCAAAATTACACCAATCCACAGGCCAATGTATCTACTTGCTACACCGGTTAACTGAATAACGCCGTTATTTTGGCTAAAAGTAGTATTAGGAAACGTATTAAATGCGGCAGCAATCATTGAGTTAACCCCATCGCCTAAAATACCGCCGCGTATACGCGCTAAATAGCTTGCGCCTTTTACCGGTAATTTAGACACCGCACAATTTGCGGTTATATCGCCTGTGGATTCAATGGCGGTAATTAGGTATAAAAAGCTAAAGGCAAACATGGCGCCAAAATCAATGTTAAAGCCATATTTAAAGGGTAATGGCATGGCTATTAAATCAAACTCGCCCATTTTAAATTTGGCTATACCTAAAATAAGTGCAAGTAACCACCCTACTAACATGGCAACTACTACAGCGGTAAGCCTTACCCACTGATTTTTGCTAGCATTTAGTAATACCACCAGCGCCACCACCGAAAAACCCACAATTAAGTTGCTTGGCGAGGCAAACTTTTCAGGCATATTAGTTAATAACCATTGCCCGCCGCCTATGTCGGTCATGCCTACTTTAATAAGGTAAACCCCAATGGTGGTGATCACCACACCGGTCACTACAGGCTTAATTACTTTGCCAAGCTTTTCTATAAAAAAGCTAATAAATATCTCTACAAAGGCTGCTAAAAAACACACAGCAAAAATGGTGGCAAGTATTTCATCGTTTCCGCCTCCAGTGGCTTTTACGGTAAAACCGGTTGCCAAAATAGTGCCTAAAAACGCAAAGCTGGTGCCTTGTACGCATATAAGCCCTGAGCCAATTGGCCCCACACGGCGAGCCTGAATAAATGTACCAACCCCCGATACAAACAACGCCATACTAATTAAATACGGTATTTCGCTACCAAGCCCCAACACGCCACCAATAATAAGCGTGGGCGTAATAATACCTACAAAACTTGCCAGTACATGTTGCAGGGCAGCAAAAAAAGATTCGGTCAGCCCTGGTTTATCATCTACTGCGTAAATTATGTCTTCTGAGATTGCTTCTTGGTTTGACATAGTCAACATCCTTTTAGCGCTTTAATATGGGCAAGGTATAAATGCCTTGCCCAGGTTTTAATTTAAATACAGTGGCGCTTATTTAAGCTGCCCTTCAACACCCTCTACATAAAAGTCCATACCAAGTAAGGTTTTATCATCAATTGTTTGCCCCGCTTTAGTTACCAGCTCACCTTGCTGATTGTTAATTGGGCCACTAAATGGATGAAACTCACCGTTGGCAATTTTGGTTTTAATCGCCTCTACCTCGGCAACAACATTGGCAGGAATATCTTTACTCAGTGGCGCTAAGCGAGTCATACCGGCATCTATGCCTTTCCATACATTTTGCGATTGCCATTTATCGTCAAGTACTTGCTGCACGCGCTCGGCGTAAAACTCATCCCAATGATGAACAGGTGCCGTAAGGTGCGCTTTTTTACCATAGCCGCTCATATCTGAGTGGTAACCAATGGCGTATATTCCAGCGGCTTCTGCGGCTTGAAGTGGGGCGGGTGAGTCGGTGTGCTGGGTAATAATATCAACACCTTGGTCGATTAAACTGTCGGCAGCTTCGCGCTCTTTACCAGGGTCAAACCAGCTATTAACCCACACTACTTTTACTTTTGCGTTAGGTTTTACTGAGCGCAGGCCTAAAGTAAACGCGTTAATACCGCGTATTACCTCAGGAATAGGAAACGCGGCAATATAGCCAATACTGTCAGATTTACTCATGTGCCCAGCAATAACACCGGTTAGGTAGCGCCCTTCGTAAATACGGTCAAAATAAGTGCCCACATTTTTAGCGCGTTTATAACCTGTTGCATGCTCAAACTTTACGTTAGGAAAACGTTTAGCCACTTTAATGGTCGGGTTCATGTAGCCAAACGAGGTGGTAAATATTAAATCGTGCCCGCTTTTGGCTAGTTGTGTAATAACTCGCTCTGCATCGGCGCCCTCTGGCACGCTCTCTACAAAGGTGGTTTTTATTTTTTCGCCAAATTTATCCTCTAGGTAGCGGCGGCTTACATCGTGGGTGTAAGTCCAACCAGCTTCGCCAATCGGGCTTACATATACAAACCCTACTTTTACGCTGTCTTTTGCCATTGCACTCGCGCTTAACCCTAAGCTAAGTGCTACGCCAAGCGCTGTTATTAGTTTTTTCATTGTTATTCTCCGTGTTGTATTTTTAATATCCTGTTGAAGGCTTATTGTTACTCTTTGTATAAAATTTTTAATGGCCCTTATGCCAAGGCTTACCTAGCCACATGGGTTCGTACATTTTTAGTTTTTGTTTATTTTTACTTAGCATAATCAGTACTATAAGCGTTGCACCATAAGGCAGCATGGCCAGTAAATTAGAATCCACCGCTAAGCCAAGCGCCTGTGCCACTAAGTGCATAATGCTGGCAAAACCAAATAAATAAGCGCCTAGCATTACCCGCTCAATTCGCCAACTTGCAAATACCACTAAAGCCAGTGCTATCCAGCCACGACCCGAGGTCATGTTTTGTGTCCAAAGGGGCGTGTAAGCAAGCGATAGGTACGCCCCTGCAATACCCGCCATTGCGCCGCCAAACATCACCGCTAAATAGCGAGTACGCATTACAGGCAAGCCTAAGTTATTACCAACGCCTGGGTTTTCACCAATAGCGCGTACCGCAAGCCCTGCCCTGTGGTATTTAAAAAATAAATAAGCGCCAAGTATTAATGCCCAACTTAAATACACAATGGCATCTTGCGAAAACAATGCTTTGCCCAGTAGCGGAATATGCTCAAACCCTGCAATTGCTAAAGTGGGTAAGGCATTAATGGTTTTACCCTCGTAATCAACGCCTAAAAATGCCGACAAGCCCGTGCCAAAAATAGTTAGCGCTAACCCCGCAGCCACTTGGCTAGCATTTAAATTAAGTGCTACAAACGCAAATACTAACGACGCCATCACCCCCACAAGCGCAGCCACGCTAAAGCCTATAAAGAGGTTGTCGCATTGGTACATGGTTATAAACCCTGCCACCGCGCCTAATAACATCATGCCCTCTTGCCCAAGGTTAAGTGTGCCGCTTTTCTCGCATACCATTTCACCTAGAGCCACCAGCAATAAAGGCGTGCCGGTGCGAATAGTGGCGTATAAAATATTTGTGAATACCTCTAAATCCATGTTTAAGATTCCAGTGCGATGGGTGTTAGCTGCGTTTTTTGTTGTTTAAATGGCAGTAACAATTTAATGCGATAACCAATAAGCACATCGCACGAGAGTAAATAAAACAGCATTAAGCCCTGAAAAATGCCGGTAATGGCATTGGGTAGGCCAATTTCTATTTGCGCCATTTCGCCGCCCATATAAATAAGCCCCATTAACAGCCCTGCTAAGGTGATCCCAAGCGGATGTAAGCGCCCTAAAAAAGCCACAATAATTGCAGCGTAACCATAACCGGGTGATATTTGCGGTACTAATTGCCCAATAGGCCCAGCTACTTCGCCAGCCCCTGCAAGCCCAGCTAACCCGCCACTTATTACCAATACCCCTGCAATTAAAAGCGCACGTTTATAGCCCGCCATTTTGGCGGCCGATGCATCAAGCCCAAGTACTTGAATTTGAAAACCCACAAAGGTTTTACTAATAAATACCCATGTGGCACACAGCGCTAATAACGCAAATGCAAGCCCTAAATGAAGGCGAGTACCCTCAAATAAAACTGGTAGTAAGGTGCTATCGCCAAATAAGGCGCTTTCAGGAAAGTTATAACCGTATGGGTCTTTTAATGGCCCGTGTACTGACCACAGCAACACATTAACGGCAATGTAATTGAGCATAATGGTGACTAAAATTTCGTTGGTGTTTAAACGTAATTTCATAAACGCGGCTAAGCCTGCCCACATCATGCCACCGGCAATACCTGCAAGTAATGTAAGCCCTAATGCAAAGGAACTTGTAGAGTCAACAAAGTTAACAGCTACGGCACTGGCGCATACGCCGCCAATCAGTAGCTGCCCTTCAGCACCTATATTCCACACCGACGCTCTGTAGCACAGCGCTAAACCATAGGCACATAATAAAATTGGAATGGTCATTACTAATAGCTCGGTAACGCCGTACCAGTCAGAAATAGGCGCTATGAGTAAGGTATATAAGGCATTAAGCGGATCGTGCCCTAGTAAGGCAAACACCACATAACCTGTTATTAAAGTGAGTAAAATGGCTAAAACAGGAGAAAGATAACTCCATGTGTTTGAGCGCTCTACGCGGGGTTCAAGCTTTATCATGCCAGCGCTCCTTGCGGTGTTATTTTTGCTGTGTTGCTTTTAGTGTCGTGATTAAAATCGCCCGCCATCCACTGCCCTAATTGCACAAGTGGTACACAGTCGGTATTTAAAATAGGTGAGAGTTTGCCATCACAAATTGCACCAATACGGTCACAAATTTTATAGAGCTCGTCTAAATCTTCTGAAATAACCAGTACTGCACAGCCTTCGTCGCGCAGCGATAAAATTGCCTCGTGAATGGCAACTTGCGCGCCAATATCTACACCCCAAGTAGGGTGCGACATAACCAGCAATTGTGGGTTTTGCTCAACCTCTCGGCCAATAATAAACTTTTGCAAATTACCGCCCGAAAGGCTTGCTGCGTGAGTACGGTTGCTGGGGGTTTTTACGTTGTATTTTTTAATGATTTTGTCGGCGAGTTGGCTAATTTTTTGTCTTACTAAAAAGCCTTTTTTAACTAAACCACTATCAAAACTGGTAAGAAGTGCATTGTGCGCTAAGTCCATATCAGGGACTGCGCCGCGCCCTAGCCTGTCCTCTGGTACGCATGCAAGCCCAAGCCTGCGCCTTTTTAGAGGGCATAACGCATCAACAGCGGTATTTTTAAATTTTATTGCATTGCTATTTTTTTGTGGCTCCTCTCCCGAAAGCGCTTTTAATAGCTCCTCTTGCCCATTACCGGCAACCCCTGCAATACCGACTATTTCGCCTTGTTGTACGGCAAAGTTAATGTTTTTAAGCGCAATATCAAATAACGCCTGCGCACTGGTTGATAAGTTATCGACTGTTAAAAAATCACCTGTGCCAGTCGCTCTGCGTGTTTGGTTACTTATCGGGGTGCTGTCGCCTACCATTAAGCGAGCTATTGATTCGCTGGTTTCGTTTTTAGGAATGCAATGCCCACTTACCTTGCCGGCGCGCAAAATAGTGGCGCTGTCGCACAGCGCAATAACTTCATGCAACTTATGGCTAATAAACAGCACCGAGCAGCCTTCTTTTTTAAGCGAATGCAGGGTTTTAAACAGTGCGTCTACTTCTTGCGGAGTGAGTACCGAGGTGGGTTCATCTAAAATAAGCAGTTGAATATCTAATAATAAACACCTGACTATTTCTACTCGTTGGCGCTCGCCTGTTGAAAGCGTAGACACTAACCTATGCGGGTCCAGCGGCATGCCGTACCTAGCCGATGTTTTACTAATTCTGCTAGCAAGTGTGCTGCTATGCCCTACTAAATCGCCCAGTGCTAACGCGATATTTTGCGCAACTGTTAGGGTTTCAAATAACGAAAAATGCTGAAACACCATACCTATGCCTAATTCGCGGGCATCGGCGGGTTCTTTTATGTCCATTTTACGACCATTAAAAAACATGTCCCCTTGGTCAGGTTTAACTACACCGTAAAGCATTTTCATTAACGTGCTTTTACCCGCGCCGTTTTCACCAAGCAGGGCATGCACCTCACCATGTTTTATTTTTATTGTTACGCCGTCGTTGGCTATACATCCGGGGTACTGCTTTGTCATTCCCTGCATAGTAAGGCGGTATTTATTGTCCATTATTTAAACCTTTCTTTGTGCTTGTTGGTTAAATAAGCTAGCCTAGAAACTTAGCTGACCAAGCGGTCAACAATGGCATGGTATCTGCAATTAACTTACCAAGATGAAAAAGTTTTTTTCTTACCTGCTTAAAAACAACAAGAAAAAATATACGCCAAGCCTTTACATATCAGGGCTTTATAAAAGTTAAGGGGGTCTGTGTGATTACGTTTTTATTAAATGACACGCCAATAGAAGTAGAAGAATGCGCGCCGAATCTCACCATTTTGGACTGGCTTCGCACCAAAAAAGGGAAAATGGGCACCAAAGAAGGGTGTGCAACAGGCGATTGTGGCGCATGCACAATTTTAGTTGGCGAAGAAAAACTAAATTCAAACGGTGAGCCAGTTTGGCACTATAAAACCATGAATAGCTGCCTGCTTTTATTAGGTAATGCACACGCAAAACACATAGTAACCGTAGAGGCTGTAACAACTGGGCTTTACCCTACACTTAACGATTTACACCCAGTGCAACGCGCATTGGTTGAGTGCCATGGTTCGCAATGTGGTTTTTGTACCCCTGGCATAATAATGAGCATGTTGGCGCTTTATATTAATAACCCGAGTTACCCAGGTAAAAAAGCCGCTATTCATGCGCTAGGGGGTAATTTATGTCGTTGTACGGGTTACAGCCCTATTTTACTTGCAGTTGAAAAAGCTTATAGCTACGAGCGTAAAAATGAGCCTTACTCTGCCATGGCGGCACAATTTAAGGCATCACTAAATATAGGTGATGACATTCCTTGTTTAAAAAATGGCCCTCGTACGTTTTATTTACCGCAAAGTGCAGCGCAACTTGTTGAGCTTAAAGCGCGTTACCCACAGGCACACCTGGTTGCTGGTGGCACCGACTTTGCCATTGAGCTTAGCCAAAACATGCTATTGCCCAATATTATTATATCGCTTAGCCAAACCAGTGAGCTGTGCACTTTAAGCGATAACAGCGGCGAGCTACATATTGGTGCAGCACTCCCTTACAGCCAATTTGTTGAAGCGTTTTACACTTACTACCCTGAGTCTAAAGAGCTGTTTGAACGCCTAGGCTCTAACCAAGTACGTAACAGTGGCACCTTAGGTGGCAGCATAGGAAACGCCTCTCCTATTGGCGATCCAGCTCCTTTACTCATTGCACTTAATGCCACTTTAGATTTATTAAGCGCAGCAGGCACACGTACAATAAACGTGGCCGACTACTTTGTTGATTACAAAAAAACAGTCATTAAAAGCGATGAAGTCATTAGCAAAATTACCGTACCTAAACGCCCAGACTCGTTAAAGCTTGCGTGTCATAAAATTTCAAAACGCTTTGAAGATGATATATCTACTGTGTGTTTAGTGCTGGCTATAGAGCAAACGCAAGGCGTAATTAGCAATGCCCGCTGCGCCATGGGCGGTATGGCTGCAATACCCAAACGCGCCGCGCACATAGAGCAAAAGCTAAATGCTCAGCCCTTACAAGTAAGCACATTTATAGATGCCGCTAGTGCTATAAATGATGACTTTGCTCCCATGAGCGATGTACGCAGCAGCGCGCATTACCGCACTACGGTAAGCAAAAACTTGCTACAGCGTATTGGTATTGAGTTTTGCGGCGCACAGCCAAGCAGTAAAAATAATAACAACATTGCCATTACGAGGATTTCACATGCGTCACTTTGAAATGGATAAACTAAAAGCCCAAGGCGGAAGTGTTGGCCAATCTAAGTATCACGAAAGCGCAATAAAGCAAGTATGTGGCAATGCAAACTACGCCGACGATAACCCAGAGCCCCATGGCTGCTTGCACGCCTACCCTGTACTTGCGCCCATTACCAGCGGCTTTATTAAATCAATTGATACAAGTAAAGCGCTTGAAGTGGCAGGCGTTAAACGTATTTTATCGGCCGATGATGTACCCGGTAAGCTTGATATTGGCCCAGTATTTCCTGGGGATGTGCTATTAACCAATCACGAAATTCAATATCACGGGCAACCTGTGCTGGTAGTGGTTGCCAAAAGCTACGCCATTGCGCGCCGCGCTGCTCGCTTAGTGGTTATAGAGTGCGAGCAAACCACCCCCATACTTGATATTAAAGAAGCGATTAAAAAAGAGCACTGGGTAAGGCCGCCACATTCACTTAACCGCGGTAATAGCGAGCAAGCCATTAATAATGCAGCCCACCAACTTAAAGGCGAAATACACATAGGCGGGCAAGAACACTTTTACCTTGAGGGGCAAATAGCACTCGCTCAGCCCGACAACGATGGCGGGATTCATGTTCAATGTTCTACACAGCACCCAACAGAGGTGCAGCACTTAGTTGCTAAAATTTTAAAAAAGCCATTTAGCTTTGTAAATGTAGAAACCCGCCGGATGGGCGGAGCCTTTGGCGGTAAAGAAACCCAAGGCGCACCGTGGGCTTGCCTTGCTGCCCTTGCAGTTTACTACCTTGGCTGCGCCGTTAAAATGCGCCTAGCCCGCAGCGACGACTTTAAACTTACCGGTAAACGCCATCCATTTTATAATCAATACCATGTAGGGTTTGACGAAAATGGCCTGATTGAAGGCGCTGATGTAACTGTAAATGGATTTTGTGGTTATTCGCCTGATTTATCTGATGCCATTGTAGACCGTGCAATGTTTCATGCTGATAACGCTTATTACTACCCAGCGGCCACAATTAAGGGGAACCGCTGTAAAGTAAACACCGTAAGTCACACTGCGTTTAGAGGATTTGGTGGCCCGCAAGGCATGATCATGGGCGAGCTAATAATGGACGACATAGCCGCTAAATTAGGTAAAGATCCGCTTGAGATCCGAAAACTTAATTTATACAAAAAAGGCCGCGACACCACCCCGTATCATCAAACAGTAGAGCAGCATATTTTAAAAGATATGATAAGCCAACTTGAGGAGTCAGGTGATTACTGGGCGCGAAAAAAGGCAATTAAAGCCTTTAACGCATCATCCCCTATTATCAAAAAAGGCCTTGCGATGACGCCGGTTAAATACGGTATATCGTTTACCGTACAACACTTAAACCAGGCGGGTGCACTCGTACATGTTTATAGCGATGGATCAATTCATTTAAACCATGGCGGCACCGAAATGGGCCAAGGGCTTAATACAAAAATAGCGCAAATAGTAGCCCATGGCTTTGGCGTTGATTTTGACGCAGTAAGCATAAGCGCTACCCGTACCGACAAAGTACCAAACACCTCGCCAACCGCCGCATCAAGCGGGACTGACTTAAATGGCATGGCGGCGCTAAACGCGGTAAATACCATAAAAGAGCGTTTAATAAACTTTATAAGTGAGCACTTTGAAGTAGACAGCCAAAGTATTGTATTTAAAGATAATCTCATTACCTTTAGCAAAGGCGAAATTAGCTTTAGCGAACTTGCAAACCTTGCTTATATGAATCGTATATCGCTTTCATCAACCGGTTATTACGCCACGCCTAAAATTCATTACGATAGAGCGAAAGGCGAAGGCCGGCCATTTTTTTACTACGCGCATGGCGTAGCACTCAGTGAAGTAGAAGTAGATACGCTGACAGGCGAAAACACAGTAACTCACGTGGATATACTGCACGATGTGGGCAGCTCAATTAACCCTGCACTTGATATAGGCCAAATTGAAGGCGCTTTTGTGCAAGGTATGGGCTGGCTTACCACCGAAGACTTACAATGGAACGATAAAGGCCAGCTTGCAAGCTTTGGCCCTGCTAACTACAAAATTCCTGCAATTGGCGATACCCCAGCCGAATTTAATGTAAATTTATATAACTCGGCCAACCCAGAAACCACGGTATTTAGATCAAAAGCGGTTGGCGAGCCGCCGTTTATGTTGGCCTTTAGTGTGTGGAGTGCTATTCGTAATGCTATAAGCAGTGTGGCCGATTACAAATACACCGCTCCACTTGATACACCTGCCACACCTGAGCGTGTATTAAATGCAATTGAGCAAACCACTAGCTGGTTTAAGGAGCAGCAACATGGCTAATTTAAATGAGTCGTTTCAGGGTTTTCATACGCAAAATTGGGCGCAAGCTATAAACGAGCACGAACAAAGCGGCATTAATTATGTTATTGCCACTGTACTTGGCACCAATGGCTCAACCCCACGCGGCACAGGCTCTAAAATGGTAATAAGCGGCGAGCACATTTACGACACCCTTGGCGGTGGACACCTTGAATACGTAGTAATAGAAAAAGCCCGCGAGCTACTTGCCAAAGGCGAGGCAGCGCAAGTGATAGAGCAATTTAACCTAGGCGCAAATTTAGGCCAATGCTGCGGGGGAGCTGCCACCGTTATGCTTGAGTGCATGCAATGCGAGCGCTTTACGCTTGATATTTATGGCGCAGGCCATGTAGCACAGGCGCTTATTGGTATATTGGCGCAATTACCTATGCGCATACGCTGGATAGATAGCCGCGCCGATGTATTCCCGCAGGTTATTCCTAATAACGTAATAAAAGTGGTTGATGAAGAGCCAACAGAGCAAGTAAAACGTGCGCCTAAAGCTAACAATTACTTAATACTGACCCATAACCACCAGCTCGACTTTGCACTTACACAAGCCATTATTAAACGCGCTGATGCCAATTGGCTTGGCGTTATTGGCTCTGATACCAAAGCAAAACGCTTTAAGCAGCGCTTAGCTCATCGTGACTTTACCACCGAGCAAATAAAGCAAATAACCTGCCCTGTCGGGCTTGAAAATGTAACGGGCAAGCTCCCTATGGAAGTGGCAATATCAATTAGCGGGCAGTTAATTGGGCTTTATCAGGCTATGCAAACCCATGCGCCCAAACGCCAAGGCTTGCAATGGCGTGCTCTTAAAAATGCCTTAATTAGCACCACGCACGAGGAAGAAAACGCATGAGTAGCTTAAAAATTAACGACCTAAATGCAGCGCAAGCGCATCAAGCATTAGAGCATTGCTGCGCCGCCCCTAACTGGGTAAGCGGTATGCTAAATATCTTGCCATTTGAAAACAAAGAGCACTTATTTAACAGCGCACAAAGCGTATGGGATAGCCTAGGCGAAAGCGATTATTTAGCCGCTTTTGAAGGCCACCCGCAAATAGGCGATTTATCAACATTAAGTAAAAAGTACGCCGCTACAGCGCAAAAAGCGGGGCACGAACAATCAGGCATGAGTAAAGCAAACGAGCAAACCCTAAAAAAAATGATTGCGCTAAATAAAGAATACCTCAGTAAATTTGGCTTTATATTTATTGTGTGTGCCAGTGGTAAAAGTGCTGAGCAAATGCTTGAACTTATTGAGCAGCGTATACACAACACCCGCAGCACAGAGCTTAATATAGCCGCGGGCGAACAAGCCAAAATAACAAAAATAAGATTGGAGTCATTGCTATGAATAAAAGCCCTATTACTACCCATATTTTAGATACCAGCACGGGCAAACCGGCTGAAAATGTAGCTGTACAATTATTTTCACTCACTAATAACGAGTGGCAATTAATTGCTCAAGGAAAAACAAATAGCGACGGGCGAATTACCGACTGGCTCAACACAGACGTAGAATTTGCAACCTATAAACTGGTTTTTGACTTAGACAGCTATTATGAAAGCCAAGAAACACCTGCGTTTTACCCTGAGGCGCAAATTACCTTTAGATTACAAGATAAAAAGCATCATCATATTCCGTTATTGCTTAGCCCATTTGGCTACTCAACGTACAGAGGCAGCTAATTATGAGCACCTACAACAATAATAAAATGACCGTAATTTGTGCCAACATACTCGACTTTGTTGACGACCCCGCCATCGCAGACGAAAGCGCCCATCGCTATTTTGAAAAAGGCGCATTAGTTATTCAAAGCGGCAAAGTCGTTAACCTTGGTTACGAGCAAGACATACTGCCAAGCATTGATAAGTCAGCCACTATTATTCGCCACGATGGTAAATTAGTAATGCCCGGCATGATAGACACGCACATACACTTACCGCAAACCGAAATGGTCGGTGCGTATGGCGAGCAGCTTTTAAGCTGGCTTACCGAATACGCCTTCCCCACTGAAAAAAAGTTTACCTGTGAGCATTATTCAAAAGACATATCTAATCGCTTTTTAGACGAGCTACTGCGTAATGGCACCACTACCGCATTGGTATTTGGTACTGTGCACCCGCAATCGGTAGATGCGTTTTTTAACGAATCTCAAAAACGTAATTTACGCATGATTGCCGGTAAGGTGATGATGGACAGAAACTGCCCAGATGATTTATCAGATTGCGCGCAAACCAGTTACGATCAATCAAAAGAACTGATAGAAAAATGGCACAATGTTGATAGGTTAAGCTATGCAGTAACGCCACGTTTTGCGCCCACATCTACCCCAGAGCAACTACAAAAATGTACTCAATTATTAGAAGAATACCCCGACACCTACCTACATACCCACTTATCTGAAAACAAAGACGAGTGCGAATGGGTAAAAGGGTTATTCCCAGAGGCTGATGATTACCTTAGCGTGTACGAGCAAGCTAAAATGGTGCGTAAACGCTCGGTATTTGCCCATAGTATTCATTTATCTGAGCGCGAGCTTTGCTGCCTTGCCGATAACAACGCGGCTATATCGCACTGTCCTACCTCTAACTTATTTTTAGGCTCGGGCCTTTTAAATTTAAAGAGATGTGAAGAGCATGGAATAAATGTGGGTATGGGTACCGATGTAGGCGCAGGCACAAGTTTTTCTATGCTACAAACAGGTAACGAAGCGTACAAAATTCAGCAGCTACAAGGTCAAAAGTTCTCAGCATTTAAAGGTTTTTATTTAGCCACCCTAGGCGGCGCACGTGCCCTTGATTTAGAGGGCACCATAGGTAACTTTAATGTAGGCTGCGAGGCCGACTTTATTGTAATGGATTACGCGGCCACCTCGTTTTTAAAGTTCAGAATTGGCCATGCCAAAACCCTTCACGAACAGCTTTTTGCCATGATGATGCTAGGCGACGACCGCTGTATTGAACAAACCTACATTATGGGTGAAAGCGTGTATAAACGCGACCAACAAGCCCAGTTTGCAGCCACACCCACACCCGATTTAGAAGAGGCATAACCCGATGGAAAACTATTTATTTGAGCTTGCTCATTTGGTGTTTAGATACTTTCACGTGGTAGCAGGTATAGCGTGGATTGGCGCCTCATTTTATTTTGTGTGGCTTGATAACAACTTACAAACACCGCCACAATGGAAACAAGATAAAGACATAAAAGGCGATTTATGGGCTATTCATGGCGGCGGCTTTTACGAAGTGGCTAAGTATCAAAATGGCCCAGAACAAATGCCCTCTACCCTACATTGGTTTAAATGGGAGGCCTACACAACCTGGATCAGCGGCGCGCTGTTATTTACGCTGTTATATTATGTGGGCGCAGATGTGTATTTACTCGATGCCAGTAAAAGTGAGCTCAGTAAGTTTGCAGCTATTGGTGCATCACTTGGTTTTATAGGCTTAGGCTATGGTGTTTATCGGTTATTGTGTAAAAGCCCGCTTGTTGAAAATGGCAAGGCATTTATTGCCCTAGGTGTAGGCTTTTTAGCGTTATGGACGTATGGGGTTGATCAGCTATTTAGTGACCGCGCAGTGTATATTCATGTTGGTGCATTAATTGGTACCTGTATGGCCGGTAATGTATATCACATTATTATGCCTGCACAGCGCTACATGGTAAGCGAAGTAGAAGCTGGGCGCATTCCTGATTCAGCGCCGGGCTTAAAAGCAAAGCAGTGCTCAGTCCATAATAACTACGCCACCCTACCAGTTATTTTTATTATGCTAAGTAACCATTTTTCGTATACCTATAGCCATGAGTTTGGTTGGTTAGTGCTTATTGGCTTTTTTATTATTGGTATGTGGATACGCCACTTTTTTAACTTAAAGCACCAAGGTGTTAATAAGCCTTCAGTACTAATAAGCGGTATTGCCGCGTTTTTTGCGTTGATGCTAGCCATTGCACCGTGGCCAAGTAGTCCTGTAAACGCACAAAATGAGCTACAAGTAAGCATAAGTGATGCGCAAGCATGGGATATTATTAATAAACACTGTACACAGTGCCACAGTGAAACCCCTACATCGAAGCTTTTTCAAACCGCGCCGCTCGGCTTTAAGCTCGACTCACTTGCTGATGTAAAAAAAGCCAGTGCACTTATTCATACTCGCGCGGTTATAACCAAAGACATGCCATTGGCTAACATGACAAAAATGACTGATGCAGAGCGTGAAATGCTCGGCACTTGGCTTAGCGCAGTAAAAAAGGAGCAGTAACATGAGCGAGCAATTTAAACATTACCCGCGCGATTTAATTGGTTATGGTGCACACACTCCGCATGCCAACTGGCCTAATAAAGCCCGTATAGCCGTGCAAGTAGTATTAAATTACGAAGAAGGCGGTGAAAACTGTGTACTGCATGGTGATGCAGCAGCCGAAACGTTTTTATCTGAAATAGTCAGCGCTCCCCATGTAGAAGACCGCCACATAAGCATGGAGTCTATTTACGAATATGGCTCGCGCGCAGGCGTGTGGCGCTTACTTAAACTCTTTAAAAAATACGATATACCGGTCACCATTTTTGCTGTGGCAATGGCCCTTGAGCGCCACCCCGATGTAGCTAAAGCCTTTGTTGAAGCTGGGCACGAAATTGCAAGCCACGGCCTGCGCTGGATTAATTATCAACATATAGATAAACAAACCGAGCGCGAGCACATGCAAAAAGCCATTGAAATCATTCAAACGCTTACCGGTAAAAAGCCCACAGGCTGGTACACCGGGCGCACAAGCCCTAACACAGCAGCCCTTGTGGTAGAAAATGGCTCGTTTTTATATGATGCCGACGATTACAGCGACGACTTACCCTTTTACAGTATTAAAGAAGGTAAGCCACAGTTAATAGTGCCCTACACGCTTGATGTAAACGACATGCGCTTTGCCGCTGTGCAAGGCTTTAATGCCGGCGATCAGTTTTATAATTATTTAAAAGATGCCTTTGATACGCTTTATGAAGAAGGCGACCCACAAGGTGAAAACGCCCCTAAAATGATGTCTATAGGGCTGCATTGTCGCTTAATTGGCCGCCCTGGGCGCATTAAAGCCCTTGCACGGTTTTTAGAATATGCTAAATCGCATGAGCAAGTTTGGTTTGCCACGCGCGAGCAAATAGCCGAGCACTGGCTTAAAACTCATCCGTATAATACCAATCCGCAATAGTACTTAATCATTTTCAGGGGCTAAACGTGTCGCTATCTGCGTTAAAAAATTCTCATTTACGACTGCATGGATGCAGAAGGTAGAGCAATGCAGGAGCAATTGCCGAGAACAACTAAATAGCGAATTTTTTGCCTTGCTATCAACACGTTTATCCATCCTCAAAATAGATCATTTAATTATGCACATTGGTATAAAAAAGCCTAGATGTGAGCCGTTAAAGCTAAACTCTAAGAGCTTATTAGAGTTATCGTAAAACAAAAAAAGCCCAGCAGTGCTGGGCTTAAGGTCACTTTAGGAGTAGTTAGTTAAATGACACTGTAATGATGTTAGAACATACATTTTCAGTTACACATAATTGGTAATCGTACGATGGTAATGTAGCACCACGTACGTAGTCGCGGTAACGGCCGTTGTCTGATGTGGTATCAACCAGCTCACCGTTACGGTATACGCTTAATGACTCAGCGCCAACTCGTTCCCAACTTAAATCTACACGCATAGTATCAAGGCGAGATTTATTAGCGCGTTTAAGGGTAAGCTCAAGCTCTACGTCACTTACTACAACCGTTTGCGTTGACGTGCTTGTATTGCCTTCGCTGTCAGTTACGGTTAGTACAACATCGTAATTACCAGAAGCTGCATAGACATGCATTGGGTTTTGATCAGATGATGTTGCACCATCACCAAACTCCCAGCTCCACTGTGTAATATCGTTGTTGGCATCAGTACTTGCATCTGTAAACATGGCCGTTAAGCCCTCTATTTCAGCATCAAAGTTAGCTTGTGGTGGCTGAGGAGTAACCTCTCCAATAGCACTAAAAGTAAGAGACCAGCCATTAATGTTACCAACATCAGCACCCGCAGTATCTACAACATGAAGTGTCCAATCCCCGGTTGCAACTTCGCCGTTAAAGGCGCTTGATGTGAATGTTTTAACAATATCGTCGTCACTGCCACCTTCGTTACTCTGTAAAGTAACTTCAGAGCCTTGAGCTGATGTTAGCGTCAGTACCAAATCACCAGACCAAGTATGTGTAATGTTTACATCGGCAGAAGTGCCAAAAAGAGTTAAATCATCAGCAACGGTAATTACAGAACTTGCACCTTGTGGATCGTTATCTGGAATAGATACGTTTTCATCACTGCTATATGTAAAATCGTTTAAGCCTGCAGGCTGAAGCATTAATGACACTGTTTGTGTTTTTAACTGCTGCTCTGTACTTGCTTCAACAGTAAAATCATAATTACCCCAAGGCGTGTCATCAAACGTATTTACAGTTAACACAACTTCATCACCAGGGCGTGCATTAGAGGCATTTAATGATGCACCCTCTAAACCTGCGCTAAGAGAAAGCGCTACATCGCCATCCCACTGCGCAATCGAACCTATCTCAAACGTGTAGGTAACCGTGTCGCCAACAGTTGCTTGCTGAGTTGTAGGAGTAACCGATAATTTAAAGCCAGGTGTAGGGTCAGCATCTAATAATGCCTGGTTTGCATTTAAACGCGTACCTGCAACTGTTTTACCTGTTAAAGCAGTATTGGCATCACCGCTGCTCATTAACAACTCTTTTAACTCTACGGCTGTTAAATCAGGGTTTACTGAAAGAACAAGAGCAGCCACACCTGCAACATGTGGAGTTGCCATTGAAGTGCCAGAATAACTAGCGTAACCGCCACCTGGAATAGTTGAAAGAATAGCGCTACCCGGCGCGCCCATATCAACACTTACTAGGCCCCACTGTGAAAAACCGGACATGTTATCACTGCTATCTGTACTTGCGATCGATAGGACGCTGTCGTTTTCATAGTTAGACGGGTAGTGCGGGTTTACATCGTTATCTACTGCGTCATTCCCTGCTGCAGCAACGAATAAAATATCTGCGTCCTCACTAGCCGTTATCGCATCGGCTAAAGCTTGGCTATAACCGCCTCCGCCCCAGCTATTATTTAAAACGCGTAAGTTAACACCTGAGTTTTTTAGACCAACCATGTAGTCGATACATTTAATAGCATCAGACGTTGAACCACTACCTGAAGCATCTAAAAATTTACAACCAGCGATAGATACATCATGGTTTACACCCACAATACCTTCGTTATTGTTGCCACTTGCACCAATGGTTCCTGAAACATGCGTACCATGCCCTTGATCATCCATTGGGTTTCCTGTGTTAGTTATGGCATTGATGCCATGAACATCATCAACATAACCGTTACCGTCGTTATCAATTCCATCGCCAGCAATCTCACCAGGATTAACCCAAGCATTAGCTAAAAGATCGGGATGACTGTAATCAACACCAGTATCAATCACACCAACAACCACATCCCTACTACCCGTAGAAATTGACCACGCTTCAGGTGCATCAATGTCAGCATCAGCTACACCGCCAGTTTGACCTTCGTTGTTTAAACCCCACAGATCACCAAAACGCGGATCATTTGGCGTAGTGGCAATGCTTACACGATAGTCTGGTTCAACATACTCAATAGCCTGATGAGTTTTAAGGCGTTTAATCGCCTCTTTAGTACTCATGCCCGAAATTTTAAACTTAGCTAACCGCCCAGAAAGTAAAGACTTATAGTTATCATCAATTTCATCAGCGTTTACATCTGAAATTTTTGCTTTAACTAACGAACGCGCTTGTTTACGCATTTGTGCTGATGCATTTTTTTTGTATTTAACAATTACTGCATCACTACTTGCTACAACAGGGTGTTTAACACCTGCATCAGGTAGTTTTGCAGCAGCTAAACACGGGAGTAAAGCAAGAGTGATAATAGATAATTTTGTTTTCATTGTTCTATCCATAGTTGGTTTAACTTAGCCGTACTAAGTAAGTTTACTTACAACTTCAAATACAAGAGGATCACGTGGCATAGAACTAGAAAACTAATAAATATGGATTTACACAAGTCAAAAAATAACAAAAAACTAAAAATCAACATTTTTAACCAGACTTATTAACAAAAAAACATACAACACAGTCATTTTTATGAATTACCGTCCGCCATTTTTACCTTTTTAAGGACCAAACATTTTTACTAGTTTTCCTTCCCAGTTTTGTTCCTATATAGATACTTTTTAATAACTCGATGAAATACATAAAAAATAAAATTGGTAAAAAAAGATGATTTAAGTCCTTCGCCGGGGAGAATACAGTGAAGGTGTATTTACAAAAAAGTTTAGCCACTTTATGTTTAATAAAAATGACAGGCTTAAACTTAGCATTTGTAATAACAAACGATTTACAAAATCAAATTAACAGTGGATCACACCATTATTTCAGCACGGCATGCTGAGCGAAAATATCTTATTAAAATTTATAACACTTAAGGTATTTGATTTTACTATTTCAAGGAGAATAATAATGAAGTTGAATAAAACACTTTTAAGCTGCGCTGTTGCATTAGCAGTCGGTACCAGCTTTGCCTCACACGCAGATACACAAAACAAATCAATGTCTAGCTCGCAACTAAGTACACAAGTATCTACAGAGAGTCTAGAAAACAGCTTAACCCTCAGCCAAACTTCAAATGAAAATAACGCGTTTCTTTATCAAGAAGGCGACAGCAACACCATGCTTGTGACCACCACAGGTAACAATAACGACACTGAAGTTGTACAAAGCCAATTTGGTAATTATGCCGAAGTAACAACAACTGGCGATAACAACACGCAAGTGTACTCGCAAGATGGCGTTGCTAATGGGTTTATTTCTGAGGTAACAGGTAACAACAACATGTTATTTGTTAGCCAATTTGGCCAGGGCTTTTTCGTAAATAACGAAGCGATTAACATCGTAACCGGTGATGACAACCTTATTGATGTAGAGCAAGGTAGCGGCGGCCACTGGTTCTACAACATGGATATGCAAGGTAATGCAAATGAAATCATGTCTTTACAACAGGGTGAATGGCATGAAGCAGAAATCACCATGCTTTCAGGCGATGAAAACACACTTGATTTAGTTCAAGACGGCTACTGGGATACCTTTAAAGTAAGCAGCTTACAAGGTAACGACAACGAACTTGAAGTTGAACAAAACGGCGACCGTAACGCTGTAGCATTTAGTTCAATTTCTGGTGATGCAAATGAAATTGAAATTGAGCAAGATGGCTTAACAAATGCAGTAACGTTTGCAGCTGTTGTTGGCGATGATAACCAAATAGATTTAGATCAAGAAGGTTCATTAAATACAATTGAATCAAACTTATTTGAAGGCGCAAATAACGAAGTGACAGCAACGCAAGTTGGCGCTGAAAACTTAATGACAGCCGATTTAATTGGCGATAACAACGAGCTAACTTCACTACAAAACGGTGACTTTAACGAATCTTACATGGGTGTAATTGGCTCTGATAATGAGTTTTCAACCACTCAAGTTGGCGACTTAAACTCTGTTCACCTTGCTAACTTTAACGGCACAGATAACGATGTTGATTTAGTTCAATCTGGTGATGAAAACGTCATGCTGGTGCAATCGTCGTACCCTGATGTATCGCTTACATCAAACAATAACGATATTGATATTGCCCAAAGTGGTGCTCAAAACGAGGCAGTTGTTACGCTTGCAGGTATTTTAGATAGTAACGATAACCAAATAGATATTGCGCAAGATGGCATGTTAAACCTAGTCGATATGATGGTTGAAGGTAGTAGCCACAGTATTGATATTTCACAAGAAGGTGAAGGTAACTGGGTAAGCGGCGTTGAGCAGTCAGCCTTTTTAGTGGGTGGTGAAAACGTATCGTTCACAGTTACTCAAGTAGGTAACGATAACCTTGTTGAAGGCTCAGTAATTGGCTACGACAGCACGGTTTCTGTTACGCAAATTGGTGATGGCAATACAGCAACAATTACGCAAATGTAATTATTGAGGTGGGGAGGTTAACCCTCCCCATTTTATTATGAAAAAAAATATTCACTTACGTTACTACCTACTGAGTTTTTTTCTGTTTTTTTCTTCGCTAAGCAATGCTGCGCAAGAACTAGAAATAGATGGCTTACTGCTTGATAGAAGCATTAGTCGTTTTGGCCATCAATTTTATTACGAATTTTCAAATTACTGGCGAGATCTCCCTTCAACCGCTGGTTTTAATATAGAAATAAGAGAAACAGTAATACCAAAAGCTGGCACAAAGCTTTCGCTAATTATGAATAACCAACTCGTGTATGTAACCTATTTAGGACGTAGATTAGCGCCCCTCGACGAACGCGTTGAGCAAGCTGTTTACACTGTAATAGACGCGATGGCACGCTCAAATATGGCAACATCGTCACCCGATATGGCAGTAAATGGATGGTAAAATGAAAAAAATAGCACTTATAATAATAACAACACTTAGTTTTTCAGCCTCGGCAACTGAAATAATTTATACCCCAATCAACCCAAGCTTTGGTGGTAACCCACTCAATGCCACTATGCTGCTTAGTAAAGCGCAAGCGCAAAACAAACACAAAGCCCCAACCATCGAAAAAGGCTACGCCGAGCAATTTCAAGACTCATTAGAGCGCACGTATTTAAACCGCATGGTAAGAGAAATTACCGATATGGCGTTTGGTGAAGAAATTGAAGACAGCCTATTTGACCAAGACTCAATATTTATGAGTGGCGATTATCAAATAGAAGTCATCACCAGTACAACCGACACTATTACAGTAAAAATAACCAATATATTAGATGACTCTGTCGTGATCATCGAAGTTCCGAGGTTTGGATAATGCGCAAAATACTCATAACAATAACTCTATTAGCCATAACTGGTTGCTCAAGTATGGGAAACTTAATACCTCCCTCACAGCAAGTCGCCACCACATTAGAACCCACTGAAATATTTAGTGATTTAAAAAACTTACCTAAACCTGTAGGCAGTATCCCTGTGTCTGTGTATTCGTTTAGAGATCAAACAGGCCAATACAAACCGCAAACTAATGTTAGCTCGTTTTCAACTGCAGTAACGCAAGGTGCTAACTCTATTTTAGTGCAAGCACTGCACGAGTCTGATTGGTTTACACCGGTTGAACGCGAAGGCTTACAAAATATTTTAACAGAGCGAAAAATTATTCGTGCAGGCCAATCTGACAACCCTAACCAACCAGATTTACCGCCCCTAACAACCGCTAAAATAATTTTAGAAGGCGGTATTATTAGCTACGATACCAACGTAAAAACAGGCGGTTTAGGAATGGAATACTTTGGTATTGGCGCATCTGAGTTATACCGTGAAGATGCAATATCTATATATTTACGCGCAGTTGATGTTCGCACCGGCCAAGTATTACTTAGCGTAGCCACCAGCAAAAAAGTACTTAGCCAAGAAATGCGTGCAGGATTTTTTAGGTACGTAAGCTACAAACGCTTAGCCGAAGCTGAAGCCGGCTTTAGTGATAACGAACCGATGAGCATATGTGTAACCCAAGCCATTGAAAAAGCACTCACAGACTTAATTACAAAAGGAATTGATAGAGGGTTGTGGGCACAAAAAGCAGCGTAATACCAATGCGCAATAACATTTGATTAAGCGAAATTAGTATAAGGCTATAATTTAAAAACAAAAAAGGCTACATAATGTAGCCTTTTTTGTATGAGTGAATACAACAATCGTGTTTTAAAAAATTGCTATAACTACTTAGCCATAGGTAATAACACCGATATGTAACGCTGAGCCCAATTTGCTAATTCAACACGGTTACGAGAATTGGTTTTTTTAAAGGCACTGTACAAATGCGTTTTAACGGTGTGGTCACTTATATTAAGTTTATCGGCAATGGCGTTATTGCTCGCCCCTTGAGCAATTAAGTGAATAACCGATTTTTCACGTTTAGTAAGGTGCGCATAATCCCCTTTTTTGAGGGTAATGTCTTCTTGTAGGCTATTAAACGAAGAGGCAACCAAGAGAATATCTGAAAACGCTTTTGATATAACCTTTCGCGTAAACCATAACTCGCCTGCGGTTATTCTAACTAGCCCTTTAAAAATAGTTTCTGGTGCATCTGATTTATAAAACACACCATTGAAATGATTTAACAGTAGGTTTTTTTCGCACACGGCATTGGGCTCTACATTAAATAAGACAACTTTGTGCTTTTTAGCGAGGCAAATTAAGTCGGCAGGCAGTAAATCTAACCAGTTATTTTTAGCGCCATCAATTAAAAATAAATCAAACTTGTCCCTTTTCTCGTTTTTAGGGATCACGTCGTCCATTTTAATATCTCCAAAAATGGCTTGCATGGTTTTTAATATAGTTGTGTAGCTTTCACAGTGAAAAGAAGATTGAAACGTGGTTTTTACAAAAACGGCGTGTGGTTGTAGCATAGATTTCTTCCTTGAAATGTTTACACCACATTACCGAATTTATTAACAACTTACAATGCGCCCTTGGTATTATTCATACACGACATAAAACAATCACCAATTATATTTAGTTAATAGTTACAATAACTTAATGATAATGAATGAATTATTTTCATATAAAATACTGCTCTGATCAGTCCTCACATAACGTATAAAAGCGTGAGGTAACCCTGTTAGTCTAGCCAAAACCTTGCTGTACTACGTATTCTCCGCCCCCTGCTTTTAATTGAGGCACGCACACATTGTATTTTTCTAGTAGGCACTGATTAACAGAAGAGTCGTTTTCTACCATTGTTAACCAGTTTTTCATTATACGTTTACTAAGATCACTAAAACCGTAATTATTAAGCCCTTTAACAGCAAACCACTGCAGCGGAGCCCACCCATTAGGGCTATCCCATTGCTGTAATGTAGAGGTAACGGTAGTAACTATGCCACCGGCCTTTAAAAAGTCGCGGCTTAGTCGCTCGGCAATATGTTGAGCTTGTTGTTCAGACGCTAAGTTAAAAAATAATGCAGTACTTGCGGCAGCGCTTAACACCTTAGATTGACTCGCTTTGTGATGATTATAATCAACAAAAAAGTGTTGTTGCTCACTCCACATGTATTTATTAATCAGTGTGCGGCGAGCTGCTGCGTTATATGGCACACTGTCGGCTGTTGATGACCGCTTTGGTAACAACGAAAACACGGTGACTCTTGATGGCTACGAAAAAGTAGACTTAGGTTTAATTTTAGAACCTATGGAAGGCATAAAACTACAACTGGCCATTGATAACTTAACGGATGAGCAAGGTATAACAGAGGGCGACCCACGTAATGCCGATGCCCCAAATGGCCGCTATATTATGCCACGCACTACGCGCTTTAGTGTAAGTTATGCGTTTTAAACACACTTAATACTAAAGGGAGCTTGGCTCCCTTTATTTTATTTTTTCTTTAAGTGTATTAAGCGCCTCTACCGAAAAGCCCCTATCGTAAAAATGTAAAATTTTACCTTTGCTATCTATTAAAACAACGCGAGTATTGTTTGGGTTTTTATTACCTGTAAATTTTTGCACAGTGTCACCATCTTCATAAATAGTGATTACCCCGCCCCACAGCTCTTTTGGAATACCCTTGCGCATACCGCTGTCTATAAATGTACTAAACATACGCGGGGCCATACCTGCTATGGTAGGCAGTTCGTAAGTGGGTAATGTAACTCCTGTCATGTCTAAGCCAATTAACCAACGGTCTATGTCAAATTGGCTATCTTGTTTATAGCCTATGAGTAACAAGGTTTTATCGGCTTTAAAATCACTAGGTATGGTTACGCTTTTCTCATCTAGGCTTTGGCCGCTAATGGTAGGAAACTGCTTACCGGTAATTTGCTGATTTGGGTATTGAGCTGAGCACGCACTAAGCATTAACACCATAAATGCGCTGGCTATTATTTTAATCATTTTAAAACCTTACACTGTTATAAATATCATACTAATACGTGTATGAGGTAAAACAGGTTTAAACCGTTTGCAATTTTAAATACGCTTTAAACTCTCGAAGTGCCATGGGCTTGGCATATTTCCAGCCTTGGCCATAATGTACGCCAGCTTGTTTTAGTATGGCTTCTTGCTCATTTGTTTCTATGCCTTCTGCTACACTGGTGTAGTTAAACTTACGTACCAACGCCATAATATTAGGGATCATTGATGCCTTTAAGCCTTGTGTTGTTATATCTTGTACAAAGGTGCGGTCAATTTTAAGCTGATGAAAGCTCAAGTTTTGTAGATTTTTTAAGTTAGAATAACCCGTACCAAAATCATCTATCGATAAATTAAAGCCCGCCTCAACCAGCCTTTTAAAGTGGGTATGGGCAACTGTTGAGTCTAAGTATTCGTCTTCTGTTATTTCTAAACAAATAATAAAGCGCGAATCGGTGAGTGCAGGTATGTCTTTTAAAAGCGCAATATTGCCTGTTTCTACATCGTAGGGAAAAATATTAATAGAAATTTTAAAATTGCGCGGTAATGCCTCAACGGTGGTTAGCTCATAAAGTACTTTTTCAATCATGGCTTGGGTAAAGCGCCACGTTAAATTGGTTTTTCTTATAATAGGAATAAATTGATCAGGAAATAAAACCCCGTATTTATCTTCAAAACGGGCCAATGCCTCACAGCCAACCACTTTACCCGTTTGCAAACAAATAATGGGTTGGTAGGTCCAATAAAATGAGCCCTTTTTAAGGCCTTTGCGCACACGCGTGATAGTTGAGCGCCTAGCCGCTAAGCTATAGTCAATTAACAGTCCACTTGATACACCCGCTAACGAAATTAAAATAAGCGAAATAATCAATAAAAATTGATTATCAGCAAAAAATTGGCTCCACGGAAGTTGTGCGGCTGCGCAGTACCCGGGGTTATTAGTACTGCATTTTATAATTGATTCATAAGGTAAAAATGAGTGATTTTTTACCTGCTCATAAACCCCTTTAGCCCCCACTAAATGAAACGTCTCGCGCGTGTTTTTATAAAGTACTTCCCACTGAGGAGAAACAATTACTTTATCGTTAAAAGCGCGCGTATCGACTATTAAATTGTAATTACCTTGCCTTACAATTATCACTTCCATTGCACGGCCACTAAACAAAAGTAAATACAATTGTGGTTCGTACCTTACGCGCACAGGTTTATTATCGTATTTATCAATTCGAATGTAGTCGGGAGGATTATCGGTAATTGTAGCTGCCAGCTTTCCTGCACCGGTGGTGCAAACCAGCTCATTATTTGTAAAAAAGCCAATATCTATCACGTATTGTGCATCAAACAACGCGCGGCGCATTTCTATCAATGTATTGTTATTACATTGTTTAGCGTTTGCGTTATTTAGGCGGGTTAAAATTTTTCTACGTTCTGTTGCGGCAGCATCTATGTGTTGAACAATATAATTTGAATCTCGCGCTAACTGCCTACTTAGCTTTTGTGCAGCAAAGTACATAAGTGTGCTAGCACATATAATAAAAACCACGACACCGCTTAATACTGCAATTAAAGACCTACGTTGATATTATTTCATAACACCTTTTTAAAGAAGCTGTGTGTGAGTCAGGTGCAATAATAATTGCATATCTGGGCATAAAAGCAATCAAGCTTGTAAAATAATTAAAGCAAATTACGTTTTTAATTTATTGATTTGTTTGCATTATAATTGCAAAACCAGGTGGCTGAGTATATCGCTAAGCTGCTTATGGCCTTGGCTATTTAAATGTATACCATCACTCCCTAGGGGGGCGTTAAGGTGTGATATATCAACGTAATTAAGCGCGTGCTCGTGTGCTACACGTTTAAAGAGAGCGTTTAAGGGTTGTAATTTTTGATTATAGTTTAAATAAATACGGCTTAACCCATGCTGAGGGTTAATAAATAAAGGACCAATAACAATTATGTTCGGTAAATTAGCAGGCGAGTAAAATTGTTTAATAGAGCCAATAAAATGCGCAAGGCCGGTGGCTATATCTGTTGGGGCTAAGTTAAAACGCTTTTTTAAATCGTTAGTGCCAAGTGCAATAATGAGCGTGTGTAAAGCGTGTTGCTGCAAATCGGGTTTTAAATAGCGAATACCATTAAGCTCCCCCGTAAAAGGCGGGTTATTCACAAGCGTACGGTTTGGCTGCCCCGACTCTATTACGCTAAAGCCGCTGCCTAGCTGTTGCTGTAACCGCGCGGTCCAACGGGTCTTTTCATCATAGCGCTTACCTGTTTCGGGATTTAAACCCCACGTATTAGATTCGCCAAAGCAGAGTATATTTTTTGTTATTTGCGTCATTAAAATGGATTGAGCGTATAGCCTTGTTGTTGAAGTTGTGCGTGCGCGGTCATCGCAGAAAGCGACATTTTTACGCCATCAATAAGCAATTCAGGCGTTACTTTAAAGTGAGTTGCCGATTGCCCGCACACATACACCTGAGTGTTATTAGCAAGTAGCTGCTTGATTAAGGCTTGGTTTTTATTGTTAGCACTAAAGCGCTTTTTATATTCGCTGTTAGCTAACACATCAACGCTTGCGCTGCCGTGCACAACTAATGCAAGTTGAATGTTTTCAGGCTTTACACCATGCGCTACATGCATATTAATAAAACGCGCTAACGAATTTATTGAGTTATTTTGCTCGCCTTTTTTTGCGCCATCGGCAACATCAAATGCTATTTTAAATACCGTAGAGCTATTAATTTTGTCATGCTCGGGTACATTGTAATAATTACCAAACCCGTTAATTGGTTGCTCATTAGCATTAATAAACGGGCTAAAAAGCAGCGCTAACCCTAGTAAATATTTCATAAAACAATCCTGTGTTTTTAAGCGTATTACTAAACTACCAGAGACAACCAAAAAAGGCTGCAATTTAAGCAACCTTTTGGGTACTTTTATGGTGATGATTAATAAACTGCATACCTAAATAACTAAACGTATTTTTAAATTGCTCTACAAAACACGCCGGCGCTTCACTTGATGACGCATTAGAAAGCACTGAAAAATACTTACTACGCAGCGTTCGTAACTTTGGTTTTAATGCTTCATCGTCCATGTAGTCGGTTATTCTATCAATAAATAACTTCATTTGTACCGTGGTGCTGTACCAATAAACGGGTGAGGCAAACACCCAGTGGTCATACTTTAACAGTGCTTCAAATACCGCATAAAAATCATCGTTTTTATAGTTTTTACTGTAGCAGTATGGCGCTATTTTATAATCATCTAAGCATATTATCCTTACATCGTTTTGCTCAGCAAAGCTGTTAGCGTGTGCCTGCGTATTACCATTTTTACGTGCGCTTGAGTAAATAATAACAGTGCTACGTTTAAGTTTTTGTTGCATTTAGTTAGCTCCTTTTTTAATGTTGAAAGAAGCTTAAAACCTCAACTTATATTGAGGTCAACCGGAAATTTAAAACAATGACAATAGATCAAAAAAAACTAACCGAGGCTAACCTAACCGTAGGTTATGTCGCTAAGCGCAGCGGCGTAAAAGTATCAACCCTACACTTTTACGAAACAAAAGGACTCATACGTAGTTGGCGAAATAGCGGCAACCAACGCCGCTATAAAAAAGATGTTCTGCGCCGTATAGCGGTAATAAAAGCCGCACAAGCCATGGGAATAACACTTGATGAAATTAAACACACCCTGGCCACATTACCTGAGCAGCGCACTCCCACACAAAAAGACTGGTCAGCCCTTTCAAAGCAATGGCAAGCACAGCTTGATGAGCGCATAGCGTATATGCAGCGCCTACGCGACCGCGTAGATGGCTGTATTGGCTGTGGATGTTTATCTATGAGTAAGTGCCCTATTTATAACAAAAACGACCACTTAGGCGAAAACCAAAGTGGTGCTGTGCTGTTAAATTCATCTAGTTAGCATTAAAGGTACATTTATCGGCAAGTCGCATTGATAATTAGCTACAATGTAAGTACTCTATCATGTCTAAAAAGGAAGCAATTATAAGGATATAGCGTTGGAACCTACTAACCCAGCTCCACCCAATAACAACTCTAAAAACCCAGCTACAACACAAAAATTGGCACAGGCCTTAAAAACGGTCGATAACAAAGAACTCAAAAGTACTGGCTTTTGGCTAAATCAATTTTTTATGGTGATCTCTACTATTTTTGGCGTGTACTTAGCCGCTCAAAGCGGTTTAGAACTGGCACTTAAATTTGATAACTTTAGCAAAATGGAAGATAACTATTATTTACGTACCTCATTGTTTGATGAAGTAACCGATAATGTTAAAAGTGTGAGTGAATATGCAGCGCTTTTAGCTAAAAGCCCGCCAAAATCTGAAATGGAATATTTTAAGCCAACGCTTGAAAAATACATATGGCAAACAATGCAATACTCGCCAACAACGCTTGAAACTCCCAGCGAACTGTTGACCCAAATACGCCGTTTTTACTCTCGTTCAGAGTTTTCAATTAATGCAGCCGTTAGCAGAAAAACCTCAGCTAAGCATGCTGCAAGTGAGCTTAAAAAAATAGCAGAACAACTAAAAACGACTACCCTTCCTCGATTAAAAAATAGTGCCGAACAATTGAAAAAAGAGCTGCAACAAAACGATATTTCAGTCGGCTCATTAAAGGAGTTAACACATGCCAACTAAACGCTGCCCTCATTGTAAAGATCATCCATTAGAAGTAACCCAATATCAAGGTGAAGAAATTGACATCTGCCGAGAATGCGGTGGCTTATGGTTTGAAAAAAACGAAGTTAACAGGATGATCAGCGAAATAAATGAAGGGCCAGAAGGTGATAAATTTGAAACTCATTTTGGAGAATCTTTAGGTGTTTCAGAACTTGATTGCCCAGATTGTAGTAAAAGTTTAGAGCGTTTTCATCTTCTCGAGGCCTATCATACCGAAATTGATGTATGTAGACATTGTGATGGCACATGGATTGATAGAGACGAGTTAGAAAGCGTAGAAAAAAGCCCTGAATTAAAAAACAGCTTAAGTGAGCTCAATCAAAAAGTAAGTTGGAAAACCTATCTTTTTCAATTTTTAACGCAAATGCCAGTTGAATATAATATAAAACCACAAAAATCACCGTGGGTGTGACCCGCAGCCTTATTGCTTTAAATACACTCATTTTTGCACTGTATTTTTCAAATCCAAATGCCTTTAATTATGTTATTGATAATTTTGCGATGACACCCGCAGATTTAAGCCAAGGCAAAGAGTTATGGAGTGTTTTAACGTGTGTATTTTTACATGGCTCTATTATGCACTTAGTAGGCAATATGTATTTTTTACATATAGTTGGCGATAACCTAGAAGATGTATTAGGTTATAAGCGCTTTTTAATGTGGTATTTAGTGTGCGGATTACTTGCCTCGTTTGCTAGCTTCATAGTAAGCCCTATGTCGGCAATTCCTGGGGTAGGTGCAAGTGGCGCAATTGCTGGTTTATTTGGTATGTACTTAATGTGGTTTAGGCATGCAAGCCTTACTTTTATGTTTGTAATTTACCAGAAAAAGCTTTCTGCGGTGTGGTTTTTCGCGATTTGGTTAGGGTTTAATATTTTTGGTGCAATAACAGGCCCAGATGGAATTGATTATGGCGCATATATTGGTGGGTTTATAGCAGGCTTAATTATTGGTTACTTACTAAAAAACAAAATTTTAGCAGGAAACCCAATAATTCGTTTGCTTAATCAAAGCGAAGCACAGTTAAAACGTTAACAATTGCTATAAAGCCACTGATAGATAAACATTAGTGGCTTTATAAAGCTAACTTAATCCCTAGCGTATACACCGCGTATAAACTGTATAATACTGGCCAGTATCTTTTATCGGTATATCGTAAGTTTCAGCCTCTTCACTGAGGTCGCATTCAAAGTGATTTAGCATATCAGAAAGTAGCGCTTGCTCTTGCGTGAACTGTATTGAAGTATCCCAAAGTATTGAATCTTCATCTTTTTTATTTCCAATATAAATACTCTGTAGCAAAGAGCTATTAAAAAACATATTTGAAGGATTAGAGCTGCGTATAGTTTTACTTTTAAAGTAAAAATCTCCATTACTATCGCTTATTACTTCATCTGTGTAGGTATCACCATAAATGAGTTCTCGGGTAATTTTAACACCCGCCTGCGGCTCCCCATTTTTTAATAGCCGGCCTTTTATTTGCAGTGATAGTGTTACATCTTGTTTGTTAAAAAAGCCAAACATATCTGCGCATCCTTGTATCGGAAATAGTAAAAATAAAATAAGCGTTAAAGTGACACCTGCTAACCTTGAACTAGTCATAAAAGTCCTTTTTGTGTTTATATTTTTAGCCTACCAGAAAAAATACCGACAGTATGCTCGCTACATTTAAAACAATACACAGCCATAACACCACTATAAAACGACGTTTTTGCGATTTATGCCTAAGCCATTGCTGTGCAATGAGTGCGCCGGGCCAACCGCCTAGTAACGACAGTAGCTGAAGCGTGCGCTCGGGTGTGCGGTTTACTTTTTTATGCGCTGATTGTTTAGCTTGTCGTTTATCCCATGCGTACATTATAAAAGTAAAAAAGCTTAAACCTGTAAAGTAACTTGGTATATAAATGCTCATATTATAAAGCCAATGAGCTTGCCATACTGCGACCAAAAAAAGCAGTGCAAAGGTGATTAATGTTTTCTTTATCAATTCATGATCGCCTATACTAAAAAGAGTTAAACCAAAATAATAAGAGCCAAATTATGACATACTTTAAAGCCCTATTTTTAGTATTATGCTTATACGCCTTTAATAGTTACGCCACTGATACCCCAAGCAACCTTGATAAAGAACTCGCTGTATTTAAACCTTATTTAGGTACTTGGCAGGCCGATTTTGACGTACCTAAAGGTGCCAAACCTGTACAAGATGTTGGCCACTGGGAGCGCGCATTAAATGGTAAAGCTATACATACCAAGCACTCTATTAATGAAGGTGAGTATGGTGGGGAATCAATGATTTTTTACGACAGTAAAAAAGAGTCATTGGTGTTTTACTATTTTACTACCGCAGGTTTTTACACAAAAGGCACCATGAAAGTGCTCAGCCCTACCCAATTTGTAGCGTATGAAGAGGTAACAGGCAGTAAAGAAGGTATTACTAAAGTGCGCTCGATCAGCGAACTAAAAAACGATACGTTTGTAGTTTCAACTTCTTATTTAAAAAAGGGTGAGTGGACTAAGCCCGAGCAGCGTACTTACACACGCAGCACTAAAGCCGTTAAATTTAAATAATGGCCATTCGCTTACAATACAAAAAGGCAGCCTAGGCTGCCTTTGTTATTTATAAAACCGCTATTATTTAGCAAACTTTTTAAATGGTTCGTCAACTGGTGTATCAGCAAGGTGGTTAGTGTAGTTGCTCATTACTTTTTGCGATAAGCCTACAACAATTTCTAGTAGTTGCTGTTTACCATAACCTGCTGCAAAAAACTTTTCAATTTGCTCATCGCTAATTACGCCGCGATCGCGTGTCATTGCAAGTGTGGTTTCACGTAGTGTTTCAAGCTTTGCATCTGCAAGTGGTGTTTTGTTTACTAGAGCATCAATAATATCTTGGTCTACATTCATTGAAGCGGCAATTGCGCTGTGTGCTGGTACACAGTAATGACACTCGTGCTCAACATTAATTGTTTGCCATACCACAGTTAGCTCTTCTGCGTTAAACGAGGTGTTTTGAAATAACTCATGCAGTACTTGGTAACCTTTAAGTAGCGTAGGCGCTTCTGCCATTACGGCATGAAGGTTAGGTAACATGCCAAATGCTGCTACTGAATCAGCCATAAGCGATTTTGACTCTTCTGGTGCGTTGTCTTGAGTATATAACGTAAATTCTGCCATGCTCTGCTCCAATAAATTAATGTGTTTGAGTAACCTAGTGTCAGGTTAAGTAACTTCGAGACACATACTATTTGATTTTGAGCGACCGTTCAAGTTAAAATTGAGCATACGTTCAAAATAGTTGAGATTAAAATGGCAAACAAAGTTAAATTTGAGCGCGATAATGTAATTCGCGTTGCAAGCCAATTGTTTTGGGAAAAGGGGTTTAACGCCACCTCAACCCGCGATTTACAAGAAGCCATTAACATGCGCCCAGGCAGTATATATGCGGCGTTTGGCTCTAAAGAAGGCCTATACAGCGAGTCTTTAAAAGACTACACAGTACAAATGAAAAGCCAAATTGACGGGGTTTTAGCAAGTTCTGACTCTGTTTTAGGTGGTTTGCGTGCGTTTGTAGAAAACGTAATTATTAAAACCAAAGACTGTAGCCCAAGTGCTATTTGTATGTTGGTAAAAGCAAACAGCGAATTTGCAGAAAAAGACGCCTCGTTATACGAGCTAAGCTTAGACCTATCAGCAAAGTTTGAAGCCTACTTAACCACCTTGTTTGCTCAAGCCATTAAAAATAATGAGCTAAGCAGCAACCTTACCGCGCTTGAATACGCGCAGTTTTTTCAGGTGCAATTTACTGGGCTGCGTGGCTATTTTAACCGCCCTGGGGTTGAGCAATTAGCGCAGCCGATGATCAACCAAATGTTTGCCTTGATCAAAAAGCTATAACGTTTCGCATTACTAACCTCTAAAAAGTCTCAACTAAAAAAAGCGGCTAATTCGTGTGAATTAGCCGCTTTTTATATTTGTTAGGGTTGAGCTTTACTTACGTTTTAAGTTTATTAAGCTCGCTATCTTGCTGCGCTACTAATGCATTAAGCGCTTCACTGCTATCGCCCGCTTGGGTAGATAAATCAGCAAGTTGCGATGCAGCATCAGAAATAAGCGTAAGGTTACGATTTATCTCTTCGGTTACTAAGCTTTGTTCCTCGGCTGCGGTGGCAATGTGGGTAATTTGATTAGTAATTTCATCTACTTTTACTACCACACTGTGCAGCGCGTCAAACGCCACTGAGGTTTCGTCTACTGCGCTTTGCGCGCGTACTACGCCTTTTTCAATTACGGTTGATGCATTACCTACTTCTAACAATAAGCTATCTATAAGTTGGCTAATATCATCGGTAGATGAGCGTGTTTTAGACGCCAGTGCACGTACTTCGTCGGCAACTACCGCAAAGCCTCTGCCGTGCTCGCCAGCACGTGCTGCTTCAATAGCTGCATTAAGTGCAAGTAAGTTTGTTTGCTCTGAAATGGTTCTGATCACATCTAAAATTTGCGTAATATCTTTACTACGCGAAGCCACTTTTTCAACCGCTTGGTTGGCTTCTTTTATTTCTTCAGACATGGTTTTCACTTGGCTCATAGCCGATGACAAGCTCGACTCACTACTTACCACTAAACCATTTATTTCATCCGCTTGTTGAGCAGATTGCTCAGAGGCTCTAGCCACTTCAAGTGCGGTGGCGCTCATTTCGTTCATAGCGGTTACCACACTTTCAATTTCTTGAAATTGCGATTGCACGTTATGCTTGGTATCAATAGCAATATGCTGTGCTATTTCGCCTTGCTGTTTTGTTTGCGACGATACATCTTTAAGCTCTGCAATTAAGCCACGTAACTTAGCTAAAAAGGCATTAAAACCACCCGCAAGCGCAATTAGCTCTGCGTGGGTATCTACATGGAGTGTATGAGTTAAGTCACCTTCTGAGCTGGCAAGGTTATCTACACGTTGTTGAATTTGCTCAAGGGGTGCAACCACAGTGCCTACTACTACTTTCATTATAATAAAAGCAATTAAAGCAATAACAGCACCGGTTATTAAAATAACAACACCGAGCTGATTGGCCGAGTCACTCATGTTTTTAGCTAAGGCATTAGGCCCCTCTAGTGCTAAATTACTTGGCACTTCAATAAGTAGGCTCCACTGAGTGTTAGCCAGCTTAATATTAATTGGGTAGTTAACTAAATACTCGCTAGGTGTTTTAAAAAGGCCATGTTGCCCTTTAAATTTAACCAGTTCACTGTAAGTATTGCTACTAACTGCCTCTTTAAATGGGCGGCCTAATTTAGATTTGTAGTGGCTGCTGCCTACAATTAAACCTATATCACTTAAAAGTGTTACTTTTGCTTGGCCGTTATAAAGTTCGTTCGAAAGTTTTTCGGTTAAGCCCTGAAACGTAGGGAGCGTTAAATCAACGCCTGCTAAACCAATAAAGCGGCCCGATTTAGTAATAGGTACGGTTAATGAGGTAAGCATAACCGAATCGCCAGAAGGTATTTCGTAAAGGTAAGGTTCCATAATACAGGGCTTAAGTGTATCTTTTGCGCATAAATACCAATGCGCTTCACGAATACCAAATTCGTTTAACGAGGTCAGGTATTTATCGGCAGCGTTAGCTACTTTTTGCTGCTCAATAATGCCGTTTTGGTCACGCGTTATATATACTTCTAACGTGCCATCGCCATTAACTGAGTGTTTATATCCTTGCTTAAATTGCGCGTCTTGCCCATCAAAGGCATTGGCTTCAAACTGCGAATAAATTGACGATAAAAACCGATTTTTTTCAAGTATAGAGCGGTTAATGCTCACTACCGTGTCGCGGTCTAATGTTTGAGTATTAGCCGCATCACCAAGTAATGCAGCTAATGAGTTTGGAATTCGGTAAGCTTCGTTGATAAATCCGGCAATTTTCTCGCCGTAAGCAGCCGCGTTTGCGTTAAGCTTTTGCTCAACTTCGGCCACGATATAATCTTCAGATTCTTTAGCGAGCGCCTCGCTGTTTGATGACATTTGCCACCATAAAACCCCAGAAAGTACTAATACTGTTAAAAATGTACTCCCAACAGTTATCCATAATAACTTTTTTGCTAACGTGAGTTCTCGCACTTAAATTACCTTTTGTTAAAACACCCCTACAGTTTAATATACAAACTGCATCAAGCCATCAATAACATAAAATAATTTAAGTTTTTTGAACAATTAAGCCTAACGCTTGGCCAAAATAGCAGTGGTTATCGTGGCACCTATGAGTAAAGCAACGCTCACCCACAAACACGCTACAAAGCCATAAACCTGAAACACCCACCCCGAAAGCACCGTGCCCAGTAAACGCCCCATGGCATTGGCCATATAATAAAAGCCAACATCAAGCGATACACCATCGCTTTTAGCAAAGCTGACAATTAAGTAACTATGCACAGATGAATTAACGGCAAATACACCGCCAAAAATAAGCAAACCTATAATCAGCGTGGCATGCACGGCCACATCATGTTGCATAAAAAGTGCTAAAAGTGCTGTTACACCACTTAGCAGCAACACCCATAAATAGGTATGTTTAACGGTATCAACGTTTGAGTTACTGGTGCCGGTAATACGCGGCGCTTGCGATTGCACACCACCGTAGCCAATTACCCAAAGTGCCATAAAGCCACTTACCCACCAAAAGTTCCAGTTAAACTGCTGGGCTAAATAAATAGGTAAAGCCACTACAAACCATACATCACGCGCGGCAAACAAGCATAATCGTGCTGCACTTAATAAATTTATTGCACGGGATTTAGAAAATAGCTCTTTAAACTTAGGCTTATTTTTAGCCTTGCCCATGTCGCCTTTTAAAAATACAACGCTAATTATCCACGCAATAGTGAGTAATAAAATTAGGGCTTTTAAAGCACCTACAAAACCCAGTACCGTAAGGAGTAAACCACCTAAAAAGAAGCCGACCCCTTTTAACGCATTTTTTGAGCCCGTTAAAATAGCCACCCATTTATAGAGCTGGCCTTGGCCGCTTTCTCCCTCGGGCACTAAGTGTTTAATGGCGCTTTTGGCGCTCATTTTATTTAGATCTTTTGCTATGCCGCTAAGCGCTTGCGCCGCCATAACATAAGCTACGGTGAGCCATTCACTTGGCGCACATAACATGGCAAGCGCCATTATTTGCAGCGCCAAGCCAAAGTTCATGGTTTTATTAAGTCCTAAATGAGCCCCTAGCCAACCGCCCACTAAATTGGTGATCACACCAAAAATTTCGTAAAACAAAAACAGCATGGCAATGGCCAGCGCACCATACCCTAACTGATGAAAATGCAGCACCACCAGCATACGGAGTGCGCCATCGGTTAAGGTAAATGCCCAGTAATTACCGGTAATTATTAAATACTGTTTTATTGCTGTAGGTAAATTAGCGAGTTGCTCAAACATGGTTAACGCCCTTAAAACCTTTAATTAATGGTTAAACCAAGTCACTTTTAGCAACTTTAAGCATAAGCTCGGCAGTACGATTAGCGTAGCCCCATTCGTTATCGTACCAAGCGTATAATTTAAGCTGGGTATTATTAATAACCATGGTAGAGAGAGCATCAATAATGCTACTGCGTGGATCGGTTTTGTAATCAATCGATACAAGTGGTTTTTCTTCATAACCTAATACGCCTGCAAGCTCGTTTTCAGACGCTTGAGCAAACCATTCATTCACCTCAGCGGCAGTTACACCACGCTCAAGCTCAAATACACAGTCAGTAATAGATGCGTTAGTTAAAGGTACACGCACAGCATGGCCATTTAACTTACCTTTTAGCTCAGGGAATATATGCGTAATAGCTGTTGCACTACCGGTTGTGGTAGGTATTAGACTTGTCCCGCATGAACGAGCACGACGTAAGTCTTTATGTGGCGCATCAATAATAGTTTGGGTATTGGTAATATCGTGAATAGTGGTCATTGAGCCGTGCTTAATGCCTACTTTTTCTTGCAGTACTTTTACAATAGGCGCTAAACAGTTAGTCGTACACGAAGCCGCAGTCACAATTTTGTGCTCATCTGGGTTATATAAATTATCGTTAACGCCCATAACCACATTTAAAATACCGTCTTCTTTTACCGGAGCAGTTACCACAACGCGCTTAACACCTTGTGCCAAATATTGATTTAACAGCTCAGTGGTTTTCATTTTACCGCTGGCTTCTATTAAAACATCGCAATCAGACCAATCGGTATCGCTAATGGTTTTATTATTGGTAACTGCAATAGTGTGTTTGCCTACACTAAAGCTATTCTCGTTTGCTGTGACGCTGTGCGCTAAACGCCCGTGCACTGAGTCAAACTCTAATAAATGGGCATGTGTTTTAGCATCGCCTGCAACATCGTTTACTTTAATAAATTCTACTTCTGGCCACTCTAAAGCTGCGCGCAGTGTTAAACGTCCCATACGGCCAAAGCCGTTAATACCTACTTTAATTGTCATAATAAATACCTTTAGTAAAGTTATATCAATTTGCTTAATTAACAGCAGCTTGCTGCACGCTCAGGGCGATTACCCATTGCATTGAGTCGATTTAAATCATCGTTATAAAACGCAGAATTTTCGTTTCGTGTTTGCGTTAGTACGCTAAGAGCCCATTGTGGCAGGGCTTTATTAATACTGTAATACACCCATTGATTTTGCTTACGGTCGCTCAATAGGCCACATTGCCTAAGTTGCGCTAAATGGCGCGACACTTTAGGTTGGCTCAGTTCCAGCGCAGCAACAAGCTCACACACACATAGCTCTTGCTCATGGCTAATTAATAACATGGCTTTTAAGCGCGTATCGTCGGCTAAGCATTTGTAAAATTGAAGTGGGTTGAGTTGTTCCATAGCATCCTCGTTTAGTTAGTGTGCATACAATAAAACAAAATAAGAACATATGAAATAGTGAATATACGAATTTTCGTATATTTATTTAAAAGCCCGCTTCAATTAATGTGATCTCTAGTAAATTGCAGCACACAAAAAAGCCCAGTGGCAAACCACTGGGCTATTACAATGCTAAGTGATCAGTTAATTAAATAACCGAAAGCTCAACTTCAATATTACCGCGTGTAGCGTTTGAGTATGGGCATACTTGGTGTGCTTTATTTACCAGCTCTTGCGCTGCTGTTTTATCCATATCACCGAGTGATACTGCTAATTTAACTGCAATGCCAAACCCGCCTTCAATCGCGCCAATAGATACTTCAGAGTTAATGTGTGTATCACTTGGTAGCGCAATTTTTTCGCTACCTGCTACAAATTTTAGTGCACCAATAAAGCACGCTGCATAACCAGCTGCAAATAATTGCTCTGGGTTAGTGCCTTGTCCGTCGTCACCACCTAGCCCTTTTGGGGTTGATAAGTTTACATTTAAACGGCCATCGTCTGATTTAGCTACACCTTCACGGCCACCGGTTGCAGTTGCTTTTGCTGTGTAGGCAACGTTTTGTAATACATTCATAGTGAACTCCAAAGTTTATCAATTAATTTAATTTGCATGCAAAATAATAAGTCAAGTAATTAGAGATTGCAAATACTTTGCATGCAAATTAAAATGTTTTTTGAGTTGAAGCTATTAACGCACTAGGAGTTAGGTATGTCATTTGAGCAATTAAAATTAAAAAATCAGCTTTGTCATAGGTTATATATGGCATCAAATAGCATTGCACGTGCTTACCGTGAGCCTTTAGCTGCACTTAATTTAACGTATCCGCAGTATGTAGTAATGATGGCGCTGTGGGAGCAAGACAAAATAACCATAGCGCAGCTAATAGATAAAACCGCTATTGATGGTGGCGCTATGACCCAAATACTCAAAAAAATGACCGAAAAGTCTCTGCTGGCTGTTATTAAAGATGAGCACGATAAGCGTAAGCGCCTAATTCAGCTTACCCAAAGTGGGCAAGCCCTTAAAAAAGAAGCCGCTGATATTCCGAAAAATATATTATGTAAGTTTGAAAGTGTAGACCCCACACAAGCCAAACAGCTAATGCAGCTGCTTGATTTAGTAATAAGCGATTTAACAACTAAAAACGATGATGAGTTAGCCAACTAACGCGGTTATTTTTTGTTGAATAAACGCCCTAAATGCGCTGATCACCGGGGTCATTTGGCGTCGGTCGGCGTACATCATATAAAGCGGTAGTGGATCGCTTTGCCACTCGGGGCATAAATGAACGAGCTGCCCGCTTGCTAAATCATCAATTACATCTAAGTACGACTTATACGCAATGCCTTTGCCCTCTAGCGCCCAGCGCCTAACCATTTCGCCATCGTTAACTATGTGTTGGCAATTTAGCTGCACTTTTTGCACTGCGCCATTTTTATAAAATCGCCACTCTTTAAACACTTCGCCAAAGCGCATAAAGGTAATGGTGATGTGCTGCGTTAAATTAAGTGGATGTGTAAGCAATCCATTTTTAGCAATATACTCAGCAGAGGCCACTAAAATACGCGCATTATTTAAAAAAAGTGGCGCTGCAATTAACTGCGAATCTTTTGGTACACCAAAGCGCAGCGCAATATCAATTGATTGGCTGTAAATGTCGCTTACTTCGTCACTTAAGTGCAGTTTAAGTTTTACATTCGGGTAGTGTGCTAAAAACTCATTAAGCCATTCACTTAGTTTATTGCGCCCTAAGTCGCACGGGGCCGATACCTGTAGCGTTCCCGTTACTTCGCCCACTGCGGTTTGTACTGCAGCTACCCCTTGTTGAATAAGCGAAAGGGAGTCTTTGGCGTAACTTAAAAACTGCTCCCCTGCCACACTTAAGCGTAAGCTGCGAGTAGAGCGAATAAACAGCACGTTTCCTAAGTCTTTTTCTAGGCGCTTAATAGCTGCACTTACCGCCGCTGGGGTTTGTGCGTTTTGCCTTGCGGCTTCAGAAATACTGGCGCAACTGGCTACATCTATAAAAGTTTGAATATCGTTAAATGATCGCATATTTTCAATTAAAATTTGAAAGTGCTTTAGTTTTTCATGTCTTTTTCTATTTTTCAACTGAGCTATAGTGCTTATAAGTTAAAAACACTTGGTTAAAATCATCAGGAACGCACATGAAAGCATTTGGCTACACCAAAAACACTAAAACGCTTACAGCAAGCTCTATACAAGCAATTGAACCTGATACCCCAACCGCCACCGGGCACGACCTACTTATTGAAGTAAATGCTATTTCGGTAAACCCTGTTGATACAAAAATACGTGCAAATGTAGCGCCAGAGCAAGGCTACAAAGTATTAGGTTGGGACGGCGTAGGCGTTGTAAAAGCCGTTGGCGAGTCGGTTTCGTTATTTAATGTGGGGGATCGTGTATTTTACGCCGGCGATTTATCGCGCCAAGGCAGTAATGCGCAATTTCAATTAGTTGACGAGCGTATTGTAGGGCGTGCGCCTAAAACATTAACCGACGCACAAGCCGCAGCGCTGCCGCTAACCAGCATTACCGCCTACGAAATGCTGTTTGATCGCCTGCAAGTGCCAAAAAATAAGCAAAATACTCAGCAATCTATTTTAGTTATTGGCGCCGCAGGTGGCGTTGGCTCTATTTTAGTACAGCTTGCCAAGCAACTTACTGGGCTAAACGTGGTAGGTACTGCATCGCGCGAGCAAAGCGTAACTTGGCTTAAAGAGTTAGGAGCCAATCATGTGCTCAATCATTCTAAAAACTTAAACGAGCAGCGCAAAGAGCTAGGTTTAGCTGAGTTTGATTACGTTATTGGCTTAACCCATACCGACCAATACCAAGACCAAATAGTGGAGTGTATTAAACCCCAAGGTAAATTTGCGCTAATAGATGACCCTACATCGTTCGATATTTTAAAGTTTAAGCGTAAATGTATTTCAGTGCACTGGGAGTTTATGTTTACCCGCTCGCTATTTACTACCGCCGATATAACGGCGCAGCACACCTTACTTAATGAAATTAGTGAGCTGATAGACGCAGGTACACTTAAAACCACGCTTGGGCAAAATTTAGGATTAATAAACGCCGCTAATTTATATAAAGCACATCAAATTTTAGAGTCGCACACCTCACGCGGTAAACTTGTTTTAGAAGGCTTTTAAACATGATCGAGATTAAAAAAATACTTTTAGTTGCAGCCTGCAGCACCGCGTTTTTAACCAGCAGTGTGTTTGCTAATACCGCTAATCAAAATGCTGATTTAAAAACAGTAGCCACATTCGACGCGCAGCACCCACCGGGTAATATTGCTATTACGCCCTCGGGCCGTAAGTTTTTATCGGTACATGGTTTTTACGGCCAAAAACAAAAAATTATGGAGCTATTAAGCGATGGCACCACCAAAACCTACCCTAATGAAGAATGGGCATACGCGTATAAAAACGGCAAAGGCTTTTACGATGTACTTGGCATAAATGTATCAGCCGATGGCGTATTATGGATGCTTGATACATCAGGCCCTGATCATGCTGGGCGTTTAGTCGGTTGGGATACCAACAAAGAGCAGCTGCATAAAATAATTTATTTAGCTAAACCCACCATTACCGACACCTCGTTTTTAAACGATTTAGTTATCGATAATAAACACGGCGTTGTATACATTGCCGACACCGCACAAGGCAACCAAGCCGCTATTATTACCGTAAATTTAAAAACAGGTGAGGCGCGCAGAGTCTTACAAAATAGCCCATACACCACAGCCGAAAACATCGACATGGTCATTGAAGGGCGCACCATGAAACTAGGCGGCCAACCAGCACGTTTAGGGGTAAACCCAATCACACTCGACCCAAGCGAACAGTGGCTTTACTTTGGCTCTATGTCTGGCACATCGGTTTATCGTATTGCCACAAGCGATATTAACAATAAAAGCCTGAGCGCAAGCGCCCTTGAAAGTAAAGTAACGCGTTACGGCACTAAACCAATTTCAGATGGCATTATTGTTGATGGTGGCGGCAATGTGTATGTTACAGACATAACCAACGGCGCAATTGGTGTAGTAAAACCAAGCGGTAAATACCACGTATTATATAAAGACGAGCGCTTAAGCTGGCCTGATGGCTTTAGTTATGGCGCCGATCATAAAATATATTTTACCGTAGATGAGTTACACCGCTCGCCAGTATTAAATAACGGTAAAAACGCCAGCCAAGGAAAATTTAGTGTGCTGTCGTTCGACCCGCTAGTAAAGGGTAAAGTAGGGCGCTAAATACAGCGTATAAACCATACGCCACGCACCCGCTGCGTGGCTTTTTGGTGCAACTTTTAAGCCTTTTAGCCCCAAAATGGTGCTAAGCGCTCAAAAGTTATTTTTAGTGTTTTAATAAATATCTGATTTGTATTCATAAAATATTCAATTAACAGTTGGCATAATTCTTCCACAGTACAGATGTGTTCAGTGAAACTTTCAAGGAAAATACCATGGCTAACCTATACCACACCCTTTACCTACTATGGCGTTTAGACATTAGCGTATGGCAGGTAAACGATCCGAGCAATACCCATACCACGTGCGACAAAGAGCGAGTTTACAGCCGATAAATTTCGTATTTATAGGCTTTGCAAGCGCGGCCATTGCGTTGTATTGTTAAGTAACTAAAAACAATATGATTGGAACGTGTATGCACGCCTTAGAAGTAAATTTTGATGGCTTAGTTGGCCCTACTCACAACTATGCGGGTTTATCGTATGGTAACGTTGCCTCGTTAAATAATGCGGCAAGTTTTTCAAACCCTCAAGAAGCTGTGTTACAGGGCCTTGAAAAAATGAAAGCCATGCACGACAAAGGCCTAACACAAGGTGTGTTTGCGCCCCACGCACGCCCCGATTTAAACGTACTACGTCGCCTAGGTTTTACCGGCAACGACTCGCAAGTTATTCATAAAGCATTTAAAGCAGACCCTATTTTATTGCGCGCGTGTTATTCGGCCTCTGCAATGTGGACCGCCAATGCCGCTACTGTTTCTCCATCGCCAGACACCCTCGATGGCAAAGTGCATTTTACCTCAGCTAATTTAAACAATAAGTTTCATCGCTCCCTAGAGCCTGCTACAACTACCCGCTTACTAAAAGCCATGTTTAATAACGATAGCTATTTTGCACACCACACGCATTTACCCGATCAGGGCTTTTTTGGCGACGAAGGCGCGGCTAACCATACCCGACTTTGCGACAGCCACGGCGAGCAAGGCCTAGAAATGTTTGTATTTGGCGCAAGTGCCTTTAACAGCCAATTACCAAAACCGGCTAAGTTTCCTGCAAGGCAAACACTAGAAGCATCAGAAGCCATTTGCCGATTACATAATTTAAAAGAATCGAGCCAAATTTTACTGCAGCAAAATCCAGATGTTATAGACCAAGGCGTGTTTCATAACGATGTAATTGCAGTAGGTAACGCAAACGTATTGCTTTGCCACCAGCAAGCATTTTTAAACCAACACGATGCCCTGCAAGAAATTCGCGATGCCTACACCGGCAGCAAACAGCTATACATAATTGAAGTACCTACTGATAAAGTAAGCATTAGCGATGCAGTAAGCAGTTACTTATTTAATAGCCAATTAGTAAGCCTAGATGATGGCTCAATGCTATTAGTAGCGCCACAAGAGTGCCAACGTAATAGCGCAGTAAACGCCTACATTGAAGAAATGATTTTAGCCGATAACCCAGTAAACCAAGTGCAGTTTTTTGACCTGCGCCAAAGTATGCAAAATGGCGGCGGCCCTGCCTGCTTACGTTTACGTGTAGCTCTTAACGAGCAAGAACTTGCTGCGGTAAACCCAGAGGTTATTTTAACCGATACTAAATACACTCAGCTTTGTGACTGGGCAAAACGAAACTACCGCGATAAGTTAGGTGCAAGCGACTTTGCCGACTCAGCCCTACTCACCGAAAGCTACCAAGCACTGGATGAACTAACCCAGCTGCTTAATTTAGGCTCAGTGTACGACTTTCAATTAGAAGGGTAATACTCGTCAGCAAAAAGCTGATACAAAAATAGCGAGCCAAGGCTCGCTATTTTTATTTGTGCTTATGCTAAGAGTGTTTAAAGGTTTTTATTATACCAATTCGCTTAATTAAGTGAGCTATTTTGAGGCTGGAAAAACGTGTTGATAACTAGGCAAAAAATTCGTTATTTAGTTGTTCTAAATGAGAATTTTTTAACGCAGGTAGCGGCACGTTTAGCCCCGCAAAATGATTAAGTATTATTGCGGATTGGTATTAACCGTTACTGCCGATGCCATCGACTCAGATATATGCAACGTACGCTGCGGAAACGGAATACTCAGCCCCGCGCCTTCTATGGCCTCTTTAACGCGTTTATTTAAATCCCACACGGTTTGCCAGTAATCGCCATTTACAGCCCATGCACGTAATTGAATATTTACTGCGCTTTCGCCTATTGAGGTAACCATTACTTTAGGCGCGGGCTCTGCGAGTAATCGGCTTTCTGATTCGGCAACTTCTTTAAGTACATTTAAGCCAACATCAATAGAGTCGGCGTACGAAATTCCCACTACTATATCCATGCGCCTTTTACCGTTGCGGGTAAAGTTTTTAATGTTGCCGCCCCACACTTTACCGTTAGGCGATGCGATATACAGGCCGTCGGTGGTTTTAAAAATGGTCGTAAATAAGTTTATTTCGTTTACTGTGCCAAGCGTGCCGCTCGCATCTACAAAATCGCCTATTTTAAATGGCCTAAGTATTAATAACATAATGCCGGCTGCAATATTACTTAAAGTGTTTTTAAGCGCCAAACCAATCGCTAAACCCGCCGCGCCCATTAGCGCTATTAAGCTTGCCGTATTAACGCCAAAAATATCTAATATAAACAGCCCAGCAATTATGTAAACTAAATACCCCGCAATGCTCGATAGAAGCGGCAGTAGCGTTTCGTCTACTTTTTTTAATGGCGACTTAGAATTTTTAATCGCTTTTTTTACCGAACGCGCAATAAGTGCACTCGCAACTAAAATAGCCAAGGCTAATACCACTTTGTAACCTAAAGTGATGATTGTTTCTGAATGGCTTTGCCAAAACACAATAAGTTTATCTTTCATACATATTCCAACTATGGGCTGATTATCAGCAAGAATTAAATCTATACACTTCAAAAGAACTGGCGGGAGTATATAGTAAAAACTTTAAAGCGATAGCATTAAAATAAGTGGAAGGTGTGCCTATATCAGCAAATTAATTGGGCAAAGTTTTTCTTTTTTTCGCTTAAATTTTCACACTTAAAGCCTTAGTGCTCACAAACTAGTTAACCTATGGCGTACATACTTTTGTTCAAAAATGCGCAAAGTAAAATAAAGATTAACTTCAAGTAACTATTCTAAAAACCAGTTCAATCTAAATTCAGCTTAGCCCTTCTACAATCCGCTTTATAAACTAAAGGAGTAAATCATGAATTTTAAATCAACATTAGTCAGCAGCGCCGTTCTTTTTGCATTAGCCGGGTGTGGCTCTTCAAGTGATGACAATGGCACAACACCGCCACAATCTAGCGACAAGTCAACCTTTAGCCTTGGTGTGTCAGATGCGCCGGTTAGTGGTTTAAAAGCGGTTAACGTCGTGTTTGATTCAATCACTATTAAAACACAAGGCGATGAAGAATTTAGTTTTGAAACCCGAAGTGAAGCTGACGCATCTCAACCACAAATGGTTGATTTGCTCGATTACACCGGGGACGATGTTTTTGAGCTGCTTGACGATCAAGAAGTGCCAGCAGGCGAATACTCGTGGATCCGCGCTCAAGTTATAAATGGCGATACTAATAACCTTAGTTTTACATCTCACGTAGTATACGAAGACGACAGCATTGCTCCGCTCGTGGTAAAAAGAAAAGGGAATGATGGTGTAGGCGAAATACAACTCGATGGCTTTACACTTAACCAAACTGATAACGACTTTGTTTTAGAATTTGACCTAAAAAAATCGCTGGTCGATCCCCAAAATAATGAGGAGATCTTTTTAAAACCTAGAGGCGTACGATTACAAAATCTTTCTGAGTCACAAGAAATTGAAGGCACAGTAAGCCAAGCGCTTATTAATAACTGTGAAACAGACAATATCGCCACTGCTGCTGCAGATTCAACGTTTGGACACGCCGTATATTTATATTCATCAGATGCTCAAATACCTAAAGATATATACGAAATAGATGAGCAAACCCCAGAAGATGCTCCACTTGCGACCGCAAATGTTGTATTTGACCAAGACGATAACCAATATGAGTTTGAGCTTGCTTTCATTACACCGGGAGACTACCAACTTGGCTATACGTGCACCGCACATATAGACGATGCAGAGCTAGAAGATACAGGTTTCTCTGTTTATCAACTTAAGCAAATTAGTGTACCGCAAACTGAGGACCTTTCAGTTAGCTTTGACATAACACAATAAACGTATAGCGCACTTTAAGGTGCGCTTTTTTTATAAAAAGTATAACAAAAACGAACACTCCACCTTTGCAAAAACCCATTAAAGCCACTCATCTAACATCATCCAAATAATTCATTCGAAAAGTGACCTGCATTCAAGCCCCGTTAACCCAGAACTGGTACAGTCAATAGCACGTATTAGTTAAACCGTTCTTATCATTTTGAATATGTAAACATAGGAGAAATAATCATGGCGAAAGAAAAAGTAGTTCTAATTACAGGTGCCTCTAGTGGCATAGGTGAAGCGAGTGCAAAAACATTGGTTAATAACGGCCATAAAGTCATTCTTACCGCCAGAAGTGAAGATAAATTAGCTGAACTAGTTGAGTCGTTAGGTGAAGATAACGCACTGAGTGTACCCGCAGATGCCACCGACTTTACCGAACTTGAAAACGTAGTAACAAAAGGGCTTAAAAAATTTGGCCGACTAGATGCCGCATTTGCCAACGCAGGTATGGGCGTTTCAACCGCAGGCACTGAAAAAGGCGACCCCGATGAATGGTCAACCATGATAGATATAAACATTAAAGCCCTGCTGTGGACGGCAAAAGCAACCCTGCCTCATTTACGCCAAAACAAAGGCCACTTTATATTAACCAGCTCAGCCGCTGGCCGTAAGCCAATAAAAGGCTCTATTTACGGTGCAACTAAATGGTTTGCTTACGGGTTTGGGCAAAACTTAGCTGAGGAAATGAGCGAGTGGAATGGCCGCTGTACCACCATAGCCCCTGGTATGGTAAATACCCCATTTTTTGATGAAGCAAAGCCCGACAAACTCGACCCACAAGATGTAGCCGACGCCGTACTGTTTGCCATTGAAGCAAACCAGCGCAACAACGTACGCGAGATTTATTTAATGCCGACTAATTAACGCTGATTGGTTAAATTTGAGCTGTCAGGTTTAATGCCTATGGCGTTAAACCTGATGGTTGTTTTTGATAAATACTGGCTGGATAGAATGAAGAATTTAAGATGGGTGTCTTGTTTATTTATCTTGTTTATTTAGTAATGGTAACGGCACGAGATAACTGTAATTGCTGTATCATCCACGGCATATACCAAACGATTTGTATCATCTATTCTACGAGACCAAAAGCCTGAAAGATTTTCTTTGAGGGGTTCCGGTTTTCCAATCCCATCAAAAGGAGAGCGCTTAACATCGACAATTAGCTTATTTATACGTTTCAAGGTTTTCTTATCTTGAGTCTGCCAGTAGACATAACTATTCCAAGCTTCATCAGTCCATGATAATAACCTGTTACTCATCAATAAGTTCTCGTGGAGTCGTTTTGCCCGCTTTATACTGCGCAATTGAACGGTTTAAATGTTCAGCGTTCGCTGGAGAGCGAAGTAAATGAACAGTTTCCATAAGGCTGTTGTAGTAATCTAATGACATTACAACCGCATCTTCAGTGTCACGACGAGTGATTACTGTCGTATCTGCATCATTAATTACATTATCCAAAACGGCTTTTAGACTATTTCGGGCTTCGGTAAAAGACACTATTCTCATTTTGCACCTCACTTGTACATTATATAAGACAAGTTTAGCTGGAAAATTATTACATGTACAGGATACTGTGCATTACTTTGTTGTGGTAGCAAATTTCTAAACAAAGCGCACAGACATGTGGGCTAAAACAAAGGCCACTTTATATTAACCAGCCCAGCTGCTAGCCGTATGCCAATTAAAGGCTCTATTTACGGCGCAACTAAATGGTTTGCTTACGGATTTGGTCAAAACTTAGCTGAGGAAATGAGCGAGTGGAACGGCCGCTGTACTACCATAGCCCCTGGCATGGTAAACACCCCATTTTTTGATGAAGCTAAACCCGATAAACTCGACCCGCAAGATGTAGCCGACGCCGTATTGTTTGCAATAGAGGCAAACCAGCGCAATAGCATACGCGAGATTTATTTAATGCCAACTAACTAACGTTGATTGGTTGAGTTTGAGCTGTCAGGTTTAATGCCAATGACGTTAAACCTGACGGTTTTTTTAATAAATACTGGCTGGATACAATGAAGAATTTAAGATAGGTGTCTAGTCTATTTCTTGATCTTTCCCCTGGCTTGACTTGTTATAGCTTTCCAAGTCATCCTCGATAATATCCGTTTGTATGAGAAACTTTATCAATGAATACCTTATTATCCGTTCCATCCCGATGAATGTAGGCGAACGTTTGATTGATTTCTGCATGTCTTTATCTTCGATTACAGGATTACTGTGTATGACTTCCTCATTATCACGTAAATAGTTCACCGCCATCCAAGAAGACGGTAATTTCCCAGCATGAACATACTTACTACGCAAATTATAGGCGGCTTTTAATCTCTGTTTTATATCCGACTCTGAAAGCTTTTGGAATTCATGCTTTGCTTCAGTTCTATTGAAAAAATCACTATCTAGGCAATCAATAATAAACTTACAGAATGCCTCTGAAATCCCCATTAATTTAGAGCTAACTTTTTTGTGCAGTTTCTCCCCATCTTTACCTAGCCCCTTGAGTTGTTTTAATAACTGCTTTGTATTTTCGTCAAGCAACTCTTCTATTGGGTATTTGAAGTGAGACGCCAATATTTCACCAGCAGTTATAAGACTAAGAAATGCTAACTCTGGGCTTTCTTCAACTATTCGAATTGCCTGTATATAGTACCTACCCGCATACCAAAATGTTGAGTGAGCATCAGCGTTATCGCCATCATGCTCAAACAAAACGTGTTCAATGTATTTAATGTTTTCTAGGCATAGTCCTATCTGATAATCCGCTCTTTTATTAACACTATTGAAGCTCAGGTTCTTGTTATATATTTGGTGGCTAGATTCAACTGACGGAACGTAAGGCCATCCGTGTTGTTGTATTAATCCATGAGAGTCGAACCGTTTTCCAAATAACACAGAGAGTGCGATACAAAAGTTCTCACCAATTTGGCTATAGTCAGGTATTACGATGGTGTCTTTTTTGTACTCAGGCGTTGCAACGGTAATTTCAATGTATTCCCGATAAATTCTTTCATCTGCCTTTGGTGTGTATACGTTTACTCGTGCATTCTCGTTTGCATTGACGATTCGAAACACGTCATTTTCATATTGACCTACAAAATGAGATGGAGTCGATAAAAGCAGTTTTGTGATATCCGTTCTTGGCTTAGGTAATGCCATGGTTCTCCCTTTTGCTATAACAATTTAGTCTACGACATTTGCCGTTTATAAACTGCCAAATGTCCCTATTTTATACTGATTTCATCCTAGCTATAAAATAAACACCTGTAAACAAATAGTTAGCTTCACCTTACTTTTCCTAAATGTAGCAAAACCCCAAAATGGTGGAGATCAGTAATATCAGACATATAGCTGTTTAGTTGTACTAGTTGATTATTAATTAACAGGTTATATTTTAAATATCTGTGTTTAAATCAATAACGCATACACCCATTAACCCGTAAACTTGTAACCCGTTATTGCTTATAAAATTAGTTAAGAATCACAATCTACTTCTATTGAACCCTTTGTATTTTTACTTCATATTAGCTGAACTACTTTTCAATTATTAGGCTGTTATGTCACTTTTAAAATTTAGCCAAGCACTTATATTTATCCTTGCAAGTACCTTGTCGCTTACAAGCCATGCGGCGCTTAATAAAAACGAGCGTGAAATAGTAAAACAAGTTGAGCAAAACATGCCGCAAGCGCTCAAAGAAATAGAACAAGCGGTAAACATTAATAGCGGTTCACTAAATATTGAAGGCGTAAAAAAGGTGGGCGCGCTTGCAAGCGAGCAACTAAAAGCGATTGGTTTTAAGGTTGAGTGGTTAGATGGCAGCGCGTTTAACCGTGCAGGGCATGTACTCGCAACCTTTGAAAGTAAAAACCCCGAGGCAATAAAACTACTGATGATCGGCCATCTTGATACTGTTTTTGCTAAACACGATAACTTTATTACCTACAAACAAATTGATGAACACACCGCCAGCGGCCCAGGGGTAGCCGATATGAAAGGCGGCAACACCATCATTATTACCGCCCTTAAAAGCTTACAAGCCCTTAATTTACTTGAAAACGTAAGCGTAAAAGTACTGCTTACCGGCGATGAAGAAAGCAGCGGTCGTCCACTTAGTTTATCTAAACAAGCTATTGTTGATGCAGCAATTTGGGCTGACGTAGCGCTAGGTTTTGAGAACGGCGATAACAATATTAAAACCGCGATGGCGGCGCGCCGTGGTTATACCGGCTGGACGTTAAATGTAACGGCCAATGCTGCACATTCGTCGCAAATATTTAGTGACAATGTTGGCTATGGCGCTATTTACGAGGCGTCGCGTATTTTAAATGACTTTAGAGAACAACTTGCCACACAACCTAACTTAACCTTTAACCCAGGGCTTATTGTAGGCGGTACAAATGCCGATTACGACAGTGCTAACTCGTCAGCCACGGCGTTTGGTAAAAGTAACGTAATTGCGCAAACCGTGCATGTAGCGGGTGATTTACGGGCGCTTTCGCCAAAGCAGGTAGAAGGCGCTAAAAAAGTGATGCAGCAAATAGTGGCTAAAAGCTTAAATGGCAGCCACGCTGAGCTTATTTTTGAAGACGGCTACCCACCAATGGGGCTCACTGAGGGTAATAAAAAGCTGCTTGCACTGTATAGCCAAGCAAGCCAAGACTTAGGCTATAACAAAGTGGAGGCTGCAAACCCACGTAATGCCGGTGCGGCTGATATTTCGTTTGCTGCAAACCATGTTGATATGGCGCTTGATGGCCTAGGCCTAATGGGCAGTGGCGCACACACTAAAAACGAAACCGCCGATTTAACCTCACTTAATAAAAACACCGCTAAAACAGCACTGCTTATTTACAGATTAGGGCAGTTATAAACGCAGGCTTAGCCTTTATGGGCTAATAGGCTCTAACCGTTTGCCTGCTACTTGCAATGCAAACTTACGCAACGTTTTAAGCTGCGGGCTTTCGGTTTGCCAATAGTGCCAGTACAAAGGTGTATCTATATAATATTCTGGGAATAAATCGACTAACTCCCCTTTTACCAGCGAGTCTCCTAGCTGTAATGTAGGTAATAGCCCATAACCTAGGCCTGCTATCATGGCTTGTTTAAATCCCTCTGACGAAGGGTAAATATGGGTAAACAGTGGGGCTGAGCCATTAATATCTTCTAAAAACTGGTGTTGTAGCTTGTCATACTCACTAAATACCAAGCACGGTAAATGCGCTAATTGCGAAAGCTCAGTAAGCTTATGTTGTTTTATAAAATCGGGGCTTGCAATGGCTTTGTAGCGTATGGCGCCAAGTGGGCTAACTAGGCCGCCATTAACGGGCTCGGGGGATGAGCTAATACACACCATAACCTCGCCGTCTTTCATTCTTTTATGGGCAATGGATTGATCTTCACTAATGACTTCAAAGCGTAATTTGCACGCAAGCTCTGTATCTAATACGGCGAGTGCTTCGGGAAGCCAGGTGGCAAGCGAATCCGCATTAGCAGCAAGCTTTACGCTAAGCGGGGTGTTTAAATCTGTGTGCTCGTTAAGTGCCTCTACATTAAGGGCCACTTCTAGCTGTAATACTTGCTGTAAATGGTTAAGTAAACGTTTACCAAGGGGCGTTGGCGGCTGGGTTCTTATTAATACGGGCTCGCCTAGTTTGGCCTCAAGCTGATGAATACGCCTACTCACCGCCGATTGGGTAATAAATAATTTTTTTGAGGCCTTTTCAAATCCGCCTTCACTTATAACGGCACTAAGCGCATTGAGTAACTGGTAATCAATCATGAGTTTTACGCATATAACAATAAATATATTCATTGGATTTGTAACAGAATCCCCCTACCCTGCAAGGCATTGGATAACAGGTTTTATTTGAGTGGATTTGAAGTATGTCGTTTTTGTCGGGTGTGATGTTAGGGCTGAGTTTAATTATTGCCATTGGGGCGCAAAATATTTGGATTTTAAGCCAATGTATGGCGGGCGCTAACCGTTTTGTTTTAGCCGCGGTTTGTATACTTTGCGACGCCACATTAATTATTGTAGGTGTATTTGCCGCTAATGAGTTAAAGCTATGGCTGCCGGGGTTATTACCGTGGTTAACCTGGGGTGGTATAGCTATGTTACTTTACTTAGCATTTGGCTCTGCGCGCAGCGCAATTAAAGGCACATCGGGGTTAAAAGTAACTCAGGTAATAAAAGTGAGCTGGTGGAAAACGGCCCTTGCGGCCTTTGCTATAAGCTTACTAAATCCACATGTTTATTTAGACACCGTATTGCTGCTTGGCAGCATTGGCGCATTACAACCCGTGCCTATGCACTTTGCTATTGGCGCTTGTGTGGCCTCTGTTATTTGGTTTAGTAGCTTAGTGTTGTTTGCGCCAAAATTAAAAAAGGTTTTAAGCTCCCCGTTTAGATGGCGCGTATTTGATAGCTGTATTGCGGTTATTTTATGTTTTGTAGCGTTTCAGTTATATAACGTGCCAAGCCAATAAGCCAAAACAGCGGTAGTTATGTATTTAACTACCAATGTTGTTAGCCGTTTTTTAAAAGACTAAGACATTATTTTATAAAGTAATTCTCGCACTGTGGCCGGTTCAAACGGTTTATCGCAAATGGCATCAACTCCTGCTTGCGCAATATTAGCTAGGTGAGTGTCGTTTGCCTCTGAGCTCACCATTAAAATAGGAATATGCGAGTAAGCATTTGAGCCACGTACTGTTTCGGTTAGCTCGCGTCCATCCATTTCTGGCATGTTGTAATCGGTAACGATTAAGTCGAACGACTGTTCACTAAGGTGCGCTATGGCTTCTTTTCCGTTTTCGGCTTCTACGGGTTCGGGGATCCCCATGCCAGCAAGTACGCGTATTATGTGTTTACGAGCAAAGCGGCTGTCGTCTACTACAAGTACACGAAGTAGCGTTACATCAAAATGATCAAGATCTACTTCTTCTTCGCTTATTATATCGAGGGTTGCTTTGAGTGCGCGAGTAATGGCTTTTGCACTAAAAGGCTTAGGTAAAATAGCCAGCACACCGGATTGGCGTAGTTGCTCAAGGTACTTTTTATTACGCTCGCTCGATATAAGCATAAAAGGTTGATGTTCAGTGGCGGGGTTAAGTCTTATTTTTTGCAATAATGAGTCGGCGGTGCCGTCTGATAAGTACATCGAGCTTATTACTAGGTCTGGGTGGTAACTTTCAAGTAACGATAAAACCTGCGCTTGAGTAGCCGCAGTTTCTACTTGTTTAACGCCACTTTCTGCAAGCGATTTTATTATTATTTTTTGCTGAACCTCTGAAGGCTCTACAAGTAAAATGGACAAGTTTGCTATTGCAGTTAGGTCGCTCATTCAAGTCTCTTTAGTATTGTTATAATAAGGATAATAATAACATTGTTGACTCGTTAATATTATATAAAGAGATTGTAATATTTAAGAAAACATTAGCAATCTCTTCAAAATATAGCACTTTCTAATTAGATTGGATGTATTCTAATGCATTCATTTTTTTGTACGTTACATTGCTGTGCATTATGTGAACAGGGTTAGGGTCTACCACTTCTACAGGTATGTCGTAATTACGGGCTACTTCTAATGCCATTTGGGTGATATTTACACTAAACGAGGTGCCCATAAATACAATTTTATCGGCGTTGAGCATACGCTGTTGTGCTTCGGTTATTCTGTAAAGCTCAGTGTAAAATTCATCGAACAACAACACAAAAGGCTTAAACGAATGATTAAGCTCAGGTGTTTGGTTTTGAATATTAAATAGCTCAAAAAGAGACTCATGCAGGCGGCTTTCATCCACACTATCCCACGGAGTCATAAGCGGTTTAACGGCTTCGCCTTGCTCATGAAATAACGTCATTTGATCGAGCCTGCCGTGTATAGCAATGTAATTTTTATTACCGGCTTTGCCATCAAGGCCATCTATATTTTGGGTTATTAAGTTTTTATCGCTCAGCCAATGGTGTACTTCATTCGGGCCATGGTTACGATAGGCAGCAAAACGGTTGTAATACCAAGCTAAAAACTCGCGTGGATTATTTTGATACATATCACGCGTGGCCATTTCCATAGGCGTATAATTTTTACTACCTATAGTCCAAAAGCCATCTTCGCCTCTAAATGTAGGTATGCCACTGGCTGCGCTTACCCCTGCACCGGTAATATAAAGTGTATTCACTGTGTTACCTCGTACCCTAATACATTGCTTATTACTTGCTGTTGATTGTTCATGCCGCCAATACGATATAAAGCCCCATTGTGCTCAAGTAGGCCACGGTGATCCATACTGCCAACAGCTACATTAGGTAGTACCTGCCACGTGTTTTGCTTTACATTAAAACGCCATACATGGTTGCTGGCCGGGGCGGGCTGTTTATTGTAGCCAATCCCATCGTAATTATAGGGGTTATTTGAGCCGCCCAGCATGTAAATATTGTTATTGTAGCTAGTAGCAGCCATACGGTAATGCGGCTCCCCCGTTGGGTGGGGCAAAGTACGCCAATCTATTTTTAGCGGATTGTTGGCATTTATTGTGCCTTTTAAACACTGCGCAACACCTGCAAACGAGCGGCGAGAATCTGGATTTGCTTGGGTTTTAACGCCATCGCAAATAACAATAGTATTACCACTAATAGCAGCCGCTTGGCCAAATACAGGCTCACCTAAAAAAGGCGACGCCTGCTGCCATGTATTGTTTTTAGTATCGTACACCTGTACTAAATTTACGTTGCCATCGTTATGCCAACCGCTAATAAGGTATATGTAACGCTCTTTGTAGCTTAGCGCTACGCTGTCATCAACTGGTACTGGCATGCTTGCAAGGTGTTTATACGTATTGTTTTTTATATCGAAACGGTACACATCGGGGCTTGAAATTTCAGTATGATCGCTATCTACCGTGTAGCCACCAAAAATATAAGCGTATTCACCTAAGCCAACAGCAGTACTGGCTAAGCGCCCCTTTAATGGCAAACTTGAAGGCACACTCGCTTGTTGCTGCCATGCGCTGTCGCCCAGTTTTAGCGAAAATACCTTATTGTGTACATCGCTATGTTGTTTGTTTTTACCAAGCCCCATAAAACTCAAAAAATAGCGTTGGTTTTCAACAGTAACCTTAGCTACGGCATTGTTTGCAACGGGTTCGGGTAAAGCAGGAAGGCTTGCTAGCGCAATAGAAAAAAGAAGGCTCATAAAAACAAATAATATAAAAGTGACTAATACACTTAGGGTAAATTATTTTACCTGCATGAACCAGCTAACTATAAGTAATTTACCTTATTAATGCGTGTGTTTAGGTGTGCTGCGTTTTACAAACCATCTAATGATTAATGGCGTAGCCAGCGAGCTAAATTAGATAAGCGTATTTACAAGCAGCGCCTAATTTACACCGCCTTATTACTTGATTTTGAGGCTTTTTTGTTAATTTTATTTAAAAACTACAAAACTTTAATAATTTAGCGTTAAGTTTTAAAACATCCTTACTACTTAGTAATTTATGCTAGTTAGCCTAATAAAGTGTACTTTTAGCAATATAAAGTATGCTAATATTTTGTGGTAACAAATGTTTTACAAAAATATATCCTGTTTTTGATTTTTGATCCCTGTGGAGAAACCTAGGTGAAAATACCTAAAAAGTTATTGTGCTCACTTATTATTGCCTCACCAATACTTGCTGCAGAACCATTAAACGACGATGATTTAGACCTTGACGCGTTAATGGGAATGGATGTTCAAGCAACTTCTGCAATGAAACGAGCACAATCGGCCTTTAACACCGCCTCTTCTATTTATGTGCTAAGCAAAGAGCAAATTACCAGTTCGGGCGCTACCTCTATTCCTGAGGCATTAAAAATGGTGCCAGGCCTTACCGTAAGACAACTTGATAACAATCAATGGGCTATTTCTGCACGCGGTGTTGCTTCACGCTATTCCAGCAAATTATTAGTAATGATAGATGGGCAAAGCCTATACACCCCCAAATTTGCGGCTGTGTATTGGGAGTCGTTGCATGTGCCTTTATACGATATTGAACGTATTGAGGTTATTCGTGGTCAGGGCGGGTTGTTATGGGGTAATAACGCAAATAACGGCGTGATCAATATCATTACTAAAAATAGCTTAGATACACGCAACACTTACGCTAAAGCAATTACAGGTAATCAAATAAATGCCGACATAAGCCTTCGCCATGGTGGTGATATTTCTGATATTGGTAGTTACAGGGGCTACTATAATACTAAAAATACCGCACCTTCTAAAAAAGGCAGCCGCATTAAACCTAATGACTTTACTAAACAGCACGCTGGCGGCTTTAGAGCTGATTTTACGCCAAGCGATGAGTGGTCAATCCTCCTGCAAGGGGATCATACCCACACAGAGCACGGCCAAAACCTTACTGGGGTAGTAGATGCGTCTAACCGCAGTCAGCAATTTCCAACTATTGCAGATAGGCGCTCAACACGATTAATGACCCGTGTAGAGCATCGTCTTTCAGATAATGCAAACCAAATGCTGCAAATGTCGTGACTTAAACAACATGGTGAACAACCCTATATAAATGAAGATTTTGAATCGATTGACGTTGATTATCAAATGAACTTTATTACCGGTGCACTCCAGGTAGATTGGGGGCTTAATTATCGATTTAATGATATTTCTTTTCAAGACAGCATTTTTATTAATAGCGATAAAGACCTAGAAGACCTTCATCAATACGGTGCCATGCTGCAAGCGCAATACAGTGTTATTCCAGATACGTTAAACCTCATTGTAGGCACAAAAATAGAGCATAACGATTTAACCGGTTGGGAAAACCAACCCCTTGCCCGCTTTACCTATCAGCCAAATAACGAGCACCTAGCATGGGGTTCAATTTCACGTAGCGTGCGTATTCCTACATTAATTGAATTTAACGATAACTTTAGAGTAAATGGCCAAAAAATCTCAGACGTTATTGGCATGCAGTCGGGTATTGCCGAAATAGATCAATACCATATAGCTACATTTTTAAATGGTAACGATAACGTAAAAGCCGAAAATTATATCTCGTACGAGCTAGGCTACCGTATATCAAAGGCGGAGTGGTCTTTAGATGTTTCTGCATTTAATACGCAAGCGGATGATGTGGCCGTAATTAGCTTAAACCCTCACGTAGAACAATTTATACCTGCATTAAACTTTTACTTAGCCGGGGAAGTGTCACAAGCATTTGCGGCGCTTCAAACAACAAGCTTAGATTACGACTTTGTTTCGGTAGGTGAAACCACCACAACCGGTGGTGATTTATTGTTCTCGATGCAACTAATGGACGACTTAAGCAGCGAAGTTGGCTACAGCTATACAAAAATAGATTACGACTTACCTAATGCAACGCGCCCTACTATTGGCTACGACTCAGTAAACAGGCAATTATTTACTAAACTGAATTACCAATTAAGTGAGCAACATTCTATTTTTGCCACGCTAAGAGCCGAAAACTCAAGCACTTACAATACAGATAACTACACCGCTGTAGACCTTACATGGAACTGGAAAATAAACAATAACTGGGCCACAGCAGTATCAGGCAAAAATTTATTTGCAGGCTCACACATAGAATACGCCAATACTCGCGAAACATTTACGGTTCCTAATTACATAGACGAGTGTGTTACGTTTTCTGTTAGTGCAACATTTTAAGAGAGCCAATGCTTAAGCCTTTAAATCGATTGCTTTACCTATTTTTTTGCCTTGCGCTTTGTACAAGCTCAAGCGCGTTTGCGGTGCAAAAAGAATATGTGCTTAAAGCAGGCTTTTTATATAACTTTGCCCACTTAGGGCAATGGCAATCTGCACCCGAAAACAGCTCCGACTTTTTAATTTGTAGCCCCGACAGCCAATTTATAGCAATAGCAAATGCCGCCCTAGAAAACAGAAAAGTACATAAACGCCACTTACGAAATAAACTAACTCCCCTCGAGGCCACTGCACTTGAGGGCTGTGATATAGTATTTATTACTGATAATACCTATAACATGTGGTTAGATGCCCACCCCGCGCTTAATTTAAAAAATACAATGATAGTTGGCGAAACCGATGGCTTTATAGCCGCACAAGGACATATTCGATTTTTCCTTTCAAGTAGTAAGGTGCGCTTTGAAGTTGCCCCAAGCAAGCTTAAAAAAGCAGGTATTACTATGAGCTCAAAAGTGCTGCGCCTAGCACGTGTTGTTGAGGGGTAAATAATGAAAAACTACTTCTCACTCAACTCAATGAGTAAAAAGCTGCTGTTTATTTTAATGAGCGTTGCGCTTATTTCTACGGCTACCGTTACTGCCGTTTTTAGCGCGTATGAGCTAAAAACCGCAAAACAAGAACAAACACAAAGCCTAAAATCACTCTCGCAAATATTAGCCCCCAATATTAGTACTGCTTTAATATTTTACGACACCGCCGCAATAAAAGAGCTGATTGAGCCGCTATTAATGCGCTCCGATATTGTATCGGTAGAAGTGATAAACAATTTGAGCCAACAAATTGCAAGCGTAACCTCGCCTAAATACAGCCAAGTAAGCTCAGCCCCGCATACAATAGAAGTAAAAACACCATTAACAATTGACGCTCAACGCTACGGTACGCTGATTGTGCGCGCCGACGACAGTGACCTAAACGACAGAGCCGCTTTTTATGGCCGGTTTATTATTGTATTAATGATTTTTAGCTTTATTTTAAGTTTGCTTGTATCGCTAATGCTCAGAAAACGTTTTTTAAACCCCATTTTATATTTAGCACAAACAGCAGAGCAAATTACCTCATCTAACGACTATAGCTTACGTGCTAAAGAGCTTTCAAAGGATGAAGTGGGTAAACTAACTAGCTGTTTTAATACCATGCTGCAAACTATAGAACAGCGCGATAACCTACTAGAAAACCAAGTAAAACGAAGAACAAAAGAGCTCGAAAATGCCAATGTTCAGCTGCATCAATATGCCTATCAAGATGGCTTAACCGACCTACCTAATCGCCGTTATTTTTATGAGCACCTGCAACAGCTTGTAAGCACACCTGAACAACCATTTTCTTTGGTATTTATTGATTTAGACGGCTTTAAAGAAGTAAACGATAGCTTAGGCCACGACTTTGGTGATTTATTACTTCACGAAGTTGCTAAGCGACTTCGCCGCTGCTTAAAACAGCAAGACATAGTGGCGCGCTTAGGCGGTGATGAGTTTACCCTAATACTAAAAGGAATAAGCGATACAACAGCGGTTTCGCACATTGCACACGATGTAATGAAAAGCCTGACCCGAACGATAACCATAAAAAACGAACATGTGCAGGTAACCGCGAGTATAGGCGTGGCGTTTTTTCCGCATGACGGCATATCGGTCGAAACCTTAGTTAAACGAGCCGACCAAGCGATGTATTTGTCAAAAAGTAAGGGGCGAAATAGGTTTGAGTTTTTCTCATACGAAATGGAAGAACTGGCGATTGAAAAGCGCCGCCTTATAGAAGAAATACGCATTGGCTTAAATAACAATCAATTTGAACTTTACTATCAGCCAATATGGGACCCCCATTCACGTACGCTAAAAAAAGCTGAAGCGCTGATCCGTTGGAACCACCCAGAGCGAGGCATTATTGGCCCTGTTGAGTTTATCGATATAGCAGAGCAAAATGGCTTGATAAAAGAGCTAGGCGAATGGGTTAAATCGCAAGCTGTTCGCGATGCGGTGCAGTTTAATAAGCTAAGCTATACACCGGTGCAAATTAGTGTAAATACCTCGCCTTTAGAAATTGATCGCGACGGTATTTGGGTTACCCAATGGGTAGAGGCGTGCAAACTTTATAATTTGCCACCTCATACTATTTTAATTGAAATAACTGAAAACAGCTTAATGGACCCAGATAACGCTATTCAGCACCATTTAAAACGCCTTAATGCGCTTGATATAGACATTGCCATTGATGATTTTGGTGTTGGGTACTCATCGCTTGCGTACTTGTAGCAGTTAGACATTGATATACTTAAAATAGATCAATCGTTTATACAAAATATCGAAGCCAACAGCAGCAGTATAGCGCTAATTAAAGCCATAATTACTATGGCGCATAACTTAGGGGTAGAAGTGGTCGCCGAAGGGGTAGAAACACCAACCCAACAAGCACAATTAATCGCGTTGGGCTGTGATTACATTCAAGGCTACTTATATTCTAAACCGCTTTCAAAGCAAGACTTTATAAATAGCCATCTGCAAATAAAAGCAACCGTTGAATAACCTACAACCAGCGCGGTACGGTTTGCTTATATTTTAGGTAGTCATTATTAAAACGCGTGACTAAATGCGCTTCTTCAACGGCTATTTGTTTATAAAGCGCATATAAGCCCACAGCAAGACAAATTAAGCTAAATAAGCTTGGTAACGCTAAAAAGAACCCCAACTGAGCAGTTGCCACACCAACATACATAGGGTTGCGCGAAAAACTATATAACCCTGTAGTTTTAAGCGTTTGAGGCCCATTTGGGTCTATACCCGAGCGCCAAAGTGACGCCATATGAAAATGAACAACCATACTGAGCACAAAGCCCGCCGTGAGCATAATATTGCCAAACATAACACCCGGCCACCCATTTAAGGTATAAAACATACCTAAGTAGTTATCGGTGCCAGGCACAAACACACGCAGCACACACACAAACCATATAGCAGCTCTAAAAAACTTAAACGCCATATGATTCCACCAGCTAGTACAAAACTTAGCGCCAGGAAAAATAACACCCGCAGGCGTTGAACGGTTTTTATAAATAATTCTAACGGTGTAAAACCCCGCCACAAACGTATAAAAAAGCGCTAAATACACACGCGTAAACTCGATTAGCGAAGCAGAATCATCTATAAACGGTTGGTAACTCATTAATTTATTTTCTTCATCCTTTTATAATAATTTCATCATAATAGTCATGCTATTCATTAACAAGGTTAGTGTGCTAAAAACGTATAGTGGGCTTTTATTTAAAAACTATAATTTATACCCGCGTAGTAGCGTCTACCTGAGTAACTTGAACTTAATAAACGCGCATCGCTATCATCACCTAAACGCGTAACAGTTTCCGATTTAGTTAAGTTAATAACAGAAGCTGTTAAACTTAAGCCATCAGATATATTAATGGCGGCATTTACATCAACTTGCTCGTAAGGATCTTGGTATACATTTAAACCACTGTTTAAGCCAAGTACTGTTTCGCCGCGTTTATTGTACGACGCGCGAAGAGTAAAGTACTCGCCTTCGTAATAAGCAGAGGTGTTGTACTGGTATTTAGCGCTTCCAATTAATGGCGATTGGCCAAATTCTTCACCATTTACACTTACATCGGCTTTATTGGTTTTGTTATAGGTGTAATTAGCATAAAAACCAAAACCACCTGCAAATACATGTTGAATAAATACTTCGGCCCCTTTTGATACCGCATCGGTGCCGTTACCCACTGTGCTGTATGGCGCAACGGTAATGAAACCGCTCTCTACTATATTTTCTTTGCCTGCAAACTCTTGCTGCATATCTATTACCAGCGGCACAACAAAGTTATCAACCTTTTTATGAAACAGCGCTAACCCCAATGCAGAGCCCTCGGCGTAATAATATTCAATAGATAAATCGGCCTGCACTGATTCAAAAGGTTTTAAATTTTTATTACCGCCACTGCCACTAAAGCCTGCAAGTTCGTTGAATGCGGCTCTGTCTTCTGCCCATTCATTTGATACAAACGTGATACGCTGCTGCGAGCCTAAATCGCTGTAATCTGGTCGCGCCATCACTTTAGCAATAGCGCCTCTAATCACTAAATCGTCGGTGGCATCCCACGCTATGTTAAAGCTTGGTAGAATTTGTGTGTCGGTATTTTTTTGTGTAACCAACTGATAGTCTTCTACAAAACGCGCATCGCCAGTTACCGGCTCGCCTGTTTCATCATTGGTGTGATCAAGTTGATAAGTATATAAATCGGTAGAAGAGGTTAAGGTTTTAGTTTGTACTACGCGCACACCTAAATTACCTCTTACTTCACTAAATTCAAAATCGCCTTGAATATAAAACGCTGATATTTTTTCTTCAATATCGTATACAAAGTTATCTTCTATGCGAGTATAAGGCGTGTAGTTGTCGGTTACTAAATCTCGGTATTTATCCCAATCTATGCTGGGCATTTGGTTTATATTAAACCCGCCAACTATATTGGTTTGATTAATAAACACATCCTCGGCAAGTGGCATACCGCCATTCCATTGGTAGCTATCAAATTGCGTGATACCTTGCTCACTCGCTTCACCTGCAGCAATATCAAAGTTAGGATCTAAAAAAAACGTATTACCGGTCTCGCGGTGTAAGTTGGCATGGCGATATTTAGCCCCGGTTCTAATCGTTTTTAAAAATCCCCAATCAACATAAAAGTCGATGTCGGCTTGATAATAATCCTCTTCGAGTTCGCTGCGCACAAAGCTTGAATTTGACGAACCCGCATCACGCCCGCCGCCTAAGCCACTTTGCAAGTTAGCTAATGTGTTGGGATCAATACTCAGCGATACATTATTTTCATTTAAAGACCACGCTGCGCTTTGCGATGCGTTTTGAATAATGGTTTCGTTTTCGCCGGCGTTTGAGCTTTTATAAGCGGCTTCCCAGCTTTCTTCAGGGCCGCCCTCAGATTGAGTGTTACCAATAACAAAGCGGGCTTTAAAGCTATCGCCTTCGTAGGTTAAATTAAAATCGATAGTATCGGAGGTAGACTCTTCTCGTACATAACTGCCACGCATCCACGGAAATTGCATATCGTTTTCAACACCGCTAGCACTGGCATTATATTGCATACCCGTTGCAATGGTGCCTGTTTCGTCTAGGTTTACTGCGGTTAAAAAATCAGGATTAAGTGACCACTCAGGTATATCAATGACTGATTCGGTTCTGTCTTGTCCAAGTGTAAAGCCAAAGTAGTTAAACCCTAGTTCTAAGCGATTAGTTGGGCGCCATTGTGTACTAAATTGAATACCTTCACGCTCACGTTTTTCATTAAGCACAGAGCCACGTATAACTTGCGGAAACCACACGCCATCATAACGATTACCGCTGGCATCACTTATCGTATCCCAACCGTTATTGTTATCAACGGCATTTCCATTAATATCAGTTGGTTGACCGCCACCCGTGTAACGCCATACATTTGCATCGGTGCTGCCTGTTAAAGTGCGATTAGTACGCTCTTGATAGGTATAACCCACTAATACACCAAAGGTGTCGTCCTCATTTTTCCACGAATATAAGCCACTAAATTGCGGCTCGTACTCTTTTGTCACATCGGCGTAAGTAGATTCAACGTTAAATACACCTGAGTTTGCCTCCATGCTTAAAGGCTTGCGGCTATGCATTAATACTGTGCCGCCTACGCCGCCTTCATCTAAACGTGCTTCTGGCGATTTATACACTTCTACGCTTTCTATCATGGCAGAGGGCAATAAAGTGTAATCGAACGAGCGTGAAGGCTCCTCGGGTGATGAGGCTATAAAATTGCCATTAAGCTGAGTAAATGTGAGCTCAGATGATAAACCACGAATACTCACCGATGCCCCTTCTCCGCCATCGCGTTCAATAACAACGCCAGGTACTCGCTGCAACGAATCCGCTACATTTTTATCAGGAAATTTGCCAATATCTTCGGCTGTAATTGCATCCACCACAGAGCCAGACATACGCTTAACATCTAAGTTCTCAGCCATGCTTGAGCGTATACCCCGTACTTCAATTACTTCCATATTTTTTTTAAGCAGAGTTTTAGCGTTTTGTGAGGCAGCATCATCAGCTAAGCTAAATGGGCTTGAGGTAATAAGTGATGCGCAAAATAAAGATTTGTATACTTTAGATAAAGGGTAATGACGTAGGCAATTAATCATTTTTTACAGCTATTCCATTTACATTGCTTAGGCTAAGCAAATCAGTGATCCATTAGCGTATTGCAGTACGTAATGGCAAATTGCTGCAAAGTTTACATGGCGAAACTTAATGTATTGTTAACGCCTGGCTTAATTTAGTCTCAACTGTGGTTAAAAAATAACTCACACCTCACTATTTAACCTTACTAGGGTTTATGCGCCCGTTTTTAAGCTATTTAATGCTAGCTAAGGTGAAAATAACCCCTTGTTATAAAAATATTACCCGCCGCTTTACTTAACCTAAACTCCGGTTAAGATACTTACTAACAAATTAAATTACAGTGATAGTTAAATTTATTTTCTCTAGCCAGAGGTAGGTTTATTACCCACAGTTCAAATTACTTAATATGTGCCGGTACGCATTCTTGTTAAAGCAAAAAACCGCTTTCGCGGTTTTATTTTATGCTTGTTGTTTTAACGTATTTACTCAATCAGTTATTAGAGTTTAATTGGCTGGTAAATTGGCCCACCGCATTTACCACTTTTTGGGCTCCATCTTGAATTTCTGCCATAACCTCACCCGACTCTTTAGAAAGCGCTACCGTACTTTGGGTTTGTGACTGATTACGCTGTACCACTTCCACAATTTCTTCTGTTGCTTTTGACGTTCTTGACGCTAAATGCCTTACTTCATCAGCAACCACAGCAAACCCGCGCCCTTGCTCTCCTGCACGCGCAGCCTCTATTGCAGCATTGAGTGCAAGTAAGTTGGTTTGCTCGGCAATACTACTTATGCTTTGTACTATGCTGGCTATTTGTTGAGATTGTTGATCCAGCGCCGAAATTTCGTTAGCTGCTTGCTCCATGTTTACAGCCAGCTCGTTCATAACAGATACGGTTTCTTGTAATACGCAGCTGCCACGCTCTGCGGTTTTATCTGTTTCTGTAGAGGTGCCATAGGCTATTTCGGCTGCTTGCGAAATAGCAATTTCACGGTTTACTTGCTCAGTAATTACGGTGGCAAATTTCATTACTTTATAAAGCTGATCCGCATCATTCGATATAGGGTTGTAGGTGGCTTCTAACCAAATTACATTGCCATATTTATCTATGCGTTTAAACCTGTCGGCAATAAATTGGCCTTGCCTAAGCTTGCTCCAAAACTGTTGGTATTCAGCCGAATTAGCTTCTTCGGTTTCACAAAACACCCGGTGATGCTGGCCAATTATTTCTGATTCATTGTACCCCATGGCTGACAAAAACTGATCGTTTGCCGTCAACACATGCCCCTGTAAATCAAATTCAATCACAGCCATAGAGCGATAAATCGCTTTTATTGTGTCGCTTTGTTCACGAGCGGTTGTAATGGTTTTAGTAAGTACGGTGCCAAACACCGAAAAATACAATAACTGATTTTGCTCGCCCACCACAGGGTGCACAATTAATCTTAGCCACTCTGCATTGCCATCTTGGCGAACAAATTCAATAGCTCCACTCCAGTGGCCTTCTTTTTGGAATGCTTTTTCAAGTTCTGCGTATTCAGGTGATAGCCGCGACTGATCAGCAATAAAATCGCCTAGCTGATTATTTGTTAAATTATCTTCGTTATAACCTAATGCGTTTAAAAAGTTATCGTTAGCATGCGAAATTCGCCCATCATAAAGTACATTAAGTACCAGCATTTCTTTGTAAAGCCCTTCCCACACTTGCTCTAAAGGGTACAACTGGGCTTTTAAAGCGGCTATTTCGTTTTGCTTACCTTTTGAAAAAAACATTAACTTCCCTACCAAAAAACACTAAATCAAGTTACTTCCAGTATAGGAGGTATTAATGATAACGCGATAATTAATAAGTAGTTTAAGCTAATTTATTGCTAAATTTGTAAGCATATGTTCCTTTTTATGTGCTCAGCCTTCACTTTCAACTAGGTTTACATACTTTTGTGCGAGCTGCTCAAGTGACTCCCTATTTAAAGGATCGCTTTTAATGCAATTAATAGGGCACACTATGACACACGTTGGTTTATCGTAATGCCCCACACATTCAGTGCACTTATCTGGGTCTATTTGATAAATTTTTGACCCCATAAAAATCGCGCTGTTGGGGCACTCATCTACACATACATCGCAGTTAATGCATTTATTATTTATAAATAGTGCCATGCTAGCGCTTACTCACTTGCTACTTTTTTATAGGGGTTGCGGGTATCTTGGTGCTCATCTAAATTTCGCATTAATATTGCGTGCTCTAAATTAATGCGTGTATCTAATCGAATTTTAACGTGATGCCCAGAGCCTTTGGCATCGGTAATACTTTCGCCCTTTTTGTTTTGCATGTATTCAAGTTCAAAAATAATGTTCCCTTGTGGTGTCATAAGCTCTAAAGAATGCCCAACGCAGAATTTATTTTTTACCTCTATTTCAACTAAACCATCAGCATGGCGCCCTATTACTTCCCCAACAAATTGCTGCTTAGTTGATACAGAGTGACCGTATTCATAGTTTTGATAATCTTGGTGGGCATGGCGCTTTAAAAAGCCTTCGGTGTAGCCACGATGTGCTAAGTTTTCGAGTGTTTTAAATAAGTGAGTATCGAATGGTTTACCCGATGCCGCATCATCTATGGCTTTACGGTATACTTGCGCGGTGCGCGCTACGTAATAAAACGATTTTGTCCGCCCTTCTATTTTTAAACTATGTACACCCATTTTTGTTAACTGCTCTACGTATTGCACAGCGCGCAAATCTTTTGAATTCATAATATAAGTGCCGTGTTCATCCTCAAATGCTGGCATATACTCACCAGGGCGCCCTTGCTCTTCAAGCATAAATACATCGTTACTTGGCGCACCTTCTCCAAGATTTGGTATAACGTGGTTAGGGTCAATTTTATGCACCATGTCGCCCGTTTCGTTTTCAACGCCCGGTTTTACATCGTAATTCCAGCGGCAGGCATTCGTGCAGGTGCCTTGGTTAGGATCGCGCTTATTTATATAACCCGAAAGTAAACAACGCCCAGAATACGCCATACATAACGCACCATGCACAAATACTTCAAGTTCGGTGCCTGGGCAAAGTGTGCGTATTTCTTTTATTTCTTCAAGCGATAGCTCGCGAGATAAAATAACCCGCTCAATACCTTGTTTTGCCCAAAACTGAACACTTGCATAATTAACTGCATTTGCTTGCACCGATAGGTGAATAGGCATAGCTGGCCACTTTTCGCGTACCAGCATAATTAACCCAGGATCTGACATAATCAGCGCATCGGGCCCCATAGCAATCACTGGTTCTATATCACGTAAATACGATTTAACCTTTGCGTTATGCGCAGCAATATTTGAAACCACATAAAACTTTTTATTTTGCGCATGGGCTTCATTAATCCCTATTTGCAATGTCTCTAAATCAAACTCATTATTACGTACCCGCAAACTGTAGCGAGGCTGGCCGGCATAAACGGCATCGGCCCCATATGCAAAGGCGTAGCGCATGTTTTTTAAACTCCCCGCAGGGCATAACAGTTCGGGAATAAAAGAAGTTACAGAAGAAACAGCTGGCATATGCGCTCCATACAGCTAACCGAGTACACGTCGGTTACATGATTAATCAATTTACAAGCGCGGCATTATAAATGCGACAAACATTGTGCTTTTGATCAAGATCATTAAACTGCAACCAAACTGGTTTTTAATAAAATTAGGTTTTTTCAATTAAAACGCGTATAATTCGCGCCCGTAAATATTCACACTTTTATTTAAAAATTATTGGAGCATAAAGATGGCTTTAGAGCGTACTTTCTCAATCGTAAAACCTGATGCAGTAGCAAAAAACCACATCGGCGCAATCTACAACCGTTTCGAAACTGCGGGTCTTAAAATCGTTGCAGCTAAAATGGTTCACCTTTCAAAAGAGAAAGCTGAAGGTTTCTACGCAGAGCACAGCGAGCGTCCTTTCTTCGGTGCTTTAGTATCTTTCATGACATCTGGTCCAGTAATGGTTACCGTTCTTGAAGGCGAAAACGCTGTTCTTAAAAACCGCGAAATCATGGGTGCTACTAACCCAGCTGAAGCACTAGCAGGTACTTTACGTGCAGACTACGCTGATAGCATCGACGAAAACGCTGTTCACGGTTCTGACGCTGTTGAATCTGCTGCTCGCGAAATCGCGTACTTCTTCGCTGACGAAGAGCTTTGCCCACGTACTCGTTAATTCGAGTTTTACAGTTAACGCTGTAATGCAAAGTAAGAAAAGGGCTTTCGAGCCCTTTTTTAGTCATTACGTAAAGTATCCTTAAATGCATTTTTGATATTTTACTTAATGATTAAAGTGGGTGAATTGTGTACAATTCGCCCTTGTAAATTTTATCTCCACCGTCACCGATTGAGGTTGTTTCATGACCGAGCAAAAAAAGATTAACTTATTAGATTTAAACCGAGATGCAATGCGCGAGCTATTTGTATCATTCGGTGAAAAGCCATTTCGTGGCGACCAGGTGATGAAATGGATTTATCATTTTGGCGTTGATAACTTTGACGACATGAGCAACGTTAATAAAAAGCTTAAAGAAAAGCTTAAAAACGAATGCGAAATTGTTGCGCCAGAAATCTCTGTACGCCAACAAGCAAGCGACGGCACAATTAAGTACGCATTAGTGCTTGATGGCGGCCAAGAAGTTGAAGCTGTATGGATCCCAGAAAAAGACCGCGCCACTTTGTGTGTATCTTCGCAAGTGGGTTGTGCCCTTGAGTGTACGTTTTGTTCAACTGCGCAACAAGGCTTTAACCGTAACCTTAAAGTGTCTGAAATTATTGGCCAAGTTTGGCGTGTAGCTAAAGACATAGGCCTTGATGGCAACAGCGAAAAACGCCCAGTTACCAACGTTGTAATGATGGGTATGGGCGAGCCCCTGCTTAATATTAAAAACGTAGTGCCGGCAATGGAACTTATGATGGACGATTGGGGCTTTGGCTTATCTAAGCGCCGCGTAACATTAAGTACCTCAGGGGTTGTACCTGCCCTTGATTTATTAAAAGAAAAAATAGATGTAGCACTTGCTATTTCACTTCACGCTCCCGATAACGCACTGCGTGACGTACTTGTGCCAATTAATAAAAAGTACCCTATTGAAGAATTTTTAGCCGCGTGTCGTCGTTATATCGATGGCTCTAAAGCAAATAAAGACGTGACCATTGAATACGTTATGCTAAATGGCGTTAACGACAGCACCGACCAAGCACATGAGCTGGTTAAAACGCTTAAAGGTACACCTTCTAAAGTTAACCTTATTCCGTTTAACCCGTTCCCGGGTAACGAATACACACGCTCTAGCAACAGCCGTATTGACCGTTTTTCTAAGGTTTTACAAGCTGCGGGTATTACGTGTATTGTGCGCCGTACTCGTGGTGACGATATTGACGCCGCCTGTGGGCAATTAGCCGGCGATGTTGTTGACCGTACTAAACGTATGGCGAAAAAGAAAATGCGTGACGATAACGCAATTAGCGTAAATATCCAGCAAGCATAAGCCTGTAACCACCCTGCGTATATTCCCTGTGCAGGGTGGTTAAGTTGTTTATTTTTAAATAAATGATGCAACACTAAGGGTTTTAGGTAAGATAGGCGCTATGGATAGAAAAACAGAGACAAGGTAATGCGATCTTTACTTGCTTTAACACTTTCAACACTAACCCTTACAGGGTGCGTAAGTGAAAGTAGTTATAACGGCAGTGACAAACCCGTCGTCGAAAACAAAATCAATAATGCAGGCGCAGCACGCACACGTATCGCCCTCGCTTTACAATACTTAGAAACTGGCAACAACTCGCAAGCAAAGTATAACCTTGAGCGAGCTATAGAATTTGCCCCAAATCTACCTGAAGTACATTACTCTCTTGCTTATTATTACCAACAAGTAGGCGAAAAAGAGCGTGCCGATAAAGCCTATCAAAAAGCATTAGCAATTAAGCCTGACGATCCGAACACACTTAATAACTACGGTGTGTTTTTATGTAGTATTGAAGAGTATGACCGCGCGACCGATCAGTTTTTAAAAGCAATTGATATTCCAAGCTATATTCGCGTTGCCGAAAGCTACGAAAACCTTGCCTTATGTGCCATAGAATTTAACGACTTTGAAAATGCAGAGAGTTACTTTAAACAAGCACTTAATCACAGCTCGCAACGTACATCGACCCTAATAAGCTTAGCCGCCCTTTTTTATGCTAAAAGCGATTTACATAAAGCCAGCGAAGTATTAAAGCGTCATGACGACACCGGCCGAGTGTCTGCACGGGCTTTATTGCTTGGTTATTTAATTAAGCAGCGCATGGGCAGAATAGAAGAAGCAGAAAAAATTGCCGCCACCATAATGCAAACTTACCCAACAAGTAAGCAAGCCTATGCTATTCGCGATAATCGTACTAAACAAACTGAGTTTGAAATACTGCGCGAAAAATACCGTAAAGCGCAACTCGAAGAGCTTCAAGAGCAGTATGGCGAAGAGCAAATCAGTGTTGAGCAACCAAAAATTAAAATTATCCGTAAAAAGCGCCCAACTACCGATAATTCGACCAGCTTAATTTCTCCAGGGGTTGAGCCTTCAAGCCCAGTATTAAATGAGACGGCAAAAGCACAGGCAACCATTGCCGCAGCAAACAAACAAAAAACCGTAGCTGAGCAAAGTGATGACGCTGCCACTCTCACGCCTGCGGCTCAACCAACGCAGGCTAAAGTAGCGACAACAACTAAAGCAGTAGTGCCAGCTGTGGCAGCCGCTCCAACCGTAACAAATACTGCCCAAGTAGCAACTACAACTACAACATCTGTGCCTGCAGAGTCTAAAACAGATACCGCAGCGGTGCTTTTGGCTTTAACAACGGATCACCAAGCGCAACAAACGTCTACACCCACAGCTGAGCCGCCAAAAGCCGTCGCTAAACAAACACCCAAAGATGATGACGAAGTAAAAATAATTTCATTTGGTGCGCCAAAACAAGCTAACTTTAACACCCCACAAAATACACGCCCTGCAGCAAATGGCCCACAGAATGCGGGCTTAAATAATTCGGTAGTATTTTATGAGGCTAAAAAAGACAGTGCGGTATTTAGTAATAACCCATACAGCGACAGTAACGATATTACACTAAAAAACTACCAACCAAGTGTAAAACAAGAGCCTCCCATGCTTAATCCAAAAGTCCCCCCTTTAAAGGTGCCTTTTCATATTATTGAGTTTGGTGAAAACCTATTTAGCATTTCAGTGCGATACAATGTTAAACTACAAAAACTCCTGCAGTGGAATGGTCTAAAGGAGTCGGATCGTGTTATCAACGGAAGTAAAATTTATTTAAACGATCCTAATATTTATTACGAGATTAAAGCTGGCGATACCCTTTACGACATAGCTACCCAGCGGCATGTATTAATTGATGAATTAATGCGATGGAATAAATTAAGTCCAGATATAGAACTTACACCTGGGCACAGACTATTACTAGTGGATCCAAATTCGTACCTATTATGACAGAAGAAACTACGCAACAAAGCGATGAGCCAAGTGTTGGGCAACTATTAAAAGCGCACAGAGAGCAAGCGAATGTAAGCTTAGAGTCACTTACTGGCCCACTTAAGCTTTCTATTTCTCAGCTGCAACGCTTAGAGAGCGATCAGTACCAAACGTTAGGCCCAATTACCTTTGTAAAAGGCTACATTAAAAACTATTGCCGTGAACTACACGTCGATAGCGCCCCTATATTAGCTATATTGCCAGCACCGCCCGAGCCTACAAAGCCGGCTAACATGCAAAGCTTTTCGCGCCGCACAGAAAAAGAAGCCCATGACAGCCGCCTAATGCTGGTGAGCTACATTATTTTAGCCATTGTTATTGGCTCATCTGCCTTATGGTTTTGGCAAAATGCTACGCCTATCGATGAGCAAACAAGCACAATCAATATTGAAAATTCAATTTTAGATAACCAGCAAAATAACAACGCGCTAAATAACGAAAGCGAGAACACCTCGCAAATGCCAGCAACACAGGCCGTTGAGCGCACACCGGCTGTAATGCCTTTAAGTGCTGAACAAGTCCCCTTAAGTGAAGCCGTTAATGCCACGGCGCCTATTGCCGCTAGCACCCAAACAGCCACTAACGAGCCCGACACGCAAAGTAACACCAGTACAATTAACATGGTGTTTAACGATGAGAGCTGGGTAGAAATACACGATGGCGAAGGTGAGCGCATAGCATTTGGCGTAAAAAAAGCAGGCTATAAAATGGCTGTAAGCGGCACCCCGCCTTTTTCAGTTGTGCTGGGTAAGCACGACGTAGTTAGTGTTTCTCTAAACGGCGAACCAGTTGATATTTCTGGTTATCCTAAAAATCGTTTAGCCAAATTTAAATTACCATTAGCAGAGTAGTCGCTATGTTTTCAGAATCTCCAATTAAACGCAGAAAATCAACCCGCATCAATGTAGGCAACGTGCCTATTGGTGACGGTGCCCCTATTGCCGTGCAGTCTATGACCAATACCGACACCATGGATATAGATGCCACGGTAGCGCAAATCCAAGCAATACAAGATGCCGGCGCCGATATAGTGCGTGTATCTGTACCAACTATGGATGCAGCAGAAGCGTTTAAAAGTATAAAAGAGCAAGTTAGTATACCGCTTGTAGCCGATATTCACTTTGATTACCGCATAGCGTTAAAAGTGGCAAAATACGGCGTGGATTGCCTACGTATAAATCCAGGGAATATAGGCAGTGAAGAGCGCATTAGAGCCGTTGTAGACTCAGCACGCGAGCATAACATTCCTATTCGTATTGGTGTAAATGGCGGCTCATTAGAGCGCGACCTACAAGAAAAATACGGCGAGCCAACTCCCGAGGCATTACTTGAATCAGCAATGCGCCATGTAGATATATTACGCCGCCTTGATTTTGACCAATTTAAAATATCGGTAAAAGCATCAGACGTATTTTTAACTGTAGGCGCTTATCGCTTACTTGCTAAAGAAATAGATCAACCCCTGCATTTAGGGATCACCGAAGCCGGCGGTATGCGCTCAGGCTCGGTTAAATCGGCTGTAGGTTTAGGCATGTTACTTGCCGAAGGTATTGGCGATACGCTACGTGTATCACTTGCTGCCGACCCAGTTCAAGAAATCAAAGTAGGTTTTGATATTTTAAAATCGCTGCGTATACGCTCTCGCGGTATTAACTTTATTGCCTGCCCTAGCTGCTCACGTCAAGAGTTTGATGTAGTGAGCACCATGAACCAGCTTGAAGAGCGCCTAGAAGATGTTGTTGAGCCAATGTCTGTTTCGGTAATTGGTTGTGTCGTTAACGGCCCAGGCGAAGCCCTTGTTAGTGATATTGGCCTTGCCGGTGCAAACCGCCGCTCAGGTTTATACATTAATGGCGAGCGTCAAAAAGCGCGTATTGATAACAACAACATTGTTGACCAGCTTGAAGGCTACGTGCGCGACTTTATTGCTCAAAAAGAGCAGCAAACACCTATCGATATTAAAATAGTCGAATAAATACCCTATAAAGCGCCAAACCACGGTGTTTGGCGTTTACCTTTATAGCTAGAGGATACCCAAGCGACCCCAAGGTACAGAATTCAGCGTTTCACAGGCTCTTAATATCAAGGCGTTACTTTGCAAGAATGGCAATCCCTTTTAAAAAGTAACAACGATGAGAGTAAGTGTCTGTGAACCGCCCAACGGGTTGGTTTAAAAGCGATTTATACTGCGTTATTGATTTTAACAATAGAACCACTATTACTTTCAATCAATGCCTTGCCTAAATCGCTTTTAATTCAAACGACGCTCGCATCATGGGGTCATTTGGGTATATAATGACGGGTCAATTTTTAGCATTCTTGTTGTGTAAGCATTTTTTTATTACACATAAACAGTAATTAGGATTTATCAGTGGCAAAACAAATTCAGGCAGTTCGCGGTATGAACGATTGTCTGCCGGGCGACACGCAAGTTTGGCAGAAAGTAGAAAACATTTTACGCGAGACAGTAGCATCGTTCGGTTATCAAGAAATTCGTTTTCCTATTGTAGAATCAACCGACTTATTTAAACGCTCTATTGGTGAAGTAACCGATATAGTAGAAAAAGAAATGTACACCTTTGCCGATCGTAACGGCGACATGCTAACCCTTCGCCCAGAGGGCACCGCAGTGTGTGTACGTGCAGGTAACCAAAATGGCTTGCTTTATAACCAAGAGCAGCGCCTGTGGTACATGGGCCCGATGTTTCGTCATGAGCGCCCTCAAAAAGGCCGCTACCGTCAGTTTCACCAATTTGGTTTAGAAACATTTGGTATTGCCACAGCCGACATAGATGCAGAAGTTATTTTACTTACCGCGCAATTATGGAAAGCATTTGGCATTAACGAACACGTACGTTTAGAGCTTAACTCGTTAGGCTCTAACGAAGCACGTGCTGATTACCGCGATGCACTCGTTGCCTACCTTGAACAGCATACCGACGTGCTTGATGAAGATTCAAAGCGCCGTATGTACTCAAACCCATTACGTGTACTTGATAGCAAAAACCCAGACGTGCAAGCAATCTTAGTGGATGCGCCTAAATTGTCTGAGCATTTAGATGCTGAATCAAAAGAACATTTTGCAAATTTATGTGAACGTTTAGACGCAGCTGGCGTCATATACACGGTTAATGAAAAGTTAGTACGTGGTTTAGACTACTACAACCGCACCGTATTTGAATGGGTAACAGATAGCCTAGGTGCACAAGGTACAGTGTGTGCTGGCGGACGCTACGATGGCTTAGTTGAGCAACTTGGCGGCAAAGCAACGCCCGCAGTTGGTTTTGCTATGGGTCTAGAGCGCTTAGTACTGTTACTCCAAGCACTTGAGTGTGTAGGTGACATTCGCCGTAATGCTGATGTATATTTAGCAGCAATGGGCGACAAAGCCAGCGTACAAGCCCCTGCCATTGCAGCGCAACTGCGTAGCGACGTACCCGGTTTACGCGTTATGGTGCATGCCGGTGGCGGTAACTTTAAAAAACAACTAAAACGAGCTGATAAAAGCGATGCACTAGTGGCTGTTATTATTGGCGAAGATGAATTAGAAAAAGGCGTTGTGACCATCAAATATTTACGTGAGCGTAAAGAGCAAGTCACACTAGAATTAGAACAAGCTAAAGCGCTATTAGCTGAGCTTATCAATAGCTAAGCTAACTTAAGAGGTAATAATGGACATTTATTCAACAGAAGAACAACAAGCAGAAGCCATTAAGCGCTTTTTTCGCGAAAACGGTATTTCACTTGCGCTAGGTGTAATTGTAGGTTTAGGCGGCTTATACGGTTGGAAAGCATACAACCAAAACCAAATTACAACTGCTGAGCAAGCGTCTGACGAATATACAACACTTGTTCAAAGTGACGATGTACTTGGCGCAGCCGATACATTCATTAAAAACAACCAAGACACAAGCTATGCAACTTTAGCCGCTTTTGTTGCGGCAAAAGACGCTGTTGATGCAAAAAAATTAGACCTTGCTAGCGAAAAGCTTAGCTGGATTGTTACAAACGCCCAAAGCGAAGAGCTTAAAGCCATTGCCATTACGCGTTTAGCACGTATTCAACTTGCGCAAAGTAAATTTGACGAAGCCCTAAGTACATTAAACTCACCACTACCAGAGGCATATAACGCCAATGTAGCTGAGCTAAAAGGCGATATTTACATTGCACAAGGTAATAAAGACCAAGCTCGCACTGCGTATCAAGCAGCTGCCGATGCAGGCGGTTTAACAACAAACCCTTTATTACAAATTAAATTAGACGACCTAGCAGTAACTAGCCCAGCGGCATAAGGTTTTAGTTATGAAAAAAATAACAACAGCAACTCTCGCACTGTGCATGGCAACGCTAATGGGTTGTTCATCAAGTGATGACGAAGACGAGTTAGTACTTCCTGAAATTGTTAATCAATTTGAAACAGACGTAGTGTGGCAAGAGTCGGTTGGCAGTGGTGTAGAACATTATTTTTCTCGCTTATCGCCTGCTGTATACAAAGACACTATTTATGTAGCTAGCCGCGAAGGCCAAATTGAAGCGCTTTCGCTTACCAATGGCGACACGTTATGGGAAACCGACGTACGTGAAGATTTATCGTTTTGGCCATGGTCAGATAACGGCACAGCTAAATTATCAGGCGGTATATTACAAGCTTATGGTAAAATTTACGTAGGCTCTGAGCACGGGTTTATTATTGCCCTTGACCGTGAAACGGGTGAAGAAGTATGGCGTAAAAATGTGCCAGGCGAAGCGTTATCAAAACCAGCTGCTGGCGATGGCCTAATTTTTGTAAATTTAGGCTCGGGTAAACTATTAGCACTGCACCCAGATACAGGCGAAGAACGCTGGAACTTTGAACAAGAAGTACCGCCGCTTACATTGCGTGGCCAAAGCTCGCCAACAGTTGCAAACGGTGGTGTGTTAGTAGGCTTAGAAACAGGTAAATTAAGTGTACTCATTTCTGAGAGCGGTTATTCAGCATGGAGTGCAGAAATTGCCGTTGCTAAAGGCGCATCAGAATTTGAGCGTTTGGTTGATGTAGACACACAACCAATTATTAGCGGCCCTTACGCCTATGCTATTGCATACAACGGTAACCTAGCAGCAGTAGATATTCGCTCAGGCAATGTTGTATGGAAACGTGAATACAGCAGCTACCGCGAAATAGCGATGGATGCACAAACTATTTACCTAGTAGATAGCGAAGGCGTAATTTACGCATTAGATAAAAATTCAGGTATTGAACGTTGGAGCCAACCCGCTCTACGTGGTTGGTACCTAACAGGCCCTGCAGTTGCAGGTAGCCACTTAGCTTTAGGTGACCAAGAAGGTAACCTGCATTGGCTAAACAAAGACACTGGCGAGTTAGTATCTCGTGAAGAATTTGACAGCTCAGGCTTTTTTGTTGAGCCAGTTGTAGCCGACGACAAGCTAATTTTATACACCCGTGATGGTGAAGTTAGTGTGGTAAACACCCCTAACTAACTAGCTAACACTTAAAGGTTTTTTGTAAGGCTTCGCACTGCGAAGCCTTTTGTTGTTTTTTAAAGAGGTAGTTTATGCTTCCCGTGATCGCTCTAGTTGGGCGACCCAATGTGGGCAAATCCACATTATTTAACCGTTTAACACGTACTCGTGATGCACTCGTAGCCGATTTTCCAGGTTTAACACGAGATAGAAAATATGGCCAAGCTAATTACGATGGCTATGAATTTATCGTGGTAGACACGGGTGGTATTGATGGCTCTGAAGAAGGCATCGAAACCGAAATGGCCGACCAGTCGTTACTTGCCATTGAAGAAGCCGATATTGTGTTGTTTTTGGTTGATGCCCGCGTAGGCATGACCGTTGCTGACCAAGCAATTGCTAATCACTTGCGCAAGCAAGAGAAAAAAAGCTTTGTGGTTGCCAACAAAACAGATGGTATTGACGCCGACTCAAACTGTGCAGAATTTTATCAATTATCATTAGGTAATATTCATCATATTGCAGCAGCACATGGGCGTGGTATTACACAGCTTTTAGAGCACACTTTACAGCCTGTAATTGCAGAGCTTGCAGCACTAGATGAAGACGTTGCTGATGACGATGAAGAGTTAATCGACCTTTATCAAGAAGCTGAAGGCGACGATACAGACCACCAAGCGTTTGCCGATAAACCAGTAAAACTGGCTATTATTGGTCGCCCTAACGTAGGTAAGTCTACACTTACAAACCGTATACTCGGTGAAGAACGTGTAATTGTATACGATATGCCAGGCACCACTCGCGACTCTATTTATATTCCGATGACTCGTAACGACAAAGAATATATTTTAATAGATACCGCAGGTGTTCGTAAGCGTAAAAAAGTAAGCGACGTAGTTGAAAAGTTCTCAGTAATTAAAACGCTTCAAGCCATTGAAGATGCCAACGTAGTATTACTGGTTGTTGATGCTCGCGATGGTATTTCTGATCAAGACTTAAGCTTATTAGGTTTTGCGCTTAACTCAGGTCGTTCATTGGTTATTGCCGTGAACAAATGGGATGGGCTTGATGATTACGTTAAAGATCGCATTAAAACAGAGCTTGATCGCCGTTTAGGTTTTATTGATTTTGCACGCTTGCACTTTATATCTGCACTTCACGGTACAGGTGTTGGCCACTTATTTGAATCGGTTGACGAAGCGTACGAGTCAGCAACTAAACGTATTAGCACCGCAATGCTACGCCGTATTATGGACATGGCACAGGCCGATCATCAGCCACCACTTGTTCGTGGTCGTCGTGTTAAGCTTAAATATGCGCATGCCGGTGGTTATAACCCGCCACGTATTGTAATTCACGGTAACCAAGTTCACGATTTACCAGATAGCTACAAACGCTACCTGATGAACTACTACCGTAAAGCACTTAAAATTATGGGCACCCCAATCAAAATTGAATTTAGAGAAGGTGATAACCCATTTGCAGGGCGTACTAACAAAGTAACGCTTTCGCAAAAACGTAAAATACGTGCCTTTGCCAAAGAAAACCGTAATAAATAAATTCGTTAGAGTTAATTTACTACAAAAAAACGGCGTACTTTTTAGTACGCCGTTTTTTTATGCTTTATACCAATTAGCTTAATTAAGTGATTTATTTTTGAGGCTGGGTATTAAAGATTAAGTAATGCCAATTGCACCAACCGTTCAACGGTGGTGTCTTGGGTATTTTTAGGCGCTTTGGGGTAATACTTAGATTTTGGCGGCTTAATAGATATAAACCCATGATTGGTGGCCATTTCGTGCGCTAACAGCTTTCGCTCTTTGGGTGTTAGGTGGTTTTCGTGTATTTTTGCAAGCTCGCCGCTATCAAGCCATATGCCAGCGCAACCTGGGCACTCGTCTATTTCAACAACTTTGAGCGGTGAAAAAACCGGCGCATCATCACAATATCTAGGGTCTGTTGATCTTTCAAGGTTAAATTTGCAGCAGCCTGTTTGGTATTTAGGCAAGGCAGAGCCTATGTAGTTTGGTTATTCCCCATAAATAGGCGATAACGTAGCATTAATGCCAAACAGGCGCTACCCAAAGGGTTCTTCCTAGGGACTATTTACTCTTTGTTGCTCGGCTTTTACTTAGTCCACTAGGTTACAAACCTCGCGCCGTGATTAAATAGCCCCTAGTTTGAACAAATTTTAATCCGCAAAGTTCAACAGACCCTAAGCATTTAGGGCAATTTACTCGCGATGAGACTTCGCCCGCGCCTTCGGTATAATTACTCAAATACTTAATTAGAACCTGACCATGCTTTAACTCAGGCGAGCTAAACTTAAAAATTTGGCTGTTATCAAAAAATACGCCGCCTTGCGCTGACGTAAAAACAGTAATCCCGCCAATTAATAACGGCTCAAGAGAGGTATTTGTGCGTGGGCATAACATTCTAAAATCCTTTTATTTTAATACTTAACTTACACTACTTTACTCAAGCGCTTTATGAATAAGCCCAACAAGCGGCGCTGGCAATGTAATATTACCTGCAAGTACAAACTCATGCGCATCGTCTGACATTTTTTGCCATGTACGGCGAATAATCCCTATCCATTTTTGCTCATCGTAATCAGGCTTACTATTAGCAAACCCGAGCATGTAATGCTCAATAAATACCAGGCTTGCTACGTCTTCTACTAATTGGCTATCAGGGTTACGTTTAATATTTTTTTTAGCAACTGCATCGTACACTCTGTTTTGCTCAGCATCGCTGTACCCAGCTTGCTGCATAAGCGCAACAACGCTACTTGCATGATATATATAAAGCGCACTGCGCCATTGATGATAGCCCTGCTTGTTCATTGCAAAGTCGCTACGCGGCGACTTCCAACGTTGTATATGCTGCCCACGCACTGCAATTTGCATAAGCTCGTCAGCACCTGGGTTAAAACGGCTAAGCATATCGCTCATACGCTGTGAGTATAAATACTCTTTTGGAACACTCTCCCCATTAAATTGCTCACTGTTTGGGTCTTGGTTGTTTGCTTCATCAATTAAGGCGATTACTTTATTAAACATGACGGTCATTTTTTATAGTAAGTTTTTATCATTCTAAACGCTGATGAAACAATAAACTAGTGCGCCACTCAGTTATGCAGTGAAATTTGCTCAATCATAATACAAAACCAATAAATACAGGTTGTAAAAGTAAGCGCATTGATTAAGTTAACTTGGTACTATATTGAGCACAAATTAAAATAAAAAAGCGCGACTAACTCGCCAATAACGGATCACTATGTTTAAAAAACGTATTTTAGCTATTTGCTTAGCAGCCACCTCGCTACCAAGCCTTGCCGACAGTAACAGCGACTTAAAAACCATTATTGATAACCACTGGCAAAATGCCAAAGCTGAAAAAATATTTTTTCGAACCGATCCAGACGGTTGGAAACCGAATGGCACATTACCAAATTGGAGCGAGCAAGCCATTGCAAAGCGCCAAGCTTATAACAACAGCGTACTAAAAAGCTTAGCCAACATTAATCCAAAAACGCTCAACAAGGATCAGCTAATGAACTACCGCTTATTTAAATATGAGCGAGAAACCGAGCAGCAAAGCTACCTTTATCAAGATAAGTATTTTCCGGTAAATTTTTTAAGTGGCTGGCATACCTACTTTGCAGAAGCACCCGCTAATATGGCTTTTTTAACAGCTGATGATTACAACGCATTTTTAATCAGCCTTGCCGACTACCCGCGCTTTAATCAGCAAAATATTGATTTAATGAAAGAAGGTATAAAAACAGGATTTACCCATTACTGTAAAACCTTTGAAAATTACAGCCAAAGCATTAGCGCGCACATAGTTAAAAACCCCGAAAACAGCGCCCTTTACGAGCCCTTTACCCGTATACCTAATACCTTTAGTGCAGTGCAAAAATCAAACTTAAAACAAAAAGCACAAGCCGTAATTAAAGATAAAGTAATTCCTGCGTATCAGCATTTTTACGACTTTTTTGAAAATGACTATATGCCACACTGTAGAGCGCGGCCGGGCATAGCAAGCGTTAAAGGCGGGCTTGACTACTACAAGTACACGGTTAATTACTACACCACAACAAACGCCACACCTAAACAAATACATCAACTAGGCCTTAAAGAAGTCGCGCGTATTAAGGCGCAAATGCAAAATATTATTGATGAAGTAGGCTTTGATGGCACCTATAGTGAGTTTTTAGAATTTTTAGCAACCGATGAGCAATTTTACGCAAAAGACGCGCAAGACTTGCTAGAAAAAACCGCGTTCATCACGCAAAAAATGTATGGTAAATTGCCCACTTACTTTGGCCACTTACCGCGTAACACCTTTACTATTAAGGGCTCAGCAAGTCGTGGGGCGTTTTATATGCCACCGCCAGATAGCCGCTCTCCTGGCACTTACTTTTTAGCCTCAACACCTAAACTGCAGCCTTTATATAATTTAGAAGCACTTAGTCTGCACGAAGCCATCCCCGGGCACCATTTACAAAACGCCATTGCTATGGAGTTAGACGTACCCGAATTTAGACGCACACTTAGCCACTCTGCATTTGGCGAAGGTTGGGCACTATACACAGAACGCTTAGGCAAAGAAGCTGGTTTTTATCAAAGCCCGTACAGTGATTTTGGCCGTTTAGGCTACGAAATGTGGCGTGCAGTACGCTTAGTGGTTGATACCGGTATTCATGCATTTGGCTGGAGCCGCCAAAAAGCAATTGATTACTTAGCCAGTCACACCGCTTTACCACAAAGTGCGGTGGAAGATCAGATAGATCGTTATATTTCATGGCCAGGCCAAGCGCTCTCGTACAAAATGGGCGAAATAAAAATACGAGAACTACGTGCAAAAGCCGAAAAAGAGCTTGGTACACAATTTGATATACGCAGCTTTCACGACACTGTTATTGGCCAAGGCTCATTGCCTATGGCAGTGCTTGAAGACGTTATAAACGATTGGATAGCAGAGCAAAAACCAGTAAGTTAAAACAATACTTTTAAACACTGAAGGGCGGTAAGTTTATCGCCCTTTTCAAAACTGCACTAAACACCTCAAAACTAATCCCTAGCCGCTTTTGCTTCGTAAACTTAATGATTACAAAGACCAGAGCATAAGTATGAGCAAACGCATTTTATATTGGCTACAAAACGATTTACGCCTAACCGATAACCCAGTTTTTAGTGACCTTGCTACTAGGCAGTGCGTGCTTGATGTTGTATTTGTTATAAACCCGCACTGGTTTAAAAATAATAATTACCAACAAAAACCTTACGGCATACACAAACAGCAATTTTTAATGCAAAGCTTGTACGAACTACAACAAGCACTTATTGAGCGCGGGCAAACCCTGCATGTGCTTGAGGGCGAACCCGTATCGCTTTTAAAAGCGCGTATTAATGAGCAAAATATTGATGAAGTTGTATACAGCGAACAATTTGGCGTGTACGAGCAACGCCAAATAAACTTACTCAAAGCACATTGCCCCAATACACAATTTACAGGGTCGCAGCAAGACACGCTCTTTAAGCAAAGTGACCTCCCCTTTGATTTAAGCGAATTACCCAAACACTTTACCCCGTTTCGTAAAAAGGTAGAGGCCGCCAATAGCCCCATTACACCTTCTACTTTGCCAAACGGTTTGCTCCCTCAGCCAATAACTTTGTGCGCAAAAAAACCTATAGAACGTATAACAAATAAAGGCGTAATGCATGGCGGGCTTAACAGTGCGCAAGCTCATTTAAAGCAATACTTTGCAGGCGCAATGCCAAGTACTTATAAAACGACTCGCAACGAACTTGATGGCTTTAACAACACCACCAAATTTAGTACTTGGCTTGCCTTTGGCTGTATAAGTGCAAAACAAGTTTACAAAATCGTAGAAAATTACGAGCAATGCAATACGGCAAACGAGTCTACTTATTGGATTAAATTTGAACTGCTATGGCGAGAGTATTTTAAATGGCACGCACTTAAAGCAGGTAACACCCTGTTTAGCTTTAAAGGGCAAAAACAAACTAAACCGCTTACTACTTTTACACCTACACGCTTTGCTGCTTGGTGTAACGGCACAACGCCTTACCCGCTTGTAAATGCCATTATGAAAGAGCTAAACACTACGGGTTACATTTCAAACCGAGCAAGGCAAATTGCAGCAAGCTGTTTAGTAAACGAGCTTGCCCTTGATTGGCGATACGGCGCAGCCTATTTTGAGCAGCAACTTATTGATTACGATGTAGCAGCAAACTGGGGCAACTGGCAATACATAGCCGGTGTGGGGGTTGACCCGCGTGGCGGCCGCCACTTTAATATACAAAAGCAAACGGCGCAGTTTGATCCAAATGGTGTTTATACCAATAAATGGCACGGGCACAGTAATAAAACACAGCAGCTCGATCACTTAAACGAAGTAGACTGGCCTATTTAAGCCAATCTCCCTCCACCAGGTTATATTTTAAAACAGCTGCGCAATGCCTATATTAATGGCAAAGCCACCTAAGGTTAAAAACAAAAATAAACAACCTGCTAATAACAGTGGCTTTATACCCGCTTGGCGAATAGCGCCAACGTGGGTACGAAGCCCAAGTGCGACCATGGCAATGGTAAGTAGTATATTGTCAAACCATATAATGGCGCTTGTAGTACCTTGCGGAATAACCGATAACGAATGCACGCCACTTGCCACTATAAATAACACTGCAAACCAAGGGATTGTAATTCCTGATTTTTGCTCGCCGCCCTGTGCGTTTATGTTTGCATGCTTTTTACTTTGCCAAAACGATAAGCCTACTAAAAATGGCGCAAGCATCATTACACGGAGCATTTTTTCTATAACGGCGGTGTCGGCTGCATTGGCACTTACCGCAGTCCCTGCTGCTACCACTTGCGCAACTTCATGAATGGTTGAACCAACAAAAATACCGTACGCATGCTCACTCACACCCATATATTCAAACATAATTGGGTAGGCAAACATACTTAACGTGCCAAACACCACAACCGTTGCCACCGCTACAGATACTTTATGCGCTTGTGCTTTTATAACTGGCTCAGTTGCCATTACCGCTGCGGCGCCACAAATAGAGCTACCCGCACCTATTAGTATGGTTGTTTGTTCATCAAACTTAAAAACGCGCTTACCTAGCTGTACTGCTAATATAAACGTACCAAGCAGCATTACCACATCGGTTAATAGGCCATGCCAGCCTACACCCGCTACTTGCGCAAAAGTAATTCTAAACCCAAATAAAATAACGCCCGCTTTGAGTAATATACTTTTAGCGTAATCAACGCCTACATCTGTACGCGTAGCTATACGCGAAAACACACTGTTACCCACAATAATGCCAAGCACTATACCAATTGTTAAGGAGCTAAATTGCGCACTTTGCATTATAGGTAACTTACTTAATGCAACAGATGCCCCCGCTAACACAACCACCAGCAGCATACCTAACCACCAGCGCGTATCGCCGTATTGCTTAGTATTAATACCTATAGGCTGAAAACTATTTTTAATAGCGCTAAGCATAATATTCCCTCACTTAAACCATATTGATGTGTTGACTTAATTGTAAGAAAGCTCAAAATATAACTCCAATATATTAAAATCATGATTTGATAACTTAAAGTTATACAATTTAGAGTTATACAATTTAGAGTTATGCAATTTAAGGTTATACAATGAACTTACATGCGCTTAGGGTGTTTTATACAGTGGCTAAATTGGGTAGCTTTTCAGGCGCAGCCGAAGCGCTTTGTATAAGCCAGCCCGCTGTTTCTAAAGCGCTAAAAGAGCTAGAGCATCAGTTAAATATTCAACTTATTGAACGTGCATCTAAGGGTAAAAAGCTCACCTTAAGCGAAGGCGGCCAAGCTTTGTATGATCACGCCCGCAGTATTTTTGCTATCGAAAAAGCCGCCATTGAAGATATTAAATCGCGCACAGGGCTTAAGCGCGGTACATTAGTTATAGGCACCAGCACCACCATTGCCAGTTATTGGCTACCGCCTTATTTAGCCAAATTTTGTGCGCAGTACCCGCATATAAAAGTAGAAGTACAAGTGGCTAATACCGCGCAAATTGAGCATGCCTTACTTGAATGCACTATCGATTTAGCACTGGTTGAAGGTACACCTACCGAGCCGCACATTATTAGTAAGCACTGGCAAAATGATTTAATGAGTGTGGTTATACCGAGCAACTTTAAGCCCACTAAAGACTTAAAAGCATGGTTAAACGAGCAGTTTTGGTTATTACGCGAGCCAGGCTCTGGCACGTTAGAAATGTCGGTAAAGTTATTAGCACAACATGACGTACAAGCAGAGCAAAGTATGCAATTAGGCAGCAACGAAGCCATTGCCAGGGCTGTTGCTCAAGGTATGGGGGTCGCTTTATTGCCAAATGTAGTCACAGAAGATTTAGTGCAGTTAGGCAAATTAACGCGCCTGAGCCAAAAAAATAACAAGCAACTCTCTCGGCCGCTATACCAACTGCATTATAAAGACAGACCGTCTTCGCATGCTGCGCAAGCGTTCGAAAAAAGCCTGTTTAGTGAATAATATTTATATGAGTGAATTTAGATCTGAGCTGTAAGTTGCGAATGTTTGGTTTAAAGACACTGGTTATACCCACATTCGAGTTTGCTTTAGAGCGCACCGGAAAGCCAATTCGAAAACATGCGCTTGTTACTCCGTTTATCTAATGTATTAATTCATGTTAGAGGAAGTTACACTAATCGCATTTAAATCACTAAGTGAATTCGGGAATTCTCGACCATCTCCTACGATTGAAGTGACTAAGTCAAAAAACCAAGGGTCAGAGTGTGGAGATGTTACGACTGATTCAATGAGAGTATTTAAATCCAGCTTGACAGTATATCCTGATCTGTAGGAATCTAAGTTAGCTCTAATCTCTTCTGGATCTACTGAGTACGGGGCGTCTCCCCCTATGACATCATTAACAAAACCAAAGTCTCTTAAACATAAACGAAATTCATTCTCGAAAGAATATGGCATGCTTTTGCAATAAATATGTGTTAAGAGATTGTCGCCTCTAGCTGGCATTTGGTTTTTAAAGTCTAAATATTCAATTAGTCCACCTAGTACAGTATAGTTTTTGTTTTTTCCTAATGATGATTTAAGTCGACCTATAGTAGACTTAATTGCAATTCCGTTGTGATGATTACAGTATAACTTCCACATATGATAAGACTCATGAGTGCTGATATTCCAGCAAGTCACATAAGAATTGTAGATGGCAGCCTCATACATATTTCTTTGTAAATCGATCTCCCTCGATTTTTGTTCGGATTGCGGAACTTGTGCCATTCCTACTTCTGGCATTCCACCAAACTGTACTTTACTGTTACCAAAAAACTGAGGAGCAAATTTGGTATTTAGAATTCTTTCTACAAGTGATTCCCAATGTGCAGTTGGAACTTTCCCCTCAAACGGGTCAACTTCCCAATTTTTATCTAATCTTGCAAACCAAAGGGATTGACTTGAAAGTAAAGAAATAAACTTGTTTAAATCCATATACTTCCAAATCACAGTATCATCATCTAGGGTTTCGCCATTCGTAAATGGCTGAAAAACATTTTTGGAAATCTCTTCAAATCGCTCTGTTCGCACCAAGCTCACTTCATCAGCCCACCGCTCAACATATAAAACGGTATCAGTAGCATCCGCAAGTATATTGAAATTTGTTACAGAATCACCTAACCGCACTGAGACGTTGTAATGGGTATTTAGCCCCGTAATATTTCGTTCACAGTCAACCAACTCAAATTTCTCGAGAGAGTGAGTTTTCCTAAGCTGTTTGATTTTTTTAAGTTCACCTTTACCACTCATTCTAGAAGAAACAATTTATAGTGCGCCCATAATGCAAAAAACAAAGATAGCTAAATGGGCAAAACCCGACTTCACACATTATAATTTTAAGAAATCACTCATAGCAGTTCATCAGCTACCCATAAATCTATTAGCTAAATCCGTAAGCTCTTATACCCCCAAGCTGAATTCACAAACCCTGCGTTAAATCTTGTGCCAGTGTGCCCGTTGGTTTTTCAATTACGCGTACTAACTCTTTACCATCGTCTTTTACTATAAACGTTGGCGTGTATTGCAAGTCGTGCGCTAGTGCTATTCCAGCGTCGTCTTGCTTGTTGTAACCCACGGCCACATATTTAACGCTTGCAAGTTTTACCTTAGACGCATCAAGTAACTTAATAAGCTTTGGGACTTCGCGTTGGCTGTCGTGACACCAAGTGCCAAATAATACAACTAATGCCTTGCCTTCTAGCTTTTGCATTAAGGCTATATCTTGCTCGGTTGGCGTAAATGCGTTGTACTGCTTATTAAACTTATCGTAATCGCTTAATAGTACATCAGTTGTAATACCCCCCGCAAATGGTGCGTCAGCAGCACAGCTTAATAACGGCATGCTTAAAGCACACAATAAAATTAATTGTTTAAACATGAGGTTACTCTTAATTTAGGTATTAAACGACTATACCTAATATTAAGCGTGGAGTGAACAGCTCTCAGGCGTTACTTTTTATCCATAAAAAAGTTTACTTGCGATAAGTTAGTTAAATATTCTCGCCTTACGCCTTTATTCTCGGCTAACTTATCTAAGTCACCAATTAAGGTAACAAGCTTAGTGTGTGAGTGACGGTTTGTTTCTATAAAATCATCTTGCTTGTCATCACTATTATCACGCTCTTTTTTATGCATTGAGTAGCTGTTTTCGTTTTCTTCAAGCCAAATATCGTCAATTAAGCGAATGTCACTTTTACTAACGGTTTGCTCTTGCATCGCCATTTGCAGCTCGTATTGGTTAGTTTGCGGGTTAAACGCATACATTTTTGCATCAACATCCACTTCGTGAGACTGATCAAGCCCCACTAGCTCTTTATTTTTAACCGCAGTCCCTACGTTATAACTCTCTTCTTTGTTGTAGTAATCAGGGCGACTGTATTGATAATCAAAATGGCTACTTACATTTTTACTTTGCGTTACACCGCTAAGATCCCCTAATTGGGTTCGATCAGTCGCTTGGCTTAGCTCAATGGTACTTTTAGGCTGATAATCGCCGTTATCCAGCGCATAAGAAAATGTAGCATCAAAATCAGCGAGCTTAGAAATCCCCGCGCCTAAGGTATTTGGCGCTTTATCGCCAAGGCCTTGGTAACGAGGATCATTTGTGATCATATTATCGACTAAGTCGGCCACTATAGCGCGCCCGTTATTAAATTGCTGACTGGCAAGCGACTCTAATTTGCTATAACGCTCAGCCGCTGATGACATGCTCGTAAATGCACTTTTAAATAATGCAAACCCTTGCTGCATTACCTCGTCGTCTTTGCGCCCATATGCCGACTCTTTATCGTCCTGGGTGCTGTTTACTCGGCTATCTTCTAGGCTTTGATCGAGCGACGCTAAATACTGCTGCATTTGCTGTTTGTCTTTAGCGCCAATGGTTGACATATCGAGTGCAAAATCAATGTCGTTTTGCCCACCTACAGCTTTAAACACGAGTGCTTGCTGGTTTGATGCTTCATCAATGGAGTAACTTAAATCAAGCGTGTTCTCTTTCGAATCAAGATCTTTATTTTGCGTTGTTGAAAACGACACATCAAAGCCTGTTAGCTGCTCACTATTAAACCCTGCTAAAAAATCTAAACTCATGTCTGCTTGGTTTGGCACTATAAGAGGATTAAATGAGTTTTCACTCACTTTAAAAAATTCATCGGCCATTTCGCCAACACCACTGAGCACCTGCGTAAGTGCTTTATGCTCAGCCTCAGATAAATCGCCATTAACTTCGTAACTTAAGCTAAAGCCATCAACGGCTTCGCCTGTTTCTTCGTCATAACCTTGTGACGAGTTGAAGGTAATGTTTATAACATCACCTTCTTTAGTTTTTACCGAGAGCTCAAACAGGTAGTTATCGTCATCCTCGTATTTTGCGCGATTGAGGCTTTCGATGTAGGGATTAAGTGAGCGCTCAACACGTTGCTGACTTGAGGCTAAAAAGGTTTTTTGCTCATGCCCAAGTTGCCCCAAGCTCGATAAAATATCGCTGGTATTAGCATAGGCACCCTGAATATTTTTAACGGATGTATTTAATCGCTCAATTAATTGGGTACTATTTTCGTTTTTTAATAACCCCTCATGCTGAGAGCTTATTACGGTGCGCAGGGCGAGTTCTTCACCGGAGAGTTTATAGTTAAGAGTGCTAGGCGTACTTGAAATAGTAAATAGCGAAGTAAGTTGCTGTTGTAAAATATCCCCTACTTTTTGATTGCTAGCTAGTGCTTCGTCAATAGTGTGGTTATTTAGCTGGCTTAATAATTCATCGGATGTTTTGGGGGCGTTAGTTTGTAAATCATTAATAGCTTGAAGGTCGCTACCGGTCAGTAGCGAAGGACTCACAGAGGTTTGGTTAGCGTTATTAACTGATTGGGCAAGTAAAGTGCTTAAATTAGACTGGCTGCCAAGTGCATTATAAACCATGATTATCCTTAATCTCTAGACCCTATTAAGTAATGTATCGGGCGCTTAGTTAAAAGCTTTAGCTTAAGGAGATATTTTTTACCTATTATTTATACAAACAACCCACCTAGCTCTTAAGCGCTATTCTGCTCGCTTATTACTCTTCATTTGTTTCTTTTATTTTTTGTACTAAAAAGTCGACCGCCGCTTTTACCTTTGGCACTAAAGAGCGCTGTTTTTTATACAACAAATAAACCGCCATATTGGTGTTTTGCGTTATCGCTAACTCATACTCAAAATTAGACTTCTGAAGCTCATCCGTTTCATGCTCTGATTTTAGCCCCCTTCGAGTCGACATTAAAACTCCTTCACCGTTGCAGGTTTTTTTAGCAAGCCAAAGTCCATTATTTGAAATAGCGATAGCAGGTGCTGATACGTTGAGCCATTGTTCACCTATTTATCACAACCACCACGAATAATGATATCGACATCGTCACGCCCATTGACGCTGTTTGATAACTTTAAACTAAGCGTGTTTTTAACGCGCTCTACAAAGCTCCTCACACTAGTTATTAAAATCCAGTCATAAAACCATCATAAAAATGTAACTTACTGAATGTTTACACATTGTTTGCACCTTCTATTTTTATAGTTTGCCCACTTTAATAAAATAATAAGCGTGCATACATGAATATAAAACCTTTTATATTTTATTCAGTTATCGCCTCTACTACATTTTTATATGGCTGTGGCGGTACTGAGCAAACAACCGATAGCAGCACAGAGCAAACTGACTCATCATCAACAACCACCTCAACGGGCTTAGTTATTAACGAAATTGTCGCAAGCCCAAGCGATACCACCTACGATTGGATTGAGCTATACGCCACTGAAGATATAGCCGACTTATCGGTATTTTCACTTGTTGATGATAACGCCGACAGAGAGCCTCAAGCTTTGCCTGCAGTATCGCTTTCCCAAGGTGAGTTTATTGTTATTCAAGCCATTGATGAAACCGACACCCCGCCCGCTAGCGGCTGTTACGTAACCTTTAAATTAGGTAGCGACGATGCGGTTACATTATACGAGGACGGCACTGCGGTGTCTGTACTTGATTGGGAAGAAGGTGAAGCCGCTGAAGGCTTTAGTTACGGCTCCGGGCTTTTTTATTGCCGAGCTTAAGCAAAGTAAAAAAACAAAACGCTCGCCATTTTATAAACTTATGAGCAAACACCACATATTCCCTGCCTCGTTTAGTAAATACTGCATTGGCTGTGCTTTGCTCTACCCCGAGCGATTAAAAGTAAACCGCTTTAAACCTGTTTTAGCCCGTTTAAAACACCTTAACCGCACTAACCCGCTTTTACCTTTAGAGAATAATTAAAATGACCAAATTAGATCTTATTTTTCTTTCCCGCTTTTTAGTAAACATCCTATCGCTGGCTGTACTTTGCTATGGCTGTTACTTTCGCATAAGTAAAAATGCAGTGGTGGCAGGCTCGTTTATTTTATTTGGGGTAGGCGTTTTTATTATTACCTTTTTGCTGCACGGCGTTGATATGTCGATGGAATTTGCATTTGGCCTATTTGCCGTATTTACCATGCTCAGGTACCGCACTGAGTCTATTTCGATTAAAGAAATGACCTACTTATTCCTTGTTACTGCCATTGCTTTACTGACCTCTGTAGGGCAAATGAGTTTAATTGAGCTAAGCATTCTTAACGGTATTATTTGCTTAATTGCCTTTTTGATTGACTCAAGCGTATTTGTAAAACGCTACGAAGTACAAAGCGTTTGCTACGAGCGCATAGAAAACATAACCCCGCAAAACCAAGCCACATTGATCAGCGATTTAAAACAGCGCACAGGGCTAAACGTCGTTGCCATTGATATAGAACACATCGACTTTTTAAGAGACGTAGCGCAACTAAAAGTAAGTTACTTAGCCGAAAAACAAACAAAGGCAGCCTAACATGATCTCTAAACAAACGATTACCTATGCGGCACTTTCAGCTCTTTGCCTTGTTAGTAACGCAACCTTTGCCAAAATTAACGACGACATAGATTTAAGCGGCTATATCATGCTCGACTACAACAAGTTTGATACCTCATTGTTAGAGGGGCAATACGACAGCAACAGCTCAGAAAGTACCTCAGAAATACGCCCCGCACGCCTAAGTTTTAAATCAGACATAAGCAAAGATTGGAAAAGTAAATTTCAGCTTGGCTTTGCCGATGGCGAAACCGAAATAAAAGACGCCTACCTAGAATACTCTGGCTGGAAATATGCCGATGTAACCATAGGCCAACAAAAAGAAGGTTTTGGCCTAGAAAAACTAACCAGCTCGCGTAAATTACTAATGCTCGAACGCAGCATGATAAGCGAAGCATTTTCACCAGGGCGCAGCTTAGGTATTAGCCTTTCCGGCGACATAGCCTCAGTAAATTGGCAGTTAGGTTATTACGAGCCCGATGAAGACGAAGCAACGTCGGCTATTACAGGGCGCGTAGCTTGGGTGCCGTGGCAGCAAGATACCAACCTTTTACACCTAGGCATCGCCTTTAGTGAGAGGCAGTACGACGGTAACGAATTTAGAGTGAATGAACCTCTTGAAGTTTATACCGCCGACTCATTAATAGAAGGCGATAAAATTAATGCAGATAGCCTCTCGCAACAAGGCGTAGAGCTACTATGGCTTAAAGATAGATTTACCATGATGGCCGAGTGGCAACAAGCACAAGTAACCAGTATTGAAAATACAACCAATGATTACGAAGGCGGCTATTTGCAATTTGGTTATCAGCTATCGGGCGGATACCGTAAGTATAAAAACGCAAAACTAGGCGCAAGCTCAGAGCCAGGCTGGGAAATTACAGGCCGCTACAGCCTACTTAAGCTCAAGCAAGAAAACCAAGACGCAAAAACCTACACCCTTGGTGTTAACTACACCGTAAACAAGAATATAAAGTTTATGGCCGACTACATTAAAGCCGACTACTTTGAAGCAGGCGGTACTATCACATCGGGCAATGCAATCTCATTAAGGCTGCAGTATTCGTTTTAATGCGCTTTGCATGTTAAGCCGGTTAGCCTAAAACTATAAAGCCCTGTGTTAAACGTAACGTTTAACACAGGGCTTTTTAATTGAGCTGTTATAAACTCTCTAAAGGTTACTTATCAGGCTTGTACTTATTCCACTAATTACAGTAAGGGATTTAAGTTTACCTGTTCACTAATTAATATCGTTCAATAAAAATGAACACCAGCATTTAGTGAACAAAAGATGGACAAGGGCTAATACAGGCAGCTATCGAAAAACTAAACTTGCAAACGAGTTTAGGCACAAAGTATGAAACTTTTAAAAAAGAGTGTACTGAGGGCGAACTCGCTTTGCCTAATGTTAAAAGCAATGCATAGTAAAAACGCTGCCCATGCCGAATCACTCTTAACTGCTTTGTTAGCTGCGTTTCAAAATTGGCAATACTTCAGGTATTTCAGTATCTAGCATTTCCAAAACGCTTTTAAAACCATGTATAGGTGAGCACCCTAATTTGTCACATGCAGATGATGAATCATATACGCGATCTAAGCTTTGAGGTAGTTGCCAATCTCTTTGTTTAAATGCTAGCGCGATGTCAGGACATTGACGCTCGATGACAGATGCAGCATCATTATATAGAGCTTCACAATCAGAAAGTTGAAAGGTGTAGCGCCTGAGATTATAAAACGATTAAAACCACTTAAGCGTTTTTCCACAGAACATAAATGAGCGTTTGCTACATCACGAGCATCTATGCCACGAGTAAGGCGAAATACTGCCATTAAATCCGCAGGTTCAGGAAAACATCTCGACATTTGCAGCACAGTAACTGGAAGCTGAAACAACTTTGAAATTTCTTCTAGCTTAGCTTCAGCCGCAATTTTACTTTTATGATAAATCGACTTGGGTTGAGGTGTGACGTCTTCATTTATCCAACCAGCAATACCTTTAGGTGTTGAAGCATAGCCGTACAATGCAGTAGTGCTGGTAAAAATAAAGTGCTTAATACCTGCTTTTAATCCAGCCAGAGCGAGTTTCTCGGTCGCGTCTACGTTGATAGACTGAAACTCTGAATCAGGTACTAAACCAACATGTGGAGCGTGAAGAGCCGCTGTATGAATGATGACATCAACATTTTTAAGAGCCCGATCAATCAGATCACTATCAAGAATATCACCAATGTAATCGGCTGTTGAGCAAGGCGTTTTATCAATGCCGACCACGTCATGGGTGCGCATTAATTTAATATAGATTGCACGCCCGACTCTACCGGCAGAGCCTGTTACTAAAATTCTCATCAAAACACCTTACTAATGATTGACCTCAAAGCAGCTAACTTTTAAATAAGGGGCGCAGGCATGTGGGCCATAATGGCAAAGCTGCCCCGCGTGTATGCGTCCCAGCCCGCGCAGCGGGCGAACTTGATTTTTTTGTTATGTGACTTACCCAAAAAAACAAGCGTATTCATCATGATCTATAACGGCAAAGACTTGCTCAATAGTTTTTACATACATATTTGGCTCATAGCCGTGCCATTTTAGATCTTGTCGCATCCAGAAAATTTTCCATTTACCTTGAGCGAGGATAAAAGTTGCTTTAGCCATGTCCAGGTCATGATATTCATTTGGGCTGTTCCAAACAGGACGCGTTTCATATATATAAACTGATTGCTTCTCCAGCCGCCAACCAATGTCTAACTCATTTCTAATATGCACTGGTGGCCTACGCTTATTTAAAAAAGCGTTGGCAGCTTTTTCTATCTTCTTTATTTCGAATTCACTTAAGGCCATAAAAGTTTAATTTTCCACCTGTCACATAACTTTTAAATAAGGGGCGCAGGCATGTGGGGCATAATGGCGAAGCCGCCCCGCATGTATGCGTCCCAGCGAACGAAGTGAGTGACTTAATTTTTTTGTTATACGCAATCACGATAATACCTCTTGAGCTGTGTTACTTTCTTCTTGAAATTTACCTTCTTTATCAGGCCAAATACATTGAAGAGCGTCAAACTTTTCAATGCTATAAATACTAACAGCCGCCCTTAAGTATTCCTCTTTGTTGAGTTCGCTAATTTTACTAAATTTGACCGGATAGCCTTTTATAACTTCTTCACTTAATTGGTTATTGGTAAATCGTTGACCGTTCTTGATTAACTGTCCAATATCGTTGATAAGTGAGTGCATCAATGAGGTATCCAACCCAGACATGATGATTTCAGGATGATCAAGCGTTTCAGTAAAACCTATTGAATATGAAAAGCTCGGAGCATCCTTGCTAAAAACAGAAAGAACATGCCAACCATGTTTCTTAATGTCATCTTCTACTTTTTCCATTACATCCGACATATTCACAGATTCCTAGTTTGCGTATAACATTTTAGTATTTATGCGACACGCTGTTTGTGTTGCATAATCGCTTGTTGGACTGAGCCGCTACCTGCTCGGTGTGTCAGAGTTGGTGTTGTTTATGCTATGGGAATTTGCTTTTTGGAGGCTCTCACTTTCCTAGCTGATTTAATCAGCTTAGCTAGTGTTATGTAAGCTTTCCCTGCATTGCTCAGCGCTTATTATATATTCATTACACCTAAATTTGCCTTAATAAGCAATTATATTTTTTACACGTACAGAGGCCGCTAGCCTGAGCAGTTAAGCAGGTTAACTAATTGATTTTAAGCAGCTACCTAGCTGCTAACTCGTTCGCTCTACTTTGGTCGTTGTTTCATATAACTTGAATACGCCAATTAATCGCAAGATACCTGCCTTACAATGCTGGCAAGGCCAATGCGGTATCAGTGTTACGTTTTCTGTCTTTAGCTTCTCCACTTTACCTATGTGTGATTCTTGTGACCTTATTAATGCTAACTTTCGCTTGCGACATGCATTAGCTAAAAAACCATAGTGACGAATGCGCATAAACCCTTTCGGCAATACATGTTGTAAGTAACGCCGTAAAAATTCATCACAGCTCAGTGTCATTACTTTATCGCGGTTCTTATCTGCATAATCTCGGTATTTAAAACTCACAGTTTGTTTATTTGCTCTCACTAAACGTGATTCTGACATTACGCCTTTTCGGGTATAGCGAGCAAGGTAGCTAACTAAATTTTCACTGTACGTTAAACAGGCTTTGCTATAAACACACCATTTGGTTGGCATGTTTATCTTCGTAAATGAACTATCGCATTCATTTAACGCCGCCAGCATTTTACCTCTAAAGACTGTTGATAACGCTTTTACGGGGTATAAATAGCCTTTTTCTATTTCATGCCAATGCGATTTTTTTAGCGCTCCTGCGGGTATCAAACAATGCAAGTGGATATGCTGACTTAAGTTCTGTCCCCATGTATGCAGTACGCTTGTCATTCCTAATTGGCCATCCCTCTTTCGTTTCGCAAATTTGCTCAGCGTTTGCCATGCGGCTTTAAATAAACTTTGGTACAACGCACTTGGGTTATAGTGAGCAATGATATTCAACTCATGAGGGAGCGTAAAAACAAGGTGGAAATACCGACATGGTAATAAATCCTCTTGCTGTTTTTGCACCCACTTAGCCGTGGCCATGCCTTGGCAACGTGGACAATGTCGGTCTCGACAACTACATCCAATCTTTTGTAACTCACCACAGCTATCACATTGCCATGCTTGATAGCTCATCGTATGATGTTGCCGATAATTCTCAAGGTTTGAGTTTAAAATATCAGCGAGGTGCAAAGCGTTCATGGTTTTACCCAACTTGCGAGTAAATCAACACCGCCATGCCCCAATTCAGGCAACCAATGTAAGTAGCTTTGCGTGGTTTTAATGTCACTGTGTCCAAGTTGCTGTTGAAGTTGATGCAGTGGCATCCCTGATTCAAGTTGATGTGTTGCATAAGCATGGCGAAGTGCATGTGGATTACAGTGCTTTAAGCCACACGCTTGTCCGTGCTTTCTCAATGGCTTCCTGAAGGTCGATGCTGACATAGGTTTATCCATTAACAATCGCGAGTAAAACATCCAACCCGTTGGGTGGTACATTTTCCAGTAACTGCGTAATTGGTTTAGTACGCTATCTGAAACTACAACATAACGCGATTTATCTCCTTTACCTTGTTCAATTAAAATGGTTTTACGCTGGCCATCGATGTCTTGCACTTTAATACGTAACAACTCGCCAATACGTAAACCACACCCGTAACACACCACTATTAACGTTTTTAAGCGCATATCCGTGCAACTTTTTATCAGCCGCCGCATATCATCACGTGATAAATAGGTGGGTGCGCGTGAATTCGCTTTTGGCAATGCGATATCTAAGTTAAGTGGCCGATGTAAAATATTCTTAAACAAGAACCAAATACTGTTTATCTGTATTTTTTGGCTTGCTCTAGACAGTTTACGAATAGCGGGATCGTTAAAAAAGGCGTTAAGTTCCTCATCAGTAATCGAATCGAGCGGTTTATTAAAATAATGACTGAGTTTGAGTAAATGTTCAGAGTAGCTTTTACATGTACTTTGCGAATAACCACGATAGGCTATTTCAGTTTTGACTTGTTCAATGAGTGTATTCATGACTTACCTCCAAGTTATGGGATAACCCCAAGGTAAGTGTGGCTCAAATGATAAGAATAGGATCTCCGCGTAGCGGCTTAGTTCAACAATTTAATAGTGCGCTCGTCGCGCATATTTCTACCGACTTAGCGCTCATTTATCTACTTTATATAGTTTTAACAAATTACCTAAGGTATTACTATCACTAAGTTTTCTAAAGTTTTTAGGTAAACTTAAATAATCCAATTTGCGCGCAGCGCTCATTTTCATGAATATATGCGCAAAGTGCAGTTTAACCAATCAATTAACGACGATATTTAGCCAATCTCAATGACCTGTTATCGCTCATAAAGGCCTTACTACATTTTTAGCATAAGATAGCTTGGCTTGTGCGGGCACTCTTTTAATACGGGCTACAACATTCAACCGCAATGCATACCGTATTAAATCAAAAAAGATAAGTATGAAATTTTAATTTGGAATCTCTATTTAATGCTTTGATTAGGTAAAGCCTAAAAACCAAATTCTATTCCCTATGAAGAAAACCCTATGAGAAAAACTCAAATAAGGAACAACAACACCATCGCTACAAGCCTTGCCACATAAGGCTCTTTATTCTAGATGTGTGACAAACTATTCCAAAGTTGAATGAGAAAGAACATATAGCGATCTTTTTTGATCAAAATACAGCGATTATCCGATTAAGTGCAATTTGTCATAAAACTGCAATCAAAATAGGTGATAATTTAAACTCGAACTGTATTTTTTATAATCTAGAAGTTGAAGTAAATGAGCACACCAATGACGCAACTCACATTTGCGTTACAATCGTTTGAAGATCCTCTCTCTGCGGCTATGGGCCACACAATGGAATACGAGCAGTTAACCTTGCAAGCCAGTGCTATGCATGAAATAACGCTGCAATGCGTATTGCCTGACGACGCCCACGAAAACGATATTATTTCGCTGAGCGCAACGTATCCCAGTGCCCGTGATGCGCAATACTTTACTGAAAAAGTACTCACTAACGCCGACTTAGAGCGTGGTTATGTGTATTTAACATTAAGTAAAATTACCCAAAGCCACTGCTTAGTAATGCAATTGATGCTGCATGGCTTAAATGCCACTTTAAAAAATAGTTTACAGTTTGATATGCAAGTAAATGCGTTTGAGGCTGGTTATAAAAATCAGCAAGCCCTTAAAAGCCAAACTAAGCCACACGGCGTTAAAAAATACTTTCGGAATATGAGCTCAAGTTTATTTTCGTTTTTTTAATCTGTTGGTATACACACTCATAAAACCTTAATCAGCAAAACTCACTTTACCCATAGTAACCCCAGCAATACCCTGCGCAGTATTATTTAGGTGCTGCTGCTCACCTGCTAGGCATTCGTTGGCTAAAATGGCAAATAGTACGGCTTCTTTGGCATCGGGGTTTATGCCTAAATCATCAGTATTTTTAAACGCTTTAATAGTCGGGCACAGCGCATTAAGGTGCGCCATTAATAATGGGTTATGAATACCGCCACCACTTGCGTACACCACACACTCTTTAGCACTTTGCGCGCATTCGTTTAACGCATTTGCAATTACCCTCGCGCTAAACATATTTAAAGTTGCCATTACATCTTCATGGCTTAAGTGCTGTGTATTTGTTTGCTGTTGAGCAGCATATAAATAGCCTAAATTGAATACCTCAGGCCCCGTTGTTTTAGGCAGCGCAAGCTCAAAAAAAGTGTTGCTACACATTGCATTTAATAAGGCTATATTTACCTTGCCCGCTTTTGCTATTTTTGCGCCATCATCAAAGTGCATGCCTTTAAAATTCTGCTGTACGTACGCATCCATAATGGTGTTACCAGGGCCTATGTCGCTACTAAATACGCTATTTGCATCACCGCTTTTAGGTAAAAACGTTAAATTAGCAATACCACCCATGTTTAATAAAATGCGGTTCTCAGTGGGGTTTGCAAAAAATAAGTAATCGCCATATACCGCAAGCGGTGCACCTTCCCCTCCTGCGGCTATGTGTTTTTGCCTAAAGTCGCCAATCGTTGTAATACCGGTAGTAACGGCTATTTGGTCGCTGTCGCCAATTTGTAGTGTGCCATTAGTAAAGCTTTTATGATTATGCTGCGACTGTGGGCAGTGGTAAATTGTTTGGCCGTGACTGGCTATTACATCAATACTTGCTGGATTTACCTGCCAAGTATGTAAGCACTGATTAACCATATCGCCATGGAGTTTACCCACCCATGGATGCAGTAAGGTAACAAGTTCTAAATCACACTCTCGTTTGGCAAATACCTGCTTTATTTTACTTTTATACTCGTTGTTATAGTCAACGGTGGTAAAGTTCAGCACTTCAATTTGCGTATTTATACCTGCGCCCGTTACCTTACACAGTGCTACATCTAGCCCATCTAACGAGGTACCACTCATTAAACCTATAATTAAACGGCTTGGTTTTTGGGCACTATTATAAAGGGCAGCTATGTGTGGGTGCATAAAGGTATCTTAAACAGGTATCATATTTTGCTTATATTAGAGTACTTTAAAACAAAGTTATAGGCGTAAACGGTTAATCTTTGTGATTGTGCAATCTCTAATTGCTTGCTAAGTTGACCCGTATGCAACAGACACTTAATTAAAACAATGATCACCCTAAGAGACTTTAAACCAAAGGACGCGCCGCAAATTATTAATACTTTAAACGATGAACAGGTTACGCGCTTTTTATCGTCTAAAATTCCATTTCCGTATACTCAAGCCGACGCCGACTGGTGGATAAACCAAGGCTCTAAAAGTGGAATAGTTAAGGCCATTGTTGTAGATGAGCAATTTGCGGGGTGTATTGGTATCACCCCCGGAGAATTTGAATATAGCCGCAGTGGCGAAATAGGCTATTGGCTTAATAGCCACTTTTGGGGGCAAGGAGTAATGACTCATGCTATTTTGCAAATTTGCGATAACGCATTTAAAAGCTCAAACCTAAACCGTATTTTTGGCGCTGTATTTGCTGGCAATACAGGCTCTGTAAAGGCACTCACTAAATGCGGTTTTAAGGCCGAGGCTGTTCTCAAACAGGCCATTTATAAAAATGGTGTGTTTTACGATAGCCATATTTTTAGCAAGCTAAAATAAACCGTTTAGAATAAATACTCTGCAAAGCTTGAATTACCAGCCTCGCGCCCAAAGCTCGTGTATTAAGGTACAAATTTTTATTTTCGTATAACTTAGCGCGCATTATTGTTTAGGCTCAACCTGGTTTTAAACGCGTAAACATTCGCTAAGTAAATTCACTCTTAAGAGGAGATTTTTATGTCTGCAACTAGTCGTCAACTTACTTTAGCATCACGCCCGCACGGTGCCCCTACCGATGAAAACTTTGAACTTAAAACAGTAGATTTACCAGCGCTTAAAGATGGCGAGGTGCTGCTGCGCACTATTTACTTATCACTTGACCCATACATGCGTGGCCGCATGAGCGATGCAAAGTCGTATGCCGATCCGGTTAATGTGGGCGATGTAATGGTAGGCGCTACCGTATGCCAAGTAGAAGAGTCTAAAAACGATAAATACAGCGAAGGCGAATGGGTACTTGCTTACACCGGTTGGCAAGATTACGCCATTACTAACGGCGAAGGTCTTATGCAATTAGGTAAAGAGCCAGAAAATCCATCGTACGCACTCGGTATTATGGGTATGCCTGGCTTTACAGCCTACATGGGCTTACTTGATATTGGCGCACCTAAAGAAGGCGAAACCGTCGTAGTAGCTGCAGCAACAGGGCCGGTTGGCGCAACCGTTGGCCAAATAGCTAAAATTAAAGGCTGTAAAGTGGTAGGCGTTGCTGGTGGCAGCGAAAAATGTACACATGCCGTTGAAAAGCTGGGCTTTGATGCCTGTATTGATCACAAAGCCGATGACTTTGCAGAGCAGCTAGAAAAAGCCTGTGATAACGGCATAGATGTTTATTACGAAAATGTGGGCGGTAAAGTGTTTGATGCCGTATTACCTCTACTTAATACCGCAGCCCGTGTGCCACTGTGTGGTTTAGTGTCGCAATATAATTCTACCAGCCTTCCAGATGGGCCTGATCGTATGGGTATGCTAATGGGGCAACTGCTTACTAAACGTATTAAAATGCAGGGCTTTATAATTTTTGACGACTACGGCCACCGCTACGACGAATTTGCACAAGACATGCAAAAATGGCTACAAGATGGCAAAGTACAATACCGCGAACACATGGTAGAAGGTATTGAAAACACTATTAGCGCATTTAACGATATGCTAAATGGTAAAAACTTTGGTAAAACCGTTGTTAAAATTAACGAGCCACTTTAAATTTTACAAAGCGTTACTGCGCATGCAGTAACGCCAACAAGGACTGACATGATTAAACTACACCATTTAAATAAATCGCGCTCAAAACGTATTATTTGGCTTTTAGAAGAGCTGGATGTTGATTACGAAATTGTTGACTACCAGCGCAACACAGAGACCTTTTTAGCGCCTGACGAACTTAAAAAAGTACACCAATTAGGTAAGTCACCAGTGATTGAAGACGATGGCTTAATTGTTACCGAATCTGGCGCGATCACCGACTATTTAATTACTAAATACGGTAACGGTAAATTTGCACCAAAAGCCGGCACTGCCGAATATGTTGAATATCAACAATGGCTACACTTTGCGGAAAGCTCTGCTATTTTACCGCTGCTACTTAAAATGTTTGTTTTAAAAGATGGCGCTAAAACAGAGTTTTTAGAAAATTACGCCGATGCAGAAACCGTAAAAGTAATTAGCTACTTTAACGACCGACTCCAAGGTAAACGTTATTTAGTAGGCGACACTTTAACCGGTGCCGATATTATGATGTCGTTTATTGTAGAAATAGTTAAAAACTCAGGCCAGCTCGCCCACTTTAAACACCTTGTAAAATACGATGAGCAATTACAAAGCCACGAGAAGTTTCATACAGCTAATGAGCTAGAAGCTAAATACGATTAATTAGTACAAAACACAGATAAACCAAAGGGGCTTTTTAAGCCCCTTTTTTAGTGCATATGTTTTTATTAAATACCCGCTATTTCGCGCTCTGTAATACACTCGTTCGAGGCCATTTCAAACTCGCGGCACGTAAGTGGCCGGTTTTCGTAAATGGTACACATTAGGGTATTGCGGTCGAGTGCTTGGCACCAGCCGTCGTCTGCACGTTTCATTACTTCGCTGCCCCATTTGTCGTAATCAATGTACTGAAAAGGCACGCCCGTGTCGGTCACTATGCGCACTTCTAATTGGCAGCAACATGCCTGGCAATTAGCGCAGGTTACGGGCTCAGGTGTAGAGGAAATAGTTTTACTTGGAATAACAGTATTAGGCATAGTGACTTACTTTTTTTAATAAGCCACTAGGATACAGTAACTAATTTAACGCGCTAGTAGTTTTGCTTTTATATCGCTGTAACGCATCTGCTCACAAAGCGCAAAACCACTCAGTTGGCGCACTTTATTACGTGCAAATAATGGCACGCTCATGCCCGCTAAAAAGCGGCACTGAGTTTCAATACCTACATTGTGAATACCTTTTGTTGCCATGTGCGCTAAAAACTCATCCACTTTTTGATAAACAACGTCATCGGCAATGTGAGCAGGCTCTATTGAATACTCAAGCTTTACAGCATTACCACGGCATACACTACAATGCCCGCATTGCGCTGGCGCATTTTGATCGTCAAAATAGCGCGCCAAGTTATAGCTTAAACAACTTTGTAGTTCAAAAAAGCGCACCAGTGCAGCTATACGTTTAATCTCGGCTTGTTCTTTTTCGATAAAATAACTGTGTAATTGTTTTGCAAGTTCAGGGTTATTTATAACCTCACTATGCACTTTGTAAACTTGGGTAATACGTTTGGTTTCAAGGGTTATTAGGTTTTTTTCGGCTAGGTAGTCAAGCGCGGCCACAACCCGCTTACGGTCAACCTGCGCGGCTTGGGTAAGGGTGTCGAAATTAAGCGTGCCCCATATTTTTTTAAAATCGGTATGGCTAAATATTTGCGTTAAAAAAGCTTGGCGCTGCTCGTCAAACTGGCTAAGTAGTTCGTTTTTATCAACCAAAAACTTGTATTTAAAATCGGCGTAGTAAGCATATTGCGGCGTTATCGCGCCTTGCATTTCTAGTTGTACCAGCAATGTTTTAAGCGCTAATTGGCGAATGTTACTTTCGCTCGATAAGCTGTACTCCTGCATTTCCCATTGCTGCGGCTGCGATTTAATATCGTTAATTACGTATTCAATGCCGCTAAGCTCAGGGGTGTCGCCATATACAAAGTTTTCTACTGTGTTTAGGCCATCTAAATTAGCCAAGGTGTAGCAGTTTGATGGGTTGCCATCGCGCCCTGCGCGGCCAATTTCTTGGCTGTAGTTTTCAATTGATTTTGGTAAATCGTAATGAATAACAAAGCGAATATCTGATTTATCAACACCCATACCAAAGGCTATTGTTGCCACAACAACGTTAATTTTACCCGCCATAAAATCATCTTGAATTTGCCAGCGTAGTGTATCTTCAAGCCCTGCATGATACGCAACCGCCTGAATACCTTGCGCACTTAGCGTATTAGCCACTTGCTCGGCACTTTGCTGAAGCGTTACATACACAATACCTGGGCCATTTTGCGCACGCACTATGTTTGTAAGCTCAGTGTTTTTATCAGCCGTTTTTACACTTAGCACACTTAAATCGAGGTTAGCGCGGTAAAAGCCCGTTTGTACAATGCATTCTGGGGCAATATTAAAACGCTCGCTCATGTCACGTTTTACTTTTTTTGTGGCTGTGGCGGTGAGTAATAGTACCAGTGGAATATTTAGCTCTTCGCGGTATCGCGGTAGTTTAAGGTAGTCGGGTCTAAAGTTATGGCCCCATTCAGATATACAGTGCGCTTCGTCTACCACCAGCATAGAAAGCGCAACTTGGCTTATAAACTCTCTAAAACGCTCGTTTTTAAAACGCTCAACCGACACCATTAATACTTTAATTTTACCATTTCGCACATCGTTCATTACGGTGCTGCTTTGCATTTGATCTTGGCTAGAATCAAGGCTTGCCGCGTAAATACCTTTGCTATTTAAAAAGCTAATTTGATCTTTCATCAATGCAAGTAAGGGCGACACCACCAAGGTTAAGTTTGGTAAATGCATAGCTGTTAGCTGATAACACAACGACTTACCCGAGCCCGTAGGAAATATAGCCAATGAAGACTGCCCATTTAAAAGCTGCTCAATGGTTTGCTGTTGCCCTGCTCTAAATTGGCTAAAACCAAAATGCTGCTCAAGTGATTTAATTAATGGCGTGGTCATAAATATCCTTTTTGGCTAGGGAATAGGCTTTAACAGCAAAAGTGCAACGTAAATGAAATATTTGCATATACCCCAAAGCATCTCAATATAAGAGTGTCTGTTGGCATTAAAAGCAATTTAGATAAAGCATAGATTGCAAGTATTAGCAGCTTTATTGCAATAGTCCACAAAGCACTAAAACCCACTATAAATCAATAGATTAAAATAATTAAAAGCATTTAATATCAGCGTTATACCCTATTAAAAGCAAGCTGCCTTTTATGTAAAGTAACGCCTTTATATTAGGCCCCTGTAAAGCGCTAAATTTTTCATATTGAGGCAATTTAGACCTTAGTATACAACAAATAAGCTTATCAATTGCTGACATATGTTTTATTTAGGCGCAAAATACGCAGCAGATGCTCAATGGTGTTAACAGCCAAGCTAATTTTGTATACCCAAGTGATTTTTTATAAGCGTTATAAGCAGATTATTTGGGTATATTATTTTTTAAGGGCATTGCTATGAATATAACTAAACCTAAAATCGTCGTTATTGGCGGTGGCGCAGGCGGACTAGAGCTGGCAACACAATTAGGGCATAAATTAGGGAAGAAAAAACAAGCCGAAATTCTTTTAATCGATAAAAACCGCACCCACATATGGAAGCCGTTACTACACGAAGTAGCGACAGGCTCTATTGACCCCGATTTAGATGGCGTTGTGTATTCAGCCCACGCTGCAAAACATCATTATAATTTTCAGCTTGGTACATTTTGCGATATAGACCAAAGCAATAAAACCATTACCCTTGCACCGCACCTTGATGAGCTAGGCCACACTATTTTGCCGCAGCGCAGCGTACGCTACGACCACCTTGTTATTGCCATTGGCAGCGTAAGCAACGACTTTAATACCCCAGGCATAAAAGATCATTGCTACTTTTTAGACTCAAACCAGCAAGCTGAGCGTTTTCAGCATTCACTACTCGACAGCTTTACTCGCCTTCACCAAGACGATAACCAACAGCAATCATTAAATATTGCCATTGTGGGCGGCGGCGCAACCGGTGTTGAGCTCTCGGCAGAGCTTTACCATGTATCTGAATTATTAAAGCTTTACGGCCTTACAAATATGTCGTCTAAGCGTTTACATATTCATTTAATAGAAGCGGGGCCACGTATTTTGCCCGCCCTACCCGAGCGCATAGCCGATAGCGCAAAGCGCGAGTTATTAAAACTCGGCGTAAACGTACGAGAGCAAACACTGGTAAAAGAAGCCACCGAGCAAGGGTTTATAACAAAAGACGAAGAACACATAGACGCCGATATAATGGTATGGGCTGCAGGTGTAAAAGCGCCAGATTTTATTAAAGATTTAGGTGTTTTTGAGCTTACTCGTAGCAACCAAATTCAAGTAAACGAGTTTTTACAAAGCACCGTAGATGAAAGCATTTTTGTTATTGGTGATTGCTGCGCCTTTACCCAAGAAGACGGAAAGCTCGTTCCACCGCGTGCGCAATCGGCGCATCAAATGGCGCTATGTGTAGAAAAAAACCTCATTGCCACGTTAAAACAACAGCCATTATGCGGCTTTAAATATAGCGACCATGGCTCTCTCGTTAACTTATCGCGCTACAGTACGGTAGGTAATTTAATGGGTAACTTAACCAGCAATACCTTTTTTATAGAAGGTAAAATTGCTCGCTTTATGTATATATCACTGTATCGCATGCACCAGCGCGCCATACACGGCAGCGCAAAAACCTTTGCGTTATGGATAAGCGAAAAAGTACTGCGCGTAGTACGCCCTAAAATGAAACTGCATTAATACATAAACAGCAGCTAAATAGTCAAAAAGCTTTAATAGGTAATGTAAATTATCTTTTAAAGCTTTTTTGCATTATGCGTATCTAAAATAGTACCATGCAGTTAGATGTAATTGTAATTCAAGGGATTGACGCTAATGAAAAAAATACTTTTTGGAATTGTAATAATCACTGCTTTAGCTGTTTATTTTTTTCAAACTCAACCGCACTCTGTAGCTGTAGAGCAAGCAGAACAAGTTAAACCAACCACCTCTCAGACCAGCGTAGTTAATAAAAAGCAGCCAAATGAGGACTCACCGCTACAGGTAGTTAATAAACTAAAAAAACAGATTAGCCTGTGTAGAGATCAGTCACAACAACAAAGCAATAAAGTACAAACATTGAATCAATCGCTTGTTTCATTTTTTGTAAGTGAACTTAAAAAAGGGACATCGGTATCCACGCTTTTAAAGTATACAGATTTATCAAAAATCAATCAGCGTACATACATTGCCCTTTTAAAAGATGCCATTATTGCAGAGCAAAAGCAGCAACTTAACATTACTAGCTCTTTAAACGAGTTAGCTAATTGGCAAGGTATTGAGGCTATTAAGGGCTTCACCAATGATAAAGTAAAGGAAATGATTCAACAGCTTGGAGATAATAAGCATAGCCCTCCAGGACTTACTCTGAGTGTACCCCTTGATGAAAATGTACAAAAAGAAACCCTTTATGCTTTATTAAACAACACAGATACATTTACCACTTACTCTAAAACGTTTATTAAACTTGAAGGCAGTGAGGTAATTTCTCCGGCTACATTGTTTGTGCTTAATGCAAATAAATTTACGCCAAAAGAGTTTGAGCAGGCAATTTCATCTAACCAATTTACAGTGAATGAAGTGGCTACCGCTATAAAAAACGATATTCCAAATGAGTATATTATTGCGCTTTTACAGCAAGTTCCCGTGCTAGATGCCATGCCGTTATACGAAAAAACACTGTTTTATATAACTTAGCCGATATTGCGGTCAGTAAATTTAATTTACCTCTTGTAAAAGCACTGCAAACAAAAGGCGTTACGCCAACCAACGAGCCAGGCCTATTTACAAGCTTAGACGTGGCTATTGTAAACCTGCCTAAAAGCGGTAACTTAACCCTAGCCCCATTAGATACTAAGCACACCCAGCTTTTAGATTATCTTAAAAAGCGTGGTTACAAAGCACATAGCGGCAATGCGAATGAAGACCTAAATAGCAAAGGGGTATTTTTTGTAAATGACTTTATTTACCAGCAAGGGGCCTATATTAATAAGCAGGACAACCCCGCGCAATACGCTTACTTTAGCCCTATTAGTAAAATTAACAATAACGCGTTACCCCAAATAACTGAGCCTGATAATTCTGATGTTGCCCTTTTTTTAGTAGATTTAAAGCAGCAAAAAGCGCAGCTAAACAATAAAAGGCAAAACTGTGAGCTGTTACAACAACAGTTAAAAGATACAGAGCAGCTGCACACAGTAATGCAAGCTTATGACAAAGTTCAACAGGTTAAAAATAAGCACGGTTCTAACTTTGTACGTGTTTTGCACGATATAGACCCTGTTTTAGTCAATTATTGGTGGAGTAGTCTGAGTAACCAGCTTTCAAACGATAGAAGCCAAAGCACATTTAACGAATATTTATCTAAGAAAGAATATCAAAAAGCTTATGAATACAGCCTCAGTACGGTATTAACTCAAGCCGAAACCGATACGCTTTTTTCTTTATTACTCTTAAACCCTGATGATTTAATCACTACTTGGCAAAACCGCATAAACCCTAAGCCACCGCGTGAGTTAACACGATTAAGCCGCTTTTCGCTAAACCATTGGCAAGCACTCGCACAGGCGGGTTTTGATTTTTTGATTACCGATATACATGGGCGCGACGTTTATACACAAGCTGCATCGTCTTCTTCTGAGGCAGTACAATTTTTAATTGATAATAAAATACCGGCTGATCCCAGTAAGCTTGGCGTAGATATACTCGACTTAGCACTAGAGCAAAGTTACACCAAAGGGGAGTTAAGCCCAATGATTCCTTTAGCTTTGCAGCTTGTGGAAAAATTTGAGCCAAACCACTTAGCCCGCGTAGCACGATTAAAAATGTTTTACCCTGAGGTTTATCAGCAGTTAATTCAGCTAAACCCAGCGCTTAAGCCTGCCCAGGGCACAGAGCTAAATCATTATATGTTTGATAATCACTAAATAACCCGCTAAGCACGCTAACGCCTCTTAGCGTGCTATTTGAAAAATTAATGTCTTTAATATTTAACATTGCCTGTGTAGAGTATTTAAAACAATTAAAGGATTAGGGCTATGACGGGTAAAACGCTAATTTTTAATTTTGATGGTACTGGTGGCGAGCCGCGCGATGCTGAGCAATTTAGCTCAGACCATTTTAAAGAAGACAGTAGTATTTCTAATATTTTTAAGCTGCATTTATTATTAGGCGGCAAACTCGATGACTCCCCCACCACTCCATTTACAAACCAGCTTAGTTTTTATTATCAAGGTATTGGCACTAAAGGTAGCCGCTTAAAACGTATTTTAAACCAAACTTTAGCGCCACGTGGTGACGATGTTGCTAGTATTTTAAATCAAGCCATGAGTGATTTTAAAGCAAATTACCAACTAGGCGATACTCTTTTACTTAACGGTTTTAGCCGAGGCGGCGCACTCGCTAGGCGTTTTGCAAAAATCCTAGAACCTTTAATTAGCGATAATGTTTACGTATGTGTATTTGATACCGTGGCCTCAATAGGTTTATCAAAAGTCAGTAAAGCAACGCGCGGTGCCGAGCATGTAATATTTGAAAACCACACCATTGCTAATAATATTTCGCAGGCACTGCACTGCGTAGCACTTGATGAAAAACGCCGTGCGTTTGAACCCACCCTAATGAACCATCAAAATAATATTACCGAGCTTTGGTTTGCAGGGGCGCATTCAGATATTGGCGGCGGTTATTACCGCGATGGCCTAGCTGACATTTGCCTGCGCTATGCGCTTGAATGGTTAATTGAGCAACCACTTAATATTAGTTTATTAACCAGCCACGACATTGACTACGAAACCTTATTGCCTGGCAGTAAATTAGTTGACCAAGACGATGTAACCGTAACGCCCGATCCTTTAGCTTTAAGCCATCAGCAAAATTACTTTTGGTTTAATCCGTTTTTTAAATTGGTGGATAGGGAGTGCTATGTACTTATTGATAACGAAGCCAGCAACTTAGAACCACATATACATCAAAGCGTAGCTACACGAATTAATAAACTAACTAGCTATCGCCCAGAATCGCTTAAAAACCTGCATTACAAAATTAGGTATAACGATAACAGCACATTAAGCTTTACTGGTTTAAGCCAACACATTGCCCTTGAAAACCAAAACATGAGCGTATTACAAGTTTCGCAAAGCCAAGATGTGATAGTGTTTGCCAGCGAGGCACATAACAATACAGGGCTTATGTTAGTTGAAGGCGCAACTTATCAGTTTGAACCCTACCCTAATCAATTTTGGTATGACGACGGCATAAAATGCACTGCAAGCGGCTGGCACCGCGATAATGTGCAATTAGGGGTTAAAGAAATCCCCATGGCATTGCTTGAACCATTTAGACGACTTCCAAGAGCGCAGTGGTTCTCTTTGGTTGGCGCAATTAACAATAACGACGAATATTTATTTGAAATAGCCAATGGCGCTACAGTAACTATTACTAAATCCGGTGAATTTAGCCCCTTTGCCAATGACTTAAGCCGATTTTACGGCGCCAATGCAGGGAAAATAAAAGTAAAAGTAACCCGCATAAGTTAAATGGGCTGTAGATACCATCTCTCATTTTAAGCTTCAAGGTCGTACTTAACTTACTTGGAGCTTAAACGCTTCTTGGTTTTTTATTACACCAAAACATATATGGATGAGCTTTCTCATATTCGCACACACAGTTTGCATCGGTGTTTTACCGTTATTTATTAATGTTAACTTGTGTCGTTT
>Ga0080013_1000029_pt1 | contig 184711 bp, 223 predicted proteins | sample ETNvirenome_6_85_FD_69236 | JGI IMG/M metagenome (GOLD analysis project Ga0080013, IMG submission 69236) | Marine viral communities from the Pacific Ocean - ETNP_6_85 (SPADES assembly) (version 2) | ecosystem: Environmental > Aquatic > Marine > Oceanic | place: Pacific Ocean | collected...
GGCTCTGCAAGGTCATATTGAGGGCGAACGGGGTATGGAGCCCCATCTTACACCTATGCAAGAATCAAAGCGTGCTCCGCTAGACATCACCGAGAGCGAGCTTAAGCAAATCATTAAAGAGGAAACCGTTGCCGAAATCTTTGGTTCCAGATGGAGAGCAAAAAAACAAAAAAGCGGAGCAACTCCTGAAGAGATTATTGATGGAATAAAAGTTAAAGACCTTAAGCCTAGTAGGCATGGCAAAGGTGTCGATCTTCATCTTCATTATCTTCCTACTGATAGAGAATTTAAATTTAAAGCATCAGAGTCTTGGAATGGCTTTCCTCAATTACAACAAGGCGCATTACAAATATTAAAACCTTGGGAAGGAATGAGCAATTATAATAAAGCTCTTATAGCAGTTATTATTGCTTCAGAGATTATTCAAGCGTTAGTGGGAACTGGAGAGGTTGACGAATATGAAAAGGTTGATTACCAAGACAAACTTTTTGATATAATTATACAACTTCCAGATTCTCACCCGCTAGGGCAAGCAATACGCTCAATGGAATAAAATTATGAAACTATTAATTGAAAATTTTAAACGATATCTGACTGAAGCTAAAAAAGGAATAACTTTTGAAGAAGCTTTAGAGCAGGTTATTAAAAGTGATCCTGAAAAGCATAAAATTTGGACGCATTGGGAAGGGTTTCCGGAAAAGGAATATGAATATGTCTACTATCCTGAAGCGCCAAATCCAAAAAGAAGCGAAGAAATAATAAAATATTGGAATGGAATATACAAATCAAAGGAGAAGACTGACGCGATGAGGCTGCCTCCGGTTCCTTCACCGCCTTTTCGAGGTCCGAGTGTCGGTGTACCAAATCTAACTCAAAAACTAACTTTTAAAGAGATTGCAAAGAAGATAGTTCAAAATCCAGGAAAAACACATCTTGTGAAAGTCGGAAGAAGGTGGGGTGATTACGGGGTGAATGGAATAAAAAGTGAGGAGGAGAGAGAAAAATATAAAGATATGATATTTCCATGGACCATAAAAGGCGGTGGTTACTATTATACCAATCCTGATCCACGGCGGCGTTTTGAGTGGCGTTCTAAAGTACCGTTTGTTAAAGAAGAAGGAGTTGCATATCCGCCGTTCAATGGTGTTGATGGATTGGTGGGAATGATTAAGGCTCTGAGAGATACGGGAGAAATTCCACAAGAAGACATATCCAGTCCTCGCGCACAAGAACGCGCCTTGGGTTTGGAGGGCGGCCGTCCAAAAGCATCAATTCCTTCAGAAGCACACCGAGTCGCTAGCGAAGCAGTGTTGGAGGCTTGGAAGATTGCTAAAAATTCTCATCAAGATTTTTGGGATAATGTGAGAATGGTGCATTGGATCACGTATGGAGGAGCAGGAGCAACACCATCACTTGCTGGTATTCGGGATTACGTAAGAAGAACCGTAGAAACAGGAGGTATTGGAATTAGCGCCATGGCTTATTCTCCTGGTACAGAAATGACTGGTACTCGTAGTGCTGCTGCTGCAAAAATTAAAGGTCTGGAAGATAGTGAACATGGATTTGCTCTTGGGATAAGAATTGAAGGTGAACCAACATTCGCCACTCATGGTGATGCCGGCACCACAAACCCAGGTGAAATAGAAGCTGGTGGCTCTTTTGAAAAGATGCCTGTTGTTTTTCTTAAAAAACGTAAAGATGGTCAATATCGCCCAATAATCGTAGAGCAAGAGACAGGTGGACACACCGGTAACGCCATAATGTATAGTGAAGAAACATGGAGAAATCCCGATCAACGAGGGGCTGCAATCGTATCACACAACGAGGTTGTGGTGCAAGATTGGAAGGCTGTTTCGCTTGTCGTAGAGGAAGCCGGTTTGACAGGCGGCTCTCCAAAAACTTTAAGAAGATTTGCTATGTTGGCAAAAGAAATAAACATAGGTTTAGAGGATACAATGGGCCGTTCGTTTGTTGCAAAAGAAGGAGAAAAAGAAGCTGATTTGGAAAGCTTTAAATCAGTTATGTCGAAAATTGAAAAAAGATTAGAATATCATAGAGAACGTATGGTCAGGTCCAAAGAAGAGGCTGAAGAGGCTCTGGAAAAAGTACTCGAAATTCATGATTATGATTTAACTGGTCCTTTTTTAAAAACAGTTGTAGCAAGAACTGAACCTGGAAGTCCTCAGCGGAGAAGAGTGGCTATTAATTTAGCTTTGGCCTATTTTGGACGAGCCATGGATATAGAAGGACAAAGAATTGAGCCTCCATCTAGACTTTTACAAAAACTTAAAGGTACAACAGGTCCGGGCATCGATGCTGCACAGGCTGTTTTTTCAGCTTTAACGGAGTTTGAAAATAATAAGAAATATGCTGAAAATTTAATACCTATGTTAGATGATATGGACGAGAAAATTGAAGCCATTCCTGATACAGAAACAACAAGAGAATGGCGAGCATTGCAACAGAGAATAAAGGAGTTGCCACCACTGCCAGAACCAATTGATGTAGGTTCTGATGACCTTAACGAAATTAAATTAATGTTTTCAAAATTTATGAAGGAATGGTTGTAAGCTTAATGAAACTATTAATTGAGAATTGGAAAAAATATCTAATGGAAAAAGACACCCGAACATCCTGCAAAGTTTTAATCAAGAATCCTGAAGGTAAAATTTTCGTAGTCAGAATAACCGGGGTTGATATGTGGGATATTCCAGGGGGCCATTCTCATCCAGGAGAGGATTTTGCAGACGCAGCAAAAAGAGAGGTAAAAGAAGAAACAAACCTGGATATTGATAATTTACAAAAAATTGGAGAGTTTGACACAAAAGTGCATTATGCAGATAGGCACATTTTCTTTACAACAAGTAATTATTCGGGGGACATTTCTTTACAAATGAATGAAGTTGATGAATTCAAATGGGTAAATCCTGATGAAATAAGCAATATGAAAGTTTCAGGAGAAATTCCAAGAGCTCTTTCTTTTGACAGGAAAGAGGGCGATGTCTGATTATCAAAAGAAAATAAAAAGAGGGCACGCCAGAAAAAAGAAAAGATTAATCGGAACGGGTGGATACAAAAAGTTAGATTATGGCGCGAAGAGACCTTCATACAAAAGGAGTAGAGGCGCGAGCTCTGGATTTGGGGTGTTCGAAGAGGATAAGAACAGTAAAGTCGCTACGTTCGATTTTGACGAAACCTTGGCAATTTGGGAATATGAGGACTATGAAAAAATTAGAAATTATCCGAACACAAAAGTTATAGAAATAATGAAAAAGTTGTCAAACAAAGGTTTCGATATATATATTGTGACAAGTAGACACAAAGGTAGGTCATCAGATGTTGAAGATTTTTTGCAATCTTATGACTTGCCGGTAAAACAAACATATTATGCAGGAGGAGATAAAGCAACAATATTAAAAGATTTGAATTCAAAAGTCCATTTTGATGATGATGAAGAAGAGTTCGGGGTATATAGGAAATTGTACCCAGATGACAACATGATGTTTCGCCATGTTCGATTTGACATTAATTGGAATGATTATTATAATGGTCGACTCCCTTCGCAAATTTTTGTAAGGAGGGCTGAATTAAAAAACGAGGTGATATAATATGAGTTTAAGAAATCCAGCAATAAAGATTATAGACAAATGTGGAAGGGAAATTGACGAAATTGAAGAATTACTATATGATTTTATTCCTTTCGCCAGAAAAAGGCTAAGGTTTAAATCTTACCCTCCAGTAATTCTTCAATCAGATAGACAAAATGCTAAAATGACCCTTGGAAAAACCGCATACTATAATCCACAAAACTATTCGATTACGGTTTTCGTTGACGGAAGGCACGTAAAAGATATTTTAAGATCAATAGCGCACGAATTAGTGCATCACAGACAAAATGAAAAAGGAAAGTTTAAAAATATATCCAATGCAGGAGAACCAGGATATGCTCAAGAGGACATGTATTTGAGAGGAATGGAAGAAGAAGCGTATTTATTAGGAAATATGTGCTTTCGAGATTGGGAAGATCAGTATAAAGCAACTAATTATAGTAACGAATTAACTGAGTGGACAAACGATAGTGTGTTTGACGCTTTAAAAAATTATTTTATAAAGGGAAATCTTTAGTCATGGATAGAAATAAAAAATACAATTTAGACAAAGCCATTTTATTGGCTGAACGCATGGGCCTGAGAAAGACAACTGAATTGCTTGAAGCGTCAAAGCCTGATTTTTTAGATGATGCTGAAGATGGCGAGGAAGATGAAGAGGAATCTATGGATGAAAATCAAGACCATTCTGGTGAATCTTGCGAAGAGGCTCACCCTGATCAGTCTCATGAAGAATACATGGAGAAAAAAGAGGTCAAAGAGTCTTTGACAAAACAAACTATCAAAAATGTGTTGTTGAGATTGCAAGAGGAAGGTGTGAATATTCCCAGAAAGAAAAATTTAACAGAGGGCCAACTAAGATTGGCTATTAGAAAGGCTTTAAAGGAGGGGATGCTCGATAGATTTCTAAAAAAAAACAAAAAAAACCTGAGCCAGTAGAAAAGCCCTCTGCCGGTTCAGGGTGGGAAGGGATGGATTATGAGATGGCTTATGATTTTCTATGGAAGATGGGACTATTTGGCGTCACACGAAGCCGAAAGAAGTCCGGCTTGGCACCGCATGGTGCATTTATCTCTCACCCACAATTCTATGATTTAAGCAGACCAGATGTTAAAAGTCTTTTTCAATGGTGGGCAGATAACGGAAATGATCTTTTTAAATATTACGATGAGGCACAAACAGGGGAAGCAATAGCGTATGGAGCGAAAGACCTAGAATTACCAAAATAATATAAAAACTAATAGGAGTTATAATGGGTAAAAAGAGAAGAAATCATGTTTTAAAATTAAAAAGAGATCGCAAAATAAAGGAATTAAGGGAAATAGAGGCTGAAAAATTAAAAGAGAGAGCCTCAGAGGGGCCTACAATTGATTTAAAAACACCAACCCCCAAGACAACACCTGTTCAAAAGAAAGTCCCGTCAAAGCCAAAATTGGAGGTCTCAAAGCCAACACCAAAAACTACGAGGCGAAAAACAACAAAATCAACAACAAAGAAACCAAGAACCAGAAGAACAACAAAGAAAACAACACTCTCAGCAAATGAGACAAAACCAAAATCAACCCGAAGGCGAAGAACAACAAAAAAAGCCGTGGAGAAAACTGATGGTGAGTAGAGAAGAATTTATCAACGAATTAAACGAAAAGGATAGGCTGAAAAAGATTATTCGTAAGTTGATTAATGAGGCGATGCCTGATCCGTCCGCCCCATCCCCTCATCCTCATACTGGCATTAATGTTCTTGAAGATCTTTTAAAGAAAATTATTCCTGTTATTCAGGCGGACTTTAAAATTTTAACAACTTCCCCTGACCAAAGACAATCTTTCAGAGCACACCTCGTTAACGGAATTCAAAATTCTATTGTCAGCATGAAAACAACAGTAAGGGCAGTTCCTAAAGAACCAGAATTGCAAGAAAGAGTTTTTACTATTTACGAGGAAATAGATATTGACGTTGGCGACGAGGCTATGTTTATTGATATTGAAGACAAGAAACCTTTATCCGATAAAGAGAAGTTTGCAATTGGGGCTGAAGCGGACGTTGGAAGTGAAGATAATCTAATCACGGGAAGAAATCAAGCATTCACAACTTTTAAGAAAATCGAAAAGAGTATTATCGATTCTTATGACCTACTTTCCAACCCTCAAGATCAAGATTTATTTCACACGTATTTAATTACAAATTTGAAGTTATACTTCGATAAATTCGAGGATCAGCTAGCGGGCCAACTAGTTGAACCAACCACTCCAGAATATGAAGATGCAAAAAAAGAGTTGACAGTCTAAAATTTGTATAGTATAGCTAGCTTAGCTAATCTAATAAATGATGTAAGATATATTATAGTTTAGCTGGAGTAGCTTGAATATTTAAATGAGTAAGAAAAAGGGAAAGAACAGAAATTATTCTATATCATCAGTTTTGAGAAAGAAAAATAAAATAACTGATGAATTTGAAATAATGTTGAACACCCTTCCTATTGAGGACATCATTGCTTTAAAATTAGAATTAGCAATAAAGTCTTCGGGAGGTAAACTATATGGTTTTCCAGTGTGGAAGGCTATGCCTGATATTTTTAAAGAGTCGGTCTTAAAATTTGCTCTTTCAGCAACAAAAACAAAATTAGAAGCGTGTAGATTTTTGGGTTTGACAGAAGACGCCTTAAATAAATTGCTTTACAAATATGAAGTCGAAAAATTCTTTGAACAAGTCCTTGACGAATAATATAAAACGATTATATTTTCTAGCAAAAATCTTAAATACTATTTAAAATTATGGAAAGGTTTAAATTATATTATAGAAGACTTCGTGATTTGGTGATATATTCTGATACCCAAATAGTGGAACTGGTCTTGGTTCTTGTCCTTTTGTTAATAAACCCTTCTTCTTCTGATAGATTAAACCATACGCCACTTTTTTGGACGCTCTCAGGAGTTTTACTGGCTATATATTTATTAGTGGGCGTGCTGCAAAACTCAATTCAAAAGAGATTTTGGGCCACAAATTTACTTTTTGCTCATTTTGTCGGCATATTAGCTTTCGAGATGATAGGTGGCGGAATTCAACAAAATCAAATATCCTATATTGTTCAAACCGCAGTGGTGGGATATATTACTTGGAAATGCGGAAAGGAACATGCATACAAGTGTGCAAAAAGATGTACCAGAGGGGCTAAAAATGGAAAATAGTGATTTAATTACAATTGTTGTTGCTATTATGGGTACTTTTGGTGGCACCAGCGCCTGGAATTATTATCAGAAAAAAATGGAACTCAAAGAGGAGGTTGAAGCGGACAGAGAGAGGCAAACCTATCTTTATCGCGATGACTTAAGAGAGCGAGTAGCAGTCTTGGAATCAAAGTTGGACGAGGAGAGGCAGGAGCGCCTACTTCTTTTAGCAAGAATGCAAGAGCAGTCGGAAGAACTCGCAGCACTACGCACAGAAGTTAAGTATTTGAGAGAGGAACGTCAAAGATTGATGGCAAAAATAGACGAATTAATAGAAAAAAAGGAATAAAAATGACATATCAACCACTGAAGGTCTTAGAGGATAAAATTTTTTCTTTAGGAGGTACAGTTAACGCTCATAGTCATATTGACAGAGCATACACAGTCAGTCCAGAAGATATGTCACACAATGTTGAATTACAATTACAACATAAATGGAGAAAAGTTGACAACTACAAACTAAACACCACAGAGGAAGGGTATTATAAAAATATGTATAATGCCCTTTCTTTACATTTGAAAGAAAATCCAAATTTAACAGCCTTACTTTCTTTTATAGATTGCGATCCGGTAGTCAAATATAAGGCGCTTAATGCAGCAAGAAGACTAAAGCGTGTTATAAAAAAAGAATTTGATGTAGATTTTTTAATTGCAAATCAAACACTTAAGGGAATCTTTGATAAACAGGCAAAAAAATTTTTTTTATCTTCGGTAGATTCGATTGATATTATTGGCTCCCTTCCATCTGCGGACGGCTATAGGCACCATGATCATATAGATTATGTAATCCGCGCTGCCAAAGATGCAAAAAAAAGATTACATGTTCATGTAGATCAATTAAATACTTCCCTTGAAAAAGAGACAGAAATGCTGGCTAGAAAAGCAATTGAAATTGGATACGAGGGGATGATTACAGCGGTACACGGCATTTCTATTAGTTGTCATCCAAAAAAATATAGACAAGATCTCTACAAACTCTGTGCCGATGCAGGACTGTCGTTTGTATCATGCCCCACCGCATGGATTGATTCTCGAAGAAACGAGATCTTGGTGCCATTTCATAACGCCATCACCCCCATTGATGAAATGATTCCAGCAGGTTTGGTAGTCGCCCTTGGGACGGATAATATATGCGATATTTACAAACCATATTCTCACGGGGATTTAATGACTGAATTAAGAGTTTTGCTTGAATCAACCCACTTTTATGACATGAATGAATTATCTAAAATCATGACCGTCAATGGAAAAAAAGTTTTAGGAATTTTATAAAAAGACTTGACGCTCACCCTCATGTGGTTATATTATTCTATAGGTATTGGCTGTACTGATATACTTGTAATTCATATAATGAAATTTGAGACTAATTATGTTAGCAGAAGGAGGGACGATTATGCAACTCTGGCTTTTAGAGTGGAATGAATTCTTGAAAGAGGATGAAGAAATCGAAGACGAAGACGAAGAGGAGGAAGCCGAATACGCGCACTCGTATGATTGGAAAGATTATCATATGAATGTACCCAAACAGGCTCAAGGATCGATTTCTGATTTTTCGGTAAGACACGTCCCTTCGACAATTGGCAAAGCATTTATTATTGATCATCATTATGCAGTTGGGTGTCACAATGGACCAACAACATTCGGCATGTTTGATATTAACGATGATTTAATTGGTGTTTGCGCCTTTAATACGCCGTGTTCAGAAAACGTAAGAGCTTCCATATTTGGCCCAGAGAAAAAAGACAAGGATAGCGTTATTGAACTTGGTAGATTGGCGATTATAGACTCTGCTCCAAAGAATGCTGCAAGTTGGTTTATAATGAAGAGCATTAAAATGCTAAACCCTTATAGAAAGGCCACTGGAAAGACAGAAATAAGAGCAATCGTATCTTTCGCAGACACCACCCAAGGTCACCATGGCGGCATCTATCAGGCGACGAATTGGGTTTATGCTGGCGGCACTTCTAAGGCTACATTTTATTTAGACCAAAGCGGAAGATTAAGACATCCTCGTCAGAGGGGTGTCAATATATCCAGAACAGATGCGGCGGGGAGAGGATGGACTCCTGTTAAAAGAGATTCAAAGCATCGCTATATTATGTTTTTAGGAAATCAAAGACAAAAATCTGCAAAGATTAATCTGACGACCACTAAAATGAAAAGACTGATGTTTGATGGATCTGAAAATTTTACGGATGAAGAATTGCAGGTAAACTGGAAAAGGCTTAAGAGATCTGGAGATATTAAATTGAGGAATTATCCGAAGCGCGAAATACAATAACCTATAGGAGTTAGAATGAAATGCGTCAAAAATGTGGATATCGTATATGGCCTCGCTTGGGGCGACGAGGGTAAAGGTAAGGTTTCTTCATGTATGGTGAGGGACGGCCTTTATGATTTTGTGTGTCGGTGGGCGGGAGGCCCAAATGCCGGTCATACAGTTTATATTGACGGAGATAAATTTAAAACTCACCATATTCCAAGCGGTGTGTTCTTTGGTGTGCCATCAATAATAGGCCCTGGTTGTGTTGTAAATCCAAAGAAATTTTATGAAGAACTGGATTATCTTGAAATCAATGGTTTTGATTCTAGTCTGGTGAAAGTATCTCCAAGAGCACATATTATTCAGAATAAACATGTCGATGATGATAACAGAAATCTTGCTTCAAAATTAGGCACCACTGGTAACGGCATAGCGCCATGTTATTCAGATAAGTCTGCGAGAAACGGCATCTTGGCAAACCAAGTCTTGCCGGACAAATATATTTGGGACGAAAAACTGTTTGGAAATGTGCTTTGTGAAGGAGCACAGGGTGTTTGGCTTGATCTAGATTGGGGTCAATATCCTTGGGTTACGTCTTCAACCACGCTGCCTTATGCTGCTTGTTCTTTAGGTTTTCCGATGAACAAAATTAGAGAAGTTGTAGGTGTAATTAAGGCATACGATACAAGATCAGGAAACGACCCTTTGTTCCCCGAAACTCTCTTTAAAGACCCTATTCTCTCGCAAATAGGAGAGATAGGGACAGAGTATGGTGTTACCACAGGTCGGCGCAGAAAAGTTAATTGGCTTAATTTTGATTTACTTAGAAAATCAATTGAAATTACAGGACCAAATCAAGTTATTGTTAATAAAGTAGATGTCTTAGAGCGAGTTGGTATTTTTAAGATAATTATTGATGGAAAAATAAAGGAATTTCAAGAATGGGACGATATGGCTCATTTTATCAGCAAGGATTTGGTGCATCGAGGAGTGGAAACGATATGGTTCTCCAGAGATCCTGAAGAAATTATTTGACATCATATTAATGATAAGTTATAATAAAAAAAAGGAGAAAAAATGTCAGGATCACACTTAAAACTTTTAGACGCAGCTTGGTGTCATTATCGATCAAAACTTTTAGAGTCAGAAGCAAATCTTGAGGCTTATCTCTCAAAGATGGAGGCAATACCAGATCATTCATCTGCCTTAAAGGAAATTATTCATTGGACTAATGAAGCCGCTCACGCCAAAATGGCGCTTGATGTTTTGAAAGCGAAAATGCCAGCAGCAAAATTAGAATCAATGCCACCGTGGCGAGGAGATGCTTATGAGAATGAGGCTTAAGACATCTTGACACTATTTAATAATAATGTTATACTAAATTAGTAGGCGCTCTTAGCTCAGTAGGACAGAGCAACGGCCTTCTAAGCCGTGGGTCGCAGGTTCGAATCCTGCAGAGCGTATTCAATTTAGGAGATAAAGTGAAAAGATCAACCTGGAAAAAGAAGTATAGCGCAGCAAAGACATTGGCGCTTTTGAAAGAAGAATACGGCAATCATTTTGAATATGAGACGGCGACAGACGATGCTGGCATTCATCTGGTAATTATATGTCACGAAAAGAACGCCAAGCAACTCAGAGAAAGGGTTCCTTTAAAATATGATGGTTTCCGAGTCATAATTATGCACGGAAATGAAGACAGAAGAGATCGAGAGGCGAAAGAGCAATTAGAGTTTGAGGCAAGTTGCGACTATGATTTAGTTTGAAGGAATTTTTCATATGATGAGTCCAGAAACCAAAGAAAGACTGAATAGTGTTTTAGAAAAAGGTGTCAGTTTAAACACCTCTGCTTGCGGGCTGAATTATCTTGCTAAACAGGCCTGTGACTTTTTAAATAAAAATTTTAATAATGAAGGTATCTATGCGGAACTTCATTCACAAGCAAGCCTAGATTTATATCATGTACTTAAAACAGATAGGGTTGCAACAATTATATTTGATGAATTAGGAATAAGTTTCAGCGAAGATACAACCGCAGAAAATTTTGCACTAGTAACCCTGCAGGTTAAAGATATGATTATCTATATGAAAAATCTAGTACTAAATTAGTAACATATTGGGAGATGATTGTTTCTTATTCCTTCGTTGGAATAATACTCGTCAAAATTAATAGAATCAAATTGTGCTCCAAATATTTTAAAATCGGCAAATTCCCAATCGGGACCTATATCCATTTCAATACAGATTACAGAAACCCCAGCCTCTATATACATGCAGTCTGTTTTAAATCCATCGTCTGACGGGAGAACCTTTCCCCTTAATTGATAGCCCACACACGGCTCAATGTAATATTTATCCTGTATCAGGACAGTCCCGTTTCTGTGGGAAATATAACCATTAACTTCATTTTCATTAATAAAATAAAGTTGTACAGACAAGTCAGAATCAACTTCAATTATACCAAAATGTTCAGCCTGTACATCTCTTGCCACCCAAGATCCTGGAATATCACGGCGGGCCGGTTCCACAACGGGATATAAGCAGGAAAGCAACAGACTAAAGATCACCGAGTTGCCTCTTTATAAAAGAATCAATCTGCCCCCAGGTGGGCGATAGAGAAAGGTGGTGCATTGCGGGATAAACAGAGTGAATCATTCCAATTAGGCGTCCATATTTATTAAGAACAGGAGACCCAGAAGATCCACCGGCTGCTGGAATTGAGTAAACTGCGGTTTCGTTGCTTTCCATGACATCAACCCAAGAGTCGTAAATTGTACCCAAGTAATGGCCCTCAAAATAGGGCATTAAGTCCTCTCCAAACATTCCTAGGGGTGCAGCAACGTTTACTGCTTCTTCATGCTTTCTAGGGGGTCGTGAGGCGATCTCAATGGCAGGTAAATCAATACCATCAACATACAGAAGACAAAGGTCTTTATCTAGGTCAAAACCAAAGACTGTCCCTTTATAAAAATTCAGATCTTTATCTAGTACATTAATTTCAACAAACAGCAAATCCCCTGGGTCCGGCGTTTTATATCCATATACCCCCGGCAAACAAATGTGGGCTGCAGTTAATACATATCCGCCATTTTTAACTTTTTTTATAACTGCCCCAGACCCAGAACCAGCGGCCTGAACCATGTCAGAATTAACATCGAACAAAATTTGCACGAAAGAATCTTCTGGTTTTGCCATCGCGGTTTTGCATGGCACAGCGAACAGTGCAAGTCCAATTATAGCCGCGAGAAGCGTTAATCTGTGAAATAACTTTTTCATCCCTAAAGTATATAGGAGTCCTAAATCTAAAAGTAAAACTAATTATGATAAAACAGGCGAGGGATTTCATGGCCAAAAAAATATATGTTCTCGATACAAGTGTTTGTTTAACAGATGCTGAGGCAATTTATCAATTTCAAAATAACGACATAGTTTTACCGATAAAAGTTTTAGAGGAAATTGACAATCACAAAAAAAGGCATGACGGCGTAGGGCTTAACGCGAGATCAATTATTCGCAATCTAGACACGTTGAGAGATAAAGGTTCGTTATGTAAGGGTGTTCGATTAGGTAAAGGAAAGGGGATATTGACAGTCAATTCCTGTGATAGTATAAATTTAGATCTTTTACCATCTTATATTAATAGAGATTTACCAGATCATATCATTATCGCCACAGCTCTGACTCTTACAAAAGAATATGAATCCTCCAGAAGAAAAGTTTTTCTTGTGTCACGCGATATTAATATGAGAGTTATAGCCGACTCTCTTGGCATTCTCTGTGAGGACTATATTACCTCTAAGGCTGTTGTTGACAGGGACGTTCTCTATACTGGCTTTAAAGAACATTTAGTAGACGATCAGGTTATTGATCATTTTTATGCAAAAGAATCTGTAATTCTTGATCGAGAAGAAGGTCAATTTTGTAAAAATCAATATGTAATGTTAGTGTCTAATTCAAATCAAAAGAAAACCGCACTTTCAAGATTTTTAAACTATGGTAAGCCCCTTAAACCAGTCGATAATTCTAATGTTGCTGGGTGGAATATTAATGCGAGAAATAAAGAGCAGTCGTTTGCAATTGATTTGCTTATGGACAGAAATATAGAAGTGGTAACTCTTATTGGTAGGGCCGGTTCAGGAAAGACGCTATGTGCGATTGCCGCTGGTCTTGAGCAAGTCGTCGGCGTTGACAATTATTATTCCAGGCTCGTTGTAAGCCGCCCAGTAATGCCGATGGGAAAAGATATCGGTTTTCTCCCAGGGAATATTGAAGACAAAATGGGACCATGGCTTGCCCCAATCAAGGATAATCTTGAGTTTTTAACCAACAATGATTCGAACGTAATTCAATCTTGGAAGGAAAAAGGGCTTATTGAAGTGGAAGCGCTGACCTATATTAGGGGTCGTTCAATTTCAAATGCGTTTATAATCATTGATGAGGCTCAAAATTTAACGGTGCATGAAGTTAAGACAATTTTAACTCGCGTTGGTGATGGTACAAAAATCGTTTTAACCGGGGATATTGAACAAATCGATAACGTTTATACGGATGAGACATCAAATGGCCTAACTCATGTTGTAGAAAAATTTAAAAATCAGGATTTTGCGGGCCATGTAACTCTACGTAAAGGTGAGAGAAGTAGAGTTGCTACGGTTGCTGCTAAAATTTTGTAAGAGGTTTTGAAATGGATTTTTATTCTTTAATGAATTCCTGGGTTAATTACAATTATAATCAAACCAGAGACGGCAAACTTGACAAGCGTGCTCGAAAACGTCAACTTTTAAACGAGGTCTCTAGGCGTTGGGGTCAAGAAATTGGTGATTGGTTTGAGGAAAATCCCGACTCATTATCGTTTAACGACTTGTTTAAAGGGCAATTAAGATATGTTGTGCCCCTTGTAACACAGGATAATAAAAACTTAGTTAGAATTTTGAGTGTCTTAAAAGATGAAGATTGGGTGATGCCAAGTTTAGATGGGTTTTCAACTAGAAAAGTACAAATGAAGATGGCTCTCGGCGGTGGCGAATCTACAATGGTTGAAAAAGATGTTGCAAATCTTTTGCTAAAGCAAGTTACTACTCGCGTAATACCCAAAGGGCCAAGAGCAGGAGAAGAGATTGAAAGCGTTAAAGAACTTTCTTTATCAAAAATCATTCAACGCAGCAAAGGAGTCAGAGATAAACTTAAGAAGTGGTGGCGGCAGAGACAGCAATATTATACCATTGATGATAACTGGAAGGAGATTGAGGCTTTCTATCAAGGCGAAACGAAGGACTACTCTATTCTCTTAAGTCGCCATCCAATTGATGTTTTAAGGATGTCTGATATTGATGACATTAAGTCTTGTCACAGCGAGGCAGGGGGGTATTTTCAGTGCGCCGTGGCTGAAGCGAAAGGGCATGGACCTATTGCTTACTTAGTTGAGACAGACCAACTAGAATATTATTTACATCAGCAAACCGGCGTTGGCGATGACGAGAGTACGGTTGATTATCAAATTAAGCAAATTGAAGATGGTATTATAAATAATGATGATGCTATGGACAGAATGCCCCGTCTTTTTAGAAAGTATACAGGTGATGATCTAAAGGATGTCACGGGCGCTTGGGCTAGAAGCATTGATGTTGACGTTGATATATTTATTCAGGTCGTAAAAAATCACTTTGCTGGTGAGCCTCTTTCAAAAGGCGTCATTAATCTTGCAAAAAAAGATGATTCTGAAGGGACAGTGCAAGACAGTAATGACAAAACCATGAATGATCTTTTGAAGAAAATGGACGGTCAAGAGATTTTTAGAGACAAAGACAGGAATGTTAAAGGAATGGGAGCTCGTGCGCGGGTAAGATTAAGAAAATTTGTTGATGAAGCAAATGGCGTTGAGTTCGCTGCACCAGAGCGACAAACATATGGACCCCATCCACCAGGATTTCAAGAAGCCGTAATGAAGTGGTCATGGGAGAATCAGGCCGACTTATTTGAGAGAGAAAGCGCCCCCTCCTTCTTCCCAGAGAACGATGATTTAGTTCGTTATGGCGGCTCTTATGAAGACACAGATGATGAAGATCTTTTAAATGACTTTTTCCAAAACGCTCACGATTTTACGGAGCATGGCCAGCCATATGTACACTCTGTTGAAAAGAGAGAGACGGAAGCAAGCAAAGCAGAGCAGTGGTACGCGAGAGTTGAAGATTTGAACAATATGGCAAACATGAGATTGGAACATATACGTTGCTATGCAGAGGTTGACACCTTTGATGATGATAACCCAAGCATTGATATAACAGCAAATATTACTTTTGAATTTGATATAGAAGAAGGAGAAAAGGAAATTCCGACACCATATGATGATACGGGGGAATATAGGGCTTTGAAACAAATTTTATCAGAAAATTTTGATACATGGGTGGAAGATTTTGACTTTTATGATGACGAAGATGAGTTAACGGTAAATTATACTCTAGGATTGGGAGAGCAATACGAGCAGACAACACCTCAAACTTATGCTAATTTTATTGGATACATGAGAGACCTTGAGGAAGAATATGACACTTATAGAAGGCAAATTCTATCTGCACTAAGCGCGGCGGGATACTCATCTCCCACTCCATATCAAAAATTTGAAAAACAAATTGTAGACGCCGCCCTTAATATTGATCACTTTAATTATAGCGGCTTCACCTTCCCTTATGACCCCAAAGATCCCATTGTTTTTGAGGATGATGTTGTTTTCAGCACAACAAAGAGACCAGCACTTAAACTGTCCGCTGAAGCGTCAAAAAAGTTAATGTCTGCTGAAATCTTACAGGCGGCTTTTGAAGTGAAACCAACTCAACCAAGAATGGGATACGATTCTTATAGTTTTTATTTATCGCCTGATAAAGGCGGTATGCAACCTTTTTTAAACCTTGTCAGAAACAATTTAGCAAGATTAAACAGAGAAGCAATGGGCTGGACTGAGCGACAGATGGTTTTTGACTTCGGAACCATTCCAGATCGTGGGTCAACCAAATATATGGCAAAAATACCAAAATTGATGAGAATGGTTAAGAGTGCAGGTTATGAACTGGCCCTTAGCGAAGATGGGTTTGATTATAGTATTAAATTAGTCTTGATGGATGATGATGATACAACGACTCTTGCTGTAACTTTAAGGTTAGTTCAATATCTTGATAAGCATATTGACCGAATTGATAAGGCAGTTCATTTGGCGATTAAAGCAATTTTACAAGAATACCTCCAAGATCTTAACGACCAAAATGGAGAAGAAAGTTAAAAAAATACTTATTTTTTCTTGACATCCTCACAATATTATATTATATTCTTATAAAAGAGAGGTAAAGAATGTCAAGTGAAAACCCCGATCTTCAAGAGGTTGTAAATCCAGAAGATAGTCCCATGAAAGAGTGGATGGTGACGTATGTTGGTAAGCGCTTTGATATAGAAGAAGTTACTGTCGAAATGATTGTTGACGTTATGGCGAATGAATTTCCTGAATTTCTTTTAGCGGTCGCTGAAGAAAACTATCTTCGTGGATATAGCCAAGGTTTAGGAGACAATCCGAGCACACAGAATGTCTAGTTATATCGCTGAATCCAATAAAACTATTAAAACAAAATTTAGAGAAAGTTTTCTTTTTGGAGATATCTTTGTTTATGCTACACACCCATTACCAGATTATATAAATTTGCCAAATTTATTACAAAAAATTGAAAACCGTGTGCCTGAGTATATTGGGAAATTGATTGACTCTATTTTAATCGGAGATTTTCCACAATTAGACAGAGATCCGCCTATTTTAGCATTTTATGAAAATGGTTCTTTGTTCGTCTCCCATGAACCACCAGACGAAAGATCAATGTTTAAGGCAATTATTCATGAAATGGCGCATGCTTTAGAAGAGGTTCGGGGTTTAGATATATATTCGGACGGAAAATTAGAAAACGAATTTCTAAGAAAAAGAGTTTCTCTCAAGAATAAGTTACAGGATTACGATATAAAAACAGATTTGGGAGTGAAAGCATTTATGAATTGCGACTATTCGCCCGATTTTGATAGATTTCTATATGATATTGGGTATGAAAAATTATCTCAACTTATGACAGGGATGTTTGTAAATCCTTATTCCGCAACTTCGTTAAGCGAGTATTTTGCCAGCGGATTTGAAGAATGTATGGCGGGAGATGCAAAATATCTAAAAACCACCAGTCCAATATTATATGAAAAAGTTACACTATTTGTGAGGCAAAATTGACAAAAAAAATTAAAATTCTTACTATTTCAGATCACCCTATTCATGCGTTATCGGGAGTGGGAACCCAAACTCGTTATATTATTGAATCTTTATTAAGATCAGAAAAATATAAAGTCATCTCTTTAGGTGGCGCTATGAGACATCCCGACTACAACCCTACACAGACTGAGGAATTCGGGGAAGATTGGACCGTATTCCCTGTCGATGGGTATGGCACTCATGAGATGATTCGATCCATTTTAAGGGCGGAAAAACCAGACATTCTTTGGTTCATGACCGATCCAAGATTTTATGGGTGGCTTTGGGAAATTGAAGATGAAATAAGATCTGTGGTTCCAATGGTATATTATCATGTGTGGGATAATCATCCCCCTCCTAAGTACAATAAAGAATTCTATGACTCAAATGATGTTATAGTTGCCATTTCCAAATTAACGCACGATATTGTTAAAGAGGTCTCCCCGGACATTGAGAATATATATTTGCCGCACGCGGTTGATTCGAATGTTTTCAAAAAAGTGCCTGATGAAGAATTGAATTTATTCAAGGAAGAACATGGTTTTAACGATACGTTTACATTCTTTTGGAACAATCGTAATGCAAGAAGAAAACAAAGCGGTTCTTTAATTTTTTGGTTCAAAGAGTTTCTTGATGAAATAGGGAGAGGGAATGCAAGATTGATTATGCATACAGATCCAAAAGATCCTCATGGGCAAGATCTTAATCGTATCATTAAAGCGCTTGATATCGATGATGGATCAATCATGATATCTGATAAAAAAATCCCACCCGAAGCTCTTGCTCTAATTTATAATTCGTCAGATTGCACGGTCAATATTTCAGATGCTGAGGGATTCGGCCTATCAACGCTTGAGTCTTTATCTTGTGGTACTCCAATTGTTGTCAACATGACCGGTGGGCTTCAGGAACAAGTTACAAATGGAGAAGATTGGTTTGGTATCGGACTAAATCCTGCCTCTCAAGCGATTATTGGTTCACAAGAGGTTCCTTATATTTATGAGGATAGATTGGCTAAGAAAGATGTTATTGCGGCGTTTAAAAAAATGTACAATATGACAAAAGAAGAAAGAGATGAAATGGGCCGAAAGGGTATGGAGCACGTCAGAGAGAATTATAATTTTGATAAGTATGGCGAGAAGTGGGCAGAAATATTTGAAAATATTTATGAAAATAGAGGATCATGGGAAAATAGAAAAAATCACAAAAGATGGCATTTTATGGAGATTAAATGAAAAAGAAAATATTGGTTGTTGGCCCTGTTTTAACAAGATCTGGGTATGGGGAACAATCTAGATTTGCTCTAAGAGCACTAAGAACAAGAGAAGAAGATTTTGATATTTATATTGTTCCAACCTCATGGGGCTCAACCGGCTGGTTGGTAGATGTGAACGAGGAAAGAGCCTGGATTGATCAAAGGATTAAAGAAACACAAATCTATAATTCTCAAGGCGGAAGATATGACGCTACGATTCAAGTTGATGTCCCTTGGTCGCCCCCACCTCCCGGATCAAAGGAAGGTGGTGGTTGGCGTCAACTTAGCAATCACGATATTGGGTTTACAGCAGGAATTGAAACAACAAAGGTGTCTCCGCAGTGGATACAGTCTGCTGCTCAAATGAAAAAAATCATTGTTGTGTCTAATCATTCAAAAGAGGTTTTCAACAATACAGAATATGAAGGAAAATCTGATCGAGGAGAAGTAGTAAACTTAAAAAATCAAACCCCAATCGACGTGGTAGGTTTCCCTTTCAGAAAGCAAGAACCAACAATTCCAGAAATAGATCTAGAATATGACTTCAATTTCCTTACAATAGCACAGTGGGGGCCTCGTAAAAATCTTGAAAATACATTAAGATGGTTTATAGAAGAATTTCACAATCGCCCCGTAGGGTATATCATTAAAACAAGTTTTATGAAAAATTGTTTAATGGATCGTAATAGAGTTTATGCCATGGTCAAGAACATTTATGATCAATATGAAGATACCAAGTGTAAGATTTATTTGTTGCACGGTGATTTGTCAGACTCAGAGGTGGCTGGCTTATACAAACACCCAAAAATCAAAGTGTATTTGTCCCTTACTCATGGCGAGGGTTTTGGATTGCCTATTTTTGACGCAGTTTGTTTCGGCCTCCCCGTTGTAACATCCGGGTGGAGTGGACAGATGGATTATTTAACGGCCCCTAAAAGAAACAAACCCTCCAGAAAAAGAGGGCACTTCGCAAAAGTCGATTTTAGTTTAGCGCCCATTCAACGAGAGGCGGTTTGGGACGGAATTCTTCAAAAGGATTCCTTGTGGTGTTACCCATCCCCAGGTTCAGCAAAAATGAGAATGAGACAGGCGTATGAAAGTTATGAAAAGCATATTGCACGGGCTAATGTTCTAAAAAAGCACATATTGAAGGAGTTTGATCAAGAAGTTATGTATAAGAAGTTTCTAGCCGCTCTTGAATTAGATATAATTGAAACTCCTGAAGATAATTTTCAAGAGGTTATTGTTTTATGAAAAAAATAGTGTACATGAGTCAATTCAGGGATTCCAGCGGTTATGCTGTAGCGGCTAGAGGATATCTCAAGGCATTGGATGCTTACTTGACAAAAAACCCTGGTTCTTTTGAATTGAAAGTTCACACATTTAATGTCGAGAGAGAAAAGAAACTTTCAAGCCACATGTTGGAAATTTTAGACAAATATGAATTTAAATCTGTAAATGAAGTCAAAAAATTAGTTCAAGGCGACTACATTTTGTTGTGGCATATGCCCCCGCCTATGATTTCCGTATACACGAAGCATTTTGCACACAAAGATATTCAGTGGCAAGTTGCAGATACTTTAATGGAAAATTCTACGCATAATATTAACTTAACCGTGTGGGAGGCTGATAAAATACCTGACCATTGGATTAGGCTATTTAAAAAACTTAATACCCAGGATGTAATAGTTCCCAGTAAGTGGAACAAAGAGGTGTTTTCAAAACAATTGGGAGATATAAATTGTCATCTTGTAGCACACCTGTTGGACAAAAAAAGGGTAATGACAGATTCAAAACCTTTAAGACTCCCATTTGATATAGAAGATAAATTTGTGGTTTTGTCAATGTCTCAATGGAATGAAAGAAAAGGGTTTGACAAATTGATTTTATCTTTTTGTATAGAGTTTGCTCATCAACAAGATGTTGTTCTGTTAATTAAAACATATCTTGATAACACAAAATACCAACCAGAAAACCCCAAGGCTCATTATGAACATATCAGCAGACAAGCTTCTGCGTGGAAAAACGGCATTTTCTTAGATGAAGAAGAGCGCCCAACTGCAAAAGTTGTAATAGTGCCAGATGTTTTACCAACAGAAAACATTACTTGGCTTCATCAAAATTCTGATGCATTTTGTCTTTTAACAAGAGGTGAAGGTTTCGGGTACACTGTTGCGGAATCTATGATGCATTCAAACCCAGTAATTGTTTCAGATCCGAATATATTCTTTGACTACCTGGATCTTGAAAAGATTAAAAGAGAATACGGAACAGATCCCGCTCTTGAAGTCAGCGGCCATTGGTCTCCTTATGTGAATAGACCTGGATATTCTGCTAATTCAAACTGGTTTGAGCCGCATATTCTTGACGCGAGAAGAGGTTTAAGGAATGCTTATAATATTTGGAAAAATGATAAAAAATCTTTTGACAAACTTGGAAAATGCTATTATAATAGTGTTATGAACAGTGATTCTTTTAACGAACTTGGTATCGCAAATAAACTGGTTCAAATTTTTGAATCAAAATGGTCCACCCTGCCTGAGACAGGAGTACTAAAAACATCAGAGATTGTGCCAAAAGTGAAAGAGACAACCTCTCACTTAAAATGGGAACTGCAAAAGATAGACAACCCAATAATGTCACAAAGAAGACTAAATCTTTTAAAGAATGCATATGAAGGAGAAACATGTTATATACTTAATTGCGGTCCGTCTTTGAACGAGTATAGTGCAGAATTTTTAGATGAATTTTTAAAAGACAAATTGACATTTGCGGTAAAACAAGCCTACCATAAAGCGCCAAATGTCGTGGATTTTCATTTCTTTAATTGCTCAAACCTACCCCAGAGAGATAAAGTAGGGTCTTATTACAACTATTACAATCCTTATGGAAATAGACCAATATCTGTAGCAAGCAGTAATTATGATTTTGGTCGAAGATGGGAGGTTATGGATCAAGAGTGTGATTTGTTTTTTAAAATACCAATAAGAACAAAAATTAATAATGAGTTTTTGGTTCGCACATTAAAATTTGATAGATTTACATTAGATAATACCATTAATAGACCATGTGGTCCCGGCATCATGTATGAAACAGTTTTATATATGGCTGAATATCTAGGGGTCAAAGAAATTGTCGTTTTAGGGTGGGATCTTGGTAGGCAGAAAAACTACAACCCAGGAAATTACAAACATTTTTATGGCACTTCAAAGAAAACTGTAAATCAAGGAGATATACTTGGGTGGGAAATTGACCAAACAAGAGAAGCCTCAAAGCCCCTCGCTGAATGGTTAGATTCCAAGGGAATTAAATTAAAACTAGCATCATCTCAAAGTTCCTTGTGGAAAGGAATAGAGAGAACAAAATTGGAGATTAAATGAATAAGACGTATATTATCGCAGAAATAGGAATTAATCACAATGGTGATATGACCATTACTAAAAAGTTAATTGACATCGCTGCCGTTGCAGGATGTGATGCTGTCAAATTTCAAAAACGAAACCCTGACGTGTGCGTCCCGGAGCATCAAAAACAAGTGTTAAGAGATACGCCCTGGGGGTGGATGACATATTTAGATTATAAATATCGTGTAGAATTTGGAAAAGAAGAGTATGATGAGATAGATAGGTACTGCAAGGAAAAGGGCATTGCTTGGTCTGCTTCTCCATGGGATATGGATAGTCTAAAGTTTCTTTTAAATTACGAAATACCGTTTATTAAGATCCCTTCAGCAATGTTAACAAACGAAGAACTAATGAGGGCTTGCGCCTCATCCGGAAAACAACTCATTGCATCAACCGGGATGAGCACGATAGAAGAAGTCGATGAGGCGGTTAGGTGGATAAAAGACTCAGGTTGTAGTGATTTTGCTTTACTCCACTGTAATTCCACATATCCAGCCCCATTAGAGGATTTAAATTTAAAGTCCATTCAGACGCTAAGAGCCAGATATGGGTGCAGAGTTGGGTATAGTGGTCACGAATTTCGTTTAGGCACCACGGTAGCTAGTGTTTATTTGGGAGCAAGCGTAATTGAAAGGCATATCACTCTTGATAGAACGATGTGGGGAACTGATCAGTTATCGTCCGTTGAACCACAGGGGTTAATCAAACTCGTTAAGGGGATCAGAGAATTAGAAATCGCTTTGGGGGATGGCGAAAAAAGAGTAACACAAACAGAACTCCCAGTAAGAAGAAAACTAAGAGGCTATTGATGAATGTTTTTGCTCACCATAGGGCCACTACTTCATTTCCTGATTGGGTCATTAGGGATTGTCATAATTTTGGTCAAAACTTTAAAAAAATGCCAATTGTGGCAAGTAGAGAAATAGTTTATACAAACTTAGAAGAATTCAAAAATTACGAAAATTCAAAAATTTTAATTATAGGCGGAGGGCCTTCAACAAAAGAAATTGTGTATAATTTATCAGACTACGACTATATTTGGTCTTGTAATCATTTTTTTAAAAATCCAAAATTGAAAAATCAAAAAATTGATCTTGCAATTATTATGCCTGAAGTTGATTTGAAATCAGATGAATTTTTAGAATATAGAAGAAAACATAATCCTTTATTAGGTTTTGAAATACACGATAGTTGGATGAATTACCGCTTTGATGATTATGAACGATATTTTTTAATGCACACTAGGTTTTATAGTAAAATTGGAATTGGAGCGAGAATGTTAATTTTCTCTGCTGCGATAAAGTGTAAACAAGTTGATTTTGTTGGATTTGATGGGCCGTCTTATCAGTTAAAAGGAAATCATGCCTTTCAACCAGGAAAGAAAAATTTGCCATCAATTTTTGTTGGAAAGAGTGAGCGCCAAATTGTAGATTTTCACATAATGCAATATGAAACTTTATGGAATTTTATAGGTCTTAAATTTCCAAATACAAGATTTACAAACATAGGTTATGGAAACGAATATCATAAATTTATTAATTTTAAAAGGAGAAAAAATGAACTTTAATCCATATGAAGACACCTTAAATTTACCATTTTTCATTGCTGAGATTGGAATTAATCACAATGGAGACATGGATATTACAAAGAAGTTAATTGACATGGCACATGAGGCGGGGTGTAATGCTGTGAAATTTCAAAAGAGAGATATTGACACTGTATATACCGAGGAATATCTTCAGTCCTCTCGACAAAGCCCTTGGGGAACCACCCAAAGACAGCAAAAGATGGGGCTTGAGTTTGGCAAAGAAGAGTATGATGAAATTGACAGATATTGTAAACAAGTAGGAATTTTATGGTCTGCTTCTGCTTGGGACATTGAAAGTCAAGTGTTTTTAAGACAATACGATCTTCCATTTAATAAAGTTGCATCTGCGATGTTAACTCACAAAGAATTATTGCATGAAATTGCCTCCGAACAACGTCATACTTTTATTTCTACGGGGATGTCAACTTTTTCTGATATTGATAAGGCTGTATCGATTTTTAGAAACTATAATTGCCCCTTTACCCTCCTTCATTGTGTTTCAACATATCCCTGTAAAGACGAAGATTGCAACATTAATATGATTAAAACTTTAAGAGATAGATATAATTGCCCTGTTGGTTATAGCGGTCATGAAGCGGGAATTGTTCCTTCTATTTTGGCAGTCTCTGTTGGAGGGGTTGCTCTAGAGCGCCATATAACTTTGGACAAGAGCATGTATGGATCAGATCAGTCGGCTTCCATTGAAAGTGATCAACTAATATTTCTTATTAAGGAATCAAGACAGGCCACTAACACCATGGGAACGGGCCAAAAAACCTTTCTCAAGCATGAAATCCCAGTTGCTCAAAAACTTCGTTATTTTGAGGGAGGTAAAAGTGAAGCAAGCGGATGAAATATTGTTTGTCCCAAAGGGCTGGGGTTTTGAAAAGTGGATTGTTAATTGCGAAGAATATTGCGGAAAATTACTTTATTTTGCTAAAGGGAAGAGATGTTCTTGGCATTACCATGAGTTGAAAGATGAGGTTTTTTATATTCAGTCTGGAAAAGTTATGGTAAAATACTCTGATCAGGATGATTTAAACAATGCAAAGGAAATTTGCTTATCCAAAGGGGACAAATTTCATATTTACAGAGGTCTAAGACATCAAATGATCGCCCTAGAGGATACAGAGTTGTTTGAGTTTTCTACACAGCATTTTGACAGCGACAGTTATAGAGTTATTAAAGGGGATTAGAATTGAAAAACTTTAAAGATATTTGCGTCATAATTCAAGCACGTCTATCATCAGAAAGGTGCCCTAGAAAAATGATTAGGCCCTTTGCAGATTCTAATTTGACGGAAATAGCAATAAATAAAATATTGGCATCCAAAGTCATTCCAAAGGAGAATTTCTATCTCTCGGTGCATGAACCAGAACTTGTATCTGTGGGAGAAAAATGCGGCGTTAATGTTTTTAAGAGAAGTTTAAAATCTGCGCTTTGGGACGGAGGAGAAGGAGCTCATATAAAAGATATGTATGAATGGTGGGACAAGATTCCATTCAAGTATACCGTTTTTGTTAACGCTTGCGCCCCCATGTTAACAACAAAAACGATTGATGATTTTTTTGTATCATATGCAAATTCTGATTCTGACGGTATGTTTGCGGTTGTGCCAAAAAGAAACTATTTTTGGAATCAATCAGGGGTGATGATAAATGCATGGCCCGAAAATGAAGCCGCCATGAACACAAAGACTGTAGAAATAACTCTTGAAGCAGCCCATTGTTTATACGCTAGCCGCCTTGACACGATTGGAGACGGCATCTGGATGGGGGATTTTAATAAGCCTGGAGATATTGAACTTGTTTCAATGCCGGAATCTGAAATATTTGATGTAGATCACGAATGGGAATTTCGGGTATATGAAGCAATGTATGTCGAACTTAAGCGCAGAGGTATGATTTGAAAACCATATTCATTACTGGAGGTACAGGATCTCTTGGCCGCTCTCTAATCAGAAAGATTAAAAAATTAGGTTGGAGGATTGTAATTTATAGTCGAGATGAAGGAAAGCAGGCACTGTATTTTGGTTCTGACAAAGATATTGTTAGGATTATTGGAGACATTAGAGATTTAGAGAAACTAAAGACCTCAATGTTGCTTCACAAGCCAGACTATGTTATTCACACAGCGGCTCTTAAAAGAGTTGACGATATGGAGTTTTTCCCAGATGAATGCGTCAAAACAAATATAAATGGCTCAAACAATGTGGCTACAGCATCACTATTATCTGGTGTAGAAAAATGTATTTTAATTTCTACTGATAAGGCTTGTCAGCCCGTTAATGTGTATGGTTCATCTAAATTCATAGCAGAGAGAATTTTTACAAATTTTGATTATAATTCAAGAGCAACAAAGTTTGCCTCAGTAAGATATGGAAATGTAATCGCATCCAGGGGATCTTTCATTCCTCTGTGGATGGGGCTAATTGATGATAATAAATCAATTAAAGTTACATCTATGGAATGCAGTAGATTTTTATTTACACTTGAGGACGCGGTTGACACTGTTATGAATTCGCTGTTTACAATGCAAGGTGGGGAAGTTTTTATTCCAAAAATTAATTCTTTTAGTATGGCCACTATTATTGATTCTGTTAAAAAGATTGTTGATGTTGAGAAAATTGAGTATGAGATTACAGGAATGAGACCTGGGGAAAAGATTCATGAGGATATGTTGGCGCAAACAGAATTACCTTTTACGTATGAGGTCGACAGCAAATTACTGGTTGTCCTTCCGCAGTACACCAGAAGAGATCATAAATATAAAACAAAATATCGCGGCCCACACTTTAACACCTCCTTACATTTAAATTCAGATTCTGATTTTTTAACTGTTCTTATAAAGAAAGGGTTGAAGAATTAATGAGTCTTCTGATTACCGGAACAAACGGAATGTTAGGGTCGTGTTTATCCAAAACCTTCCGTGAAGCAGATACCATATCAGGAAGATCTGAATTGGATCTTACAGATCTAAAAAAAACTAATAAATGGTTGCAAAATAAATTTTATTCAGTTATAATACATTCAGCAGCCTTTACTGATATGAAATTTTGTGAACAAAATCGAGAAAAAAGCGAAATATTGCATGGAAAAGTAATTGAAATACTTAATAAATATTGTAAAAAATTAGTTTATATTTCTACAGTTCCGGTTTGGGAAAGGCCTTCTTATAGTGAAAGCGCTTATTTTGAATCAAAGAGATTTGGAGAATTAATAACCTTATCTGACAAAAACAATTTCGTGATTAGAACAAACATATATGGTCGATCAAATTTAGTCCACTGGGCGTACTCAAATTTAGTAAATTTAAAAAAAATTAATGGCTTTTGTAATTCATATTTCAACCCTGTACACGTTAAGCAACTTTCTCTTTCTATCAAAAATATTTTAAATAAAAAAACTAATCAACAAATTTATACAATTTCAGGTAATAAAATTATAAGCAAATATAGATTTTTAAAAGAAGTAGCAAAATCATTAAATCTTGATTCAAGTTTGGTCTTATCGCACAAATTGGATAAAGTTCAAGATTTAGTACTAGAAAGTCCCGACGAAGTTTATTCGTTTAAAGAGGGCATGGAGTTTATTAAAGATGATTATAGAAATTAATAATAATATCATAAGTAAAGATTCAAAAACATATTTTATAGCCGATATTGCAGCAAATCACGATGGAAACATAGATAGAGCAAAGGATTTAATTAAACTGGCAAAAGAGGCTGGGGCGGATGCTGTTAAGTTTCAGCATCACGATGTAACAAAGTATGTGAGCGATTATGGCTTTAAAAGTTTAGGCAGTAAGTTTAGCCACCAATCCAGTTGGAATAAGACTGTTTTTGAAATCTATAAAGATGCAGAAGTCCCGCTGTGCTGGACCCAAGAACTTAAAAATTATTGCAATGAACTTGGGATAACATTTTTTTCAACACCTTATGATCTGGATATGGTTGATTATTTAGATAGTTATGTACCTGCTTTTAAGATAGGCAGCGGAGACGCTGGTTGGTGGGAAATGCTCAAGAAGGTTGCGAAAAAAAATAAACCAACATTGCTTGCAACGGGAGCGTGTACTATTGGAGAAGTACAAAAGGCCGTTGAAATTGTCACTTCTTACAATGATAAAATGGTTCTTATGCAATGTAATACAAATTATACAGTAAATAAGGAAAATTTTAAATATATTAATTTAAATGTATTAAAAACCTATAAAGCCATGTTTCCAAATTTAATCCTAGGCCTCAGTGATCACACCCAAGGACATGCCACTGTGATGGGCGCTGTAGCCCTTGGAGCCAGGGTCGTTGAAAAGCACTTTACAGATGACACTTCTCGCCCTGGACCTGATCATCCGTTTTCTATGGACCCTAAGACATGGAGAGCGATGGTGGATGATGTAAGGCTTCTTGAATTATCTTTAGGGCGTGGAACAAAGGAAGTTCAAGAAAACGAGAAGGAAACTGTAATATTGCAGAGAAGATCTATTAGAGTGACCAAAAATGTTAAGTCAGGAGAGATTTTGGACCGAAATTTTATTCAATTTCAGCGCCCATGCCCACCAGATGCAATTTCTATAAATCAAATAGATGATTTAATTGGAAAGGAAATAATTCAATCTCTAGACTCTGGAGATTACATCAGGGGATCTCACATTAAATGGTGAAACATGAAAACATAGGCATTCGAGCCATTGAAAAGTCAGATCTTTTGCAACTTCAGCAGTGGAGAAATAGTGAAAATTTAAGAAGATATTTTAGAGAGTATAGAGACTTTTCTATTTCTCAAAAAGAGAAATGGTATGAGAATATGATTTTTGATAAAAACTTTGAAATGTTTATGATAATTGATTTGGAAAACAACAACACACCAATCGGGGCGACTGGCTTTACTTATATTGATTGGTTGAATAGACATTGTGACTTGCATTTCTATATTGGGCTTGATGATATGTGGATTGATAATAAATTTAGTCCATCAGCCATAGATCTCATGTTAAAGCGTGGATTTCATTTTATGAATATGAACAAAATCTGGGCGGAGGTTTATGAAATGGATAATAAAAAATTAGATTTTTTTAAAAACAAAGGATTTTCAATAGATGCTTGCCTTAGAAGGCATTATTATTATGATGGGCGATATTATGATTCATATATTTTATCGATATTGAAGGAGGAGTATGAAAAGGGCATTAGTAATAGCAGCTCATCCTGACGATGATATACTCGGATGCGGTGGGACTATTAGTAAATTGAGTGACAAAGTAAACTTTAGAGTTGTTTTTATCGCGGAAGGAACTTCTTGTAGATATGAAACTTTTTGTAAAGAATGTGAAGAAGATTTAATGATCAGAAAACAGTGCGCTTTAAAAGCTCTTTCTATACTTGGGGTGAGTGAAGTTTTCTTTAATGATTTACCTTGCGGCAAATTAGATCAAATATCTCAACTTCAAATAAATAAAATTATTGAAAAACAAATATCCGAATTTAAACCAGATACTGTTTTTACTCATTGGAACAACGACAGTAATATGGACCATAGAAAGGTTCACCAAGCCACCGTAATAGCAACCCGCCCCTACCAATCTAGCGTAAAGACGGTTTTATGTTATGAAGTTTTAAGCAGTTCAGAATGGAATTTTAAAAAATCCTTCAATCCAAATATGTTTTTTAAAATTTCGAAAAAAGATATAAAAAACAAATGTTTAGCACTCAGTCAATATTACACAGAAACAAAGCCCTGGCCCCACCCTCGAAGCAGCAAAGGCATAAGAACTCTGAGTCGATTCAGAGGTCTCCAGGCGGGCCTTAAACATGCTGAGGGCTTTAGTGTCTTAAGGGTTTGTAAATGAAAATTGCATGTATCGGATATAGAAAGTGGGCATTAGATATTTATGATCAAATTGTTAAAAAAACTGATCATGATTTTATGATCGTTCGAACAAAAAAAGAATATGATAAACAAGATATAATTAATTATCATCCAGATCTCGTCCTTTTTTATGGGTGGAGTTGGAAAATAGACCCAGAAATATTCAAAAACTTTAAATCAATAATGTTGCACCCATCTGATTTACCAAAATTCAGGGGTGGCACACCAATACAAAATCAAATTATAAATGGAGTAATTGATTCTAAAGTTACTTTATTTTTAATAGATGAAGAATATGACGCTGGGGACATATTAGTGCAAGAACACCTATCGCTTGAAGGGCATATGCATCAAATCCTTGATAGAATTACGAAAGCGGGAGTAAGTTTAACTCTTAAAATATTCAAAGAAGGACTAAAACCAACAACCCAGGATAACTCCAAATCAACATATTACTCTAGAAGAAAGATGCCCCAGAGTGAGATAACTTTGGAAGAACTTTTAAATAAGCCTGGAATATATCTTTACAACAAAATCAGAATGTTAGAAGATCCGTATCCAAATGCATTTATAAAAACTTCTGATGGAAAAAAGTTGGTGATAAAAATAGCAGAGTTAGAAAACTCAGGAGGTCAACATGAAATGGAATAATTGCTTATTACTATTTGATAAAAAAAGTGGAAAATTTACAAATCAGACAGAATATCTTTCAAATCAGTCTTTTCGAAGATTCTTTGACCAAAGAAACAATGATTTTAAGGAAAATGTTTGGTTTGATCTTGAAGATGGAACTTATTTTGGATTAGATCAAACTTGGTTAAATACCAATAGTAGAAATTCTTTCTTCATTTCGGATCGCGAAAGGTTTTTAAGTGGAAATAAGTGGGATAGAAATTATGTTTTAAATTATTATGGCAGTTTCTTTGGGGCAAACACAATTGAAAACCAAGAAATCATATATAACAACCCCGCAGCAATAGAGAAGTTTAAAAATTCAAAAATTTTAATTATCGGTGGTGGTCCAACAACATCATTATCAAACTGGGACCCCTATGATTATGAACATGTTTGGTCGTGCAATCATTTTTTCTTAAATGAACGTCTTAAAAATATAGAAATGTCAATGATTACAATGACAGATGAAGTAGATTATTCGCCTTCAAATGAAAAACTACATTCTTATTTAAAAGATAAATCGACTTTAATTTGTTTTGAGGACAGAATGTCTGCAGAGAATCAAAAATATTTCAGATATATGCAGGAAAAATATTCAAATAGATGCATCTATGCACACACTAGATATAGGGGCAAAATCGGAAGCGCCCCTAGACTTATATGCATGGCAGTCATGATGGGTGTCGACGAAATTCATATTGTTGGTATGGATGGAATAAAAAAAGATCAAAAATTGGGCTCAATGCAAGATCATTCTTTTGAAAAGAACAAAAAAATACAAGGAACCGTTAATTACAATCTTTACCGGAGGCATTATGTTGCCTTATGGGATTATATTTTAAATGATATTGGAGAAGATGTAAAGTTTGTAAACTTAGGGGAGGGATATTCCGGCAACATGACAACAGATATTTCAAAACAAATGTTTCCTTTGGAGGATAAATAGAATGTTTTTAACACCAAATTACGTTGAGTTCTATAAAGGTGGTTATAGAACTATAAATTATTATAATGAACAAATCACCAAAAGAAGAGAAAAGTATCCTTTTGAAATTAACGATGAGTATAATCAATATGTTAAACAAGTTAATGATAAAGGTTATTGCAGAGTAGAAAATTTCTTCGATAAAGATTTATTATTACAATTAAAAAAAGAATTTGATGAAGCAAGATCAAAAAACCAAAACGTGAGAAGTGTACAGGAAAATAATCATGTACAGATGATCGAACCGTTTTTAAATTCACCAACGGCTCACAAAATTGCCTTTGACGATAGACTGATACAAATCGCAACAGGCTTTTTCGATTGTGTTCCTGGCATTGGAACATTTAATTTAAGGCGAAGTGAGGCGAATGGTAATCGCGTTTGTGGAACAAACATGTTTCACAGAGATTTTAATAGCCCGGTTAAGATTTTAAAGTTTTTCTTTTATTTAAATGATGTTACAGAAGAAAACGGCCCATTTACATATGTTGAAGGAAGCAACAGAGAAATGCCGCTTCATTGGGATAGTTACCATCGCTGGCCCGATCATGAAATTGAAAATGTTTACGGAAAAAACAGAATTAAGTTTGTAACGGCAAACGTTGGGGATCTTCTTATTGGAGCTACCAATGGTTTTCACAAGGGTTTAAAGTTAAAAAATGGAGACAGGACAATGTTCACCATAAATTATCTGATCCACCCAGAGATGGAAGGTTCTAGACCAGAGACAGCTCGCCCTAGATTTCATATTTGGCAGGATGATTTTGAAAATTTACCAGATCATAAAAAGCCTGTAGCAGATTTTCTCATAAAAAAACAAAGGGTAAGCGCATCTGTTACTCAATGTATTGTACTATGATTATATATGTTGATATTGATGAGACTATTTGTGATTATGATCCAGATATGAGAGAATATCCTCACGCAAGGCCTATCGTGTCGCGAATAGAAAAAATAAATAAACTGTATGACGAGGGCAATGAAATCGTTTATTGGACCGCAAGAGGAACGGTGACGGGAATTGATTGGAGAGAATTAACCGAAAAGCAATTTAAAAAGTGGGGAGTGAAGCATCACGGTCTCTTTTTTGGAAAGCCAGCGTATGATCTTTTTATTGACGATAAAAATATCAATTCAGAAACTTTTTTTGCATCAGAGTAGAAGAAAATAATAAAAATAGGAGAAAATAATGGAAATGCAATTATCAAATCAAGCAGTGGGAGCTATCATGATGCTTCTGCAAAAATCAATCTTAAGTATTGCCACAGGGGCCGGTGAGATTGATGTAACGGAAATTTTAAAAGAATTTAGAATCATGAACACAGAAGAAGGTTTAGTTGTTTTAAACCCCCCAGTTGTAATGGCAGCGGGTCTTAGTGATTTAATGGAAGATCTGGCCGCTGTAGCGTCCCCTGACGACACTTTTGAAATGACTTAGGGGTTTACTATGCCAAGATATAATTATGAGTGTGAAGGGTGCTCTGCGTTCATAGAACTAGTACATTCTATGAGTGATGAAGCAAAAGATTGTCCAGAGTGTAGTGCTAAAAATTCACTAAGAAAAGTGTTAAGCATTCCAAGCGTTAAACAACAGCCCAAAAAACATGTGGGGGCTGCTGTAAAGTCAGCCATTGAAGAGTACAAACAGAGAATCGCCAATGAACGTGGCGTTTGGGAAGATTTTGATTTTGGAGAAAAATAAATGACAGCGAATGCGATGCTTCTATTATTAGGCCTATCGGTTATAATTAATATTTTATTTGTCTGGTATCTAAGAAAAATATTAATAAAGTTTTTATACATTTCAGAAAACATATACGATTTAAAAAATATAATAGAAATATATCGGGATCATTTAAAAATGGTTTCTGAATTAGAAATGTATCTTCAAGACCCACACATAGAATTTTTACTAAACCATACCGAGGACCTTCTAGAGCAATTTAAAGATTATGAAGAATTTTACGATATAGTATCGGAAGCAGTCCAAGAAATCCCAGAGGAGATAGAATATGAAGCAGAGGAAACGCCGAAAGAGTAATCAATATTTCACAAAGGATCATGAAAACGCTATAATAAATTATTGCAAATCTGATGATTCAAGAGAAAAGGGAGAGTTGTATATAAACTGGATAGGTCCTGCCTTTAATGAACTTGTAGATAAAATTGTTTTTACATTTAAATTCACCTCTTTGCCTAATATTGACGAACTTAGGGATGAATGTAAAATTTGGTTAACAACAATTTTGGATAAATATAATCCCGACAAAGGATCAACAGCCTTTTCTTATTTTTCTGTTGTTACAAAAAATTGGTTTATTGCCAGAACAAAAAAACAACAAAAGAGAATCACCAGAGAAGTTGATTTTGCAGATGTGTCACGTCATGACCAGATCACATTTCTGTCTTGTCAACATGATTTTGACGCATATGAAGATCAAGAGTTTATGTTGTGTCTTTTTAAGGAAATTGACAAGTGGGAAGAAATGGACTTAAAAGACCCAGAGCGCCGAGTGTTGAGCGCAGTAAAGATATTGCTGTCCGACCCTCATCAAATTGAAATATTTAACAAGAAGGCTATTTATTTATACTTGAGAGAAATTACAGGCATGAACACCAAACAGGTTGTTAGTAATCTTAATAAACTTAGATCCAGATATAGAGACTTTAAGTCAAAATGGCACAAAGGGGATATTTAGTGAGTAAATTTGATGATTGTGTTTTTGAGGCGATTAAAAACATCAGAGAAGATCGAGAGAAAGCAGAGGAATTAATCAATGATGCAAAAAACTATATTCAACAGAATGTAGAAAACCACAAGTACATAGGTACAACCATGGCAAAATACATTGAGGCAATGCAGCGATCTAACGAACAATTGATTAAAATTAGTACTTTACTACAAAAGGGAGAAAAAGAAGAGAATTTAGATTTTTCACCAGAAGAATTGGAGGCAATGCACGCAGATTGGAAAAATGAGGAGGGTTAAAATTGGCGAATGAAACTGGCAAGGATAAACTTTTGCTTGTTAATGAGGAAGAATATGGCAACTTAAATCAAATTGCTTTAAATCCTGATGAACAGGTAGTTTTCGAATTGGGCGACAATGAGTCTATGTTTCAAAAGATTAAAGATACTTTGAGACAATCAATGCGCCCCAATGCTTTTGGCGGGAAAACCCGCTGGAAGGCTGTTGTTTTAGACATTGATGATCAAATTCTAACCCCTGATGCCGTAAATGCTCAAGGAACTGGGCTTCAGGCCCTGTGGACAAAGGCCATCGAAGCAAGAGCGAAGGCAAAACCTTGGTGGAAAATTTGGGGTTCAGCGGCCGGGACCTCTCTGTTCACGGCAAGAATAAGAATTCCAGAGGTTCATGCTCCACTCCCAACTCCAATTGGGCTTATTTCAGCATGGGCCAAGGGCAGTATAAACCCCAAATTAAAATTAGGAACACAAAGGCTTGTGTCAATGCACCCAAAAGCGATTGCTGCTTCCACATCTGCCAACGCTCTCATTACAGATATACCAATCCCTCTACCAGGGTCTACCGTGTGGGTTGAGTTTGAAAAAGGCCCAGCAGATGGAAGGTTAATTAATCCAGTGATTGTCGGAGTTGAAACGTTCTCCCAAGAGGGTTATTATGGAGAATTAACGACCGCCAAGGGCTCATTCGACATTCCCGAAGGTGGAGTCCGAGGGTTAAACCCCCCACTTCCTCCTTATGATGGTACGCCGGCCACAAGGGGCACAGAAGACGCCCCTCCTGAATGTTCAGACACCCCCCCTCCTACTCAAACAGACCCCGCACCCCCCATTGAAGATCATTACAACAACGGAACGCCCACGCCACCTTGGGCACCCACCGCTGACCCTGGTGTGTGGTTAAGATCCTGTTTTACGCACCCTCTCGGAGTACGCCGTGTCAATCCAAGCAACCACCCTTTTGGAGAAAGGCGCAACAAAACAGGCGGCGGGTATAGGATGCACAGCGGGCATGATCTGTCGGTCGTGCGAGGGACTCCAATTTATGCAGTCATGGACGGAACAGTCACGATCTCAAGGTCAGGCATCAGCGGCTTAACAAGCGGGAGAGCGGGACGCAGCGCAGACCTTCAATATTATGAAATTAAAGTTAATAATAGCGGTGTTGATGATGCCGGAAATAAACACGCTTTTAGTACGGCGGGAAATTATATTGAAATAAACCACGGTAAGGACAGCGCCGGCAACACATACAAGACAAGATATATGCACATGATAAAAGACCCAGTGGTTAATGTTGGCGCAGTGGTGGCGCAAGGTCAGTTGCTTGGGTTTGTAGGCAACACAGGGCACAGTTATGGTGCTCATCTTCATTTTGAATTTAAGATTGCTAAAAAATATAAAGACCCAACTGATTACATAACAGAATCATCTGATTGGACTACACACCCTGATTTAGGTACACACGGAGACATGGAACAAATTTATGGCGAGGAAAATTCTCCACAAAATAAAATTTACGGATATTAATACAGAGGAAGAATAAATGGCTGGCACTTTTGATCCAACAAACCAATACAATACGAATGATAACATCTTAAACGGTGGTGGGACACCTAGTAGTAAAAAGACAGGCTCCACCTCCTCAAAGCCAAGTTCTCAAAATGTCTCTGATTATGAGGTTCAGGGGTGGGAGGGCGCAGTTGAATATTCTACCTTTGAGGAAACTCCCGACCCTTATGCAAACACAGGCGGAGCCACAGTCCCGGAATCAAAACCAATACGAACCAAGAAAGGTTCAACCACCAAATCCTCTCCTAAAAAACAAAGGGTGGATTCCGGGGTTCATCCAGAAAATATTGCACTTAAAAAAGGGGTGGTTGGAAGATCCCTGCCTGAACCTCTCCCAAAATTTGACCAAGCATTACATGAAAGGGTAATTGCTGGAAATAATAACACATTTATAGTTTTGGGGAGAGACAGGCCCTCTAATTTAGCATCAGGCGCAGGCGGCAGAGGGGCTACCCAGGCCGGGGCAATTGATATTGTGGTGGGAAGAGGCGGCGGATCAAAGGACCCACTAAGTGATGCTGTTCTTGTTCAGCCTAATTTTTTTAGTGATGCGGCAAGAATTCATATTTCGCAAAAAACAAATATTGATACAAATTTTGCGCTTGCTGCGGGGTGTGTCGGAGCCAAAGAAGATGTTTCTGGAATTGGGATTAAGGCAGACGCAGTAAGGGTCATCGGCAGGACTGGCATCAAACTTGTGACAGGCAAAGGACAAGGTGTTGGCGCTGGTCCCGCTGGTGAAAAAACCGCTCATGGCGGAAATATAGGGATTATCCCTTGTATTGACTTTATTGCAGGAAATGACACTGGAGAAGAGTTTAAGTTTATGCCTAAATTCATGGGCATTGGACCCATGAGGGTTAAAAAATTACAGCCTCTTGTCAAAGGTGATAATTTAGTTTTTGCATTAAACGCGATGATGGATCACATAAATAAATTACAGGCTATTGTGGCAAATTTTTATAAAACTCAACAACAATTCAATACCTTATTGCAAGCGCATATACATCCAGTCGTCGGCTTTGTAACAACCCCTTCTGCCGAATTGCTCGCTCTTGGAACCCAGATATTAGCACCAAATTCTTTTAAGGTGCTTTCCCCCCTCGCCGCTCATCGTTTCGAAAGTGTAAGTATCAAGGCAGAGTTTTTAGAGAATTCAGGGGCGTTTTGGGTTTGCAGTAATCACGTCAATACAACTTAATGGAGATTTGAAATGGCTGGAGAAAATTTAAGAGAATATCAAATTGACGAGTGTGAAGATGTAGAAGAAGTTGTTGAGGAAGTTTCATGCCCAAGTTGTGTAGAGGACCCTTCTTTTGTGGAGCCCGATTGGAGATCTTTAAAAACTCGCACTCAGGTTTATGATAATTCAATAGACATGAATCTTATTGGAAAAGTCTCTGAGGCATATTTAAATAATAAAACATGCGAATATACAATTGTTGCAAGATCAAAATATGAAGGCACTGGCGGTGAAGAAAGTTTGCAAGATAGAATGGACGAAAGTCTTGAGTCTGCTGTTCGCGGATTGTTAAGATATTATAATAAAATAGAAACAGACGGCGATGAAGGGACTGTTTCCGCGATCTTGGCCGTTGCTTCTGCGGTAGATTACCACATACAACCTAGAAAGAACCTCAAAATGAAGGTAAAAGTGGTGGTACCTGCGTTCAATTTTGATCAAATTGAATCGGCCTCCGATGAGGAAGAAGAGAGTGAAGAAGGTGCAGATATTGTCGTTACTTACAATTCAATAGAACTTCGGCCTTTAATACTATCCGTAGCTAGCGAATTTAGGCTTTATAATTTTTATCAGGCTTTCATGGAAAAGAAAGAGGGGTCCTATGTTGTGTTTTCAGACACAGGACATCTTTATGACTTTGATCTCCAACGAACCCTCTTGGGAGATTTTTTAAGACAATTAAATGAATTTTTAAATTCTAAAGGATATGCAAAAGTAAAATCTTTTCATCTCGGCGGCACGAATAGAACAATACGGAAAAAAATTCCAGAAACCCTTGAATTTGGGTTTACTCAAGAATATAAGTTAAAATATATTAAAATAACTGCGGCAGGCTGTCCTGATCAAGAGAAGTTCAATGTTCAAAAAGGACAATTCCCTTTTTCTGAGGCCTGTTTTCAGAATGCTACAACGATGGCATATGTGGCATCCCTTAGAGAAATGGATATGGACATACGAGCCTCAGACCCACTCCCTTGGGATGAAATTGCGACACAATACACCTATCCCGCCGTTAAAATAAATTATGGCGATGGCGTTGATTCGTCCAACGGAACAGAAGAGTTATCCGCCCTTGGATGTCTTGTAGATTCTATAAGGCAGGATAGAAATATATTTAGTGATGTTGTTTCTCTTTCGGAAGCACTAACCGACACTTGGAACGAACTTCTTTGCATGACAGCGGAGGAGAAAGAGAAATTTAGGGAGGAAGTTGAATCTAATGACGATATTTTAATGAAGATCGTAGAGGAAACATCCCTTCGGGAATTTAACCCAGACGAAACACCATGGGGAAACTGGGGGAGTATTGTTGAAAATGCGCCGGATGTAGATGTTGTTAAATATTATTGGAATGAAATATTTGGAGAAGTTGGAGTCTGCGGTATTCTTTCTTTATTAAAAGAGGCTATAAATTGTTTGGTAAGTGGCCTATCTTATGAAGAAGCCCTACGAACCGTTATAACTTCAAGAATAAACTCTTTAAACACCAGAGACTTTGGGAGATTAACAACCTTAATACCGGCCTCCCTACGATCCAGCGTTGAAGAGCAAGTCAAGTCTCAACTAGTTCTTGGCGAAATTGTGACATGGCCATGGGACAACGAAGAGGCTCAATATAGTGACTATATGCCCGAATCAGAGGGTTTAGATTATGGTGATCAAAATTCAGTATTAGGTGTTCAAGAATCGATTCAAGATCAAGAAATTTTAGAAACATACAAAACTGAATTGTTAAATAGTATTCAAACTATCGAAGATCTTGATCAATTTATTGAATTTTTAGGGCGATTACCTGGAGCAAAACTTTTATTTGATCTAGTAAGAGAACCAAATTGCGTCATGCCTACTGTAAAAAACCTGCCAATAAAAGGCTGTCCAGATATTAATTTTGAACTCACAGTGCCATTTAGTCGAATTTATGGTTTTACACAAAGAAGTGCTGCGTGGTGGAATGGAAAAGATCCATTTGAAGTTCTGGGTAGAGTTTCTGATAGATTTGAAGAAGTTTTGGTTAAGGTTTTGGTCCGAATAATCAATAAAGTGATGAAGACCATTAAAGAGTCACCCTGTGAACTTATTGCAGCCTCCGCTGAATTAGCCAAAGATGGCGAAGGCAGTTTTAGTTTAAGAGAAGCGCTGTCCAGTCTTTATTGCGGTGAGGAAGCAGATGAAGAGGAAATTGATTCGACCATTGAATCACTACTTTCGTCTATAGCAGACACCAGTTCTGAGCAACTAACAGACGCTGTTGAGGTGGCAGTAGGCTCTCTCAACGAAACCGAAGCAGTTCAATTGCTGCTGGGTGAGGCAAAACCAGAGGTTTATGAATCTATAGTTGACATAATTGGAGATAATTACCCGGAATTAACAAATGTTTTCGCCAATGAATTACAGGTTAGAAAGTTTTTTAGAAATATAGGTTCATTCTTTCCTGTGGATATGAAACGAAACATGAGAAACGCCACCCGTTCTCTTCCTGTCTCATATCAACCAGCAACAATTTGCGCGACTAAGGAACAACTTTTCGATTTATCAAATGCCTACCCGGAACCCCTAACCAAAGACGGAACAACACAAGAACAAGCCGATGCTCAATTTAATGATTATCGGGAAAGTATTAAACAAGATCTCTTGGAATTATCAGATATCTTAAATAACGGAATTGAAGGCGCAGTAACTCAAGAACTCTTGGAATTATCAGATATCTTAAATAACGGAATTGAAGGCGCAGTAACTCAAGAACTCTTGGATTCGATTTCAGATTCTACCGAGGAGTGCTTAACTGAATCAGCCACAATTGATTCAGAGGTTCTGAATGTTGATTATACCAATACTTTGCTTAATCAATCCATTGTTGGCTTTTTCAAAACTATTGAAAGAAATTTTGATCGAGATCTTATAGGTAGAAAAGGGTTTTTAAACATGGTTCTATCTGACACAAATGCACTACCATGGCTCCGACACAAAAGAAAATCTAATCGCAGAAGAAAATATGTTGACCACCCTGCTCTTTTCGAGGAAGGATTTCTTAATATAGCAGAACCTTTCGGTTTTTATCCCGAAACTGTCGCTTTGTGGTTGCGGGAGCAAATCACAAAAATTATCCCGACTGTCCTTGATCCAAACCTAGGAACGCTGAATGACCCAGCCCTGCTCTTTGTCTCAGATTCAGAACCTCAAACCACAAGTTGTAGACGAGTAGAAATGGATTCGTCACTTACGATTGCTGAAGCGTTCTCCTTGTCAGAGAGCGACTCGCCTCTACAACCAGAAAAAAACCATGATATTAGTTTCTGTTTTAGAGATAATAACAATGGTCAATTTGAAGATACAAAAGACATTCTTTATGGTTATGGGTTTGACATTGAATATTCACACTATGTTGTTGATACCGCTCTTCTTCCTGTTTTGTCTGATATTGCAAAAATTAAAATTATTGATTTAAATGTTGAAAGAGCAATTACCAGATGGGGTAGAGAATATGTGACAGAAGACGTTGTGTGTGAAATCGATGTAACCGGGAGTTTACCTCAAGAAGCATATGGTGTTATCAATTTTAGTGCCGAAAGCGACCTCCCTCCTCAAGCTAATGCCTTTTTACAATTTTTGGAGGAAGCAGTTCTTGAATATTCGCTTCCCGGCGAAGAAACCAACGTGACAGATAGTTTTAGAGAGCAGTTAATGAATTCTAAAACACCCATGACCCCATCAGATGAGCCCCTTAATATTTATGATAAGACACTTCAATTTTATTTGGACACTTTCTTAAGAAAAATATCAGATTCCGAAAATTCTGCGTTTAAGTTTGGGTTTAATCTTGAAGACGACATTACGTCTGATGATTTGGTTTATTATAAAGACGTTAGGAACGTTCGCGCTCAAGGTCTACATTATGACGAAAATCTAACAGATGAGGATATTTATGGCGAAGATTATTCAGCGCAAGGGTTTACATCTAAAAGGTTGTATTTGAAATATTTAGAAAAAAATAAGGTGCTAGGTGTAAGCGCCACTCCGAGAGTCCACTTCATGAGCCCGGATGATTACGGAGGTAGATTTGTCCGTCCTCCGATTTATATTGAACCAAGAGAAGATGATGGTTGGTTGGGTTTGTCGAAAGTTTTAGTGCCAGAATTAGATGCTTGCGATCCAAAGTCTCCCGACCTTGTTGATTTTAGTGATATTGCTGCAAAGGTTGAGAAAATTCATAATAATATGAAGGAAGATTCAAGGACAGACATGAACCCAGACTGTGTTTTGGAAAAGCCATACTTTAGAATTTTTGAAAGAATGCCAGCCGCAGGACTTGAAGGTGCTGTTATGTCAACCATTCGAGTTCATGTTGCTGAGACCATGCTTAAATCGATAGCGACATTTACAAAATATGATGTTGTTATGGGAGATATTGTAGATGATCTATTTGTAGATTATATAATTTCTCAAATCGAAAATGACCTCAGAGACCAGGGCCGAAAAATCAGAAACCCAATCAACCTACTAAAAGGAGAGAATTATTTTTATTGTTTCCTTGAGCAGGCGGTTCAGATATATAGAAGAAGATATTTAGAGGGAGATGTCGAGATTACGTCAGATATAGAGCAAGCAGTTAATAATATTGACTCAAAATTAGCAGAATATGAAGTTCCGACAAAAAAATCATTTAGAAAGGCCAAATCTGCAGGAGAAACTGATAGGGCAACGTTTAGAAAATATAAACAAGATAAAATTGTAGAATTTTTAAAGGACACAGAAGAGAACGCCAAAGTCATGATGAGAACGTTGGTTCAAGAACAGGTTTCATATATGGCAAATCAATTCAAAGCCGTTTTAGACAAATGGCGCGGAGATGGAGAGTTGATTGACAATCTAGAGGATGACCTGTTTGATGTTGTTGAGTTGGGAGGAGTTCCAGCAGATTTAACTTATAAAGGTGCGGGTGTTGGAACATTTATCTTTGAAAAATATATTAATGTTGAAGCAAAGGCTGAATCAACATTTCCTTCACCCCCTCCGACCGGGGTTACAAGTTTAAGCGAATTTGAATCGTGGCTCAGTAGTGTTAATTCTGATTCAACTTTTGATAACTCTCAATTAATTTCTGATTTATTTGGGGAGCTTTCAACAATTACTGATACAGAAACCGAGGATATCCTTGGGGTGGATGGAACAATTGGTTTGAGATATGGTCTAAGAATCACTTACATCCGCCCGGATACTGCTATGCAAACAATAAATCTTGACGGGGAAAAGGCATCCACCCTCGCCGCCGACGAAGAAAGAATCCCTATAGCATCTGTGGAGATTGATATTTTAGATGGAACAATTGAAGGTTTAAATGTTAGTAGCGGAGAAGATGGCTATAATCTTGAGTGCTTAAAGCAAAAACTAAAAGAAGAGCCAAAATACATTGCTCTATTTAAATATGCAATCCCCCTTCCAAGGCTATTGTCTCTCTGCGTCATTTATAACTCTAAAGCCTTTTTGCCTTCTATTGGTCAAAAGCCGACAGGTACGTTTGTGAAAAGCACAGGAGACTCTTGGTCTGAAGGAGAGGGCATCCTCAACGCGACCTCAGAGCCACTCAGTCAGGATGAATGGCAGGAAGACGCCTTTGATTCAAGAGGTTTAAATTGGTACAAATGGGACCAGGAATCCTTTGATAAATCTAAAAGAACGGTTAGAAAAATGTTTGTTTCATTTTGGAATTATCGAGAGCCTTTTGACTTTAACTTTGAACTGAATGCTGAGTTGTCTGGTCGATTGCGAGATTTGATGAGTTTTAATTTTGATGGAACAGTTTTAAATTGGTTTTTGCGTAGAAGAATAATTGATAGACCATTTAACAAAGATGATGAAGAATGTGAATAATCAATTAACACTCTATTTATGAATGGAGGATAGAAAATGCCAGGACTTAGCCCATCCCTTCCTTTAGTGCGCGATAGAATAGACGGCATTAAATTAAATAAGACCATTAAAAAACTGGTCAAACAAAATTTAAAAATGTTAATATTAACATCGCCGGGAGAAAGAGTGGCAATTCCAGAGTATGGAGTTGGTATAAGACGTTATTTGTTTGATCAATCCACAGATGAAAGATTTAGCGCTCTAAAAACTCGCATATATTCTCAGGTAAAAAAATATATGCCAACATTAAATTTGCGGGATGTTAAAATTGGAATAAAAGAACAAGCCTTCAGAGTTTCTATACAATATACTATTACTCCATTAAAAACAATTGATTCGCTAAATTTATCTTTAGCGGCATGAGGAAGCATAGATGGCCAAAGATAAAAAATACAGGAGAATGATCAATTATACCGGCCGTGATTTCCAGACAATTAAAAAAGATCTGGAGGAAATGGCTCGAAGATATTATCCTGATACTTATAAAGACTTTAGCGAAGCAAGTTTTGGTTCTTTAATGGTTGATTCAGTTGCATACATCGGAGATATGTTATCATTCTATTTAGACTATAATGTAAACGAGTCATTTATGGACACGGCGACAGAGTATAATAATATTGTTCGTCACGCTAGGCAATCGGGCTATCAATTCATGGGCAGAACCAGCGCACAAGGCGTTGTTATTTTTTATATTCTTGTCCCCGCTTCATCGACAGGTCTCGGACCAAACTCCACATACATCCCGACTTTAAAAAGAGGAACCCAAGTCAAATCCGAAGGAGGCTCCAGTTTCATTTTAACTGAAAATGTAGATTTCAATCACCCCAGAAACGAAGTGGTTGCGGCCCGAACCGACACCGCTACCGGCCTTCCAACCCACTATGCAATTAGAGCAAGAGGGCGGGTTATTTCTGGGAAGTTGTCTTCTGAAAATGTAGAGGTTGGAGATTACACGCCTTTTTTGAAACTCAAGTTAAAGGGATCAAATATTGCAGAAATAATGTCTGTAGTAGATTCTCAAGGAAATGAATATCAACAGGTTGACTTTTTATCACAGGATGTCGTCTATAGAGAAGTTGTAAACAAAAATGTTGCAAGCGATAATGTGCAATCTGTACTAAAGCCATATGCTGTCCCAAGAAGGTTTATTTTAGAAAGACAAAGGATTTCAGCTTATCTACAATTCGGTTTTGGGTCCGATTCGGAAATTGCTTCTCCATCTGTGGTGGAACCAAAAAACTTTGTTCTAGATGTCTTTGGGAGAGATTATATCACCGATAAGTCATTTGACCCATCAAAACTTATTAGAACGGATAAATTTGGAGTTGTTCCATCCAACACAACGTTAACAGTTAGATATAGAACCATCTCCCCTGTTGATACAAACGCATCGGCAGGCTCAGTTACTTCAATTACAAATGCTGTATTTCAATTTCCAAACACCAGCGCAACTTCTAGAAGCCAAAGATCGGAAGTTACCACCTCTCTTGAGGTTTTCAATGATGAACCAATAACAGGAGACGTATCCTTTCCAGGAAAGAGCGAAATAAAAAGATTAGCCAATGACCATTTTGCAGCGCAGAATAGGGCAGTAACAAAGGCTGATTATGAAGCCCTAGTGTATGCTATGGACCCAAAGTTTGGCACAGTAAAAAGATGCAACATTGTTCGTGATGCCAATTCTTTAAAGAGAAATTTAAATATGTATGTTATTTCTCAAGACGAAAGCGAAAAACTTGTGGTAGCAAACGATACAATTAAGAAAAATTTAAAGACTTGGTTAAATAAATATAGAATGATCAATGATACACTGGATATTCTTGATGCGTATATTATAAATATAGAGATTGATTTTTCGTTTGTAGCAGTAGCTGATAAAAATAAATATGAAGTTTTGGAGTTGTGTTTGCAAACCTTGAGAAGCAAATATAATTCACATTTTTACATTGGAGAACCTTTTTATATTTCAGATATATATCGAACCTTAAATAAAGTCGAGGGGGTTGTTGATGTTCTCAGGGTTAGAGTTAAGCAAAAAAAGGGAACAAATTATTCAACAACAAATTTTGATATTCCAGAAAACACATCAGCGTGTGGAACATATATCAAGGTTCCGGAAAATGTAATTTTAGAGATTAAATATTTAGCAAATGATATTAGAGGGAGCGTGAAGTGATATGGCCATTAAAAGGTATTTTGCAACAAAAGACAATACAATTACAAACGCTTATGAGCAAAATCTAAAAACCCGTGCCACGGGCTCTAACATGGGCGCAGCAGATATTTTGGAGGTTTTTTCGATCTATGGACAAGCGTCTAGTACTTCTTCGGAAAAATCTAGGATTTTAATTCAATTTCCTATTACAAATATCTCTACAGACAGAACCGCAGGGACAATACCTGCCTCTGGAAGTGTTAACTTTTATCTCAAAATGTATAATGCTCCCCATAGTTTTACCGTACCAAAAAGTTATACTTTGGATATCAAACCAGTATCTGGATCATGGCAGGAAGGCTATGGTCTTGATATGGACAATTATACAGACCTGACTTTTAACAATACTGGGTCAAATTGGACTGTGGCTACTAGTGTATCCGCTGCAGCAACAGCGACAGTCACGGTTGTTAACGAAGGATGGGTTGAGGCGGACGACACAATTTCTTTAGTTTCCGCTGATGGAACGACAATTGTGTGTACAATGCATGGATCTACCACCACTTCTGCTTCTACATCTGGAAATGTTCAAGCAGCGATTGGCGCTAGTACTACTGCTACTGCAACAAATATTGCAACGGCCATAAACTATAATACCCTTTTTTCAGCTACCTCTTCTGGTGCTGTTGTAACAATCACACAAGTCGCGAATGGGAGGAGTGGAAATACGGATATTACTATTACTGAGGGAGGCGCAACAGGGTTTAGCAAGACAAACTTCACTGGGGGTGATGGTGACTGGGTGACGGCTGGCGCAGACTACCACTCAGGTTCATTTTTCACTGCAAGTTTCGACAAAGGAACGGAAGATTTAGAAGTAGATGTTACAGAACTTGTTGAGGAGTGGATCGCTGGTGACGAAATAGACAACAATGGTTTTGGAATCATGTTTGCAAGTTCACACGAAAATGCATCGAGATCATATTACACAAAGAAGTTTTTTGGTAGAGGGACAGAGTTTTTCTTTAGAAGACCAACCATAGAGGCGAGATGGGACTCGACCAAGAGAGATGATAGAGGAAATTTTTATTATAGTAGTTCATTAGCAGACGGTGCTGATAACCTAAACACATTATATCTTTACAATTACGTCAGGGGTCAGTTGAAAAATATTCCTGAAATTGGAGCGGCCGCAATATATGTTGATCTATATTCTGGTTCAAGCCCCTCCCCAGAAGACAGCCCTTTGTCTTTAAGCGATATGGGGACCAGAACAGGCCCAGCAACTGGTTCAAATGTTTCGACAGGTATTTACAAATGTAATGTTTGTGTAACCGCCTCATCTCCGCCATTAACTAAATTGTATGATGTGTGGCATGGGGGAGATGGCAAAGGAACGTATTTTACGGGCTCAATAACTCCAAAGGGATTAAGTGGTTCCGATATCAATCCAACTTTTTCTCATGTCACTTCCATGACGAATTTAAAGTCTATATATCGTCGTCATGAAACTGCTCGTTTTAGATTGTTTGCAAGACAAAAAGATTGGTCTCCAACTATTTACACTAAGGCAACAAAGACAATTAAGAGCGATATAATCTCCAGTGGTTCTTATAGGGTCTACAGAGTGATTGATGAGTATAATGTTGTTCCATATGGAACGGGTAGCGAAAAGCACACCGTCATGTCATATGACCTTAGTGGGAGTTATTTTGATTTAGACATGTCAATGCTTGAATCCGATTATGCTTATGCTATCGAAGTTAGTTATTATAATGGAGCTATTGGCTCCTGGGTTAAGCAACCTGAGATATTTAAATTTAGAGTAGAATAGAAATGAGCATTAAAGATCTTTTCACAAAAAGTAATAAAATTCTCCCCGCTGAATCTAGTGAGACTTTAGCTGGTGAGATTGAATCATCAGATCTTATCAAAGAGAAGGCAAAGTCTTTTGATAGATTTGAGCCTCATGTTGATTATTTAACATCCAGCAATTTTGCGTTTTACGGTTCTGCTGAGAAATATTATAAAGATGCTTTTGAACAAATTTACGATTTTTGGCCATATGATGGTTCAGATGCTGAACAAACTGAATTCTTAAACAAATCATCAGATCTCGTAAGAGAGATGTACAAGACTAGATATCCCAGGACCAATGGGCATATTATATTTTCTGCTGACAGTTGGGGCACGCCGGCCACGAAAGTTGGCAGTTATGGTGCTCCAAATGCTGCAGGTGATTATGAATATATAAAAATCTTAGGTGGTCCACATACCGCATCAAACGGAATGAAAGGCGTTCCGCTGAGTGAAACATTTGATGGGTCCAACATCTATGACACGGATATTTACGGCACAGCCGGTGTCCTTTCTGGAAGTAGAAAGGGTTCGCGCCTATCGAATCTTAGATTTAACCCCGCCGATGGTACAACTGTTGAGTTCTGGTTAAAAAAGGGTGCTTTTAATACAACAAATACTGAAAAAGAAGTTATTTTTGATCTTTGGAACGGCGAAGGTGTATCAGAAGATACTTATGGTCGATTCACTATTGAATTAAGTGGCACTACTGCGGACGAGAGTCCATTCAGAATAACTTATCGTTCTGGTAGTTACGGTATTTCTAATGTAAAGATTGGAACAAGTATTAATACGGGCTCTGTTGCCGATGGTACGTGGAATCATTACGCAGTTTCAGTGCATTCTGCGTCTGCTGGGGTTAAAACACAACTTTATGTTAATGGCGATTTAAACCAAGCCACAACATATACCGGCAACTCCTACAATATGAATGAAGTAACCGGCTCTCTCATTGGATTTATAGGAGCATTACAAACCACAGTTTCTGGCGCTTCTGGCACTGGAGTGGGATGGGCTAAACTCTCTGGTTCACTGGATGAATTCAGATATTGGAAGGTTCGCCGTTCTTCAAAAGACATTGGAAGAAATTGGTTTACGCAAGTAAGGGGCGGAACAAATACTGATATCGCAAATGCATCTCTTGGTGTTTATTATAAATTTAATGAAGGCATTACCGGCACTTCTTCAGTAGACTCAGTTGTTGTTGATTATTCAGGGAGAATTTCTAACGGAAAGTGGGTTGGTTACACCTCCAATTCAAGAAGTACCGTCTCTGCCATATCGGCATCTTCAGCGGCATCTTCAGAGTTTAAAGACCCCATCATTTATTCTTTCCACCCCGAAGTAAAAAGCACAAAGAAAGGCTTGATGCAAAGCGGAAGTCTTCATGATATGGGTAATAACTCCACGTTATTTTACTCTATTCCTGCCTGGATTACTGAAGAAGACGAAGAATATGGCGATGGAACATTATCAAATTTAACGCAAATGATTGGATCTTATTTCGATCAGATGCAGTTATTGATCAAATCAATCCCAGGCTTAAAGGACCCTAAATATTTTACTTCTGGTAGTAAGCCTTATCCGTTTGCATCACACTTATTACAGCACGCAGGGTTACTGACGCCAGAACTTTTTGTTGATGCAACAATTATTGAAAGAATTGCATCAAGAGACGAAGACAGAAATTATAACGACGATATTTCTAATGTAAAAAATCTTATTTATCACAATCTTTACAACAATATTATAAACATCTATAAATCAAAGGGAACAGAAAAATCTTTAAGAAATGTTCTTCGGTGTTTTGGTATTGGCGATGATATTATCAGATTTAATTTATATTCGGATAGAGAAACGTATAAATTGCAAAGAAGGTTTAGAACAACTACAGTAAAGAAAAAGTACGTTGATTTCTCCGACCCAGACCGTTTTGAGTCAACTGTTTATCAATATGCTGATCCCAATAATTCGAATACAGTATCTTTTATACAAGGTAGTGACTCTAATGGATATGAAGATTTTGCGGGGATGACTACTCAGGCTGAAATATTTTTTCCAAAAATATTGCCAAAAAGCAATCCAAGTTATTTTGAATTCCCATATATCACCTCTTCATTGTTTGGTATGCATACAGCAAAAGAAGGAGATTCTACCTCTACTGCTTGGCCAACAAATGATTATAGTAACTTCCAAGTTTTTGCTGTCCGCCCCTTTACAAACTCAAAAAGCGTATATTTTAAATTAACATCTAGCCAGAGCCCTTATCCTTTACCGGAATTGACTAGTTCCATATTTAACGAAGTTTATGATAATGAAAAGTGGAATTTAGCAGTCAGAATAAAACCAGCTAGAGTTGGCGATAGATTAAGCGGAAGTCTTAACACCACATATACTGTGGATTTTTATGGTGTCCAAATGCGAGGGGACACCATTGAAGATGAATTTCATGTATCAGGATCTGCTACTGCTGCTAATGGGAAAAACTTCTTAAGGTCTGCAAAGAGAATATATTGCGGCGCGAGGCGAACAGACTTTACAGGATCAACCGTTAATCGCTCTGATGTTAGAGCGTCCTCAGTTCGATATTGGTCTAAATATATTCCAACTGGGGACATAAGGGATCATGCCCGTGATCCACTGAATTCTGGAATTAGTAGACCGTATGAAAGCGCATTTTTACATGAAACAGATTTAGAACATACCAGAGTTCCAAATATTGAAACCTTGGTTCTCAATTGGGATTTTACCAATGTTACGGGATCATCAAATGATGCCTCCGAACCCTCTGTCAAGGATTCGATATTTTATGTAGACGACATATCTTCTGGTTCATCTGATTCAACTGGAAGGTACGGTTGGTTTGGGGAGTTGTCTAAAAACCAACACTCTGGAAAAGGTGATTTCTTTTTGCCCGCGAATACAGACGATGACAGTGCAATCAAAATACAATATCTAAATTCTTACAGGCAGCAATTACCTGAGACTGTGGCCAGTTCTGATATGGTTAATATTTTATCTCAAGATGATAAGATATTTGCTAGAGATCATGAAATCACTAAAAACTTCTTTTCCATTGAAAAGAGTATGTATCAGACTATTTCTGATGAAATGATTGCAATGTTTTCTTCTATTGTGGATTTTAATAATCTAATCGGAGAGCCGGTCAATCAATTTAGACAAGAATATAAAGATATGGCAAAATTGCGCCAATTATTTTTCGAGAGAGTAGCCAACACACCAGATCTCGACAAATATATTGAATTTTATAAGTGGTTAGACTCCAGCATTAACATTATAATTCAGCAATTACTTCCTGCATCCGCTATGGTTTCTGAAGATATCAGAGATATGGTTGAAAGCCACGTTCTTGAAAGGAATAAATATAGAGGAAAATTTCCCACTATTGAATTTAAAGTAGACGATCCTGAAGCCGGCGTTAAAGGCATTGAAGAGATGGTTTACAATTGGAAGTTTGGACACGCGCCAGTCCCCTCAAGACAATCTGATAATGCTAAGTGGTGGAAAACAAGAGCGGAAAGAAATGACTCTCCCTTAAGCGTGGATGCTTCTGTAGATAGTGATAGAAATGCAATCAGAAAAATTTCAATTACCCATAGAGAACCAAGCAGCATACAGTTATCAAAAACAGATGGCACATTATACAGCGGCTCTTTACATGCCCTTAGAAGATTTACTAAAATACACAGAACTAAACTTGAGATGAGTCCTGTCCTTCGAGGTGGAACAAACTTCCATCCCAACAAAAACATTAATTATGTTCACAGTGCCGTTCATCCTGGTGGTCCAATTCAAACATCCCACCCTGCTGTTCCGTCTGGATCTGTTATGATTCCCCTCAACGTTATGGTTGTTGATAGAACAACAGAACAAGACATTAATCTTAAAGATGTTAATGATGTTAATGACCCAAATAAACTAAAAAGAGTTTCAACAAGGGTTATAGTTGGTAGAGAATATGAGCAGGGCATGGGCTATAAGAATGGGTCAGGACATCATTTCTTGCCTTTTAATCTTATCAGTTCATCTGTAAATGAGGGATATAACAGACATGTTATTGAAGGGTTTTCTACTGGAACGTTAATAACAAATCTGCATAATGATGTTTACGGTCATGACAAAGAAAAGCCGATGCAAGGCCCCTTTACTGAAACGTGGGTTGGCGGGCATCAGTCTAGACATATCGACCTCAATAGAGGTTCAGATGATAATAAAAATAGACCAGAAGCATGGAAACTTTTGATAAAGAATGCCGCTGAATTTCCTCCTACAAGTTCTGGGACATTTGGTATTGTTGGGGCGGATTATCCCCATCCTGAAACCAATGATGATCCCGGTCCATATTACCCTGCCAATTTTTATGAAAAAGCCACCTGGACCAGGGATGGTTTGACAAAGAGACCTGTCAATATTGCTAACATTCAATATGATACCTCTTCAGTAAAACTTGGTAATTATAGAAAAAAATATGAAGTTTTGGTTCTCAATGGCCGAAAGGAAAATAATTTATTTTTCCGAAAGAACAGCGGAATTACGCTACCTACACGCATATCAAGCACTGACAACCTCAAAGCAACTACGCATGTTAATTCCCTAATAGGCGTTAATCCAGACGCCAACAGCCCAGGCAATTTAGTTGTCGGCCCCTTTGCAGCAACATCAAGAGGTTCGAGATTTGTGGTTGAAGGAGATGATGTAACTCAATTCACCTTGCCTGAACGGGGTACTTTAACGGCATCAAATACATCTGTTATCTCCTCCCGCTTCTCAGCCCCAGGAGGTTTTGAAGTTTTATCTCGCGGATATCTTGACGTTGCCTCTGAGGAATATTCTCCGTATAACGCGATGAGTTTTAGAAACTTATCTGTCTTAGGATCATCATCAGGCGAACCAAACTATTTGAGGATGAATGATCATATTGGTAAAAGAGATGGTTTACATTCTCACTTAAGGCGGCACAGTGGCCGACATGGAGCAGACTCAGTTTACGGAATTATATCAGCCTCAAATTATGAAACATTACCCGCGTACCACAAAGTCTTTAGAAATAAATTAAATGTGCTTAAATATTCTGATGGGGGCAGCACAATCATCACGGCCAGTTCTTATGATAACTGGTATGTTCAGCGCACCATTCCAAGATCAGATATGAATTATAGTTGGATCACTGCTTCAGCAGCCGGTGAAACACAAAGGATGGTCGGCGGTTATGCTCCTGCCGATGGTGTCTATTCTGGTTCTGATGGGTATGGTTCGGCAATTGTATTTACAAGTGCTAGTTTTGCAGGAAGTTATGTTTTGGGAGGTGAAAGAAAATTTCCAAGAGATAAAAATAATTCGGGTCGTCCACAATTTATGCCAACCGACTTTGTTGGACTAAATTACCATGTGAGCGAAACATTTAATACTAGCACAAATACTCTTGGTACAACGGAGATATTAGACACCCCCAATGATGGATTTATAAAAACAGTACCTTCCGACGAAACAGCCTCTTTGTTTAATGCATTAATATTAAACAGAGGTAGTGTATATGGGTATCCATCTTGGAGGCAAGTGAGGCATAGTTACCACCCGATCATTAGAAATGAAAGAAAAAACAATAGACTTTCTTTCGTCCAAGAATACAACCCACCAATTTTGATTCAGAGATCTAATGGTGATACGGAATACATAACTCCCAGATATGGATCATTAAGTGTTTACGAAAGAATAATGCCCATAGTGAGCAGATATAATCCCTTGCAACAATCAGTTCAAATAAGTTTGGTGCCAGGGGACGATGATCGAGCTGCGGTTGTTCTGCCACCACAAATTATAACACTTCAAAGCAGTTATGGGAATGACTTGGTTGCGTTCGACAACGAAGATTTGGACAATATTTTAGACACTGAGATTGACAGGTCGAATCTGCCATATGTAAAAATTAAAGATCTTTATGCCAATGGTGGTACAGAAGACCCAACAAGTCCGATTGAAGATGTTGTTAGCGTATTGTATAATGAAACGTTATACCCATCTGCAGTAAATATGTATACAACAAGAGTCAGGGAAAGGGCAAGTTATAGTAATGGTTTTTGGCGATCAAAATTAGATGACCGTATAACACTTGGGACAGGGGATGATATCAAAAACTCTTCAGGTTTTGAAGTAACTGCCTCAAGTTGGCCTCTTGATCCTAAGTATGATTTTACCACCGCCACCACGGCTTTAGTCAAAGCCAGTACCACCAAGGCTGGAGAACTTCAGAATAACTATACACACATCCATAATTCAACAATTCTAAATGTTACAGCAAGTGCCCTTTATGCTAGAAAGCACACCTTGGGCGCTTACAACTCGGTGGTACATCCTGCTGGAATTCCTGTCCCCCAAACAGAAAGCGCCGAGTCGACTGCTAACGCAAGTAATTATTTTGGTGGCCTGATTGACCTTTATAGAGGTGAGGCGGCATGGGACGCGCCATCGACCGCAGGAGTATTAAAAGAAGTTTTAGCGAACAACAAAGATGCTTCAACTGAATTTGAAACTTATAAATTAGAACCATGGTATGACAGTTATTCTGATTTCAACCAAGAATTAAGATTAAAAAATAAAGACTATTCTGTAATCCCAGAATTTAGAATTAGTGAGCACATTGAAAGACTTTATAAAACAAACAATATAAATATTGATTTAACAAAACTTTTTGAAATTCCGCACGCCGATGTAGATTCGTCAGTACCACAGAATAGTTCGCAAGACGAATTTTATACTATTTTTTCCAATTCTGATTTTATGCGACATTTTGATGTAATTCGTGAGGACCATAAAGATATTTTTGATGCAAGTTCTATTTCACTAACATGTAAAGTTTTGAAGAAATTTAACCCTTACAAAGGATTTTATCCTGCCCAAAGAACATTGGACTTGGCTACACGCCTGTCTCAATCTTATGGAAAGCATGTCAGGGGCGTGGCTGGCACTCATAATAATCTTTCAAACGTTCATTATCGACCATTTGTCACACCGCTTTTTGCGCCGGGTATTATGTTTAATACTATTAAATCAGGGATTGCTGTAGATTATCCTATGATGTTAACTGGTTCAAAGGTAAGGGCAGTTAATGTCAATAATGCAAGTAGTGATATTGATGGTTATTGGGGTCTTCAATCTCCCGTTTTAACAGTTGGAACAGGCACTCCGGGTTCTCAAAATTATTATACAAAACTTGAAACAGCCTTAAGAAGTGTTGATGCTACCCTGGCGGGGCTGGCCACTGCTTCAAATTCACCACCAACTGAAAGATGGGACTACAGAATTCCTTTTGAGGCAATTGTTGAACCTGAAAAATATCTTAAAACAATTCCGCTTTTTGATTATGAATCTGCCCCTAAAGCAAAACTCAATGTAACTTCTTCTTGGAGTGGCGAAGGGGATGGTCTTTATAAATTGATGGCTAGCAACTTTTTGGCAGAAGTGCCCGAATTCTTCTTAAAGGAGTCTTCGTTTACTTCGCTTCAATCATCAGCAATCCCATCTACAGGTATTGAATTTAAAAGTGGTTCAGTTTATGGCGCTCGAATTAAATTAAGAAGAACAATGAATCAGGCAAGGGATTGGTCAAGCGATATGGGTACCGCTTCTGTCGCCGGGTTCAATCATCTTAAGTGGACTAAAGATGGATCTTTTGAACTGCCTCAAGATCCAAAACACCAAGTTGGGTTGAAAGAAACCTTTACAATGTATAGTCGCACAACAGCGTTTGGACCTCCTGTTTTGGGTAGGACCGCTGGTGGTACTGCAACACTTTGGGAAAAAACAAAGGACGCGACGACTGGTGGTGCGCTTGATTCAATTGATGGTTATAATTGGTCGTTTACTCCCCCTTATTATCATGGAGAGGCATGGTTTGATATTGTTTTTGAACCCAATAGAGACGCAAAATATACCGTTGAACAGTTTTTTGAAGCATCAAGGACCATAGCGTGGCGTGTCGATGCCGGCATTGAAGACCCAAGGCCAGAAACAAGATTTTGGACTACTGGAAGCGCCACACCATTAACGGGATCACCCCAGCCCCAATTAGTTCCAAACTATAATTTAAGTCGATTTTCTTTAGCATCGTTTTATTCTGGCAGGAATATTAATGTTAACGCGATGCAGTTGGACTCCTCTTTTAACATATTTGGTTTAAAGAAAATTAATGAATTGGGAGGGAGTAATGAAAAGCGCGCTGATTATTGGATTATTGAACCAAAGTTTGAGACCCCGATGTTAAACTTTGGCCCCGACTCAATCAGGGGCGTTTCAGAGACTGATGGAACGCTGACAATTCCATTAATTGGATCAGAGTCTGTTCCAAGGGGGATGTGGCATCAATTTGGCCAATTGCCAACAGGAGAGGAAGGGGTTTATATAGAAATTGATGATATTCCCAACGTTTGGCTGAAAGAACACCCGGCAATTCAATATGATGAAAGATATGGTAAAAAGGATGTTGTTGAATTGCACAAGGTGTTTCAAGGTGATGCTGTTGCTAGAGTGAATAGATTAAACTTACATGAAAGAATGGAATCTTTGGTAGACAAATTTGGATTCAACCCATCTCAGAAATCAAAAAGATTAGGTGAAATTGCTGATTCTAAAGTTATTAAAGAGGCAATTGTTGCTGTGCCTTTTAAGCAGGTGGGCGAGGGAAGAAAGTTTTTCGCAATAGATCGAAACATGATTGAAGTTGCTCTAGAGAGAGAGACAAGAAGAAAAGCCGACCGCTCCGATGAGCCCGGCGAGTCTGTTTTAACAATGGTTGAAACAATGCAAAATTATATATTTCCTCCTAAAATGAATTTTATAGACAATCTTGACTTAGATCCGTTTGTTATGTATATTTTTGAGTTTGAATATAAACTTACGAAACAAGATCTTGCGAATATTTGGCAGAATTTACCACCAGTTACCTATAAATCATTTGAACAAGAAGAAAAAACTATTTCCCATTCTCTTTCTGCCAATGAATTAATGGGATATGCAAATTTAGGGAAAGAAGGCGTTCCGTTTCAAGAAAACACACAGTGGATGGTTTTTAAAGTAAAACAAAAAGCAAGAACAAATTATTTTGACAAAGTTAATACAACAAGGTCTGGAACTGAATTAAAGGTGCTAGCTCAAAACCCCAGCGCCACCTTGCAGGATGTTCAAGGAAATGTAACTCAGAATGTTAAAGTTGGAAATGAATCTGTTTTAAATTACAGTTATAATTGGCCATATGACTTTGTGTCAACCATAGAGATGTGTAAAATAGGCTGTTCAATCGAATTCTCAGAAACCGAAGAGGCTCAGGTTACTGGAGGAGATGATTTATCGTTAAGCCGCCGCACAGCCAACCAACCTCCCACAGGCAGGGCAGCAGGAGGATCTTCCCAAACAACACAGAAGGAAGCAACAAATAGGACAGATAACCAATCTCGGAATCTGGGTCAAAGTGGTAGAGGCTCAGGCGGCAGAGGCGGGGGTAGAAGATGAAATTTTTTGATAAAAAAGAAGAAGTTCTAGACATTCAATTGACTCGATATGGCAGAAAGCAGATGTCAAAGGGCGGTTTGAAGCCAAAATACTATGCTTTTTTTGATGACAATATTTTATATGATACTGAATATGCCGGATTTGATGAAGATCAAAATTCTGCCGAACCAAGGATACAAGAGGAAACAGTTAATTTAAAGACACAAGCCATATTTGAAAGTACAGATTTTAAAAACAAAAATCTTCAAAAAGATCAATCAACCGCAGATAGGCACTATTCTTTAACATCTAGATTAGGAAATAGTTCACTAAATAGTGATTTTCGTCCATCATGGGAGGTTAGGTTTTTAGCGGGCGAAATGTCTGGCTCAAGCCCATTTATGACAGGATCACACCAACCCCTGAAGATACCACAACTTAATGTTGATTTAATTTATACAACCACCGTTCACAGTTCAAACGATGAGACAGCTGGGAATGAGTTCGAGTATGCTCCAGAAGATTTCCTCCCTGAAGGGGACAAAGACTTGTTAACTTCCACTTTTTTTCCTGATGGTACCTTTTTGGCCGTAGAGCAAGATATGGTTCTGCTTGATATATTTGAGGAGAATACTGAATTTGAAGCGGATAATGTCATGGTTGAAGTGTTTGAAGTGGAATTAGTAAATGTGTCAGGATCAATACAAAACCTAGGAGCGTCGACTTCCATGAGGACAAAAAAAGAAGTATTGAAACCTTTAAAATTCGTAAAAGAAACAAATCCCGTTCAAGATAACCTTCTGGTCCCTCAAAGCGAATTAAGACAAAATATTGTTGCAGTAGACCCTAGTTATGTTGAATATTATTTTGATTTGCTAACTGACAGTTCTATTCCAAATGACATTTTTTGTGCAGGGGTAAAAAATCTTCGAAGCAAAGGTGTGGATATAGATTATGCAATTTGTGATTGCCCAGAGACGCCAGCAAATAAAGAAGGCGTTAATGTGTATGCTACTGATATGACAGCGGAAGATATAACCGATTGTGAGGATTAATAAAATTGCCTACTGAAGAAATGCTCAATTATGGAGATATTCCGCAGGTTAACCAAACTGGTCCGCAGACCTATATAAAATCTGTTGATGTCAAACATGAAAGGATCATGCTGGAAGTTGATAATCCGCATCTAGATGAGCGAAAAATAATAAAAGCAACAGACCCACTAGGCAACACAGTATATGTCCAAACAGGATTTCCAGATTTCACAAGCCTTGATGAAACAACTATAATCACGGTTGTTGCTGTAATTGAGGGTGGGGATTGGGAAAAAGATCAAGAGCTTGTAAAATATCTAAGATTTCAAATCCTTCAAAGCAGAGATAGAGAATTATCAAAAAAAATATCAAATGGAAAAATGCCGCTTGTAAGCGAACTATATGCAAAAGAAGTTGATTCAAGAGATTATCAAATACATTCTTTACTAAAAGAGGATGGGACAATACAAAAGCAAATAACTGCTACTTTTTATTTGACAGGGCTTAGTCATAAACATGTTGCATATTTTGTCAATTGCTTTATTGATGTTGGTGATTTAATGAAGGATTATTCCCTGAATTTAACGCAAGCAAGAAGGCTTGTTATGATGGGTCCGATCTTCCCCAAATTAGTTTACAAGAATTATAAATTGGTTAAAACTGCAAGGGCACATGCTCTGGATGATGGTACCTATTGGGGAGGACAAGTAACGGAAGACCAAGATGGAAATAAAGTAACGGGCGATCAAATAAATGATGTAATGATGCTGCGGGAAATTTTAGATTTATTAAAAAGTTGGGTTTATAGAGATATAAAGACCACCCAAGGAAAATATTATAGAGATCTTAACGCACTATATCGCGAGAGAAAAAAACTGCTTCTTGCAATGAAGTTGCTGTTGAAAAAATGGAAAGTAAGAGACCCGAATACTGTTGCGGGTCAATATTATCATGATTTAAAGAATTTATATGAGAAGTATTTAGGGTTTATAAAAAACTCAAGGCGCATTAAAGAAGTTAAAGTTAAAGACAGGACAATAAATTCAGATGATCAAAAAAGATCTGTTCCTTACGAATTCATTTGTGATGATGAAGTAAAGGTGGAGGGCAACTTTGGCGGAACAGACAATTCAGCATCTAAATATATCGCCTCAAAATTATCAACTGATAAATATTTTTCAGATGCACTGATGACTCTAGGAGCAGCAGAGGGAAATAAATACGGATCTTGTAAATTTATTTTTGCGATTGATTTTATAAACCTTTTTAAAACTGTTACAAAAAATCCATGTTTATTAAAAATTGACAATGCACTTATATTACAAGAGGTCTTGAATTTTATAGACGTTAAATACATCAAGATTTATAGAAGAGAGGCGGAAACCACTTCTTTGGGCGGTGAAGTAATTGGGGGCGGCGACATATTCGTTGTTAGAGGAGAAGGTGACCCCCTATCAGGAAAGAACGTTCAAACGGATATACAGGCGATTACAGACAATGGTGAATTTTATGGCGTTGATAAGACAACTAATATTGTGGGTATTATAAAAGAATTGGTAGATGTTAATATTTCCAAACCGACTGGGGCCGAGGGACGTGGAAACAGAAGTGGCAGAGATGTGACCAAAGAGGCCACCCCTAAGTATAGAACTTTTTCTGTCAAAGACAACCAAACTCAAAGCAAAAAATCTGGCACTTTTGAATATGTGGCTGTTGTTGGAATTGAAGATAAAACAATTGAGTTCATTAGAGCAAGGCTGGAGTCTTTAAGGTGTGTTTTATTAAAATTAAAAAAGTATCACGCCCTCGCCTCATTGCCCTGCAGTTATGATTCTAGATCAGATAGTTTTACAAACGAATTTCTAAGAAAACAATATCGGTCTTATACTGAAGCAAACACCCCCTGGTTAATGGCACCTGTGGTTTTTGCAGATGTTTTAAGGTGTTTTGCAATGATCACAGATCAAAAAGCATATGAACTCGCCGCAGAAATGTATGAAAAGTTAGAGCCCCAAACCTCCAGCCCAGACAAGATTTTAGAAATCATCAAAGAATTTGAAATATTAGAATCTGAAATAACTAAGCAATTTGATATTCAGGCTGGAGTGGATAATTATTCAAAGAGCAAATCCACCTCAAAGTTGAAAAGTCGAACCATAGAAGTGACTCATGTTTTTGGTTCAAAGATAGAATTAGGCGACCCAAGAGGCGTTGGCGTCGGGAATAACGGCTCAAAACAATTAGTTTTGGTATAATGGAGGCGATATAGATGGCGAATGGCGATACAACATTTTATGACGCACTTGGAAACGAAAGTCTTACTGGAAATTATCAATATGATGAAACCGGGACTCTGGTGTTTGTATTGGGAGCAAACGCTTTAGCAACTGTTCCGTGCATGCCCGCGCCGGTAGTTCCATATCCTGATGGCTCGCCCATGCCGCTGGTAGGAGAAAATTGTGATCAATGTTCAGGCGGTGCCGTTTTAAATTTAGCAACTCAATCATGCGAATGTCCTGAAGGAATGGAGTGGGATAGTACGTATTTTATGTGCGTTGCACCATCTGAAGTGGAAGAAGAAGTCGTTGAGGAAGAGGAGGAAGAGGCGGCTGATGAAGTGGACGCTGATGCTTTGAGAGAGTCAGCAGACTCTGTTGAAAGGGGCGGTATGCCCCCGATGGAACAACCCATATTTGAAACCCCTGCGACCTATACTGATTTTAATTCAAACACTATTGAGTTTGAGGCTGGAGAGTTAGAATTTGACCCCGCTCAATATGATGAGCCGTTTCAGGATATTATACAAGATATTCCACCAAGCGGCCCGCCACCCCGCAATTCTATGGAGCGCCTTGAAAATCGAAATATAAAACTAGTCCCACCTCCATCACCACCATCTCCAACTAGCCCAACGCCTTATTATGTTGCTGCAGCTGATGTGTTGGCTGACGGAACAAAGTTCACGAATGAAAATTTATTTAAACTTTTTACTAAACCTGAATCAATGACAAACGAAGAGCGTGCTGCCTCTACCTTATTAAATGCAATGGCAGATCTATTGGCAGGAAAAAATAAAACTGATTCTTTTAAACAAGACAGCATAACAATTGATGACTTCAATCGACCAAACAGAAAGGGTCGCCCTCTTCCTCCTCAATATAAAGACTTAATGCCAGAACAGGCAAGTAAGTCTGGGGAAAATTGGACTGGTGGTGAGAGAGATCCATTTAATGACCCAGATACTTCTGCGATGATGTTTTTTAAATATTTAATGATATATAGGGCGGAAGTGATGGAGGCAGACGATATAAAAAATCCTAAATGGCGTGCCTTAACTATGAAGGACTTAAATGCAATCAAAGGCGGTCAAGGCTCTTTAATAGTTAGGTGGAAAAAATATAACACAGATGATTTTGTTCCTGGGGCAAAGACAGAAACAAACACAAGAGTCTTTGATGAATTTTTCTTCATCAGAGATAAAACAAAAAAGGTTTCCCGGAAGCGTCTAATTAGTAAAGGGCCAGGGTGCGGAACTACTGCTTTTGGCAATAGGGTTTTACAACAAATGAAACTAGCACAAAGAATCGGCGTTCCAGTTACTTCCCTGCTTCCTGATGATGATGATATTCTTGAAATAAGCAAGGGTGCATTAAGGGCAGCGAAGAGAAGAGGCGATGAAGAGGTTGAAGGTGAAGCGATGGCTTTACTTAACGGCAATGGAAGCGGCAATGGAAACGGCAATGGAAACGGCAATGGAGACGACACCATAACTTCGCTCAATGGCCCACCGGGCGGTGGGATGGGGAACTACACGGTATGAGCGGATATAAAACCATATTTTACATTGATAAGTTTTCATTTGGGGGAAACACAAGTGATAACTTTAGAAAGGAATTAAATAAACTCTGGCACAACCAAAAACCTAATGGTCTTGGGGTTGACGGGACGATACGATATTCAGGCAAAAACAGTATTAAGGGCGATGGGTGTAAGATTATTTTTGGCGAACCTCGAACTATCAATAAAAAATATTGGACAGAAGAGGTGCAGTCTGTCAAAATATATGCTGATGCGGGGGAATTTGAAAACGACACACACTGGAACGCTTATATTTTAGGGGGCTCATATGGAGACCCAGCAAAACCAGAATTAGGCTTCTATTTGTATCAGCCCAAAGTTATATTAAATACAAAATATTATGATCATGTACATACATCCACAATTCCTTTAACAAGGCCGGAAAAAAAAGACGTTGCGTCTTCCTTCGGGTCTGGTGTGATGGAGATTGATCCAGAGTATAATTTTTATGTATTTGAATATGAAGAGAATCCCGTAATTTTAAAGCAAAGTGAATTAAATTTGCCGGCCCTATATTCTTTAGCCAGTTATAAAATCAATCCATTCACCTCTTTGAAAAGTCAACTGTTGTCTAGTGATAATATGAAGGAGAACATGCTACAGTTTTTTGAACGTGGTGCTTGCCCAAAAGAATATTTTAAATTATTTGCTAGAGGCCTTCAAGCCACTTCTCCTTCCCCCACTCTTCGCAATGTCTTTTTTACGGGAGACAATTGGGTAGAACTTGAAAAATATAACGAACTAAGATTTTCTTTTCCTATGTTTTCAGAAATAAAATTTTCAACAGATACTTTTACTCAATTTTCTAATTTGATAGCTGAATCCAAAGTTGGATCTGAATTTATGGCTTCTGTTTGTACAAATATTTTTAAAAATAAAGCGGATTTTGTAGAGGTAACTAAAGCCCCTAGATCTGGAAAAAGTCGTATTCGACAAACTACAAATAGAATATTTGATGTTGACGAATGGTTTGAAAATTATGATAAAAATGGGCCAAGCGGAGATATAAATAAATTTGTTTTTGCAGGGTTTGAAAACGAAGATATACAAAATGCGAAAGGAAAATTAAGTAAATTTAGCAACAAACTTTATTCTACAATTTTTATGGGAAAATTGAGAACTTATATAGATTCTAGATTTAGAACATTTCAGGAATTATTTGATGGGGAAAACGCTCAAGCAGAAACCATAATATATAGGGTCGCAAAATACAAGGGCAAGCCCAAAGGGGAGCCTCTCCAAAATTTTTGGTTCTTAAATAAATCAGATTTAGATGTCGTTGATTTTATTGATACTCAATTAAAATATAATGAAGAATATTCATATGAGATTTATGCTTATAATTTTGTGATAGGGACTGAATATGAGTACAAGAATTTGGCGATAAGCCGAACAGTGACAGAAAATTGTATTGAAATGGTGAACGTTGAGACAGGCAAAGGGGTTTTGCCTAGAATAAATTCCAATATCAAAACAAACCCAATCACTAAAGGGACAACTCTAATCCCAATGCCACAGGGCTTTAAATACGTTGCAGAATTTGATATTCGCAGCAGGCCCTCGATGAAAGTGATTGAGACCAAAATATACACAAAAACCATAAGGATTCTTGATTCTCCCCCACTTCCACCTGAATTTAAAATTATACCATACATTGGTATAAAAAATAAAATTAAACTCTTTTGCGAAGGCAGTATGGGTCACATACTTAAAATGCCAATTGCCATTAATAAATCTGATAACAAATTAATTAATGAGATAAGGAACAACAGAGACCTCACCCCTTTTGAGCCAATCCCTTATGGAACAGATGACTATCCTGTTTTGTTTGAAATTTATAGGATGACAAAGATGCCTGTAAAATATTCAGATTTTTCAGGTAACTTAAGAGCAACTCTTGATTTGAAGAAGACTAAGTTAGATCTACCCAGCGTGACAGCGGCCGCTTTTAACGATGATATTTTGACCAATCAAAAATATTATTATACCGCTAGATCTTTTGATGTACATGGTAACCTGTCAAACCCAAGCCCGGTACATGAAATTGAAATGGTAGAAGATAAGGGAGCGTCCTATTTAGTACACAGGGTTATAGATCTTGAACCACCAAAACTTTATCAAATGTCAAAATCCTTGAGAAGATTTTTCTATCTCATTCCAAATCTTGGCCAAAGTTTAATTAATGAAGAAAAATCAAATCTCGGCGATTATTCATCAGCCAAAGACTTAGAAAATAGAATAATTTTAGGGATGAAAGAGGAAACGGTTTGGAATAAAAAATTCAAATTAAGATTAACTTCTCTGAAAACAGGTAGAAAAATTGACATTAATTTAGAATTAAAAACAAACCATGAGAGAACAGATGTTGAAAATGACAAATGTTGAAAAAGAATAAAAGGTTTTTTAAACTATTTATAAATCGAAAAGGAGTCGAATATGGCATTTCTTGATAACTCAGGCGACATCATTTTAGATGCGGTTTTAACAGATACGGGAAGATTCCGTTTAGCGCGAGGTGATTTTAAAATTACCAAATTTGCACTAGGCGATGATGAGGTTGATTATAATTTATATAATAAAGATCACGCAAGTGGATCTGCGTATTATGATTTAGAAATTCTTCAAACGCCGGTTTTAGAGGCTTTTACAAACAATACGTCTTCTTTAAAGTCAAAGTTGGTTACGATAACCAGGAACAACTTATTATATCTTCCAGTTATTAAACTGAACGAAGCATCTTCTACTGGCACAAAAAGGCACTCAACCACCGCCGCATTTTTAGTTGCCGTAAATGAGGATACAGAAAATTCGATTGCTTACGATTCATCCAATAATAATGCCCCAAGACAAGGCATTATACTTGGTGAGACCATCGGGACAATCAATACATACATTCGATGTGATCAAGGTCTTGACACAGATGAAATCGCCCCATTTGGAATCGATCCAGATTTAAAAGAAACACAATATATTGTAGAACTCGATGTTAGATTGGGTTCAATTGTAGACATACAAACCGGAACAAGGGTTACACCCTCTTTTGTTGACGATGATAATATTGCAAGTTATTTCTTCGATCTTAATACAGACGCAAATTTTGTTTACGAAAATAACAGCACGAAGACAACCTCAAAAGAGGTGGGGCAAGTAATTAAAGGGCCGAGAGGCACTTATTTAGAGTTTTCAATTGGGGCGTCATTAGACTTAAACACTGGCACTTATTTGTTTACTAGACTTGGCGGGTCCTCCACTGAGTCTATTGAGTCGACCACCAGTTATACCATTGATAGTACAGTTAGAGTTACGGGTGCTCAAACAGGCTATAGAATTGATATTCCCGTTAAGTTTGTAAGGAAGGCATAAAATGGCATCAACGTTTAAGGCATTTACTAGTACGGATATTATTAACACTAAGACGCTTCTTCATGAAGCAATCCCGTTAACAGGGACAATTGTATCTGGTACTTATTCTGAGAACAATATTAAAAATTATTCTCACGGCATGTTTCAGAGTGTTTACGATTATCCGTATCTCTCTTCTTCTGCCAATCATATTTTTGATATCACTGTTGGATACGCCAATTCATCAGCCCTCTCAGCATCAGCGGCCACTCAAAATTCAAAGAAAATTAACATTTATAATCAAATGGCTCAAGTATTAATGGGCAATGATGTTACAGGCAATGTCCAACTGTTTGATGAAGATGGAGATTTAACTGGCGGAACAAAAATCAAAGAAGCCTACTTTATGAACTTTTCTCGTCTTTTGGTAAAAGATGAAATTAAAAAGGGAACCTTTGAACTTAAACTTGGTGTCGGAAATACGGACGCTGTGACGCCAAGTAATCAATGGAGAGGTTCAGGAGTCAACGATTCAAGAATTAAAATTACTGACACAAACGCCGCTAATGATTATCGGGTCAATGCTTCTGCGGGAGAATATGGAATTTTATACGCAACTGGAAGCAGCGGATCGGAACTACTTGAAACTGATGACGCGACTGAAAAATGTGGTTTGATTTTTTATCAGGCAGGGGTCGTTGTCTTATCAGGCTCCGTCTTCAAAAGAAAAAATCAAGGTGGATTGCTCAGTAATACGACATATGCTAGTGCTTCAGCAACAGCGGCGTTTACGATGACTGATGGTGATCTTGCCACAAGTGGACAATTTACAGAAGGCGAATATGTTATACTCACCTCTACAGATGGAACCAAAAGAGTATATGTACTTTGCGATGGTAGCGAAACCATGTCAGTAACTACGGGTGATGTAATAACCGAAAGTACAGATATTGGCGCATCAACCCTTGGTAGTACGGTCGGAGACTTAGGTACGTGTATTGGTGTGGTTAATAACTTAAACACACACTCTCAAGCCCTTGTTTTAAATGAAATTAAAGCAGCTATAGTGCATGCTAATGGACACCTTGGGAAAATCACCGCCGGCAGCGATGTTTCGGTAGCCGATGGAAACGTATCAATTACATTCACTCAATCGGATGCTGGCCCTGGTGGAAACACTGTAACAACTACAAATATAAGCCAATTAACTGCAGCAGATTTTACTGGCGGCAAGAGTGAACCATTGGTGCATGCTTCTGGGTCTTATAAAGGTGATGATGCTTTTTATAGTGGATCAATCTCTGGATCTGCTGATGGTTTCAGGGCAAGAATCGTAAATGTTTCTTTTAATAATACTACAGAACTTAATTCCGCCATCCACTTTTGTAGAATCAATCATAATGATTTTAACTATTCTAGTAACCCAACTTATCTCAGCGACAGCAAGATTAGAGTTAAAAGACAATCCACTGACAGTCCGGTGTCTTACATCACTACGATTGGTCTTTATTCTGCAGACAATGAATTGTTGGCAGTTGGAAAATTAAGTGAGCCTCTCAAGAACGACCCAACCCAGGATATGACTTTGAGAGTTAGGTTGGATTACTAATTCAAGTTTGATCTAATTATATACAAAGGAGCGCTATAATGTCTTTGTATAAGTTTGGCCCCAATGATATCTTTTACAACAGGGTGAAGACTCACCCTCGTTGTAGTTTTTTTATTTACGGGGCAAAGATTTATTACAACAATCAAGTTTCAGATAGTGGGTCATTTTCGCCAACTGCAAAAAATGTTCCATCTGGACATTTGAGTCTTTATGAAATAAATGTCGATAAAGAAGTTGGAAAAAATTCATATATTTACCCCTTTATCACAAAAGAAGGGGCTGGATATTCCTTAAGCACCGTTTCAACAACCAAGTATAACAATACATTTGCTTACGGAGATAAGGTGACAGGAAGTTATCCTTTTTCTGCAAGCATATCTAGGGAATATTATCAACTTGGAGCAAGTCGTAGTCGGTTAGACACCTTACAGAATACACTAAATTATTACACACGCTGGAGTGATCATTATTCCTACTCCTCATCTCTCGGACTCAAAGCATCCCAGTCCCTTGGTTTGATTAGTGTCCCGTCTATATTTTATGGATCTTCAATTAAAAAAGGTTCAGTAAAACTTAAGTTTTATATAACTGGTACTTTGGTTGGGGAATTAAATGACACAAAACAAAATGGAGAACTGATTCAGGTTAGTGGATCGGATTATGCTCAAACAAATGGGTCAGCATCGGTTGCTGGCGTTGTGCTTTATAATGAAGGATTTCTTGTTCTAACTGGGTCTTGGGCTTTAGAAGCAACTGCGAGAGACTATATTGCTGATTTAACTGATTTGCAAACGTCATCTTGGCAGTATTTTGGTGTTGGTGCTGATGATGGCATAAACCCTACTAGCGGCAACACTTTGCATTCTGCTAGTTTTGAGTTAATTTTTGAAGGAACAAATTATGTTCCAACAATTACCATGTTTGCTCACGCGCCGAAAGGGCACTTGAATTATTCAAACAACCCGACATATGTCAAATATAGCCAAACAGCAGGGGGTGACTGCCCAATTCAACATCCGTATACTGGAAGCATAGTCTACACCGAGAGAAAGGATATTAAAATAGAAAATACAATTTCGAGTTCTTACCCTGACCCAACTGGTTCTTTTAGAAAACAAACGTTCATTAGTAAAGTTGGGATCTATGATGAGGACATGAATTTGCTTGGAATTGCATCAGTTGCAAAGCCTATTAAAAAACTTGAGGAAAGGGGCTTTACATTCAAGTTAAAATATGATATATAATACTTATGGAATATGAAAATTGTATATGGGGATTAGATATATCAACTAGTATCATTGGGTTGTCAGGAGTCGACTCTAATGGGAATTTGATATTTTATGACCATATAGATCTAAGAAAGCAAAAGGGCTTCTTTAATAAGATGTCTCAAACTGAATCGATCCTCAAGGAACACTGGGCTTTAGGTCGCTTGAAGAGCGGGAGGATTTTTATTGAGGAGCCTTTCACCTTCTTTAGGGGGGGTGGTTCATCTGCGAAGACGATGGCTAATTTACAAAAATTTAACGGAACAGTATCGTGGGTTATTTATAGCGAGACGGGTATAGTTCCAGATTATGTGTCGCCAGCCTTGGCAAGAAAATTATGTGGCATAAAGGTTCCAAGGGGAGAAAAGGCTAAAAAAATTGTTGTTGATTATTTGAAGCATCATGAACCAAAATTTAAATTGGAATATACGAGAGCTGGGAATCCGAAAACTTATTATTATGATATGGCTGATGCCATTATTGTAGCCCGCGCTGGTCAAAAAATAATTCAGAATGAGGCTTGACGATTGATCTGAGGTGTTTAGATTCTTATATCGGGAGGATCAAATGTCAGATAAAATGAGTCTCATTAAAAATATTCTTGGATACCCTCATAGGGAAGGGGACGAGTTTCTCTTTCTTTGTCCATATTGCAATCACCATAAGAAAAAACTTTCAGTCAATCTTGAAAGAAATGTTTTTAAGTGTTGGATCTGTGATGCGAAAGGGCACACTAGGCGGATCATTCGTAGATTTGGTTCATTCCTTCAACTAAAAGAGTGGGACAAAATAGTTGGCACGCCTGATGTTTTGAAGTTTAACGAGATGTTCTATCCAGAGGAGGAGGAGAGTCGCCGCATACTTCATTTGCCAGAAGGCTTTGAATCACTCGTTACATCTTGGCCTGACGAGAGAAATCCCGCGTATCGATATTTAATTTCGCGTGGACTAACTCAAGATGATATCAACAGATGGAGAATCGGATATGTACCATATGGCTTCTATGGAGGCCGCATCATTGTTCCTAGTTTTGATGATAATGGCAACCTAAACTATTTTGTTGGCAGATCTTACACAGCCAACCCCAGAAAATATATGGCTCCAAGAATTAATAAAGATATTATTTTTAATGAACTGTATGTTGATTGGGATGATGACGTTGTATTAGTAGAAGGCGTATTTGATGCTTTTAAATCTGTTAACGCTGTTCCTATTCTTGGTTCAACAATCTCAGAAGATTCAAGGCTACTAAGAAAGATTATACAAAACGACACTCCTGTTTTTGTTGCTTTAGATTGGGATGCTGAGAAGAAAGCGAAAAAACTATTAAGACTATTGATGGAATATGGCATTGAACTGTATAAAATTGATACAAGAGGGATTGAGGATATAGGCTCAATTACAAGGCAAGAGTTTCTAGACAGAAAGAAATCGGCTTCTATTATAAATTCGGACACATATATACTATATGAGATGAAAAATTTTGTATAAGGAAACGGAGGTCGATGGCGGGATTATTGGTATTGTTCACTTTTTTAATGGCGTGTTCCGAGTATGGTCTCCACCCAATCACGCCAGGGCTTTTTACGGATTTAGATCCCGACATAGCAGTTTATCCCGAAGAAATTGATTTTGGAGAAGTATTTAATGAAAAGAGAACAGCAACGATAATCGTAACAAACGAAGGCGAAGGCATTCTTGATATAGAAGATGTTCAACTTACATCATATGATTCTTATATTTTAGAAGAAACAGGCGATACTGTGCTTTGGCCTGGAAAATCAACAGAAGTTGTTGTCTCATTTACTCCAATTGATAATAATGTTCACAACAGCAAAGTTTTAATCGTCTCTAACGACCCTGACGAGCCGTGGGAGTACGTTAATTTAGTTGGCGAGGGTGTAGTCCCAATCATTGAGGTGACGCCTTTAACGTATGATTTTGGGACTCTAGAGGCGGGTTGTGAAGATAGTGAAATGTTCCAAATTACCAATGTTGGGTCTGCAGATCTTGTTGTCACTAATATTCAAGATTCAACGAATGATGGCGATTTAGTAATTGATAAACTCTCCTTTCCTTTGACCATAAAGCCGACAGAAGTTATAAGGTTTAATGCAGTGTACAGGCCAGTTGAGGGAGAACAAGATTTCGGGACTTTGTTTATTGATTCTAGTGACCCAAATAAACCCACAGTGCAAGTAACTCTAGATGGCACTGGCGTTGTGGCGGGATACGGGCTTGATACATTTGTGCAACCTGAGACTCGGAAAACAGACATTGTTTTTGCTTTGGATAGATCTTGTTCAATGGGGCCAGACTTATCGGCGGTTGAAGCAAATTTTACATCATTCTTAAGTTCGCTCTCTTCTGTTAATGCCGATTATAATATCGGTATTGCGATTGCTGATGACGGTTGTTTCTCAGGAGGGGTTTGGCTCGACCCAACTCAAACATATGTCGACCAACTTTTGATTTTAAATGAAATGATCTATGGCGCTACAGCGTTTCCAGGAAATTATACAGAGAGAGCTTTTAATTTATTTGAAGCAGCGCTTAATCCAACAAATCTTGGAACGGGAGATTGCAACGAAGGTTTTCTAAGAGACGATGCATTATTGGCCTTAATCGGGATTTCCGACGAAGATGACCAATCATATGATTATTGGCTTGATTATGTGCTTTATTTTCAAGGCCTTAAGGCCGACCCCGCAGATGTTGTTTTTCATGCAATTGGCGGTCCCCCGCCATCAGGTTGTGAGACGGCTATGTATTACTCAGGAATGTATGAGGCGGTCGCATGGACCGCAGGACAGTTTATTTCGATTTGCGAACCTGATTACAGCGCTGCATTAACTGCAATTGCTGAAGGTTCAGTTAATGTTATGACAGCATTTCCATTGAACAACACGCCAATTCCAGAAACCATCGTTGTGAGGATTGATGGCGTTGTGGAAAAAAGTGGATGGAATTATGATTTCAATAGTAATGAAGTTGTTTTTCAGACTAATTATATACCGAACGGCGGATCTTTTATTGAGATCGAATACACAATCGCTGGAGACTGCTCATAAAACTTTAGGAGACTGTAAATGAAACTTACTAATAAACGGCTAAAACAAATTATCAAGGAAGAGATCGTGCGACTTATGGAACAAGATCTTGCTGTGCCAGCCGGGTCTGGGCCTAAATTTCCCCTTGGTGCAGAAGGCGTGACTTTTAATTTTGGTGGAAAATATTCTTATGTTTTTGACCAAGCCGCGTTAAGTAAAACAGAAAAAACTAAGATCTTACATTTTACAGTTGCCAAGGGTGCATCTGGAGTTGGAAAAACTTTCAAAGTGCCAGAGGGTCATAAACTAGAAAAAGCAATCTTAGATACATATGGTCCAGATTATGGACTCGCTGGAATGACTGGAAAGGGAGCGACCCCTGGGGCAAAACCCGATGCCGGTAAAGGTGATCAAAAAGCAAAGCAGGATAAAATGATTGCGCAGGCCAAAAAATCTTATGAGTTAGCGAAGTATGACCCTGAGCTTAGAAACCCGGTACTCGCAAAGCAAATGAACCAAGCATATCAGTCCTTGTTTCTGCTTCAAAGGAACAAATTGAGCGGGCCAAAAAGACTTGAATTGGAGAAGTTGATGGCACACTTCGACGAACAGGGCACCTGTCTTGGTCCCGATTGTGCAGATGGGGTGTGGCAGAAGAATTATAGGATAGCGTTTGAGGCAGTTCTCCATCGATTCTCGTCTGATGCCGGAATTCATGGAGAACCAATGCCCGATAGACCTGTCTTCGACCCCTCCAAGCCCCTAGAGAAAGAAAAGATTAGTTGATATAGGAATCAAAAAATGAAAATAACCAATAAGCGTCTTAAGCGAATTATTAAAGAGGAGTTGAGTCGTTTGTTGTTGAGCGAAAGTGTTAACATGGGTGGGCACATCGCTAGCGTCAAGGCTGGAAAATTAATGATTGACGGCAAATCACTTTACAAACTTGAGGCCGACAAGGCCGGGGCTTGGATTGATGTTAAACTAGAAAGCGTTTATGAGGAAGCAGGAAATATTGTTGTAAAAGGTTCAGCATTATGGGGCGCGAGGCGCGTTGAGAAACCAATTTCCCAAAATGCTATCAGGCAAATTCAGGCTGGTGTTGAAAGGGGAGATTCAGAAATAATAATTCCAGGCGCAACTGAAGATGACCCAACTATAAAACTTACCAAGGTTGCGTAAATCTAAGAGGATTAAAAATGAAAATAACTAATAAAACTCTCCAAGGGATTATCAGAGAGGAGGTTCAAAATGTTCTCAAGGAATCAGGTGTGATTCTAAACGAACAAGAGCCGGAAGGCCTTAGACGTGGACAGGCAAGAAGACAAGCGAGAAGACAAGCGAGAAGGCTGAAAAGGGGCGCTAGAGATCCTGGAGGGACCAGAGGTCCGCTCAAGAAACTTAGACAAAAAGCCAGCATAAAGCGCTTTGAGGGCGCTAGATTATACGATCTTGGCAGAGGATGGGTTTATAAGTTTGATGAGGCTGCTTGGGAGAAAACCAAAGCCACTGGTTGCATTCATGCTACAATTGACTCCAAGGCCGAAGGTGCTAAAGGGCGCGTTGGCGCTACTTTCTTGGTAAAATGTTGGGGCGGAAAAGTCCACACCTTGCAAAAGAAGATTGAGGCAGATTTTAAAGAATTACTCACAGCCCACGGTTATGATAACTTCAATACATGTTGTGGTCCTGATGCCGTACCATTGAAGGAACCAGCTCCTGAAGAAGAAGGTGGTGAAGAAGGTGGTGAAGATCCCGATCCAAAACAGCACACAGGCGGGGATCTAGATCCCAAATGTAGAGGTGCCCTTTATAAAGCCTACGGCGAGGGCAAAACTTTATATACAACAGATCCAAATGGAAACTTGATAAAAAAGACCGGCGCGGGGATGAAAGTTGTACTTCCGCCTGAAGCCTGGGAATTTGATCCTGATGATTGTGGTGTTGTTAGAAAAAAAGACGGCCAAAAACTGTGGAGCCCTGGGGAAGCCGTGGACGCCGATGCAGGGACCGGGGGTATCAACATCGATGGCAAAGATGTTCAAAAAATTTATGATGGACTTAAAGGAGCAGGGACTAGAAACTATATTTATCCGCTTCTTGATAAATATGAAAACAACTTAAAAGAATTGAGCGAAGCGTTTATCGAACTGTTGAAAAAGAAAAATGCCAAGACACTCTCATTGGCGCAATGGCTTAAAGATGATGGTGAAGATGAGTGGGCTGAGAAGGTTGCTGCCGTCACGGGCGAAACACTTGAGACGGGGCGGTGGTTCGCTAGTTCATAGGAAGTAATGTAACATGTTAATTACTGATAGGCAACTTCAAAACATCATCCGAGAAGAGTATGATGCAGTTATAGAAAGAGAGGGCTTAAAACTTTTAAAGGAAATTTGCTCTCCTGCTTTTTATAAACAAATTCTTTCCGAAGTCGAAGATGATGAGGAAGAGTTGGAGCGCTACAGCAAAAGAAAAGACGGAAGTTTTGAAAAAGATCCTGATGGGGACTACGTGGAGGTTTCAAGGGGGCAGTATAAGAAGATTTCTAAAAAGCCGATCCAGCCTTGGGGTAGAAGTGGAGGTTCTACCCAACGAAGTGGAGGAGCGGGGCAGCGCGGTGTTGGTGGGGCAGGATGGTATTCCAGACAAGCCTTGCTGAAAAGACAAGAGAAGGAACCTGACCAAGAAGAAGAAGAGGGTTTTATTTGCGGAAAATTAAAGAATATATGCGGTGGTGGCGGTGGATCAGAAGAAGAAAAGGGTATAATTGGACAGGGAAAGGAATTAATTAAAGACAAAGTTGAAGAAGAATTAGGGAACAAGATTGATTATGTGATCTCCAAAGTTGCAACATATCTTGCAGTCCCCACTGGCGGGGCTTCAATTCTTGTTGAACTCGTCATCCAGGCCATTCAAGAATTAAGCCCTTGTGAACTTATTGTTTATCTCTGCGATGGGACTCTCTGTGATTATCTTGTTAAAGATGTATTATCCGATGCAGTAAGTGATATGGTTCAAGGGCATTTAGGTGGGGCAGGCGTTGGTCCAACAGGATTTGTTCGGCAGAAAGTTGTGGGTTACGCTGCTGACGAAGTTGTTGGGGGTATCCTTGATGCGGTTGGAGGCCTCCTCTGCACAATCATTGATAAACTTATCCCAGACGATCTTTTTCCAGACCTCCCCGACCTCTCAGGCCTCCCAGGTTTTGGGGGTGAGGAAAGAGAACCAAGTCAAGGAAAAGAAGGTGTCGAGCGCTTGATGAAAGGGAAAGGCGAAACAGTAACCGGTGGCGGTATTACAAAAAGCCTGGAACAATGACTGAGAAAAATAATTCCATAGTCGTCATCCCTGGGGCCTTTAAACCCCCTCACCTTGGACACTTGGCCATGGTCGAGTATTACGCTAACTTGGGAGACAAAGTAAAGATATACATTTCCAGCCCAACATCTCCAAAATCCCAGCGTAAGATAGGAGAACAAATTGTTACACCACAAATGTCATATGATCTGTGGAATATTTTTACATCAGGGATGGACAATGTAGAGGTTGTCATATCAAGCGAAGCATCGCCTGTTAAGGAAGTTATTAATTTAATTGGTTCACCTGAAAAGCTCCACCCATATAAAACTGTTTATTTAGGAGTTTCAAAAAAAGGTGGAGATAACGCGAGGTTTAGTTATGTTAGAAAATATAAACATTCCTCAATTGATGTCAAAGTTGTCCCAGCGCCGACAACAAAACTTCCTGATGACTATCTTTTAAAACTTAATGAGACTGGGTATTTACAAAAATTACCAAGTTGGCATGGTAAAAAAGATCCGCAAAATTATCATGCATCGGACTTAAGATTTCTAATTAGTCAAATATGTAAAGATGAAAGCGCTAAGGATTTAATGGGTTATTATGTCGGGCCAGAAAACGTTAATATGTTTTTGCAAACCTGCCAGTCGCCAGAAGGGGGTGAACAAATGGAGATTACCGAATCACAATTAAAAAAAATTGTTCAGGAAGAGACTAAAAAAGTTTTAGAGGGTGCGGCTCCATCTGTTGAAAATTCTTTACCTTCCACAATTGCAAAAATCTCTTCTCTCTTAGATCCGTATCTAGATGCTACAGTTGCTCATCGCGACGATGGCACTGAAGAATATCAAGACCCGGTGATCACCGAACAGGCTATTGGGGCATTGTCGGAAGTGATTGATTTAATACAAGACGCTTTCCTAAACATGATGGCAGAAGAACCATCTAAAGGTTGATAAATAAAAAACTTTGACTCAGTGATTATAATATGTTATAATATATGTTAGAACAAGGAGGGCTGATGAGGTTTGCACATATATCTGACACCCATATTCGTAACTTAAAATATCACAATGAATATCGAGAAATCTTCTCACAATTATACGAAAAATTAAAGGAAGAAGATGTAGATTGCATTATCCACTGTGGGGATATCGCACACACAAAAACCCAAATCTCTCCAGAATTTGTAGAGATGGCAAGTAATTTCTTTAGAAGTCTTGCAGCAATTGCTCCAACTTATATCATTTTGGGTAACCATGACGGAAATCTAAAGAATAAAAACAGACAAGATGCTTTAACTCCAATTGTTAAAGCTCTTGAGTTGGAAAATTTATATCTTTTGAAAGACTCTCAAGAGGTTCATCTAGATGAAAACTTCACTTTAAACGCCCTTAGTGTATTTGATGAAGACAACTGGGTTCAACCTACAGATGAAAATAAAATAAATATTGCTCTCTACCATGGATGTATCAGTGGTGTGATGACAGATACGGGATACAAGATGTCACATGGAGATCATGACATATCTATTTTTGAAAATTTTGATTTTGGTTTCCTTGGAGATATTCACAAAACAAATCAAGAAGTGGATTTTAAAGGTCGCTTTCGATATCCCGGTAGTACAATTCAGCAAAACCATGGAGAAACAAACGACAAAGGTATTTTAATTTGGGATATTCGTCATCGATGGGATTGGAAAGTAAAACATATTGAATTTAAAAACCCAAAGCCCTTTGTAACAATTGATATCGGCAAGAAACCAAAGATCCCTGATCTTGATATCCCAGGAGGGGCGCGGATTCGGCTTGCCTTCAATGAGAAGTTTCCCCTTGATATTGTGACTAAACTAAAAGATGTTGCTCGTCACAAGTTTAAACCTGAGTCTATCACACACATAGACCGGTCTCTTGTAGGCCCTGCAGGGGGTCAAAATGGCCTCGCAATAAAGAAAGAGAATCTAAGGTCTGCCGAAGTACAAGAACGTCTTATAGCGACCTATTTGGAGCCGTATGAGTTATCTGATGAAGAGTTGGCTAAAGTGCTTGAACTCAATGCTCACTACAATAAAGTCATAGAGGAATCAGAAGATGTAACCCGTAATATTGAGTGGAGTTTGCAGTCTTTTGAGTGGGACAATCTTTTTAATTATGGAGAAGATAACTCTGTAGATTTTACAAGATTAAATGGGATTGTTGGAATCTTTGGAAAAAACTTTTCTGGAAAATCTAGTATCATTGATGGACTTCTGTACACTTTGTTTAATAAGTCTTCGAAAGGAGAAAGAAAAAATTTAAATATCATTAATCAAAGAAAGCACAATTGTCATGGGCAAGTTAAGATTCGAGTGGGTGAAGACGAATACACAATTGTTCGTAAGTCAGAAAAGTATATAAAGAAACTCAAAGGTTCAGAAACAATTGAAGCAAAAACTGCTTTGGATTTTACAATGAGCATTGACAAGGATAATACGCAAGAACTAAATGGTATGACTAGAAATGAGACAGATCAAATCATCCAAAAAACGTTTGGATCATTCGAAGACTTTTTAATCACATCGATGACATCCCAGTTTGGTTCTTTACAATTTATTAATGAGGGTCCAACAAAAAGAAAAGAGATATTTGGTAAGTTTCTTGATCTTGGTATATTTGATCAAAAATTTAAACTTGCAAAGGATAATGTTGCAGATACAAGGGGAGCTCTTAAAAGATTAGAGGGTAGAAAGTATGATGAAGAAATCGAAGAAGCGGAACTTCAAGTTAGAGAAAATCAAGAAAGATTAGAAGAACATGCTTCTCGATGTACAGAATTGTCCGTCAAGATATCAGAAAACGAAGCAGAAGTGACAAGGCTACAAATGACCATTGAGCAAACCCCCGCCAAATTGGTTGATATCACGAATGTTAAAAGAGATTTGTCAAGCAAGTCTCTTTCGCTCTTGTCAATGGCAGCGACGAACCAAAAATTGAAAGACGAACTAGAACTGAAGGAAAAGTACTATATCCAGATTTGTAATGAAATTGAGGAGTTTGACTTGGAAAGTCTAAATAAGAAAAAGGATCAGATTGATATCTTAGACACCTTAATTAAAGAGAATAGTCAAAGGGTTGAGTTGGCCAGACGAGAATATCGGCGCATCATGAATAAGAAAGAACTTCTCGATAGCGTGCCGTGCGGGAATTCTTTTCCTGGATGTCGCTTTATATGTGATGCTCATTCTGCGGTCGAGTCTTTACCAGAACTAACAAGTGACGCAGAGGGGATCAAGAAGCAAGTCGCGCTCTACGAGACGGAACTCAATAACTTAGATCCAGAAACAACTAAGGTATATTTGCAAAACTATGAAAATAAATTGCACGAAAAATACAACATGTCTTCAGAGATTTCTGATACAGACCTGGAGATTCAGCGTAACATTGCAACGATCACACGCTTAAAACATCAGATAGCAGATTTAAACAACAAAAGAGAAGAGTGGGAAAACAATAGAGAAAATATTGAGAATCTTGAAGAGATCATGAACCAAAGGGATTCAGTCAAAAAACAAATTGTTGCCTTTAAAAAGGAACTTAAGATTTGTGAAAATAAGAAACTAGAGTTTTATACAGAGAATGGCTCCTTGGAACAAAAATTAAAAACCATTAGAGATACAAAAGAAGAATACCTTAAATTGAGAAGAGACTATTCGGCTCATGATTTATTTATGCGTTGTATGCATTCAGGGGGTATTTCTTATGAAATTATTAAAAAGCAGATCCCTGTCATTAATCAAGAAGTATCTCGCATCTTATCCAACATTGTTGATTTTAAAGTATTCTTTGAAGATGATGGAAAAAAGATGAATATTTTTATTCAGCACCCCGGCGAGACATCCTTTGAGGCCCGCCCTTTGGAGATGGGATCTGGTGCAGAAAAAACAATCGCAGCAATGGCGATTCGTCTTGCTCTCCTCTCCGTCTCTAACCTTCCAAAAGGGGATATTTTCATCCTTGATGAACCAGGATCTGCTTTGGACGAAGAGAACATGGAGGGATTTATTCGTTTGCTTGAACTAATTAAGACATACTTCAAGACTGTTTTGTTGATTAGTCACCTTGACAGTTTAAAGGATTGCGTTGACATGCAGTTGACAATTGAAAACAATAATGGATACGCGCATGTAAAACATTAAGGAGGATTTATGATGTCTAAAGCAATGAGTGATAGTTTATTAGAGAAGGTTGTTTCTCGCAAACTTCTTGTCTGGCTCACTTCCTGTGGTCTTATGGGCCTTGGGATGTTGGATTCCGCTGATTGGGTTATGATCAGCGCCTTGTACATTGGCGGTCAAAGCGTTATTGACGCAGTGGCTAAGATGAAAGGGGTTGCGTAGCGGAGGGACAATGTGAAGGATTTTTTCAAATATTTGAAGTCAAGAAAATTGTTAGATGATTTTGCAATCTTTATAACTCTGTTAATTTATACGGTTGGTATGATTTTCATATCTGCCAAGAACACAGGCGATCAGTTTACAAAAATTGATAAAGATTTACAAGATTATAAAGTCTTGGAACAACAACAACTTCAAGATTTGAAGGAGTTAAATTACAGAAAGATGTTGCGCTTAGAGCGATTGATTTCTGAACATGAAATTAAACTCCGAGATCTTGAACAAGTTCACACAGAGCGCTTGGCTGAAATTGAAGAAGAAAGAAAACGCAGAGTCGAAGAATACAAAAAACAACATCAAGAGAATCCAGGAGAGATTGCTGATGAAATTGAAGAAGTTTTTGGTTTTACTTTTATCGAGTAATCTTGTCTGCTTTCCTATCGCCGCCAGTGAGGGCAAGTTTACCATCATAGAAGAAGGTGATCCTGCTCCATTTGGCGGTGCTCTTTTTGATATTCAAGCAACGGCTGAAATTGTCTCTTTTAAAAAGTATATGGAAGAGAGCGCTTCTGAAGAGATGAGATATTATTTAGAGCAAATGGGGGAACAATATAGACTTGAAATGGAGACAAGCAAATTGCAAATTGAATCTCTCACAGAAGAAAATGGAATATTGAAAGAACAAAATGAAGAATTAAGAAGAGCGTTTGAGTTGAAGTCTAGAACCACAACGCTCATGTTTGCGGGAGGCTTGGCGGTTGGAATGGCCGTTACAATTGGGTTTACTAAATTAGTTTTAGTAGCAGTTGATTAGGGTGAAACGTGGGTAAAAACGACCAAAAGAAAGAGCAGTATATCATGAGGCTGGAAAATGCGATTGCAAAGAAATATGGTTGCGATGCTGTAAAGAATCCAGCGTCTGGTTGGGATGAAGAAAAAGAAGCAGAATATCTTGAGCAGATAAAAGAGTTTAATAAAAAGTTTGACAAAATTTTGACCCATCAAGATAAAGTTGAAGTCAATGGTGTTTTAGTTTCTAAAAAACTACTTACTAGAGAATCAAACAGGACCTGCCCCGTCTGTAAAATCTACTCTTTTAAAGTTCAAGATGATATTTATATGACTAAGTACTCTTGTTGTTTCAAGTGTTATATACAATATGTTGAGCACAGGGAAGAAAGGTGGTTATCGGGTTGGAGGCCTCACAGTGAAACTAACCAATAGACAACTCAAGAAAATTATTCTAGAAGAACTTCGTGAATGTTTGCGCGAAATGACCACCGTGAGTGGAGGGGCGGTTGAAGGTTTTTCGGCTGGCTTCACAGACACCGAATCATCCGAAGGAGGTGACATTGAGGACGATTCGGAAGAAGACCAGCCTTCATTTATTACAATTCGCAATATTATAAGAGGAACAAACAATGCCAGATAGTAACATGTTACAGATCATCAGAGGAATTGCTCAAGCGGCTGCTAACGCAAATACCTTGGCAGGCCTATCTTCTAATGGAAGAGTCTTGGAACCAAACGTTGGTCTTAAGAGAGACCAAGAAATTCCAATTACAGACAGAAGGGTGCGAGATGGATTTAACGTAAGGTTTGGAGATGACCATCTTTGTATCGTTTATCAAAGCGATGTTGAACTCAAAGAACTCTATGCCAAAGGAAAGTTTGAGGATGAAATGGAAAGAGTTATGCGCGATATTGTTTCCTTTCTCAAAAAAGAATATAAAGCGGTAACGGGCAAGTCTTTGTCGCTAACTCCCCAAGGGGAAATAGATATCTTGGCTCAGTCTACCTCAAATGTTAGATCTTTTATAAATGCAGTAAAATATTATAAGATCGGAGGCATTGATTCAACTGCTGAAGAAGAAAGAACCATTGACTCTAAGTTTCAGAAGTTTCTTGATCAAGGTGGTTGGAAAAAGGCTTCAAGTAATGGCAATGATTAATGGCTCCATTCAGACTAACAAAAACTCAGATCAAGTCTGAATTAAGAAAGTGTGCCAAAGACGCGAACTACTTCCTCTGTAACTGGGCTATGATTGCACACCCGGACAGGGGAGTTATTCCTTTTAAGACATATGATTTTCAAGAACAATTGTTGAAAGATTTTGAGGATTACCGTTATAATATCATTCTCAAGTCTAGACAATTGGGCATCTCAACTCTCTCGGCTGGATATATTACTTGGTTTGTTCTTTTTAAAGAAAGTAAGTTTGTTGCCATCGTTGCAAATAAAAGAGATGTTGCAGCAAATGTTCTCAAAAAAATCAAGACAATCTTAAAAAGATTGCCCGACTGGATGATCAAAGCTACGGCGTCTGTTGAGACAGACAACGCATACGCCATCTCCCTCACAAACGAGTCTTGGGTCAAAGCATGTTCTACAACAGGAGACGCCGCTCGTTCTGAAGGCCTGTCTCTTTTGGTTGTTGACGAGGCTGGGATTATTCAGGGAATGAATGAATTGTGGGAGGCGGCATATCCAACGCTACGAGGTAAGGGGCGCTGCATCGCTTTGTCAACACCCAAAGGGGTTGGTAACTGGTTCCATCGAGAATATGTGAAAGCCGCAGCAAACGAAAATGACTTCCACCCAATTGTTCTTCCATGGGATGTGCATCCTGAACGAGATGGAGAATGGTTTAATAAAGAAACCAGAAATATGAGCAGGACATCGGTTGCTCAAGAATACGAATGTAATTTCTTATCTTCTGGTGAAACGGTAATTGACCCAAAAGACTTGAAGCGTCTTTCTGCGTGTATCCACCCACCAGAATATAGGACCGGGTTTGATCGAAATTTCTGGATTTGGGAAAATTATCAACAAGATCAAAATTATATTATTACAGCAGATGTCGCCAGAGGGGATGGTAAAGACCAGTCTGCTTTTCATATTGTTAAACTTGAGACAATGGAAGTGATCGCTGAATATAAAGGGATTATTTCTCTTGATATGTTTGCAAATCTTTTAAATCAAACAGGCAAAGAATTTGGAGAATGTCTATTGATCGTTGAAAATATTGGCATTGGAATAGCAGTACTTGAAAAATTAAAAGACCTTGAATATCCTAATCTTTATTATTCAATTAAAGGAAGTCAAGAATATGTTGATCCCTTGCTGGCGCAACACCACCCAAATGCAGTCCCAGGTTTCACCACTTCTGTAAAAACTAGACCATTAGTTGTAGCAAAATTGGAAGAATATATTCGTCACAAGATAATTAAGGTTAAGTCTGAACGTTTATACCATGAATTAGAAACATTTATTTGGTTGAATGGTAAGCCTCAAGCGCTTAAAGGATATAATGATGATCTAGTTATGTCATTAGCTATTGGATGTTTTGTTGCAGATACTGCGTTTGAAATTAATAAAAGGGAACTAGAATACAGTAAAGCAATGTTAAATTCGATCTCAAGTGTCAGCAGGGAATATAACATGAAAATACCAGGACAAGCGGGTTACAAAAAAGGAAAGAGTCTTTTGGACTCTGGAGAAGATTGGAAAGGAATATATACTGGCATACCAACTTGGTTAATTAGCGGATAAGGGGTAAACTGATGCCGAAAAATAAAAGACAAAATAGAAAATCAAATCAAAGGGTTGGTCTTTTTCGTAGATTAACGAGATTATTTTCTGGACCTATCATTAGTTATCGTAGTCAAAGTGGACGACCTTTAAAGAAGCAGTATTTTGATAAATATAAAAATGTTTATAGTTCTGTTTCAGGTCAAAAATTTAAGAAACAAACCTACAACCCTTTCAGTTCTTATAGCGCTGAAGCAATGGCTAATCAAGTCAGGCTTGAACGATATATGGAATATAGAGAAATGGAAGTGGAGCCAATTATGGCTTCATCGCTAGATATTTATGCTGATGAAATGACTAATTTTTCGGACCTAAGACCTGTCTTAAATGTTAAAAGCGTAAATGAAGAAATCAAAATAGTATTACATAATTTATTTTTTAATATATTGGGCGTTGAGTCAAACTTAAGAGAATGGTGTCGTAATTCATGTAAATATGGCGATTACTTCTTGTTTCTTGATGTTGACGAGGATATGGGGATTAAGGGCGTTCATTATCTTCCTGAAACAGAAATAGAAAGAATAGAGGGGCTTGATGAAACAAATCCCAACTACATTCAGTTTCAATGGAATGCCAGAGGTATGACGTTTGAGTCTTGGCAAATTGCTCATTTTAGAATTAGCGGAAATGATCAATACAAACCATATGGGACTTCCATTTTAGACCCTGCTCGAAGATCTTGGCGACAATACGACTTAATGAAGAACCACATGATTGCCTATAGGGTTGTTCGTTCTGCGGAAAAAAGAGTATTTTATATTGATGTTGGGCAAGTCAGGCCTCAAGATGTAGAGCCGTTTTTGGAGAGAATTAAAACAGGGATGAAAAGAAATCAAATTGTCGATCAAGATACTGGTCGCGTTGATTTACGATATAATCCCCTTGGAGTGGAGGAAGATATTTTTGTTGCGGTGAGAGGGCAAAACAATGCAACAAAAATTGACGTACTTCCTTCTGGCGACTTGACCACGGCAGTTGATGACATTGAATTAATTAAAGATGATCTTTTCACTGCGATCAAGATTCCTCCATCATACATCTCTAGAAACAAAGACGCAACGGAGGACAAGACAACATTAGCTCAAAAGGATGTCCGCTTTGCGAGAACAATCAAAACAAAACAAGCAGATATGATTGAAACCCTAGTAAAGATGGCAAGAGTACACTTATATGTTTTGGGATTTAGAGGAGATGATTTAACCAATTTTAAATTAAGTCTAAATAATCCATCTACCATTTCTGAACTGCAAGAACTTGAATTGTGGAAAGCTAAATCTGATACCGCTACTGGGCTTGCCGAAAACTTTTTTAGTCGTAGATGGATTTCTGAACATATTTTCGACATGTCAGAAGAGGAATTCCTCCGCTGCCGAAGAGAGTTGTTTTCTGATAGAAAATACGATGCGATGTTGGAGGCCGCAGCAGCAGGTGCTGCCGCTGAAGGCGAGGCCGGCATGGGTGGAGATCTCGGAGGCGAAATGGGCATGGAGGAACTAGGGGGTGAAGAACTAGGGGGCGAAATGGGCATGGAGGAACCCGCCGCTGAGGGTGGCGAGGAGGAAGAAACCTTATTGGCAGCACCTCCTGGGTATCGAGTATCCGCAACGACAAACCCAGGAGAGCGCACCCGAAAGGATCAACCAACAACCAATAGCCTAAAGAGAAGTAGTAGGCATGAGTATCACCCTGTGGCGTCTAAGAAAAACGCGGCGGGCAAAAGAGGACAGTCTTACAAAAGTCTGGCAACGCCTGAAGTGGGGACTATGAGAAGCACTTTACCAGGATATGCTGACCTCAAAAGACTTGGCATGGGCACTTTCACTGAAATGGGATCTAATTATAGTCGAGAAGAATTTAGGATGTTTGATATTGGTAAATCCACAAAAGTTTTACTTGAAGATTTAGACCTAAACACAGAGACGGAGTTATCCAGCAATGAAGAGAATTAAGCATAACAAAAAACGCAATACTCTATTTCTCTTTGAAATTTTAGTTAGAGAAATAACCCAGTGCATCGTGGCAAATAACCGTGATAGAAAAGGTATTGTTTTAAATATTTTAAAGAGTTATTTTCACGATGGTTCAACCCTTAAAGAAGAGAAGGACTTGTTGGATAGTGTTGCTGTCTCAAATACCTTTTCAGTTAATAACGCTGAAAAATTATTATTTAAAACAAAACAAGAATACACCAAACTAAACTTGGAGTTTATATTTGAGCGGCAAACCTCTCTCATTAAAAGAATTAATAAAGAATTAGGTTCCGATATTTTTAAAAATTTTATACCCAATTATAAAAACATCGCAACCACACATCAATTTTTCAACGGCCAATTGAGCCCAAAGCAACAAGTTTTAATAGAAGAACAATTAATTAATTTTTTATCTTCGAAAGAGATCATTAAAGAACAAAAGCAGATAGTTCATATAGACAATCTTGTTTATACAAAATTTGTAGAAAATTTTAACAAAAAATATTCCGGAAAATTACTTGAAGAACAGACCAAACTTTTAAATTACTATATCTCTTCGTTTTCCGATAATGGACTGGAGTTGAAGTTGTTTTTAAATGAAGAAATTAATAGGCTTCACACCGGCATTTCCGGTTTTATTGAAACAGAAAGCAGGCAGACACTAATTGAAAACTTAAAAGAAGTTTTAGATAAACTAAATGATTTTAGAAGATCCCCAATCAGCGAAACTTCCCTAAAGGAAATCATACATATTCAGCAATTGCTAAAGGAGTTAAATTCTCATGGCGATTAATATAGAAATTGGCTCGAAAGAAGACAAAAAACAAGCAATTTTAAAATTAGATTTAAACATTAGAAAGACTCTTGACGGCGATTTTATGATATTTGATCATGCAGATATTGATATTGTTGTCATGCCTCAAAAAAGAAAAATCATGACGTTTCCTAAAGAATTAATTACCAATCAAGTTTATGGAGCTCAAAATAGACTTTTTGCTTATTTAAAAAGAAAAGGAATTATTCAATTTGATACTGTGCAGGGCGGAAATATCTACGGATCAATTGAGGCTGTTATTTTAGAGAGCGACAATAATGTTGACCCGACGAAATATGCACTACTAAGTATTTCAAAATTTATTGATGAAGAGAGGCCATATTTCGAATATGCCATGGCCAAAGAAGAAGAGTATCAAAATAGGATAACAAATCCAAACAACGAAGAGTCAACAGAACTTGGAGATGTTGAACACGCTTCCGAACAAGGGCATTTAAGACCTAACTATATTAGAGATATTTATGGTCATTATTCGATAGTTCCAGGATATTAAAGTGGAATTAATTTGGTTCGCTCTAGCCTCATATGGCATGACACAAATTTTATGCTATGGAAAATTTTTTGACGCTGTAAGGCCTGATTATTATTTGTTCCATTGTTCAATGTGCATGGGATTTTGGGTTGGGGGTTTTCTTTTCGGCATAAATGGTTTAACAGAACTATTTAGTTTTGATTATAATTTAACTAATTTTTTGATTTGCGGGTGGTCCAGTTCTGCTATATCATACGCAATGTGTTCAATTTTTAACGATAACGGTTTTCAGATATCTGTTAATTCTCATGGAGGTAATTGAGAATGGCGAAACTTACTAAGAGTGTGATCATCGGCTTAATTAAGGAAGCCATTGATGAAGAGATGAATGAAGAGGAAGAAGAGTTAGACGAGGCTGGTTGCCCTGGGCATGATGAGGATGTCATGGTGCATGGCCATATGGGCGAACCCATGGATATGGAACCTGCCGAAGAGTCTACAGATGAAAAACTCGATGCCCTCATGGATATGATGGGGCAACTTTTGAGCAAACTTAATGGTGATGAAATGGGCGAGGAACCTGAAGAGATGATGGCTGACGAACCTATGGAGGAACCCATGATGGAAGGGATCACTAAAAAGATTTCTAACAAGGGTCTTCAAAAAATGATTCAAGAGTCTATTAACCAGTTTCTTTCTGAAAAATAATAACTTAAAAGAGGTGTAATATGTTTGAAATGAAACGTTGGAAACTCCAGCCAGTTCGTAGATGTCGCAGCGGTTGTATACAGATGCGGGTCGCCCCCGCTTAATTGAGGTTTAATATGTCAAAAAAATTATTAAGAGAATATTATGAATTATGCCCAGGAGGCATCTGTGACGATTTGTTGACAGAGGTTGAAAAGCGCTTTGTAAAAAATGGCGGTTTAATCCTTAGTGGCGTTATGCAACGAGCCGATGCTAGAAACGGAAATGGCCGTGTCTATCCCCATAAGATCTTAATGAGAGAGATGAAGAAATATCAAAACCTTATTAAAGAGAACCGAGCACTTGGCGAACTGGATCACCCCGAAGATTCTGTTGTGAATCTTAGAAATGCTTCCCATTTAATTACAGAAGTTTGGTGGAATGGAAAGGATGTAATGGGCAAGGCTAAGGTTCTTAATACTCCTTCTGGAAATATTCTCAGGGCGCTTGTGGACTCTGGTGTTAAACTTGGAATTTCCTCAAGAGGCCTTGGATCAGTTAGAGAATCAAATGGTGAAACAATTGTAGAAGATGATTTTAATTTGGTGTGTTTTGATTTTGTTAGTGATCCGAGCACAACAGGAGCTTTTATGATGAAAGAATCAATGGGTTCTAAAAATATTGAACTTAGACAACTCAACGAAAAACTTGATAAACTCTTAAATATGATGGGCGAAGAAAACAGCCCGGAGCGCATTTCAAGAATTAACAACCTTCTTAACAGATTAACAAAAGGTGAATAATGGGTATAAACAAAGCAAATTTAAAAAAACTATTGATGCCTGTCGTTAGAGAGTGCATTAAAGAAACTTTAAACGACCAGGATTTATTGCGGGAAGTCGTTTTATCTAGCGGTGTTTTATCAACCATTATCAAAGAGGTTGCAGAAGGATTAAGTTATACTCAACAGCCCACAAATTATTCAACTCACTTAAATTCCTCTACAAACAGGGTTCCCCAAGCAGTGCAAGAGGCCAGACAAAGAAGGGAGCAATTTAAACAGCAAGCGTCTGTTTTGCCTATGCCTCCCAAAAAGAAAAAACCAAATTCAGAATTTGAAAAGACTCAATCTCGCGTCGATTCAAGTTATGTTCAATCTTCCTCAAAATATGGCGCTTTAGCCCATAGTGATCCAGATGATTCTGGGGTGAGTTTGGCAGGATTAGGCTTTGGCAATATTATAACTGAAACAAAACGGCCAGACCCTAATGATGCCGGGGTTGATTTAAGTCAAATTATGACAGGTAACAGGAGATAGTATGAGAAAAGTAGTGAATATTTCAGTTAGAAACAAAGACCCTAATGCTCCGGCAGAGAAATTAATAAGAAAATTCATTCGAAAGGTGAAAAAGTCAGGTATTCTTGAAGAAGTTAGGGAAAAAAGATATTACATGAAACCTTCTGATGCCAAGAGGCTTAAGAAAAAAAGAGCGAAGGCTCAACGGATGAAAACAAAGAAAAAGTCCGCCAAATGAAAACTGTACGAATAATTATTTAAAAAAGATCTTTTAGGAGTCAATACCGATGGCAGATGTAAAAAATAAACAACATGCGAGGTTCGGATACTATGGTGTCGGCCTTAACCATGTGGGGTCGTATCAGGTGGCCGGCCGGCCATGGATTAGCGGATCTACTAATCACACAGCCAATACAGAAGTAAAATATTCTTTTCCAATGGTTACCAAATCTATAACTGTTATAAATCATTCTAGTGATACAATTAGGATTCATTTTAATTCAGTTGGAAATGATATTGATAATAGTAGCATTATTAAAAGAAATCACTTTATTGAATTAGACAGTGATGAGGACGCTTTTACTTTTAATGTTAAATGTAAGGAGATCTATATCTCCTGCAATTCAACAGGTAGTGCTAGAAATTATAAGATTTATGCAGAATTGACGCACATTCCAACACATCGAATGTATGCCTTAACAGGATCTGGCCTAACAGCGCCAGTGGATGAAGAAGACGGATAAGAACAATCTGGTCCATGATGATACAGGAGATAGAAAATGGGTTTTAAATCAGGTGCAGGAGATCTTGGAAGTGACCTCAAGATCAACGACGGTACTATAAAAATTAAAGAGCAAGCAAGTGCTGAAGATGATACCGCAGCGTATGGGCAACTCTGGGTTAAATCAAATTCACCCAACGACCTTTATTTTACGAATGATGCGGGTAACGATGTTAGAATTACTAACGGTTCAAGTCTAGCAGCCGATGGGTCTTCTTCATCCGTTGCAGCAGATGATATCGATACTGGCGATGGAAACATTGCAATTGCTGGCGGTTCGGGCCACACAATTACATTAAACGCAACGGCCGCGCAAGCGCAACTTAAAACCACATCCTCCGGAGAAGTCGATATAACATCGGCAGCGAACGTTGATATTAATGCAACAACCACACTTACAATTGACTCTGGCGGTGCTGGATCAATTGACTTTGCAGCCGATGCATCTAATATTACATTGACGACTGATGGTGCAGCAGAGGATTTTACAATTTCCTTGGCGGGTGCCACAGACTCCAGTTTGATTCTATCCTCTACAGGTACCGCCGCAGACGCTCTGCAGATCAGTACTTCTGCTGGCGGTATGGATATTAGTGTTGCCGGGGCCGCTGCTGGAGAAGATCTAGATATTTCATGTAACCAAGAAATTAGAGTTACATCCACAAGCGATGCTGCTGAAGCAATTTATCTTCGGGCCAACGCTGGTACATCCGAAACAATCAAGATTCATGCTGATCAAGGTACAGCCGCTGCCTCTATTGGTTTGACATCTGATGCTGGCGGTATTACCCTTTCTGCTGGAAATACAAGTCACGGTGTTATCGTTGGAGATGTTAGTGGTGCTCCAGTTACAATTGGCCACACAACATCTGAGACCACAGTCAGCGACAATCTTAATGTTACAGGTCGACTACTTGTTGATGATACAACTGAGGCGACAAGCACTACTGACGGCTCACTCCAGACAGATGGCGGATTAAGTGTCGCCAAGGATATCGTTGGCGGTGATGACCTGATCTTGAAGTCAAACGCCGCCGCTATTCAGTTTGGCGCATCTTCAGACATTCTATTGACTCACCATGCAGATGCCGGCTCTGGTAATACACAAACAATTACTGGCTTGGAGTTATCAAACTCTGCCACCAGTGATAACGAATATCCATCATTTATACTCAAGTCCAATGAGGCAGTTGTTGCTGCTGGTGAATTTCTTGGACAAATTCTTTTTAGAAGTACTGACACCAACGTTGGAACCGGTGACGCTTCATGGCAAGCTGGTATTTCCTGTAAGGCTCAGGCTGCTCATACCGGTACTGGCGCTAACAAGACAGAGTTGAGATTCAAAACTTCAGACGATGGAATCTTTGAAGACAGGATGTTGTTAGATGGCGATGGCCACCTTGAGTTAATGAAGGACGATGCTGAATTGCGCTTTGGTGCAGGTAAAGATGTTGTGTTTGCTCATGATAACGGCACTGGCATGGATGTGACTTCTGCTGGGAATTTTGATCTTGAATCAACGAACGGATCAATCACCATCGGCGCTTCATTAACTGACGGACAAACTTTGAAGTTAGGTAAAAACGGAGCGGTTGAGACAATCATCGCACCACACGGTACCGCAGGAAGTGAAATTTATTCTGTTACCAATACTGCGGGTACAACAGATGGGACATACGGTCAGGGAGCTATGTTGTTTGAGGCAACTGCTGGCGGGATCGCACTTAAGTGGGCCGACGATAAGGATTTGTGGGCTGAAGGTGGTAGATTTGTTGTCACAGTAAATGAGGACGCAACAGACTGTATCAAGCTACATGCAGATGCAGGGACTTCACAAACAATTCAAATCGTGAATGATGCTGGTACAACTGAAGGCTCAGACGATGCCGGCGCTATTGAATTGTCGGCTGCCGCTGGGGGTATCGGACTGGCGTGGGCTGACGACAAGGACTTGTGGGCAGAAGGCGGTCAAGCGATGATCGTTGCGAATCACAACGCTGCTAATGCCATTAAACTTCATGCAGATGCAGGGGCCGATCAAACCATTGTCTTACTCAATGATGAGGGCACTGGCGAGAGCGCAATCACCCTTACTTCGACTGCTGGTGGTATTGATTTAAATGCAAATGCCGCTAAGGACATTACGCTTAATGGTGGTCAAGTTGTGTTGACCGGTGCTCATAATACTGCTGGCGCGATTAAACTTCATGCCGATGCTGGAACATCTGAGACGATTCACCTTCATTCTGATCAAGGAACTGGTGAGGGTGCTAGTTCATCAATTCTTTTGGAATCTGATGTTGGCGGTATCGGAATTGTTGCAACGGGCCTCACTGGAGTCATGACCGATGGAAATGCAGATGCGGCGATTACATTATTGGCTGCAGCAGGTGGTATTGGTCTCAGAACCACCTCAAACCTTGCTGGTGCGATCCAAATCGAGGCTGACGGTGGCACAAGTGAAACAATTGTAATTAAGGCCGATCAAGGTAACGGTGCAGCGTCTATTGGATTGGTGTCTGATGTTGGCGGTATTACGCTAGATGCAGGACTGGACATCACTTTGAGTGCAGACGGCGGAAACGTCACGATGGATGATGGTACGAGCACAATATTTGATTTTGATGTTGATGGCACTACCATGACAATTCATGACGATCAAGATACTGGGGATAAATTTTCAATCGCGGTGGCTCAACATGGCGCTACCACGATCACAACGGTTGATGATGATGCTGCAGCCGCTGACCTGACTTTTACCATTGATGGTGACACGGTGTTCCAAGCAGAGGGAACAGAAGTTGCGAGGGCTGTTGGAACCGCAACATCTAGCACGACAAACTGCGCCAATGCATTTACTTTTAAAACACCGCAGATTAGTTTTACTAGTAACGGTACGCTTTATCCTTCTGATTCTGGCGCTATTGTGTTACTGTCCGCTCAAGATGTGACAGTTACCCTTCCTGATTCTGCTACTGCTGCTAATTTAGGGACTCGCTATACGTTTATCGTTAACAATGGTGATAATGGAACCAAAAAAATTCAATGCGCTGACGCCACTAATGAACAGATTCTTGGAAGGGCCGTTTGCTATGATTTAGACACTGACAGTGGCGATCCAGTTGCTAGCACGCACGTATTTACTTCAGCCCCAGGGGGTAATAATGATTATGTGAATTTTAACGGTACTACGACAGGTGGCATATTCTCAAAAATGGAAATATATGCCGCAGGATCAGATCAGTGGTTTGTTATAAGTAGTGAACTTTTCACAACAGGTACAACAGCAACCCCATTTGGAAATAGTTAATATTTTGGAAACTAGGAGGATTAAATAAATGCCGCAAAAGTTTGGATGGGCTCACGTATTTGAGGCAGACTTAACAGGATCTGCTGGTCCCGCTGAAGGTGTTCAGTTTAAAATTGATGACACTCATATTAGTGGGTCTGATAATTTTACTTACGCAAGCGGCTCTAACACTGTAAAAATCACAGGCTCTCTAGAAGTTACTGGGTCTGCCTTGTTTATTGCTCATGGGTTTGTTGGTGTAAACGTAGTGGGAAATAAACAAACCATCAATCATGATACCGAGACTGGAACTGACATCAATGCAGTTCTTTATGGGCCAATCACAATAGCAAACAGCAAGTTTCTTAAGATTGGTTTAAATTCCAATGTGAAAATTAAAAACATAGAAGATGTATGAAATAAAAAGAAGACTATTTATGTCTAGTTGTTCCATAAATTGAGGGAGTGAATAATGAGTAAATTATACGTTAATACAATTGTGCCGACATCGGATGCTACAGTTACCTTATCCGGCTCTTCAGGGGCCAAATACGGGGTGTATGTCTCTGGTAGTGCCTTGGTCACTGGTGATTTAGTTGTTTCGGGGGCTTTGGATGCTCACGTCCAGGACTTTAAAGTCACTGCAAACACCATGACGTTTGGAGACGCTTCTGGTGACACCCTCACCTATAACGCTGCCACCTCCACTTACCCGAATGGTCTAACCGTTGACTCTGCCGCAGATATTGCTCTGAGTGCTGACGGTGGAAACGTCACCATGGATGACGGCACAACCACAATATTTGATTTTAACGTTGATGATACAACGTTAACCATTCATGATGATCAGGACACGGGAGATAAATTTACAATTACAGTTGCCCAGCATGGGGCGACAACATTGGCAACAACAGATGATGACAGCAATGATGATGCCGATTTAACCCTTGATGCTGATGGAAAAATAGTAATAGAAGCAAAGGCTGGTGACGAAGTAGTTTTTAATGAAGGCAGCGCAGACGTTGATTTTCGTGTAGAATCAAACGGAAACGCTAATATGCTTTTCGTTAACGGTGGAACTGATCGTGTTGGTATTGGGACAAACTCGCCAGGGTCAACTTTAGAAATTTATGCAGAACATCCAACCCTTACTTTTCAATCTAGCGATGCAGGTGGTGATGGCACAATCAAGTTTAAAAGCGCAGATGGTACACAGTTAGTTAATTTTCGTTGTGATACAACATCAAATGCTCTAAATCACTTTGCAATGAGCGCTGGTTCAGATGAAGACGACTTGGTTATTGACGGGAATGGAAAAATTGGTATTGCACAAACCAGCCCCTCATATCAACTTGATGTCACTGGAGATGGGCGTTTCACTACCGACCTTATTGTTGGAGACGATCTAACGTTGAATTCTGACTCTGCTGTGTTAAACTTTGGTGCAGGGAACGATGTGACCTTTACCCATGATGGCGGTACAGGAATGGATATTGCATCTGCTGGTGCTTTTGATATCAATTCATCTGCTGGGAATATTTCGATTACTGCCGATGCAACCAACAGAAGCGTCACAATCAAAGGTGATCACGAATCCGGAACAGCAATTCACTTAGATGGTAATGCTGCCGCAGCCTCAATTGTTGACATTGACGCTGGTGAGTTAGACATCGATGCCTCTGGCGGAATCAATATCGCATCTGCAGAGAACGCTGCTGACGCTGTTGTAATTACTGCCTCTGCCGGCGGTATTGACATTACAGCAACTGGTGCGAGCGCTGGTGAAGACATTGACATCACCGCCACAGGTTCTTCTGTCAACATTAGCGCGACAGAGGATGCTGCCAATGCAATTAAACTCCACGCAAACGGTGGTACATCTGAGACCATTAAGATCCATGCAGATCAGGGTTCGGGCGCAGGTTCAATTGAGTTAACTTCTGATGCTGGCGGTATTGATGTTAATGCAGCGGGAGCTATCAGCCTCGATTCCTCTGCTGGTTCAATCGACATTAACGTTGTTGACGGACAAACAGTCAACGTTGGACTAAACGGCGCTGTTGAAACAATCTGGTCACCCCACGGTACGGCTGGAAGTGAGTTGTGGTCAACAATCAATACTGCAGGTACGACTGACGGGTCAGATGCAGCCGGTGCGATTCTACTATCTGCAGTGGCGGGTGGTATTGGGCTTGCGTGGGCTGACGACAAAGATCTTTGGGCTGAAGGTGGTAGGTTTGTTGTCACGGCAAACGAGGACGCCGCTGCGGCCATTAAACTCCATGCTGATGCTGGCACTTCCCAAACAATTCTCATCAAAAATGACGCTGGTACAGTTGATGGTGCAGATGCGGCTGGAGCTATTAACATTGCAGCAGATGCTGGCGGTATTGGTCTTTCTTGGGCTGATGGAAAGGATCTTTGGGCTGAAGGTGGCCGCGCAGTTTTTACAGCCAATGAGGACGCCGCCGCTGCTATTAAACTCCATGCTGACGCTGGTTCAAGCCAAACAATTCTTATCAAAAATGATGAGGGAACGAACGCCGCCGCCGTCAGTATTCAGGCTGACGCTGGTGGTATTACTTTAGATGCTGGTGGTGATATTGTTCTCGATGCTGACGGCGATCAAGTCTCAATGAAATTTGGTGGCGCTGCTGGACAAATTGATTTTAGCAATACAAACTCTGGGGATGGTATCATTCGACAGATGGTTGACGCAAAGGATCTTTTGATTCAACAGTATGACGGCACCGAAGTTATACGCTTTACTGATGCTGGTTCCGTTGAGGTCAAAGACAATCTTTCCCTGAAATCAGATTCCGCAGTTTTGAAGTTTGGTGCCAATGAAGACATCACATTGACTCATGTTGCTGATTATGGATTAACACTTGAGCAAGACACTGACGCAACCGCTGAACCAGTCTTTACCATGAAGTCCACAGGTGATCTCGCAGCCGGACCAATTTTTGCTTTCTTGCTGGATAATGGCGCTGGAGAGGCAGACGATGAGATTTTAGGAACGATTAGATGGTCTGGCGATGATTCGGGGGATAACGAGACAATTTTTGCTCGAATTCAGACCAAAGTATCAGATGTAACCGATGGCGATGAAGGTGGACAAATTAACTTTGATGTCATGGCTTTAGGCACAGGCGGTACTGCTGCCTTGACCAATGCTCTTATTATCGGAGGAGAAGACGTTAATGCCGGAGATCTCTGTCGAGTTGCAATTAATGAAGGCGGTGCCGCCATCAATACGATGATTTACAATTCCAACGCTATAGCCATGAGTGTTACTTCAGCGGGTGTTATCTTTAATGAAGCCTCGAATGCCACAAATGATTTTCGTATCGAGTCAGATTCTGAGTCTCACTTCTTTTTCATTGATTCAGGGGCCAGCCGACTCAGCATCGGTGATTCAGTTGATGAACCTGCTGCAATGGTGGAAATGACAAATTCAAATTCTGGTTTAACTGGCCAGATGGGACTGCTGCAACTTAACAACAATGACGTTGATCAAATTGCAGTTGATGTTAATGCTGCCAATACAACAGCAGATGTTTTCGATATCACAGCAGACGCTCTCACAGATGGTATAGTCATTGACATCACGGCAGACGCGTTGGAGGACGGTGGAATTATAAATGCAATAAGTGATTCAAGCAATACCAGCGCCAGAACGCTTGTTAATATTAAGAATGATAACACCGCTGCTGTTGGCGCAACACTTCTAGCGATTACAAACGATGCTATCGCTAGCACTTCGGGACAAACAGTATTAATTGAATCAACTGCTAATGATGCAAATCCTTTGTTGAAATTGAAAAATTCATATGCAGCGGCAGACCGTCCTCCAATTCTTGAGTTCAATCGATCAGATACCACAGCAGATGCTAACGGGATGGATATTGGAAAGATTCAATTCAAGGGAACAGATCTCGCAGACAATACCCAAGTCTATGCATCAATCCTTGTCGAAGCCGAGACCGCCACTTCAGGTCAAGAAGGTGGTAAAATATCTTTTAAAGTTGCAGAGAACGATGGTACTCTGACTGATGGACTCGTTCTCGAAGATGGAGATGCCGATGGTGAGATCGATGTGACAATTGGCTCTGGAACCTCATCCATAACAACCTTCGCCGGTGTGGTGAATGTTAGTGGTTCTCATTTGGTTGTTGGAGATGGTTCTGCGGCAGACTGCCATGTTCAATGGAATGGTAACGCAAAACAATTTTATATGGGTCTTGATGACAGTGAGGATGAACTTTGTATTGGATTTGGTGGTGAAGGAAACGTTGGTGGTGCTCAAAGTACTTTTATGAGGTTTACATTGGGAAGTAACACTCCCTACACCACCCTGAAATTGGGACAAGTTTTGCAACACAAAACAATCACCAGCGATTATACCGTGACTTTAAATGACTATATTATGGGCGTAAATACTACAAGCGGTGACGTGACAGCCACTCTACCGACCGCTGCGGACGCTGGAGAAGGGAGAGTCTATAAGTTCTATGATTCAAACCAAAACTGGAACGGCTCAAGTGATGAGTTTATAATTGATGGGGCCTCCTCTGAAACAATCGACGGAGCTGCAACCAAGACAATCACCACCCAGAATGGACATGTAGCTATTGTTTGCGATGGATCAAACTGGTTTACGATAGGATGATTCATTTTTCGGGCTTCTTATTTTTTGGAGACTATTTACCATTGTATATTAATATCACTAGGAGACTGCTTAAATGTCACTATTAGACCAAGCCATCATTGATGCTAAAGAACTTAGGGAAACTGCCCTAAGAAGCGCAGAACAGTCCATCTTAGAGCGATATGCTCCTGAAGTTAGAAAAGCGGTCGAAGGCATGTTAAACGAACAGGAAGAGTTAGGTATGGAGATGGGAGCAGAGGAGGGTGAAGATAGCGATGTTGAAGCTCCCCTTGCTGCCACCGAAGGAGAAAAATTATGCCCTTGCCCCGATGAGGGCGAGGATGTTGAAGTTGAAATCGACTTCGCGGAATTAGAGAAAAAAGCCGACGAAATTGAACCTATGGACGCGGAAGAGTTGGCGGTTGGGCTTGGGGCCGAAGAGGGCGCTGTTGGAGCCGCCGGTGAGGAGGAAGAGGAGCCGTTTGCCCTTCAGGAAGACAACGAAGAAGATCTACCCCCGGTCCCATCAGAGGAAGAGGAAGAGGAAGAGGAGGAGGAAGACGAATTTGAATTATCAGAAAAACTCGTCATCGATTTAGATCCTGTAGCAGATGGCACAGGGTGGTTTCCTCCTAATCCTACAAGAAGAAAGTACGCCGCTGAGATGGAATTAGCCAAACAACAGGCTGATGAAGCAAAAGAAGAAGCCGAAGCCGCGAAAGATGCTCTTGAAAACGTGACAGAGCGAAACACTATTTATTCTAGAACAATTTCGTCTCTGAAAAATAAAAATACAAAAAATTCTCAAACTATTTTAACCCTTAAGCAAAAGAATGATAAGTTTTCCAACGCTATTTTAAACTTAGAGGGTAAAATCCAAGAATTACTACTAATTAACTCTAGATTGCTTTATGCAAATCGTGTATTGGAAAGTATCTCCTTGAATGAGCGACAAAAGAAACACCTTGTCGAAGCTATATCCAAATCACGTTCTCCAGAAGAAGCAAAAACAATTTTTGAATCCTTAAAAAACGTTGTGGGTTCCGTTTCTACTCAAAAGAGACAACCAAAATCACTACGTGAGGCAGTTCAGATACCGTTTACTAAAAATACTTCTAAAAGAGAACATAGTATGCAAGATGATATTAAATCTCGTATGCAAAAACTTGCTGGTATACAAAATAATAATATAATTGACAATTAATAGGAGGTTTTATAACCATGTCCATTCTAAACAAACTTACTGAAGGCATCGTTCGACACGATGTCCGCAAGGAGACACACGCTCTTGTACGTAAGTGGGAAAAGACTGGCCTTTTGGAAGGTCTTGATTCCGCTCGTAAGAAAGAGACGATGGTCCGTCTTCTCGAAAACCAAGCTCGATTGCTCTTGAGAGAGCAATCCAAATTAGGCTCAGGCGATGTTGAAGGTTTCGCTGCAGTTGCCTTTCCACTCGTTCGACGTGTATTCGCCGGACTTATTGCCAACGATCTCGTTTCTGTCCAAGCGATGAACAACTCTGTCGGGTTGATTTTCTTCCTTGACTTTGTGTACTCCGATAATATTGGAGCATCCACAACCCAAACGTCACGTATGGGTAACGTTAATAACAAATCAATTTACGGTACCGATCAGGTTGCAAGCCAAATTACTGGTGGTGTTAATCTGCTTAACTCAGATGTTGCTTCTGACGTAAACCATTTGGATGATCTCAGCGGTCCTCGTACCTCTGTTGGTTATTCCTACAGTTCACCAACTGGTTCTAACACGGAAGTGACCACCGCAGATCTGGCTCACTCTGCAATTCATAGAGTATTTCAGTTAGACGGCGAGATTCTTGCCGCCCACGCAAAACTCATTGATTACGACCCAGATCTCATGACATCTTCCGGTTCTTTGTCTCTTGCTATTGTTGACATTGCAAAATCTTACTTCTCACAGGGTGATTTTAATAATATGGGCGCTTTTGCTTTTGGCGGGTTAGACGGTGAAACTGACTCAGGTACTGATATCTTTGATTATTTGAACACCGCTACTTCTCTTACTGCAACAGCGGCCATTACTGATCAGATTCGTCGTTTAACCAGGGTTGTTGAAAATGCAGATACTGGGCTCTCTGTTGATGCTGTTCGTTTCTACTTCACTATAGAAGGAAACGCGACAGAGGTCACCTCAGCAGCCTCTGTTAGTTCGATTATCTCAGCGGCGTCTGTCAAATTTCCAACCAAGGATGTTTTTGCTGCTGGTAGTGGAGTTGGATCGATTAAAGCCACTTCGATGGATCTTGAGGCTAACGAGAAGATCCCTGAAATCGACATCAAGATTGATTCAGTCGAGGTTCGTGCTCAGACCAAGAAGCTCAAGGCTAAGTGGACTCAAGAGTTAGGTCAAGACCTTTCTGCGTGGCACAATGTGGACGCTGAAGTGGAGTTGACTTCTGTTCTTGCAGAGCATGTTGCCCTTGAGATCGACCGTGAGATTCTTTCTGACCTTATCAGAGGTGCCACCGGCGCTACTCGTTACTGGTCTCGCTCTCCTGGTTTGTTCGTGAACCGTGTTACTGGTGCTGAGATTGGCGCATCTTCTGCTGCTCCTGACTTCACTGGTACTGTGTCTGAGTGGTATCAAACTTTGATCGAGACCATCAATGATGTGTCCGCTCAAATCCACAGAAAGACTCTTCGTGGTGGTGCAAACTTTATCGTTTGTTCTCCTGAAGTTGCCAATATCCTTGAGTTCACCAATGCTTTCCGCGCTTCTGTGACTGTTGACGCTGAGAGTGGTTATCTTGGAGTTGAGAAGATTGGCTCTTTGAACCGTAAGCAAGACGTTATCGTTGACCCTTACTTCCCACGACACCTCGTTCTCGTTGGTCGTCGCGGAAAGGCTTTTCTTGAGTCTGGTTATGTGTACGCTCCTTACGTACCGCTACAAACCTTCCCAACCATTCCTCACCCAGAGGACTTCACCCCAAGAATGGGTGTGATGACTCGCTATGGTAAGAAGATGATCCGTCCTGATATGTATGGACTGGTTATTGTGCGCGGACTCCTTGGTGAGGCAGGTGCCACCAGTTAATCAGTAATATACTGAACGACTAATATTTAGCCCACTCTCTTCGGAGGGTGGGTTTATTTTTTATATTATGCTTAAGAAACAATCGACCACTATTTACGGGTGAACCATAAAGGTTTGACACCTAGTTATCGGGTAGACTTTTGAACTACCCCCTAGTATTGTTGAGATAGACCAATGCAGGGACATGATTATAAAAGGAGGGTTTTTAACTATGGGTACTAAAAGAATTGGCCTTGCGAGAGTTGAGGCATTATTAGAGAACTTAAAGAGAGAAATTGATTGGGGCACTGCCAATCTTGCACCAGAAGGTGTTGCGCTCAACCAGGGTTGTAAAAAAGTACAGTCTTTTAATGGTTCTTTGGCAAATATAGGCGATGGTTCATCGGCCTTCGGAGCAGATGATGTTCTTGTTGAATTGGGCACGTTGGATATTTCAGTGCCTACTGGCATGAATACACCCACAAAGATTATAATTGACAAGGTATATTTTAACGTCACAACTGCTGCTGGAACAACACTCGTCGGACATTTATCTTTAAGTGCGACAACGGGCACCGCAGCCAACGCCGCAGTCTCCTCGCCTACTGAGATTTTTGGAGCAGGAGCATCAATGGTCGCCCCTGATGGTTCTGGGGGTACAACCGGCTATACCGAAGCTGATTTGAATTACAACAGCGCAGCGCTGACATATGCTTCTCCAAACATTGCAGTCGCAACAACCTTAAAGTATTTGTATGCATGCACAACGACCACTCTTGGCGCAGATGCAACAGCCGGCCGCTTTAATGTCGTGGTTGAATATACTGTTCTCTAAAAATATTTATTGCAAATAAATTCCAAGGCCCTCAACTAACAGGTTGGGGGTTTTGTGTTGTTGCATACTATTTAGGCTTAGGAGGGACCATGCATGCCTGCACCACCAACTTTAACGCCAGCCAGCCAAGCGTCAGCGTCAAGACTCCCAGCCACTGGGTCTTCGGTGAATGTTGTGGCTGCATTGCCTTATGGTGTATATGATACATCAGATTTTAAAGAAGGTGCTGCAAAGCAAGTTAATTTCACTTATAGAATGCTTGGCGGAGATGTTCTTGATTTAGAAATTACAGAAGATGATGTTTATGCCCATTATGAAATCTCATGCTTAGAGTATTCTTATTTAGTTAACACGCATCAGGCAAAAAACAGTCTCTCAACGCTTTTAGGGACCATGACAGGGACTTTTGATCACAAGGGGGGTATTAAGGTAGGCGATCTCAAAACTGCCCTTGATGGTACCCAAATGAGCCTCAAATACCCTCGTTTTCACTTCTCTATACAAAATAGAGTCGGCGCGGCTGTTGGAGGGGAAATTGGCGTTGGCGGAACGACTCCCATCTATTCCGCTTCTTTTCAGCCGAGTGACGGAGTGCAAGATTATAATCTCCAAGCCATTGTCGCCACTGCTTCATCAACAGGACAAGACGATGGTGGCAATGGGGTTAATTTTAACGGTGTGCTGACAAAACATGGCATTAATAAAAAAATAAAAATACATGAAGTTTTTTATAGATCGCCTTTTTCAATGTGGAGATTTTATGGAACATATGGAGGTGTTGGCTTAGCTGGTAACCTGCATACATATGGACAGTATGCCAATGATAGCAATTTTGAAATTGTTCCAACGTGGCAAAATAAATTGCAAGCCCTCATGTACGAAGACAGTCTATACACCAGAGTCTCTCATTATTCTTACGAGATTATTAATAACCAATTAAGACTATATCCCGTCCCCCAAAAATCATCCAGGCAACGAATATGGTTTAGATTTAGTGTTGACCAGGAACCATGGGAGGAGGATGAGGATAGGGCTGATGGAATAAATGGTGTTAACAACATGAACACTCTTCCATTTGATAATATTCCTTATAACAATATTAACTCGATTGGTAAACAGTGGATTCGCAGGTTTTGTCTAGCCGTCAGTAAAGAAACTTTGGGGCAAGTTAGATCAAAAATAGCAAGTATTCCAATCCCAGGTGAAAGTGTCACATTGAATGGGCCGGCCCTCATAACAGAGGCCAAAGCAGAACAGAAAGAATTAAGAGATGAGTTGAAAACAGTCCTTGATGAATTGACTTATTCTAAACTTGCTGCAGATGATTCTGCCAAGATTAAAAGCGTAGAAGAAACATATTCAAAAATTCCAACCTTTATCTATGTGGGGTAATTGAATGGGAAAAAATAAATGGTCACAACCTGCCACTCCCCCTCCTCCCTTATTTACTGGGGAGAAGGAGCGGAATCTCGTTAAGCAAGTCAACGATGAATTGGCTGAGAGAATCATTGGGCAACAAGTGCTTTATTATCCCATTGATATTGATCGTACAAATTTTCATGATATTTACGGTGAGTCCATCGTGAAAACTTTTTTGTCTCCTGTTAGGGTTTATGCCTTAGTAACTTGGGGTGGATTTGAGACTGTTTATTCCAAAAATATCGGAATGGACAAAATGACTAAAATCACAGTTAAATTTCATAGAAGAAGATTGGTTGAAGATCAAGACCTTTTTGTAAGAGAGGGTGATTTTGTTGCTTATGGAAGTGAATACTTTGAAATTGTTAAATTAGGGGAACCAAAACTATTGTTTGGTCAAGTTGATCATCCAATGGAAATAGCCGCCGAGTGTATAAAGGCAAGAAAGGGATTATTCGATGGCACGTAGTGAATATAAAGGCCAGGATTATACCAAGGTTGATGGTGTACAAGAGAAAAAGAACGTTAGTTCTACAGGGGTTCCTTTAAGGGAAATTCCCTTTATGCCTTCTACATTGGAGACAATTGACAGGGCTTTGACAAATTGGCTTGATGAAAAATTGAATATTTTCGCCACAACAAATGGTGGGTGGGAAAAAGTGCCTGTAATTTGGGCCGGTACTGAGAGGGCATGGCAAATCAAGAATGATAAAGAATTAAGAGATGATAGGGGGCAATTAAAACTTCCAATTGTTACGATTGAAAGAACATCAATATCCAAAGATCCCACAAAACCAGGAAAGGTTACCGGCCATATATATCCGAAAGGAGTGAGGGGGGGAACATTAACTATCGCAAGGAGAATTAAGCAAGATAAAACAAGAAATTTTGCTTCTGCTGATGCTGCGCGAGTCAGAGGCTCTGTTGACGCAAGAAATATAGGCACGACCCAGTTGAATTTTCCCAAAAAAAATAAAAAAATTGTATATGAAAATATTTCGATCCCGCTGCCTGTTTATGTTCATGTAAAATATTCTATAATGTTAAGAGCTGAATATAGGCAACAGATTAATGAAATGTTAACTCCATTTTTAGTAGAGACCGGTCAGATTACAGAATTTACAATCAACCATGATGGACATGGATTTGAGGCATTTTTACCATCTGATTTTGGGCTAAATACTTCTTTTTCTGATTTAGGAGAAAATGAGAGGATGATAGAAAATAAAATTGAGATTGATGTATTGGGTTACCTAATTAGTGCAGGTAAAAATGAAAAAAGACCTAGAATTTCCATCACAGAAAATGCTGTTCAGATTAGAATACCCAGAGAAAGGACTATTGCTGGAGATGAACATGTAGATAAGGATGATGGTCGGTTTTATAGAGAGTAAATTGGTTCTTTGACTTTTAAAGTACTATTTACTATACGAAGATTGTATCCTAAATTAAGGAGATTATGTTAGTATGGCCAATAAAAGATTTCGTTTCGTTTCTCCTGGTATTCAAATCCAGGAAATTGACAACTCCTTCTACCCAAAGGCGACTCCTCCTGAAGGCGCTGTTGTAATTGGTAGGTCTGAGTTTGGCCCTGTTATGCGGCCTGTTACTGTTAACTCTTTATCCGATTTTGTTAATACTTTCGGAAATGCAATTCCTGGGAAAGGTTCCGACACTGCTGATGTTTGGAGAGACGGCAATTATGCTGGTCCCACCTATGGTGCATATGCAGCGCAAGCCTATTTAAAAGCAGGAATTGGTCCTGTTACATATATTAGACTCGCTGGTACTGAGCGGTCTGATAGAAATAGCGGTGCAACAAGAGCAGGTTGGCAGACTTCAAATGCATCATACGGCGCAACCCAGGCCCTTAATGGTGGTGCTTACGGGCTATTTATTTGGCCTTCTGCTTCTCATGCCACAAATGGCACTAGAGGGTCTGGTGCTGCTCTAGATAATGTTTGTTCTGGTACTCTCGCTGCCGTTTGGTATTTGAATAACGGCGCTATTGCATTATCTGGTAGCCCAAGACATCATCATGATATCGGCGCGGAAGATTTTCAGGCTGCAACGTCAGCATCAGCGATGTTGATGAAGTCTGACGGTGATTACCACACCTATAAAGTGGTTCTCCGCGATTCCAGCAATAATCAGAAAGGTAGCCCAATTCAATTTAACTTTAATCCTGATTCTGATCAATTTATTAGAAAGGTTTTTAATACCAACCCTCAATTAACAAACTCTTCAACCACACAAAGTGGACAATTAGAGAATTATTGGCTTGGGCAAACTTACGAAGGATTTTTGCAACAATTCTTTACTGGGTCTACTGCTTCCACCAATCCAACCTATAATTCAGGTGGAAATTATCACGCTGCTATTCTCGCCGTAGATGATGGCACCTATGGATATGCCAGAAACTATGGTGGTTTTCAAAATGCTGAGACTCCGTGGTTTATTTCCCAAGATCTCCAGAATTATGGCAATTTTGATGTCAAGAATCAACAACAACTTTTTAAGTTGGTTGCTCTTGATCAGGGCGCTAGTATTATGAATAAAATCAAGGTGTCTATTAGAGATATCAAGATTTCTCAAAATGCTGATATTACTGAATATGGTAGTTTTACAGTCCAATTAAGACTTGTACAAGATACAGACAATGCAGTACAGGTTATTGAAACATATACTAATTGTAATCTTAATCCAAATTCCGAAAACTTTATTGGACGAAAGATTGGAGATAAATATATTCAATGGGACGAGACCGAGAGAAGATATAGAGAATATGGGACTTATAATAATAATTCAAGTTATGTTAGAGTTGAATTAAACGAAGATGTTGAACTCGGTGCTACCAACGCTCTTTTCCTTCCATATGGATTTAAAGGACCAACCCGACCTCAAACCTGGACATATATTAGTGGAGCCACCGGCCCTGCTGCTACTCCTGGCGGAACTGTCGTGACTAGTGGATATATGGTTAAGGGTACAGAGGCCATTCCTCAAACAAAGCACACAACCTCCATGATGCACACCGGTGATAATAGCGATGCGGCGGATGTGGACTTTTCTGGCTCTATCACCTACCCCAGGATCAACATGAGGCTTTCTGCCTCTGCTGGGATGACCGGTAAGCCTACTAATTCTTATTTTGGCCTACAAACTACTCTTGGAGCCAATCCTGGCGCAAATGCAAACTTTGATAGAAGTTATTACGATATCATTAAGCCATTTACTAGAGCGGTAAGTCCTTTTACTCCTGCGTCTACTCCGAAAACAGAATATTCTGTGTTGTTCTCTTTGGATGATCTTAAAGAATCAGCAGAAAAAGAAGTCTTGTGGGTATCTGGTTCTCGCGTTGCTGGCGGTTCTTTGACTTCTGCTTCATATGGAGAGGTTTTAACCAGAGGTTATGATAAGTTTACAGCACCTATGCATGGTGGTTTTGACGGAGTAGACATTACAGAGAAAGAGCCGTTTAGAAATACTGTTCTGGCTGATGCTTCTGAGAAGTCTCACTACGCTTATGCCACAATTCAACGAGCAATTGAAACAGTTGCAGATCCAGAGGTGGTAGAATTTAATCTCGTTTCTGTTCCCGGAATTACGGACGAAACCCTGACCTCCAGGTTGATGAATGTTTGTGAAGATCGGGGGGACGCTCTTGCCATTATTGATCCGAAGGGTGGGTTTGTTCCTCAAACAGAGAATACAAGCGCTAAAACAGCAAATATTGGCGCGGCCTCTACTGTGGTCTCAAACATGAAAAGCAGAAAACCTGATACTTCATATGGCGCTGCTTACTATCCATGGGTTCAAATTATGGATAATATCAGCAATTCCCTTTTGTGGGTGCCACCTTCAGTAGTTATGATGGGCGCTATTGCTAGTTCTGAGAGGGTTTCGGGAGCTCCTTGGTTTGCCCCAGCAGGGTTTAACAGGGGCGGATTAAGCGAAAGTAATGTTGGGGGTTTTCCTGTTCTTAACGTGACCGAGAGATTAACCAAGAGGCAGCGAGATGATCTCTATGAAGTTAACATTAATCCAATCGCAAAATTTCCAAGAGAGGGAATCGTTGTTTTCGGTCAAAAAACCCTCCAACAGCGACCATCTGCATTGGATAGAGTTAATGTTCGTAGGTTGATGATATATCTTAAGAAGGCAATTTCTAGAGTTGCAGCGTCTATTCTCTTTGAGCAAAATGTTCAGGCCACTTGGGATCGTTTCGTCGCTGCCTCTACTCCCATTCTAGCGGACGCTAAATCTCGCTTTGGTATTCGTGAATATAAACTAACTTTAGATGAGACCACCACCACGCCAGACTTAATGGATCAAAATGCAGTTTATGCTAAGATTGCAATTAAGCCAGCCAAAGCGATTGAGTACATCTTTATAGATTTTAACATTACAAACCAAGGTGCATCATTTGATGACTAAAAGTTATTCAGATAACTATATAAATTAACAGGAGAGCAAAACTATGGCTTTTTGGTCAAACGCAACAGAAAATCCTAAAAGAGATTATAGATTTACGGTTAGTTTTGGTGGCGCGGGGCATATTTGGTATGCGAAAAAAGTTTCGCGTCCCTCGTATACAATCGAAGCGACCGAACATAAATATTTAAATCACTCTTTCCAGTTCCCTGGCCATGTTTCTTGGCAGGAAATTACTATGACAATGGTTGATCCTGCTGGGGATAATGATGCCGCAGCGATGATTAATCAATTAATGGTAGAATCTGGTTACGGCCCTCCAACCGATAATACGGATACAACCACCGTTGGTAAAGCTCAAATGGTCAGTAAAACAAATAACGTTATTATTAGAGTTCTAGATGCCGGCGGCGTTCAAGGTGTTGGAGATAAAAACTTCGGTGATGCTGAGGACGACCCAGTTGTTTTAGAAGAATGGACATTGAAAAACGCCATTATTACTGGAGTGACTTTTAGCGAGATGTCTTATGACTCAGACGGGCTGTCAACTGTTGAAGTTAAAATGAAGTACGATTGGGCTGTCTGTAAGTCATTGACTAAGAACGGTAAGCCATCACAGACAAATTTTGGCGAAGCATAAAGTTAATAATTTAGAGGTGTTAATTGAGTAGAAGAAATAATAGAGAGCGTCTGGGTGGGGTGGCTCCAAGCGATAACAGCCCTGCAGTTACTAGTCAAGGTTTTGATTTTAGTTTTGTAACCCCCTCTGTATTCGTGGATTTGCCCTCTGGTGGTAAGTTTTATAATGAAGGTCACCCTCTTCGTGATCAGAGTACAATTGAAATTAGAGAAATGACCGCAAGGGAAGAGGACATTCTTGCTGACGCCAATTTGCAGAAGAATGGTGTTGCTATTGATAAATTAGTCAGTAATCTTATCGTCGATAAAGCAATTAACCCGAAAACGTTGTTGGTTGGGGATAAAAACGCCATTGTTATTGGGGCTAGAATTGCCGGTTATGGCGCTGATTACAAAGCCCAAGTTAAATGTCCTGATTGTGAAACTGTGGGCGATTTTAATTTTAATTTAAATCAGTTGGAACACAAAGAGAGCGAATTTATAGAAGAAGAAATGACGCACATCGGCGGGCGGGTTTTCCAGGTGGCCCTTCCTAGAAGCGAATTTAATGTCAGAATTAAATTGATTACTGCTGAAGAAATGGCTAAATTTAGTCGCCCGCTTCAAAGAGCTCTTAGAGGCAAAGGCGGTACAAAACTACAAACTGGGTTATTAAAAATAATGCTCCACTCTGTTGAAAATAAGAGCGATGGAGAGTGGTATAGCGATGCGAATGTTGTTGGCCAATTTGTGGAAGGCATGCCTTCATTAGATTCGGCATATATTAGATCTGCTTATAAACTTTTAGCGCCTGATGTAGAAATGACCCACGAATTTGAGTGTTCCGAATGTGGTTATAATCAAGACATGGAGGTCCCGCTTGATGCGGGGTTCTTTTGGCCTGACCGATGAATATAACGAGAGTATGTATGAAGAATTTTTCTTTTTAAAATACCATGGGGGATGGTCATTTTCTGAGGCATATAATCTTCCTATAAAACTTAGAAGATGGTTCGTTAAAAGATTATTAAAACAATTAGAAATGGAGAAAGCGGCGATTGACGATTCGACCAGTTCAAACGCCACTCGACATACTTTATAGGGTTGCTCACGCGACCCTTTTTGTTTTGATGACTATTTACAAGCGGAGGTGTTAATCATGGATCATCTTAATGAAGATAATATTCAAGAAATTGTCATTGATTTTAGCAAATTAACTGATAATAAATTGGAAGAATTTACAAGTGGTTTAGCTACTTTTGGAAAAAATGTAGAGTTCATTCTTAGTAGAATGTTCGGAACAAATTCTATACCTGTGACAGTCAGGGGTAACCAATCGCAAATTGACTCCTTCGCAAGGGCGTTGGGAGCTGAGAAGAGATATGTTCAGGCTGCACGCCGATTGGGACTCGACAATCCTCGCACCTTTAGAAGCAGAGCGGAAGCGGCCAAAGCAGCAAAGCAGTTTAAGCGAGAGACAGGCATTGAGTGGCCTTTTAAATAGGGGGTTGTAAAAAATGGCCGCAAAACCACTAGAAGACATGACCAAGGGCGAACTTGAAGCGGAAGTTAAGAGGCTTAAGAAGGAAATAGAGGCTTCTAAGATCTTAGAGAAGTCCACCATCGCCCAAACCGAGTACACCGAAGCGCGTGTGGCTTTACGAGAGCGTGAACTTGAGGCCCTGCGCGAGCAATTGGGCCTGATGGATAAGTTTTCCGCACATAACGCAGAAGCCTTAGCGAATCTTGAAAAAGAGATCGCTAAAAAAGATTTACTGCTTCAACAAGAATATCATAGAGAGCGAATTCAATCAGAAGTGGGAAGAACAGTAAATGAAGCAAACTCTTCTTATCTTACGGGATTACATGATATCACCTCCGCGATTGGACAAGCCTCAGACGGCACATCGGTTGCCAGTGGGCAATTTATGAAGTTTGCCAGTCTGATAAATGCTTTTAGGGTGGACTGGAAGAATACCATGGCAACCATAACAAGCAATATAACTCAAATGGCCCCGATTATATTAATGAGAATCGGACAAGAACTTTATAATCTTGGAAAGGCAGGTTGGGAATTAACAAAACAGATCGATGGCATGACCAAGGAGATGGTGAAAAATACTGGCGCTTCTTTTGAAATGAGAGATGCGGTGGTTGAGGCATATACTGCACAAAGAATTTATGGCGTCACTGCCGAAAAGGCCTTTGAGTCAACAAATGCTTTACTTGGAAATTTTACTCAGTTCACTGAAGTGACAAAGGGGCAACAGCAAGCATTAATTGAAACAGCGAATGCTTTGGCTCTAAATGGCGTAAATCAAGAATCTTTTGCTAAGAACGTTGAATTTGGTGTTAAAACATTGAGAATGTCAACAACGCAGATTAAAGCGCAACAATTAAGGTTGGCTGCTTTTGCCAAAGATATAAGAATGGCCCCAGGGGAGATTTCAGAGGCGTTTTCCAGGGCTGGCCCAACCATGGCGAAGTTTACAATTAACGCTGAGAGTGCGTTTAAAGACCTCATGAAGACCGTTAAAGATACTGGTATGGCAATGGAGGACATTCTTAGTATTACCAACAAATTTGATACCTTTGAGGGAGCTTCACAGCAAGTTGGAAAACTTAATGCAATGTTGGGTGGCGATTTTGTCAATGCTTTAGAATTAATGGAAGCAGAATCCCCAGAAGAACGATTCTCCATGATTACTGATGCAATTCATGGTTCTGGAATGGCATTTGAATCTATGTCATATTGGGAAAAGATTGCTGTTGCAAATGCGGCTGGATTTAAAGACGTAGAAGAGATGTCCAAAGCGCTCTCAGGTTCTGTGGGCGGACTATCAATGGCAAACGCTAGAAATGCTGCCACGATGGAAGCAACAGAAAAAAGAGGCCAAGCCTTATTAACTATAAAAGAAAAATTACAAGCCATTGTTACAAGAATGACTCCTTTATTCTTAAAACTCGCGGATGGACTTAATGTGTTCATAGATGGATTTATGGATTTTGTAGACGGCGCACAATTTGGTGATTTTGTTGAACAATTATCTAGAATTACTTTTATGATTATCGAATTTGTTGGCGTTGCCTTGAAAGCAGCATTTGGGTTTGGAAGTCTTAAGACGGGCGTTAATAATCTTATTGGCGGCGGCGCACCAAGAGCAGCGGCTTTCTTTTCAGGTTTAGCGCTGATAATGGGAAAATTAACGGAATGGCTGACTATCGCTGGAGATAAGATGGAGGATTGGGGAGCTGCGGGGTTTGAGATTGGAGGGAAATTCGGAAAAGAACTTGCAAAAGCCGGCGGCGTGCTTGGTTGGTTCATCGACATGGCCGTGTGGGGTCTTGATAAAATCCTTGGTATGATTCCCACAGATGGCCCGTTTTCGGTTCTTGCGGCAGGGATTCAAGATGCTAGACACTGGCTCTTGGAAAAGAAAAGTTCACCAACCTTCTTTGAAAGCCTACTTGAAACAGCGGATAGAATTCTAAAAATTACAAAAGCGGCGGGAAGGGCTGCGATGGCAATCTCTGCAATAAACATATCGGTGTGGCTTAAGTTTGCAGAAGTTATTCGGGAAATTCTTCCATTAATAACAAAAATTGGAGAAGTAATCGGAAGTCTTATGAGCATGACCCCCTTGGGAATACTTGCAAGGGGGGTTAATAAGGTTTTAGGCCCTGCCCCTACAGCAGTTGAAGCGCCAACTTTGGGCGCTGGAGCCGGAGGCACTCTTACAGTAACAACAAGCCCAACTATAAATCTTGTAGTGAAAGTGTTTGGCGAAGAGGTAGAAGGAAAAATTATAGCAAAAGCAGTTGAGGCAGTTCAGCAAGAATTTAATCTTAAATAGAAGGAGGCTTTAAGGATGCCGTTAAGCATTAATCCGAGCGCAGATTTGGAGTTTGGCCAGCCCGTTACAGGCGATAATGAATATTATAACCAAAGACATTTGTTTGTTGAATTTTTTCATATTCCAACCAGAAATTACGTTAGGTTTAAAGCATTCATAACTGAGTGGAATGAATCATTTGATTCACAATGGAATAAAATGAGCGTATATGGAAGAAATGACCCTATCATGACATTTAAAGGCACAGAAAGATCAATTTCCATGGGCCTTGTCATTCCAGCAAATGATATCAATGACGGCGTGGAAAACATGGAGAAAGTAAATTTATTAACAAAATTTCTTTACCCTTCATATCAAACCGACAATTGCCTTATCAACAAGGACGTTGCAAGATCTACCGCTGTTTTATCTAAAGCGCCGCTTGTTAAAATAAGATTTGCTAATATGATTATGGATTTGTCACAAGGGCTTTCAGGAGATGTTCATGATCCTGGCCAGGGTGGGCTTGTTGTGGCCATGAATGGTTTAAAAATAGAAACAAATAGTAAAACTGGGTTTTGGGATGGGATGGACACATCGAAGGCACCTCTAAGCACAAAAATAAAAAATCGCAAATCCACCATTAAAGGAATGCTTATACCAAAGGAACTGAAAATAAGTTCACAATTAACTGTTATGCATCAAAGCCCCCTTGGTTGGGATCAAAACAAATGCTGGATGGGTCCTCACGGTTTTCCTTTTGGAACGGGGAATTCTAAAGAAATGGAGACTGGTGGACAATGCGATTTTGGGGTGACCCCCATTGAGGAGGACGTTGTAGCAGCGCCCGCAGTTGAAACTGACGAAACTCCAGATGTGGTTTTGAGCGAGGTGGAGACGTATGCATACGATTTATATACGTCTGAAGCCGGAGGTGAATCTACACATGAGGAAGCCATGGAGCAAATTATGATCGATAGAGAGGCCGGTTATGATTATGAGGGATGGAAGTATTAAAGATGTCAAGAAAAAATAGATATTCTGAAATTGTAACAGATGATGAGTTTTACGAATCATTATTGGATCGTCGTGATCTCAAAAAGATTATTCACGAAAGAACTCCAATAATGAGGCAGATTACGCCAGCACAAAGAAGAACCTTAACAAGAACTAAGCATATTTGGAAAACTGGTGATACTTTAATGAAATTAGCACATAAACATTATGGGAATGTTGAATTGTGGTGGGTAATTGCTTGGTACAATACCCGCCCCACGGAAGCGCATTATAAACTCGGAGATGTGGTTTATATTCCTCATCCTGTTTCAAGGGTTATGTCTTATCTTAGGAGAGAATAATGGCACTCACTGAAGAACAAGAAGCCCAAGTGGGTGAGGCAAAAACAGAGAGTTCTGCGCTTAAAATAAACAGAAGTTGTCTTCAAGAAACCGAAGAGGCAATTCTTGGCGCAACAAGCCCGCTTCAAACACCATCTGAGATAGGAACATCGGGGAAATCATATGAAGTAGATTTTCCAAGGTGTTGGGAGGACAGCGCTCCAGACGGTACATATACCGGGGCAGAACTGGGGACTATGTTGACTTCTGTGCGAGACAGCATAGAAAGTCTTTCGAAAGAAATTTTAGCGCTGAAACGTGAGATACAGACGCTCGAAACCATGAGAGAGGCTGATTCCGAGGAAGAAGCAAAAGCGATAGAAGAAGATTATAAAAAGTCGGACGCTGAAATAAAAGCCGGAGAGGCCGGTGGACAGACCGCCGCTGAGTCTGCGACTCAGACTGAAGAGTTTCTTAACAATTTAGAAAATCTTTCTTTTAATGATCGAGAAAAACTTATTGAACAAGCATTTTTGCTTGGGAGAATTCAGCAACTTGTAGAGGCCAGAGCGAACTGGTGGTATAATTATACAGGAATACCTAAAATCAGCGCAGTAGGACCGGCAAATAAGCAAGCAAAACTCGCTCTACCAACCTATCCAAAAAGAGAGGGTTTTGGTGGGCCATGGATAATGCCAATTCATGGAACGTCAAATAAACTTGTTAATAAATTAACTTGGCACCCCAGCACACAACAATTTTATGATTTAACGCCCGCACAATTGTCTTATTTGGTTCCCAAGATAAAAATATATAAGGTTTTATTTGAATATATTACAGGAACAAGACCTAATCATAAAGAACATAAATTAAATGAACCAGTGGACTTCCCAGTGCCATTTTATACCCATATGACAACGGAGATGGTGGATGATATATTTCATGCACAATCTGCCAAAGGTGGGGGCGTGGCAATCGAGAGTTTTAATTGGAATTATCAAGGTTCAAATCCATTTTCTGCTAGTAGGGATATAACTGCAACATTAAAAATTAAAGCCCAAGATTTTAATGAGTTGGTAAGAGATAGAGATTTTCATATTCAAACCTGGGCGGATGGCGACCAGAGGCATTCATTTAGATATGTTGATCTCGCCATGAGAACAACAGAATATCCTGATAAAGCGCCCGATACAGTACATTACAAGTTGAAGGTTGTGCTTGGATGGGGGATTCAAGATGGAACAGAGGGATATTTTGATGAAAAACAAGTAAAAGCGGTCAATAATACGGCAGTTTCAATGTTTTTAACTATCGTTGATCATTCTTTTAATGTTAATGACGATGCAACTATTGATTTTACCATTTCCTATAGAGGATATCTTGAAGCGGCTTTCCAAAACCCAAACGCAAATATATTAATGAGTCAAGACCTTATAGAAAGCCAAAAGGAAAGGAAGGAAATAGAAAAATTAGCATTTACGGCAATTAAAGATGGGGGGTGTGAGAAGGAACTTTTAAATACAGTGAGACAAGGCTTTGCAAAAGTCATGAATAAAGAAAAAATGATTGCATATAGATCACTAATAGCAAGTCTTGTCGAATCACAAAGAGTATATCAGATCGCACCAAATAAAGGCGACATTAGACAGTTTTTAGCAGATCCTTTTGATGGCACGGCCAGATCTATTAGTGCGATGACAATTGAAACAAGCGGAACTGTTTTAGGCTTAACAGATGCTGTAACGGGTGCGGTACAGGCGGCTGATGTTGGAGAGGAAAGCAATACTTATAAAGACGTGTTCACCGCGATGCCAATAACCCCTCCTGGGTCAGATATTTTAATTATTAATTTTTTCTATCTCGGAGATTTAATTGATGTTTGTTTAGAAAATGTAATTCAACATCTCGACCAATCTGACCCAGATCAGGAGGCGTTATTTAATGAATTTAAACGAACAAGGATAGTGACCGGCCCCCTGGAAATAGAACATCCTCAAACAGGAGACAAGATGTATGCAAATATAGTTGATATACCTATTTCTGTTAATTATTTCATGGAGTGGTTTATGGCAAGAGTCTTAAAACAACAAAAAGTCACATGGAAGTTAATGGATTTTATTAGAGATCTTATGCAAAATCTGGTGGTTAATGTTCTCAATAGCAAGGAATTTTTTGGTTCTAATGTTATGAGGCAAAAATTAAGGTATAGGCAGTTGATAGCGGCATCTCACGGATCATCTGAACCACTTGAGTATATATTGAGTAAAAAATGGGATAGTTCACCAGCTATCCCCATTAGTATTGGCAGATTAGACACTGAATCATTCGGGGGGATGCAGCCGGTTTTAACGGTATCGGCACATGAGGCCAAAAGACCAACCGAGGTATACCATTATATTATCATATATGGGGCTGATGCTGTGCCCGACAAAGGCAAAGGTGACGCTTGTGATGATTTTCAAAATGGAATTCCGCATTTTGAGATAGGAAGAAACAAAGGCGTTGTGAAGTCAATTAAGTTTAATAAGGCAGATTCGGTAGGGATTAGAGAAGCGAGATATTTTAGTGGTGGTTTTGACGATCTTGTGCAATTAAGAGAGCCCTACAGTGTTACCGTGACTATGTATGGGAATGCGAGAATCGTTCCTGGTACTTTAATTTATATTGACCCAACCGGCTTAGGGCCTGGGAATATGGGAATGCCTGATGAAGACGGGACTTTTGCTTGGACTTTTGGTTTTGGAGGATATCATCTGGTGATTGACGTTAAGCACACTATTTCTTCTGGTTTATTTGAGACGGTCATAAGATCTAATTTTCTTTATAGAGGAAGTGAGGGGGAAGGGAAACAGAACGCACAAGGTAATCAAGTGGGCAAAACGCCATGTAATTCCCAGGCTAATGAGGTTTTAAAGAGAACAGATAAGTATATTAAGTCTTTTGGTTCATAATTACAGGATATATAAAATATGGCAATAAAACCGATAACAAGAACATTGAATGGGAAAAATTCCATGAAATCCAGAGAACTCTATATTAAAAGAGTTCTATACAACCGCCTTGCCTTTCCAGAAAACGGAGGGCTCGGTCCTGGTATGGTGAAAAGTTTTCTCTTCGGAAAAAAAATGTTCTATGGAAGGGTCGATAGAAAAAATAATTTGCCGATAAAATTAATGTCAGAAAATATGAAGAGAATTTACTCTGAGGAAGGGAAAAGCCTTCATTTGGTTGATTTCGTTGCTGAAGCATTTAACGATATGCAACGAAAAATCAAAAAAGACATTACAGCAGGTAAACTTTCTCCCAACGATCCATTTTTAGCAAAATTAATGCCAAAAAAAGCGTATGTCTCTTTAGACCGCGCATACAGAGAATATACCGAGGCCTTATATGAAGGTTTTGTAGAGTATATCTCAAAATATAATCTTGATAAAGAAGTGGTTGATTTTGAGACATATTTTCCTCATTTTATTGAATATATAAAACTTATAACGCGATTAGGATTCTGCTATACGCAGGTTGCATTTTTAAAGTCTAGATTTATCACGCCGCTGGTGAGCGGGCTCATTGTGGATTTAACGGAAGACGAGACGGGGAATGATGTCTTAAAAATGCGACATATTAATAGCCCAAGTTTTAATTATTACCTTCAACTTGCTGGGTCTCACGGATTTTCGGTAGACAAACATGTGCCCACAAGACTTGTTGCAGATTTGAATTCTCCATTTATGCAGGAATATATGTTTAAAAAGGATGTCTATAATGTAGACGATGTGGTTTTGAAATACTACAAGCCCGCTGAAGATAGCGCTTACTTACTGCTCAAAAGAGATATGGTTGGGTTTTATAATAGGTATATACAATCTCGACCACCGATTTCTGGGTATGCTATTTGTAAAAGCGAGAACATAATTCCATCCAATACCGTTAGAACCACAGCACCTCTGGAACTTATACTAAGTGAACAAGGGGAGGCCTTTTTTCTTAATCAATATGTTGAAATTAGGAATACAGAAGATAGAGATATTTTGGGAGAGGCAAAAAAAGAATATCTTAAAAAAAGAGCAAGAGATTTGCTTGAGATATTTGGGACGGGAGAGGCGTTGAAATATATTGAATATGAATTTACTTCAAACCACAACGAGGCCGCATCTTTACCTAAAATAAAAGAAAGACTTGGAATAAAGGGTTGACGACCCCTCTAGTGGTGATTAAATTTACCATATAGGAGGACAATATGTTGTTTCAATCTTTAGATTATAAAAAGTGGTGTAGATCCATTTATTGCAATGGAAAAATATATGAGAGATTTGATCCATCTCTTATGACTGATACTTGGGAACCTTCAGTTCATTTTCAGGATTATGACGTAAACTATGCAAGTTTATACTGCGGTGGCCTATCAATTGACGAGGTTTGCCCTGATCATCTTGTAGGGCAATGGCGACACCTAAGAAATAGAAAAAAAGCATTTATCAAATCTTTGGTCACCTCGAAGGTCGACATGGATGATGTTTGCATTTACCAAATGCTTCCACATAGGTTTTTGAAAGAATATTGCGAAGTAAAAAATAGTATTACAAAGCATGCACTAGACACATATCAGACCCCAAACAACTACTGCTTTTTACAAGATTTGACAAAAGTTTTACTTGACATTGGATCAAAACCGGTTTATATTAATAATAAGCTAGCTAGATTAATTAATAGTAATACTAAAGATAATATATTAGCTAATTTAGCTAATGAAAGAAATCAATATTGTTTATATAATATATTTGGGACCAAAACTGGGAGGCTTACCACTAAGAAGGGTTCTTTTCCAATCCTTAATATAAAGAAGGAATATAGGTCAATTATAATGCCGGACAATAAATATTTTCTTGAATTAGACTATAATGCAGCAGAGTTAAGAGTAATGTATGCTCTTCAAAGAACATCCGAAGGACACAATATTAACCAACCCCAGGAAGATATGCATCAATGGAATATTAAAAATATTTTTGATTCTGAGATTTCTAGAGATGAAGCAAAGAAATCAATATTTGCTTGGCTTTACAATCCCATAAGCCAGAATTCTGTTGCTGAGAAATTTTACAATAGAAGTATTGCATTAGAACAGTCTAAATGGGATGGTAATTCTATTACCAATTATTTTGGAAGAAGAATTGCAGTCGATGAGAGACGGGCATTAAATTATTTACTTCAGAGTACTTTATCAGACCTCTTTCTCAGGAAGAAAATAAAAATATTTAATATGCTCAAAGGAAGGGCGTCCCGTATTGCTTTTTCTGTGCATGACAGTCTGGTAATTGATATGTCTCTTGAGGATACCGATCTTGTAAAAGCAATGGTAGAAGAATTTTCTGATACGCCATTTGGAAGATTTAAAGTAAATGTTAATGTGGGCAGTGATTATGGTAATTTAAGAGAAGCGAGGGGTCTCTAATGGACACAATAATTGGCCTAGGAAATGCTGGTTGTAGAATCGCAGACTACCTCACTCAGTACCCGCAGTATAAGATTTATAAAATTGATACAGAACTTGAAAAAAAGAAAGGCAATTATTGTCTTCCAAAATTAAATTCACCAGAAGAATATGATGCTTTAAAATTAAGGTTGGGTACATTTTTCAAAGGTATTAAGGGAGATATCCTCTTTATCGTTGCGGGATCTGGTATGGTTTCAAATGCTTCTCTCGCGGTCTTAAAGGCCCTTAGAAGGCATCGTGTTTTTATCATGTACATTAGGCCTGATCTTGAATTACTTTCCCCTCAAAGCCTTCCCTGGCTCTCTGAAAGGGTGGTTTATAACGTGTTGCAAGAGTACACAAGATCAGGAGTTTTTGAGAAGATGTGGATTGTATCCAACCCTCATGTAGAAAAAATTTTAGGCGAGATTCCTATTATGGGATATTATGATCGCTTAAATGAATTAATTGGATCAACTTTCCATATGATGAATGTATTTTGGCATTCAGATCCAATTATTAGTAATTTTTATCAAGTGCCAAAAGGGTGTAAAATCGGTACTTTAGGAATTTCAAATTTAAAAAATGAAGAAAAATTGTTTTTTCCACTTGACGATGCCCTTGATAGTGGTTATATTTATGGAGTAAGTAATGAGAAGTTATCAAATGATGGTTCTCTTCTTACAAGAATCAACAATAAAATGAAGGAGGTGAATCACAGAACATCATACGGAGTATATCAGACAAATTATCAAGATATCTACGTTTACGTAGAAAAATTAACACAAACAATTCAAAATTAATCAGGAGATACCGTGAACAAATATACTGGAACTTTTCGCAAGAGCGATGGCAAAACCCGCACCATGAATTTCGTTACAGAAAACGATGCTAAGGCGCACTTTGGTCGAACTGATGTAATAACTTCAGGTACAAAGACCAATATTGGCTACGCAAACAAGTTGGGTCGAGTGCTTGTTTTTGATGTAGACGTTAATAACTGGCGTTATTTTAACACATCTACTCAAGTCGGTGACATTATCTTAGAGACCGCCTTTAATATGTCGACGGGTGGCGGTTCAACTCGACATTAAAACTAAAATAACATAAAAACTAAATAATAGCGCAGGAGGGCACGGCTTTACAGGTGCCCTATTTTTTTAGGAGTAAAAATGTATAAATTAAGCGCGAAGCAAATTAAAAATCTTTCAAAGATTGACATTGCAGGTCCAGGTGGCAGAGATGTTATGCTGGCAAATGCAATGGGGCATGAACGAGCCAGTTCCAAATTTTATGACGCAATAGAAGCGGGGAATCTTTTTGAATACAAGAAGCAACAGTCCATGCAGTGGATTGATGGTTTTAAATTAGCTTGCTTAGATGAAGCGGAAGAGGGCATAGTTATTCTATGGTTTAACCATCGAGAAGGCAAAATTGTGTCAATTTATTCAAGTACATATGAACAAGTTCAGGAGGCTTTATTTCCCACGAAAGAAGATAAAAGCATCTTAATCGCGTATCGTGAAGTTTCTAATAAGAGGACAAGAAGAATTGCGGATCAACTTAAAGTTAATATTACTGTAAAAGAAATAGAAGCAAATTTTACTTTAATTTGGAGAAGATAAAATGGGCCATTTTGATGATGATAAATGTTTTGAATGTGGAATAACTGAAGACATTCAGCATCATCATGTTGTTCCAGCGTCAAGAGGAGGAACAAAGACTGTGCCTCTTTGCGAGAATTGTCATAGGTTGGCCCATCATAGAAAGAGAAAAACGAAAGGCTCTATGTCGCATTCTCAGTTGATTAAAGAGGGCATTCGAAAGAGAATAGAGTCAGGACAATCATGGGGAACCCCTGATTTTGGCAGGTGGGCTAGCCCCCTGGGTGTTGCTGCAACGAAGAGACGAGCCGCTGAACATAATCAAAAGGTTTATGATATTGTAAGCAGCATAATGAGCGAGGAAGGAATCAAACTTGGTGATGTAGTTAACCGACTGGCCGATATGGGCATAAAAACAAGGCAAGGCAAACCGTATACTTATCATAATCTATACCGCGTTTTAAAATCTTACAAAAAAACACTTGACGATTGAAAAGCGGTGATTATATTATAAGGGAACAAGGAGAGAATATGCCAACAGGTGTTTACGAAAGAAAACTTAAACCAAACGATTATGAATATGTTGATGAAAACACCATTGCAATAATCATAAACAGTCCAAAGTATGGAATTAAAAAAATTTTGATTGATGCCGAGGATTATGATAAGGTTAAGGCGCATAAGTGGCGGTGGTTCCCAAGGCAAAACAGGGCCAGCACCCAAATCAGAAATCCAACGATCTGTGTCCGAGGAAGTCGCGGTAGACATCGCACTTCGTGGATACATCGTATAATCATGAATTGCCCAAAAGGTATGGTTGTTGATCATATTGACGGCAATCCCATGGACAACAGAAAGCAAAATTTAAGGGTTTGCACCCAAGCTGAGAATGTGCGTAATAGACACCTTGGCCGCAACAGCACATCTGGATATAAGGGCGTTTCCTATGTGAAAAAGTCAAAAGATATGATCAATAAAAGAAAAAAGCCATGGCAAGTCCAAATTCAAAAGAATGGGAAGACGACATATCTAGGCTGTGTCGCATGCAAAGTAGAAGCCGCAAGGGTATATGATCGAGCAGCTTTAAAGTATCATGGTGAATTTGCAAAATTAAACTTTCCAGAAGACAAAGAAAAATATTTAAGAGAATCACTTGACGATCAATAAACGGTGATTATATTATAAGGAGAATTAAAATGGGAATAGCACTTTGGGTCGCCTTAATCGGCGTAGCAATAAACGATGGATGGTTTGAGAACGATGGAGCATTCAGATGGAAAAACCGAACACCTATAGGTCATTGGGTTTGCTTTTTTCAAGGTCAAGGCGAAGGTTGTTATCGAGCAGCAAATGATCGGATCGCAGCAAGAAAAGAGAGACGTCAAGAAATCTGGGATAATATTACCTTTTGGGATTGACGATCACTAAACGGTGATTATATTATAAGGGAACAAGGAGAGAGCAATGAGAAATTTAACTATAGCAGCATTCATTACTTTTAGTGGATGCGATACCGATCCTGCACTTTATGACGCTCATGACAACTGTGAATACGGTGTCATCTCAGGATGCGGCCAAGAAGTGCTTTATGAGTCCGAGCAGACCTATTATGACTGTTTCCAGGGAAATGATCGCTATGGGCCTTGTGAGACTTGTGGATACCAAGATGATGTGCGAGACAGCCAAAATTACTTTGATTGCATTACTTGTCCTTCAGGTTATGAGATCGATGTAGTGTTCCGTGATTGTACTGGATTGTGCGTACCAGAAGGTAAAGCAGTTTATCCAATTGACGAGACATCCTGTCGACCGCTTTCAGAATGCGTTTTAGATGAGGCATTTTGAGATGAGCAAGATCAATAAACTTTTAGAGCATTTACAAAACAATCCAGAAGTATGGATTCATACTGACGATTTGTATGGTGAGATTGCTGGAAAGCGTGTCGCTGCACGCATATATGATTTAAAGATTTTGGGTCATAGTATCGAATCCCGTCCATGTCCAGATGGTTCAGGAAATAGAGAATATAAATTTGTTTTAGATGAGGCATTTTAAGTGCCTATTTACGTAAAAAATGGATATAAGGTTCTTTTCGTTCACATACCAAAAACTGGCGGAACTTCAATTGATGATTCATTCGCTCCACTTTGGTCCATTCGAAAAAATAAAAAACCTGGGTGGCAGTACAGACATGCCACGTATCATACATACGAAAAATGGGAAATGTACAACTCCGTAAATTATAAATTTACAATTGTAAGAGATCCAGTTGAAAGATTAGCAAGTGATATTGCGTTTTATGATGAGATAAAGAAAATGTACTGGAAAGGAGATCGATGGGATTTAAATCTTGAGGAACTTTTTTCTACTTTTAAATCCCCACAGGAATATGAAACTAAAAAGTGGTCAAACCATATAAGGCCTCAATCTGATTTTGTTAGAGAAGGTTCGGGAATCAAAATTTTTTATTTTGATAAATTATCAGAAGCGCATAAAGAATTAAGTTATATGTTTGAAACAGAACCACTTAAACATCTTAAGCGGCATACAAAAAAGTCAAAACCTAAACCAAAATTTAACGAAGAACAAATAAAACTAATTAAAGAATTCTACAAGGAGGATTATGAAAGATTTTTCAATAAACGCTTGACACACGCTTAGAGTTAGGCTATAATATATATAAATTGGGGCTGAGTCATGTGCCCTTTAAGACCAAAAAGGAGGTTAAAACATGTCTAGATTTCAAGTAAACCGAGACGCTATTTTAAAGAAGAGGGATAAGTTTAAAAATCCCGAAAAATATAAAACTGATAGTCAAAACGATTCTCCGTTCTGGAAGATCCCCGATGGAAGTTCTTCTGTTCGAATTGTTCCACCCACTGATGGCGACCCCTTTAAGGAGGTCTTCATGCACTACTTGACCTTTAGCGGTCAAAGTCCAAATGGTCGGCGTAAGGAGTCAGTTGTTTGTGCTAAACGTCAACATGGACAGCGATGTCCTATTTGTGAACTTGCTACAAATCTATGGTTCCGTGGGACCAGTGAAGATGACCAGCGGATTGCAAAGAAATTATTTGCCCGTGAACGCTATTACAGCCCAGTTGTAATTCGTGGTTCGGAAGACATGGGCGTTAAAGTTTTTGGTTATTCATCAAAAATGTACAACAAAATGCTAGATTGGTATGCTGATGAAAGCGGCCAAGGAACATCTCAATTTTTGGATACGGAGAATGGATTCGACATTCTCGTTCGCCGAACACCGCCTTCGGGCCCTGGCGCTTTTCCCATGACTGAGATTGACCTTGCTCGAAACACAAGTCCTCTTACTGACGACAAGTCCTTTGAAGATCATTTGTATGATAATATTCCTGTGATTGAAGAATTATGGGGAACTCCTTCATATGAAGAAGTTGAAATGCTTCTTAAGGCTTGGTTGGGAGAGGGAGTTCCGGCCGAGTCCGCCTCTCATGAAACCAATCGATATGGCAATACAAAATCTCATCAAGTTGTGTCCGAAGCAGTATCTCAAAAAAATAACTTTAGCGGCGGTACCCAATACGATGAAGATATCCCGTTTTAAAAATTTGCTCCTCCTGTGAATAACCTTTGAGGCCCCTGATAAAGAAATTTTATTGGGGGTCTCTTACTATTTACTATTGAACCAAACTACAAGGAAAAGACACTATGGCAAGAAAGAAAAATACAAACGGAAAGATGAATATCGGCGATATCCGTAACGCTTTAAATAAAAAATTTGGAAAAAAAATAGCGCATGATTTAGGTGAAAACCCATCTAATGTCAAAGATTGGATTCCTACAGGCTCTCGGTGGCTTGATTCAATTTTGGGCAATAAATTAGTTGGAGGGGTTCCTGTTGGGAGGATTACTGAAATTGCGGGCTTAGAGGGCACTGGAAAGTCCTATATGGCTGCTCAAGTTGCAAAAAATGCACTAGCGAAAGGCTTACAGGTTGCTTATTTTGATTCAGAGGCTGCGATAAGTAGTGATTTTTGGGACTCCATGGGAATATCCCAAGACCAAAACATTTTGTATTTCACTCCAGATCACATAGAGGAAATGTTTGAAACTATTGAAGACCTTATTATCAATTACTCTGATGAGTCAAGATGGTTATTTATTTTGGATAGTTTAGCTATGATTCCATGCAATAATGATATTGAGTCGGATTTTGACCCTAGAAGTTCCATTGCGGATAAGGCAAGGATTACGTCAAAAGCAATGCAAAAATTAATTCAACCATTATCTCAGTCTGATTCAACCTTTCTGGTTTTAAATCAATTGAAGACTAATATTGGACACGGAAAAAATCCAAAATATTTGAGCATGAAGGATAAGTATAATACTCCAGGCGGTAAGACGATGAATTATTCTTATTCAACCAGGATTTGGCTTGAAGGCCGACAGGCAAAGGATAGTTATATTTATGATGATCGCGGCTTTAGAATTGGCTCAGAGGTAAAGGCGACAATTTTAAAATCTAGATTTGGTGGTGAAGGTCGCAAATGCGCCTTTAAGATTTTATGGTCAGGTGAAAAGATTAGTATTCAAGATGAAGAATCTTGGCTTGATGCAATTAAAAAATCTCCCCACTTAAAACAAGCCGGCGCATGGTATACTTTAGTTTTTCAAGATGGAAAAGAAAAAAAGTTTCAAGGCAAACAGTGGGCAGATTTGGTAAAAAACGATTCAGAGTTTAGAGGTCGAGTCATTGAAATGATGGATGAAGAAGTTATATCTAAATTTCAAGCAAGGGAAGGAAAGGCTTCAGATTTTTATGATATAGAATAAAAAATATTCCAATTTACCCTTGACGTTTTGTTGGGGGTGATTAAATTATATATGTAAGGAGAAAATACATATGAGTAATATACGCAAATTAATAGGAATCATGCTTTTGGTGTATGTTGGAATTTGCCTTCCAACATATGGACTGGCACTTTGGAAAAGTGGTTTTAATATAATTATCGCCTTTAATTTCCTTTTGATGGCAATTTTAGGAATTCTGGTTGTTCATGATTTACTTCAAGATCATGGCCCCTTAGAAGTTATCATTGAAGATTTAAGAAAATCTGATGAAAAGGAAGAAGATAATGACGAGTAATAAATTTTGGTTTACTTGGTTTTCTGTTTACGCTTGCTTTGTGGTATCAATCGGCGTAGATCATCTTGTTGGTGGTTCGCTCGTAAAAGCGGCCACAGCAGGATTTTTACTTCAAACTTTATTTATTTATGTTATTTGGAAGGTCATCCAGGAAGATAATCCTCCATTCATGTAATCAAAGGATTATAGACACATGTTAAGCGGCGATAAATTAGGTAAAGTAAAGCAGATATTAAGTTCTGTTAGGAACGATAAAAAGATCATAGAAAAATTAAATTTAAATGAATCAGAGTTGGATGATCTTATAAAATATATTGAACGCATTATTCTTAATTGGAGAATATGCGATTAACAGGAGTTTTCATGTCAAAGAGAATATTATTGGTTGATGCACATAATATGTTTTTCAGAGCCTATGTCGTAGATCCATCTATATCTACAAATGGAATTCCTATTGGTGGTGTAAAAGGGTTTTTAAAGATTATACAAAAAACCCTTAGAGACATTGAAGCGGAGAGGGTTGTAATCGTCTGGGACGGGCCTGGGGGGTCTGTTAAACGTCGAAAGATTAACGAAAATTACAAGGCGGGCCGCAAAATACCTCGCACCAACCGTCATAGCCAAGATTTTACAGACCAACAGAAGAGGGAAAATATGAGTTGGCAAATGGGCAAGATTATGGAATATCTTAATCACTTGCCGTTGGTACAAGTTATGGCCCCTGGTGTTGAGGCTGATGATATAATTTCTTATTTTTCCTCGTCGCCTTCTTTGAGTGATTGGAAAAAAATTATTTATTCGAATGATAAAGATTATATACAATTATGTGGTGATGATGTTACCCTTTATCGCCCTATCGTTAATAAGTTTCACACTGTGGATAATATCATAGAAGATTTTGGAATTCATCCTAATAATTTTGCTCTAGCGAGAGCTTTAGTTGGAGACTCTTCAGATAATCTTCCAGGAATTAAAGGTGTGGGGATGAAGACGGTAAAGAAATGCTTTGATTTTTTATGTGAGCCCAAAAGTTACAGCGTGATGGATATTGAAAAACATTGCAAAGAAGTTGATTCTAAGAGAAGAGCATACGAAAATATTCTCTTGGATATTGATTTGGTACATGAAAATTATAAAATGATGCAGTTGTACAATCCTTTGATTTCTTATAGAGATAAAAAGATGTCAGAATACGCGATTAAAAATGCGGCATATGAATTTGATTTTACGGCACTTCTAGTCCAAATGTCCAAAGATGGATTTGGTGATTATAATTGGGAAACTTTAAAACAAAAAATGCGCTATATTGTGAAATCAAACAGAGTTAAGACTAGTTAATATACCGGGGTTTTCAGGAGTAAATAAGAAATGCGTGGAGTCATAAAAGAGTGGAGAGCCTTTCTAAACGAAGGTTCAGCGGAGAAGTACAAATTTGAGACAGCGATCAGGATTATTACTGATGAAGTAATGGACAAGATCAAATCTAAAATAGGTAAATCGGCATCCCGCTTTGATTTTACAGAGTTTTCGTTCGACGGGGGCCTGAGCGATTCTGGTAGAAAACTACCAGATGAAGTACTACCCCTCCTTCAGAATGTTTATGGAAGAATTAAATTTTCAGATTCGATTCCAGACCCATCAAGTTCTTCTGTTGTAGGTTCGTATCAACATAGTAAGAAGAGGATGACCATTGCGGTAACCCTTCCTATTAATTTTTCTTTGCAGGATATTAGACCGTCAGATATAAATGCTAAGATCAAATCAAATTTACGTCATGAATTTGAACATACTTTGGACGATTCCCGTGGATTAGATAAACTTACAAGAGGTCTCGGCTCAGGCACTTTGCAGGACTATAAGATGTACTTCACTTCTCCGCATGAAGTCAACGCATATACAGTTGGTTTTAAAAGAAAAGCTCGAGCTCTTGGTAAACCATGGAAAGAGATTAAAAATTCTTTTATAAATTGGCTTAAAGGGAATTTGTTTTCTCAAGTGAATGCTGAAAAAACCTGGGATCGCATAAAATTAGCGCCTGGACAAAAAGAATATGCCACTGAACAAGATGTTGAGGCAACAGTCAATGATATTGATATTGCTCTTTCAAAACACCATGAAGAAAAATATGGAATTAAAATAGATGTAGGATCTTGACGTATCACTATATCGTGATTATATTATAAAGACAGGAAGAGAGAACAGGTTATTCACAGGGAGACAGGATGTCTGATAATATCAACTTTGGGGGGTTTGGAAAAACCTTTCAGCAGAATCTATGTCAGCTAATTTTAGAGGACAGAGTTTTTGCAGACCGCTTTTTAGAAGTTTTTAGTGAGAATTTTTTAGAATTAAAATATCTAAGGGTATTTGTAAAGTCTATAATTGATTATAGAAATCGATATAATATACACCCAGGCCTAACTGCCATTCGAACTATAATAAATACAGGACTAGAAGACCAGCCCTTAATTATTAAAGAACAAGTTAGTGATTTTTTCAACAACATGAAGGATGGTTCCGTTGAAGACTCTGATTTTATCAAAGAAAAGGCCCTTGATTTTTGTAGAAAACAAAAATTGAAAGAAGCCATGATGAAGTCTATGGCTCTCCTTGATAATTCATCTTATGATAAAATAAGTAAAGTAATAAATAATGCTTTACTGTTGGGTGCAGAAAATGAGGATGGTCACGACTTTCATATGGATTTCGATCTTCGTTATGAAGATCGCCCAAGAAATCCAGTAACAACTGGCTGGCCAATAATGGATGATATCTGCGGGGGTGGGCACGGCAAGAAGGAACTTGGTGTCATCATTGCTCCAACCGGCGCAGGAAAGTCTATGGCATTGGTTCATCTTGGCGCTAGCGCAGTTAAGGAAGGCCTTAATGTTGTTTATGTGACTCTTGAACTGGCAGCTGATGTTGTGGGCCTTCGATTTGATTCCTGCATTTCAGGTATTCAACTGGGCGCGTTGAAGCGTCGAAAAAAAGAAGTGTATAAGGTAATTAAAGATATTCCGGGTCAATTAAAAATAAAGGAATATCCCACCAAATCAGCAACGACAAATACTCTTCGAAATTATATTGAAAAATTAATTCGTCATGACTTCAAACCAGACGTGTTAATTATAGATTATGCTGATTTATTAAAACCAATCTCCTCTAGTAGTGAGAAGCGTCATGAATTAGAGTCAATTTACGAAGATCTAAGAGGAATATCCCAGGAGTATGAACTCCGAGTTTGGACGGCCTCTCAAACAAACAGGTCTGGGCTGAATGCTGAGATTATTACGATGGAAGCTATCAGTGAAGCGTTTAACAAGTGCTTCGTGGCAGATTTTATCTTCACATTATCCAGAACAATCGAAGACAGGAATACAAATCAAGGCAGGGTTTTTATTGCAAAAAATCGTAATGGTCCTGACGGGATAGTTTTCCCAATTTTTATGGATACATCAAATGTTTGTATCAAAGTTTTACCAAAACAAAATGAAGAATCAGGAACCACAATGGAGTCCCAAAGTGAAAAATTGGGGGCGTACAAGATGTTTCAAAGGAGAAAAATACGATGAAGATTAGGCGATTTACACTTTCAGATTCATTTCTGTCAACTTACAGAGAGGCCCAACCACCTTGGGGGCCTCTGGGTTATGTGACCTTTAAAAGGACGTATGCTCGACGTTTAAAAGAATTTGGGTACGATGAAGAGGGCACTGAGGAATGGTGGCAAGTTTGTAGGCGGGTCATAGAGGGCATGTTCACATTGCAGAAGAACCACGTTGTCAGTTTAGGGTTGGAGTGGAACGATGCTAAGGCTCAACGAACCGCTAAAGAAGCTTATGATCGCCTATTTAATTTGAAGTGGACCCCTCCTGGTCGAGGCCTGTGGATGATGGGCACTCGATTTGTGGAGGAAAAGACGGGCGCTGGATTATTTAATTGTGCCTTTCGTTCGACCAAAGAATTGGCGACCAAAGGGGGGTATCTTTTTGGGTGGATGATGGATGCTTTAATGCTTGGGGTTGGAGTGGGATTTGACACTCTAGGCGCTGGGACATTGGAGATTAAAACACCAAATTATACTTGGGACGTTTTTACAATTCCAGACACAAGAGAAGGCTGGGTAGAGTCAGTCATAATGGTTCTAGATGCGTTTTATTATGGGAATGATTTACCCCAATTTGATTATAGTTTAATTCGCCCCTATGGCTCTCCAATTGGAGGATTTGGAGGAACAGCGTCCGGCCCAAAACCATTAATGGATCTTCATCTCGACCTAATAAAAACTTATGTTGAGTATGTTGGAAGGAAGATCGATTCTTCCCTAATCGTGGATACAGAAAATTTAATTGGTCGTTGTGTTGTTGCTGGGAATGTTAGAAGATCAGCCGCTCTGGCTTTAGGAAATCATGATGACAGCGAGTTTGTTAAACTCAAAGACCCATCTGATTTAAGGAAAATAGAAAAGGAGATGAGTTTAGCGACCCCCGAAGAACTTGAGGGGTATCAAAACAAAATTAATGACCTCCCCCTTGTAAAGCATCGTTGGGGATCAAACAATTCAATTAATGCCAAAGTTGGTATGGACTATTCAGAACACGCCGTTTTGACTGTCACAAATGGTGAACCTGGGTATATATGGCTTGACAATGCCAGAACCCGTGGGAGGTTCAAAGATGGAGAGCGACTGGATGATCATTTAGTTATGGGCTTCAACCCTTGCGTGGAGCAGCAACTGGAGGACGCGGAACTATGTTGTCTCGTTGAGACATATCCCGCAAAGCATGATTCTTACGAGGATTATCTTCGCACATTAAAGATCGCTTATCTCTATGGCAAGACAATTACGTTAGTTAAAACACACTGGCCTGAGACAAATCAACGTATGCTCAAAAATCGTCGTATTGGCTTGTCTCAATCAGGTGTGATTCAGGCGTTTGAAAAACATGGAAGACGACAAATGTATCGATGGTGCGACAATGCTTATGACGCAATTCAAATCTGGGACAAACAATATTCTGATTGGTTCTGTATTCCTCGTTCAATTCGAACCACAAGCATTAAGCCAAGCGGTACGGTTTCTTTATTAAATGGTTCAACCCCAGGAATTCATTTTTCTGAATCTGAATATTATATCAGGCGAATTAGATTTGCTAAAAGTTCAGAATTAGTTGCACATCTTGAGAAAGCGGGTTATAATATAGAGAAAGCCTTCGGACAAGAGAATACAGTGGTTGTAGACTTTCCAGTAAAAGAGGATCATTTCCAAAAAAGCAAAGCAGATGTTTCTATGTGGGAACAATTGGAGATTGCTGCACAATATCAACATTATTGGGCGGATAACTCTGTCTCTGTGACAGTAACGTTTAAGGATCATGAGGCCGCTAATATCAAGGATGCTTTGGAGATGTACGAGTCAAGACTGAAGGCTGTTTCTTTTTTAAGATATTCAAATACAGGATATAAGCAAGCTCCTTACGAAGGTATAACTAAAGAGCAGTATGAAGAGATGATTTCAAAAATCACTCCGATTACCAAAATTGAAACATCTTTGCAAGGCAGTGGAAGTAGATTTTGTACAAACGATAGTTGCGAAATATAGGAGGATAAATGAAATATGCTATTGATCGGATTGAACCGAGGAGTGGGTGGGTTTTAATCGACCCTATTCAAGAAGAAGTAGATGAGACCTCATTATTCATGGTCCCAGAATCAACAAAGGAAATCTCTCAATATATGATGGGTTATTCAAAGGGCAATATTGTTGTTTTTCCTAGACATATGATGATAGAAATTGAATATAAAGGGCGAAAATTTAACCTTATTGAAGAAAAATACATTATAGCCGATATAGAGGAAATAAAAAACTAATTATTGCCAGGAGGATATAGACATGGCCGAAAAATTAACCATAAAATGGTTGAAAGAGATGATCCAGGAACAGTTAAAAACTCGTTCTAATTTTAAATCAATGTTGTTGGAGTCTCCCTATGATGGAAACGATATAGAGATTAGAAATGATCTTGCGTGGTCTGAAATGGACGATCTACTGAATGGTAGAACCGAAACGTCTACCATTGCAATTTTAACCCCCGAAAATCCATTAAAGTGGAATGATGACGAAAAATACAAGGTTGACGATGAGGCAGGTGCGTCTCGTCGAAATGCTGAAAATGCTGAAAGAAGAAAGATGTTTGAAGATGCTATGGAGGAGAAAGGGCTACGGCTCTACTCCGTTGAAGGTTCCTATGGAACACCTGAGAGTTCCTATATAATTCCAAACATGGATCTCGATGATGCAATTGAAGTTGGGAAAAAATATGGGCAAGATTCTGTCATCCACGGGAAAAAAATATCTACAGACAGAGGATCTGCAATGGAATATCAAATGGTATACACCTCTAAAACGGGCATTGACCCCAATGCCGGCAAGAGATATGTCGCCATATCTGGTGCGGAGGCTGATTCAAGAAATGATTTATATTCGAAGTATAATGGTGTAAAATTTTATATTCCATTTTATGAGGAGGGGTATGAAGAGATGATGCCCCAAGATTTAAACCCAGAACCCCCTACAGAAGAGGTGCCAGTTGAAGCATAATATTTTTTTAGAATACATTTGGTTAGACGGATATTCAACCCCAAATCTGAGAAGCAAAACAAAAATTATTAAAAACTTTAACGGAACCCCCCCTGTTTGGAATTTCGATGGAAGTTCAACAAATCAAGCTCCGGGAAATAATTCTGAGTGCTTGCTACAACCAGTCCGCTCATACCGCTGGCACGGAAATCATTATCTGGTTTTGTGCGAGGTAATGAACGCTGATGGTACACCGCATGAGAGCAATTCCCGATCAAAATTGCGGGAACTGAAATCTAAGTTTTCTGACTCTGAATACTGGTGGGGTTTTGAACAAGAATATTTTCTCACCAAAGATGCCCGCCCTTTAGGTTTTCCGGAAAATGGCTACCCTCCACCTCAAGGCCCGTATTACTGCGGGGTTGGCACAAGTCAGGCCAAGGGGCGCGTCCTTGTTGAGGCGCACATGAGGGCCTGTCTTGACCTTGATATTGAATTGACAGGGATTAATGCAGAGGTAGCTATTGGACAGTGGGAATTTCAGTGTTTTTCTGAAGATACTTTGAAGGCATGTGATGACCTTTGGGTAAGCCGCTACCTTTTATATCGAATGGCTGAAGAGATAGGGTATGATATCAATATCAATCCAAAGCCGATAACTGGTGATTGGAATGGGTCCGGGTGTCATACAAACTTTAGCAACTCTAGAATGAGAACCGCCGGAGGTGAGGAGTATTTTAGGGCGATATGTGATTCTCTATCAAAACGCCACGTAGAACACATTATTGGATACGGGGAAGGTAACGAAAATCGATTGACCGGTAAACATGAGACGCAACATATTTCAGAGTTTAGTTGGGGGGTTGGAGACAGAGGTGCGTCTATCAGAATTCCCGTCTCGGTTGTAAAAGATAATTGGGTTGGATATTTAGAAGATCGTAGGCCGGCTTCTAACTGCGACCCATACACGGTGGCTCGACTAATTGTCGAAACAACGCTTGAGGTTGACGGTGAATAACCAAAAGGTAGAATTGTATGGAGATGGCGTTGGGGCTGTGGAATATGTTGAACATATGGGGTGCGATCTTTCTGTTGTTAATGCCGCTAGGGTATCTTTTGGTAAACATAAAGAAGAGTTGAACGCGAAAGATAAAAGATTAATTAAGTATTTAATTAAACATAGACACACCTCAACACTGGAGCATAACGTTGTTACATTTAGATTTACTGTGCCACTTTTTGTTCGTTCTCAACATCATCGCCACAGAACCTGGAGTTATAACGAAATCTCCAGAAGATATACTGATGTTGATATCAGATTTTATGAGCCAAAAAGTTTTCGCACACAACATCGATCCAATAGACAGGCTTCAAACGAGAATGATTTAATCGATCCATCGATTTTAACTCTTGTTGGTCATGAAAATTTTCCAGTCAATTTACCAGCCTCTCAGGCCTTATATAAGCATCATATAAATTCTATAGTTTTATATGAAAAAATGATTTCAGCAGGGATTTGCAGAGAACAGGCGAGAGGAGTCTTGCCACAAAACATGTACACCCAGTATTATGGTACATGCAATTTAAATAATCTTTTAAAGTTTATCGATCTACGAACTCATGAAGGCGCTCAATGGGAGACACAAAAATTAGCCGAGGGATGTCTCGAAATTGCAACAGAACTATGGCCTGTGACAGTCAAATCTTACAGAGAGATACGACATGCTGACCGGTCTCGACAAATTTGAATATTTCTCTAATGAACTGGTCATCGGAGGTACCCTTAATTCATTGCTCTATGCGTGGTTTACAGGATCGACTCTGATATGTACAACCCCAAGAGAACCGTTGTTTTTTGAGAGATTTTCTCCCACCGCCCAATTAGATAAACTTGGGATTGAAAATAAAATTACGAATTTACATTCTTCTTGCGGCAAAATATCGACTGGCATACAGAAGAGTGAAGTCTGGAAAAGATTATTTTTTCTTTTATCTTTGGTCGGACAAGCTCCTATTTCGAGCACGTCTCAGTCCATAAGAATTGAGGATAACATAGTTAAAGTTGTAACATCTCATTCGAGGCTTGCGAGATTTAGATTTGAGAATTTAAAAATATTTGATCCTTCTGAAGTCGGCGCAATTCAAAAAAATAGAAAAAATCCTAAATATATGGTTTTAGACTGGATGCATGTTAACACGGGAGTGAAGCATCCATACGACCTACTTCAATCTGGAGATGATTTTGTAAAAAACGTTCATTTCTACCCAGTTGCTCATAGGGGAGGCTGTGATTTTAAAAATTTAGTTTCCGTTTCATATCTCCGTGGGGATGAATTAAAGGAATATTATTTTTCAGACACATATGCCAAGTTCAAAACAGAACAATTAATGAAGGATTCAGGCATCAAGGGAAGAAAGAATGGGTTTAAAAACGGAGTGTCTTATCACCTAAACGTTAAGATCACTCCGACAAAGAGAGAAATTTTTTGTATTGATAAATATGATTTAGATTATTGTCAACTCACAGATGAGCAAATACTTGAAAAATTTACTGGCCCACCTAGAAACAGGCGAATTCAAAAACTTTTAAGGTATTTGGCATGATAGAAGAAAAAACTGGCGGTCCGTTTCATTTAGCAGGAATTGTGCCGGTGGCAGGTCAGCCCCTCGAATTCAAATTTCAGTGGCACGATTCTCTGATGCCGCTTGCCCCAAACTGGACATTGGTCGAACAAGCGGTATACGAATGTGCAATGGTTGGTTGTGAGACGATTTGGGTCGTTTGCCACGATGATATGCAGCCTCTCATCAGAGATAGACTTGGGACAGAATACCAAGACCCAGTTTATTTTGCAAGAACAAAACAGCGATTCATGCATACCCACCGCAAAGGCATACCAATTTACTATGTGCCGATTCATCCGAATGATAGAGACAAGAGGGACTGCTTGGGTTGGAGCGTGATTTACGGGGCTTTGGTTGCGTTCCAGATAAGTAGCAAGATGAGCAAATGGTTGATACCGTCGAAATATTATGTATCGTTCCCATATGGCGTCTACCCTGTAGATTTCTTAAGGCCCCACCGTCAACAAATCTCTTCAAATTCTAATACAATCTTTACATACAAAGGAAAATCTGTCCGAGATGGAGAATATATTGGATTTACTTTTGGAGCAGAAGATTGGTTGGAATTTCGAAGAGTTGTTCGAAAAGAAGGGACAGGTCAATATACTTCGTACATCGCACCAGGGGAAAGGTTCCCTAAAGAATTCCTGCCGTCAGAAAAAAGATACTCTGCCCGCTTTTTTCCCCTTGACAAAATCTTCAGCGTGATTAAATTAGGTGTAGAGATTGAGTTACCTTTGTATGACAAAGTGGATACATGGGAGGGGTACTCTAAACTCATAGGTTCAGATCACAAGATAGAGAGGCCGGTTACTGGCCTAGTAAAACATCGGGAATATTCACAAATAGGAGAGGAGTATGGAGAGGAATGAGTCAAAAATACCGTTTGTAAATCTTCACGGTCATTCGGTTGCAGGATCGCTATTCGATGCGGTAGGGTATCCTGAAGAGCATATGGATTTTGCTTATCAAAATGGATGCGGTGCGCTAGCATTAACTGATCACGGCAATATGAACGGCTTGTCATATCAAATCATGCATGCCAAAAAAATGCAGTCTGAGGGTAAAGACTTCAAGCCAATTTACGGCGTGGAGGCGTACTTTATCCCCTCTGTTGAGGAATGGCAAAAACTCTACGAAGAGTCTAAGGAGAACAAGAAAAAGAAAGACGAAGACAATAGTTTATCTGTAGAAGACGAGGCTGCATCTAAGAAGTCAATCAAGAACGCCTTAAATCGTCGCCGCCATTTAATTTTGTTAGCTCAAAATGAGGCTGGCCTAAAGAATATTTTTTGTATGGTGTCTAAGTCGTATACTCGGCCTAATTTCTTTAAGTATCCAAGGGTTGACTATGACCTCTTAAAAGAACACTCTGAAGGCGTAATAGCCGCCTCTGCTTGTCTTGGGGGGGTCTATGCTGGATGTCTTTGGGAGAATAAAGAAGAGGGGGAAGGGGCCGTTTTGACCGCTATGCGGGAGGTTACTGAAAAGATGATTGATATATTTGGGGATCGTTGGTATGGCGAATTACAGTGGAATAACGTGCCTGAGCAGCATGAGTTAAATAAATATATTATTCAGATGCACAAAGAGTATGGTATCAAACTTGTCTCAACATGTGATTCTCATTACCCAAGCCCTGAAGCATGGCGCACCCGCGAGGCGTATAAGCGTATTGGTTATATTGTAAAACGTTGGAAGAAAGAGATCGAGGAAATCCCCGAACATGTTGATGAGATTGGATATGAATTGTATCCAAAAAATGGAGATCAGGTTTGGGAGTCCTATTTAAAGTATGCGAAAGAATGCGAAGTGTCATATGACGATGAAATTGTCATGCAATCAATCGAAGAGACTCACGATATCGCTTACGAGCGTATTGGTTCTTTCTTTCCTGACAACACTGTGCATCTTCCAGATTTTGTTGTACCTGACGGTGTAACAGATGACGAAGCACTTAGAGAACTAGTTTATGATGGCCTTCGTTTGGTCATCGGGAATGAAGTTACGCCTGAATATATTGATCGAATTGAACACGAATTGGCGGTGTTGGCAAAACAAAAGTTCTCCCGCTACTTCCTGACAATGAATAAGATTAAAGACGTAGCGAACGATATAGGACTGAATGGGCCTGGGCGGGGTTCTGCCGCCGGATCTCTTGTCGCTTACTGCCTTGGGATTACCCAGGTTGATCCACTTAAGTATGGACTCTTGTTTTCTCGATTTCTACGAGCGGATTCAAAAGACTTTCCAGATATTGATTTTGATGTTCCGCGCCCGATGGAATTAAAAGAAAAATTAATTGACATGTGGGGGAAAGACTGTGTTGCGCCCATATCTAACTGGAATACATTGCAACTTAAATCACTTGTCAAGTACGTGTCAAAATTATATGATATAAAATACACAGAAGTTGACAAGGTGACCAAAGTCATGTTGTTTGAAGCGACACCCGCTGCAAAAAAAGCCCACGGTATAAAGGCCGGGGTTTATACCCCTACTTGGGAGGAGGTTATGCGATACAGCCCAACACTTACCAAGTTTCTAAATAAATATCCTGATGTAAAGACACACATTTTAGGACTCTTGGGGCAGAGGCAATCATGTTCTCGTCATGCCGGTGGTGTAATCATATCGAAAGATATTTCGTCGCGCATGCCCCTCATTCAGTCTGGTGGAGTTATTCAAACTCCGTGGTCAGAAGGTCAAAACGTAAGACACCTTGAACCAATGGGCTTTATCAAATTTGACCTGCTTGGTCTTGCATCGCTTAGAATGATTGAAGGGTGTGTGAGGCGAATTTTACAACGACATCATGATATTGAAAGTCCAACAATTGATGATATACGGTCCTACTACAACGCACATTTACATCCTGACACAGTTGACTTTAATGATGAAAGCGTATATAAAAATGTATTTCAAAAAGGAAAGTGGGGAGGCATCTTTCAGTTTACAGAGACTGGAGCTCAAGAACTGTGTAAGCGCGTCTCCCCTTCCAACTTGATTGATATTTCCACGATTACCTCTATCTATAGGCCAGGGCCTTTGTCTGCTGGGGTCGATACAGATTATTTGGAAGCAAAAAATAATCCATCGAGTGTAAAATATTTTCATCCAATCCACAAAGAAATTACGCAAGAAACATATGGTTTTCTTATTTTTCAGGAACAAATTGCTTTGCTAGCACACAAGTTGGGTAAAAATATTTCTCTCGATGAAGGAAATAAATTACGCAAACTGTTCACCAAGAAGGGCGCGGGAAAGAAAGACAAACTCAAAGAGAGCCTTCACGCTCGTTTTGTGAAAGGTTGCCTTGAGAAGGGTGTCGCCCGTTACGATGCTGACGAGTTGTGGAAAAAGTTTGAATACTTTTCTGGATACGGGTTTAATAAAAGTCACGCTGTGGCATATTCTATGATTGGATACCAGTGTGCGTGGCTAATGCACTATTACATGTCGGAGTGGATGGCTGCTTATTTAGACAAAGACCTGGAGAAGGATAAGGATAAGAGACAAAAAGGGATCAACATTGCTAAGTCACATGGCTTTAATGTTAAAAAGGTCAACATTAATGAGTCAGGCGCTGTTTGGGAGGTTTCAAATGATGATCCATTGGTCTTAATCCAGCCTCTTTCAAATGTTGATGGGGTGGGGGGTAAGGCAATTGAAGAAATAATGCAGCATCGCCCATTTCACACGATAGAGGAATTCTTATTTCACGAAGAAATGAGTTATAGGCGAGTCAACAAGAAAGTTCTCGACCGCCTCACAAGAGCGTGCGCGTTAAATGATCTTGTTGATGAGCGTTTTACTGGCCTTAAGCATTTTTGGTCCGTAGTTGCTGTAGATAGGGTCAAGAAGTTGGAGAAATTCCACAAAAATATAGAACTATATTCACCAGAGGGCGACTTCACTGAAGAGGAAAAGATAAAATTTGAAGTTGACTTAACCGGCCTTTTCCCTATTGAGAAGGTAGCTAAGAAAGATTTGTTAATTGCCCTTGAAGACCACTGTGTCCCTCCCTTATCAGAATATGATGCTGATTTGGGCAGCGTTTGGTTCGTGCCCCTCAAAGTTATAGAGAAGAAAACGTCCAAAGGGAGGACTTATTGGATCGTGGAAGCGATTGATCTCAATTCAGTTGTGAGCCGGATAAAGTGTTGGCATGTAAGAGAAACCGATGTTCTACACGTCAATCGACCTTATCTAATTAACAATATTGATTATGATCCTCAATGGGGGTTCTCCGTGAGATCTGCTAAGGCTTTTAAACTTTTGGCTTGATATATATATCGTGGGAGTTTAAGGAAAGCCACACATATTAATTGGAGATTAAATTATGGCAAATTTAACGGTAAAGATAACTGAAGAATTAAATTTAAATGGTGTAGACCAGGGCGCTACAAACACCTTAACAATCAAAGGCATTAATGAAATTTCGAAACGAATTGTGACAGCCACAACAACGGAAGCCGGTTTATTAGGGTTTTTATCAGCCTTGAGCAATGTGGGTGTGACTGCCAATAAAGTTGGTTATTTGGCCGGAATTTTAGACGATGGGGATGTTAGGTATATTAGAATCACAAATTTAGATTCCAGTAATCATATTACTCTAACCTTTAGAGATGAGGACAATACCGAGTTTAGAATCAAGGTAGACGCTGGGCACTCGTTTATTTATCCGGGAGATAATAGCGGGGGAGTAGTTGATACCATGAAGGCGTCAGGTTCCGCCCTGTCTTCTGGCTTATCTGATCTTGTTGATATTACTGTCGATGCTGATACGGCATCTTGTAATGTTGAAGTGTTTGTAGCATCAGCATGAGGAATAAATATAGCATAAATACCTTGACGATTGTTATATGGTGATTATATTATATATGTGAGAGATACAATACTATAAAGGAGGTAAATGTGTCAAATGATAATGAAGTACTAGCAAATGAAGAACAACATATGATTGATTATATTCGTCGCTTAAGAGAGATTGAGGATCAAATGGAGCCCCTCAAAGAGATGAAGCGGCAGTTGAAAGAAGAATATAAAGACGAAGGTAAACTTTCTAAAGAGCAATTATCGGTTGCTCTAAGGGCATATCGAATGCTCAAGAACGATGTAGACCTAGACGAGTTACTGCACAACTACTCTCTTCTTCAGCGTAATTTGCGAGGTGCTCTGTGATTTTAGAGTACATGATGATACGAGAGGGCAAACGCCCTACTCGCTCTAACCCTTCTGATGCCGGATTAGATGTATATTGGAATCCCGATCCCGATGATCATAAGCATGGATGGCCTGGGCATCTACAGGGTGGTGAGAGCGGAGTATTTAAGACTGGGCTTAAAATTGGTGTACCACATGGTTATATGATTCAAGTCATGAATCGATCAAGTATGGCTAGTCGTGGTCTCATCGTTGGAGCTCATGTTATTGACGCCGGATATGATGGAGAAATATTAATCAATCTCCACAACGTGAAAGAATACGATTTAGGCATCAAACCAGGAGCCAAGATCGCTCAGTTGGTAATGATCCCTGTGATCCACTTTCGCTTAAGAGAGGTTGGTTCGCCACTATATCGTGTTCCAATTTGTATTAGTGAGCGTGGTGATGGCGGATTTGGATCGACGGGAGGATAGATGACAAGAAAAATAAAAAGAAATATACAGAAAAGAAAGGCAAAAGAGACCCAAGAGAAGATGACCGAGACGGTTGGTCTATTTGGTAAATTGCCAGACCACTGTCTAGCCTGTCAGACGCCATACGATAAGAAGAGTAAAAAGATGGCCTCAAAATGGCAAGTGATGGTTGATACTCATAATGAGGCGGTTAAACTGTACTGCCCACAGTGCTGGGCAATTGCTCAACAAATTATAGAGGAGAATAAACTATGATGTTATTATATCTTTTGGCATGTGTGAAACATGTAGAATTACAATATGAAATTGAATATCCTTGTGATATTGCAGAAGGCGAAAACATAATGGGGGGCATTGTTGATCAAATTGATAATGGAATTGTTGCTGTCTCCTTTGGTGTAGAAAAAATTGAATATTTTAAATGCAACGATGTACTACAATACATCGGAAGGGGACCAGATTATGAAGCGCTTCAATAGAGGAGATCTTGTTAGAATTATAGGAAGTAATATATTTGGCGTTGTAACGGAAGTTATGATAGTCGACGATAAAATTAAATATCTTGTTTTAAACATCGAGGGAAATATGGAGAAACTTTTAGGTGATGGGATCAAAGAAATTACGAGGGTTCGCCCGCTCAATACATGTCACGGATAGGAGTTAAAAATGTATAGAAGTTATGATGACGTAATGCTTGAGCCTCAGTATTCTGAAGTAAAAAGCAGAAAAGCAATTTCCATCGCACCTTCCTTTGAGATAGGTCCTCCAGAGTGTCAATTTGTGATGTTTATGAATACCCCGATTCTGTCCTCGCCAATGGACACCATAACTGGCCTCAATATGGCTATCACAATGTATTTGGAGGGTGGACTGGGGATCATTCATCGGTATAACACGATCAGCCAACAAGTGTCAATCGTTAATCAGGCACAAGCGGCGTGCAATGGAAATATGGATGTCGTTGCTGCTGCTGTTGGGGTCACCGGGAATTACCTTGAGAGGGCTAAGGCTTTAAGTTCAGCGGGGGTCAATATTATTGTTATTGATGTGGCGCATGGACATCATATTTTGGTCAAAGAAGCGATTCAGAACATAAGACGAGAACTAGGAAAGTGTGTTCATATTATGGCCGGAAACGTAGCTTCCGTCCAGGGCATTGTTGATTTACATAAGTGGGGCGCTGATTCAATTCGAGTAGGGGTTGGCAGTGGTTCAATTTGCAGCACCCGTATACAGACGGGGCACGGGGTTCCAACACTTGAGGTTTTATTGGCGGCAAAAGAAAATGCATACTGCCTTCAACATAGGCCCGTTCTAATCGCAGACGGGGGGATTAAAAATTCAGGAAATATTGTCAAAGCCCTCGCCGCAGGGGCAAGTTATGTAATGTTGGGCTCTCTCTTGTCAGGGACCGATGAAAGCCCAGGTCAAATTATTAATATTGGCAGTAAACAATATAAAACATATCGAGGGATGGCATCTCCACAAGCCCAACAGGATTGGCGTGGTTCCTATAATTCTAATGAAGGAATTGTTGCAAGTGTTCCTTATAAAGGAAGCGTCAGAAATGTTTTAAAAGAATTAAATCGGGGAATACGCAGTGGGTTTTCTTATAGTGGAGCAGAAAATTTAGGCGAACTTCAAGAGTTGGCTATATTTAAGAATGTCTCACCAACCAGTTTACTTGAGAGCAGTACTCATATCTTAGGAGACAAGGGTGTTATCGGGTAGTTATATTGCGTTTAAGGACGAGAGTGGAATCTTGAGGAGATTTGAAGGAGAACTGGATCACCATACAAGGATGAAAATTAGGCTACTGTATGATGGTCTTACACAATCGGAGTTTTTTAGAGCATATGTTAAGGCATACATTGATCGCGATCCACATATATTGGACTTTGTGGAACGTATTAAAAAACGGAAAGGTAAAAGAAATCTCAAAAAATTAGCAAAAACTAAAAAACTTCAGGATCTAGCGAAAGAAATAGAATCACAATTTGGGCTGTCTGACGTTGAAATAGTATCAATTTTTGACCTCCCTGTAGAAGAAAAAACTGAATTATGATTTTTTAGGTGCTTTACCACTATGAGTACTATTTATCTATGTCGAAATTAAAAAAGGAGACTTGTTTCATGAGCAAGAAGAAATTACTTTCAGAGCATCAGATCAGACGGTTTATGGGCCTTGCCGGTGTTGGTACCTTATCCAATGATTTTCTTGGTCGATCAATCAGCCTTCAAGAACAAGAAGAAGAAGAAATGATGGACGATGAGATGGGAATGGCTGCTGAAGACGAGGACATGGAGCCCGTTGGAGAGCCCATGGAAGAACCAGAAATGGGTGCTGCTGATGTTGCCGATGAAGCAACTGTTGAAGATTTGGTAGACGCTATTGCTGCAGCAATTACTGACGCCACAGGCATTCCCGTTGATGCATCTAGTGATGCTGAAGAGCCTATGGAAGAGCCTATGGAAGAGCCCATGGGAGAACCAGAAATGGACATGGCTGCTGAAGAAGAACCAGAAATGGGCTATGATATGATGGAAGTTGTTGATGAGGAAAAACTCGTCAAGGAAGTGTATCGTAGAGTCGCCCAACGCCTCAATAAAATGTTGAAATCTCGTAATTAATTTTACTCATCAATTGAGGCTTTAATGGACATAGCATTTGCTATCATTATTTTCCTTTTTGGTATGTTTACTAATGAAATTTGGAGAAGTATTTTAGGCGTAGGCCTAACGGTAAAAGTCTCTAAGGAAACCATCTACCAAACTTTTAAAGTAGCTAAAGCATTTTCGGACCAAACAGATTTAATCTTGGCTTTTCAATATAAAGCGATGGCGAAATCTGGTATGACAGAAGAAGAGATCAATGATGTGCTTGGTGTCAACTCTTCTGCTCTTTCGATATGGCGTCAAGCGATGTTTGATTCAATCATGGCCGAATGTCCGATGTTGGTTAAAGATCATTTTCAAAAGGATCTTGGGTGGTCTAGTTTCGATTCGATTTTCAGAGATGATAATAAAAAACTTGACGAGGAAAAATAAACTGGTTATAATATAAATATCGGAGGGAATATGACTAGTGAAGAAAAAGAATTAGCAAAATCTGACATAGAAGAAGTAGAAGAACCATCAGACATTTTAAATGCCCTGATGGGTCCAAAGGAGCCGAGAGTTGTTGGTATTTTTGGAGATATCGACGAAGAAAAATCTTCTTTAGCGTGTGCTTCTTTAATATCATTTTATAAAATGGCAGAGGACGAACCAATTGAGATGTTTATTTCTACGAATGGTGGTTCTGCCGACGACATGTTTGCGATTGTCGATACAATAAAATATTTAGATTCTAAAGGTTGCGAGATTCATCTTATTGGCATTGGAAAGGTTATGTCCGCTGGTGTGCTTATACTGGCTTCTGGAACTAAGGGTAAGCGAAGAATTGGGCCAAACACTAGATTGATGCTGCATTCGGTTCAAGGCGGCACTCAAGGTCCATACTATAATATGAAAGAAGATATGGCCAATATGAAGAAATCACAAGAACATTACGCAAGAATATTGTGCCAGGAAACAAAGATGACAATGCAGGAAGTAAGAAAGGTTCTTAACAGAAAGAGAGATACTTATTTTACTGCTCATGAAGCAATTGAAATGGGCATTGCGGATAAAATTTTATAGAGGGAAAACCATGGCAAGGATAAGAGGGTTTCATGCAGAAATAATCGCTGCACAGATGCATAAAATTTTGGAGTCAAAACGGTACAGGTTTTTTGATAGTTCAAAGCCATATGACGTTAATATTATCGGCGTAAGAAGAGATAAAGGAAAAGTAAATAAATTTGACGATATGATCATGGTTGTATATCGTGATCGCTCAAAACGTTGGTGCATTAATTCATATCCAATCACGACCGACCCTGGTTTATACTGGTTAAAAAAGCCTGGAAGGGTGGAGGGCACAGCGATTTTACGACCAGATCAATATAGGTCTGTATATAAAATAGATAAGCACAGGGGTAAGTATGACGCCCTGTGTCAACGCTTAGGTAAAGTGACTGTGTACAGAGACTCAGACAGAGATTCTGTGCATGATATGGATGAAAAAAATACTCAAACAGGTATGTTTGGTATAAACATCCACAAAGCAGGTACTAGTTCTACAAACGTAGACAGGTGGTCTGCAGGATGTCAAGTTTTCAAGAATGCTTCAGATTTTCAAGAATTCATGGATGTCATGAGGCATGCGGAAGAGAACTACGGCAACTCATTTAGTTATACATTAATATTAGAATCAGACATGATGGAGGTATAGTGGCTAAACATTATAGTAATGGAAATTCATTAAATTCAAAGATTACAGAGGGGGTGAACGTATTGGCTGATAACGTTGCCTCTACAATGGGTCCAAAGGGCAGAAACGTAATTCTGCAACATGTTGGAGTCTACCCATTAATCACCAAAGATGGTGTAACTGTAGCTAAGTTCGTAACTCTTGAAGATCCTTTTGCCAATGCCGCAGTTCAGGTAATAAAACAAGCGGCGATTCAAACAAATAATGATGCGGGGGACGGGACAACAACCGCCACGGTCTTATCAAGAGCAATCATTGTGGAGGCTCACAAGTTTATTGCTGCGGGGGCGAACCGAATTGATTTAAAGCGCGGAATAGATAAAGCGGTCAAAGCCATTGATAAGAGATTGGGCGACCTAGCAAAGCCCATTAGCAATGTGGAGGATATTTCTTTTATCGGAACTATTTCTGCCAACAACGATAAAACAATTGGAGACTTAATTGCTTTAGCGGTGGACAAGGTTGGTAAAGACGGATGTATTACTATTGAGGAGTCTAGAAGTAACGAAACTTCTCTGGATCTTAAAGAAGGATTTCGATTCGACTCTGGCCTTGCCGCCACTCAGTTTTTTACTGATAGTCGCAGAGCAGTAGCACAACATGATGATCCCCTCATCATGGTCACCGATTTTAGAATCAAGAGGGTTCAAGAATTAATGCCGATCCTTGAAATTGCTGCAAGGGAAGGGTCTCCTCTTGTTATTGTGGCAGAAGAAGTTGAAGGTGATGCCCTCGCTGCTTGTATAATGAATGCTGTTCGCCACAGAGAAACGGGGATTGGTATGCGGGCAACCGTGATCAAGGCACCAAGATACGGAGAGGAAAGGAGAGAGATCCTGTCTGACCTTGCAAAAACGGTCGGCGCTACATTCTTCTCCAGGTTGTCAGGAAAAAAACTTAAAGATTTCGAATTAACTGATTTTGGGCGGGCAACGGCTATCGAAAGTAATAAACATTTTACAACAATTATCGACGGAAAAGGAATTCAAGAAGAGATCAATGAGACAATTGAGGGCCTTAAGCAAATGCTAAAGGATTCCACGTCAACTCATGAAGCACAAAAAATTCAAGAAAGAATTTCTAGGCTAGCATCGGGGGTTGCTGTTATTAATGTTGGCGGATCGACAGATGTTGAAATGGGAGAAAGAAAAGATCGCATCGAGGATGCCTTAAACGCTGTCAGAAGCGCACAACTTGGTGGGGTAGTATCAGGGGGAGGCACAGCACTTCTAGTGGCTTCTGATGCCCTCAATGGCCTTGAGGTGGGCAATGTTGATGAGCGACTTGGGCTTGATATTGTAAAAAAAGCAATTGAAGCACCATTCAGGCAAATGGCAAGTAATGCTGGATATTCTGCTGATTTAAAATTGCAGCAGATTGTAAACTCTACTGAGCCAATGGTTTGTGATTTCAGAACGGGGGAGATAATTCCTGCCGAGGGGAGTGGGATTATTGATCCGGTAAAAGTTACCCGCTCTGCTCTTACGAATGCAGCGTCTGCAGCATCCACGTTGATCATGGCAGATTATGCAATTATTTTACAAGATAGCTCTTGACGATAGATTAAATTGTGATTATATTATATTTATAAACCAAATAGGAGGTTAAAATGAGTGATAATTTTAGTATGATTCAATGGAAGGTTCCGGTAAGCAGCGTTCCAAAAGAAGTGTATCACACAACCGTGAGGCACGTTAAACAACTACAAGGTGTTCTGGAACAGTTTCCAACTGAGAACACTCAATCTCTAACAAAGGGCGAGGTTGAAACCTTGGATTCGATTCCAACCATTGTTAAAGAGATGCAAGTTGTAAGAAGCGTATTGATTGAACTTGATGCGATACTAGAAAATGGTTCTAATATGCTTGCTGGATACTACCGCCACATGACGGCACCGCCAGAGGAAAGCACAGAGGAATTTCAAGAGGAGGACACCACTGATGCACCAGATATACCAACCACAACCACCGCAATCGATTCAGAAACCGAAGAGTCTTGATTTTTCGATTGGCGATCTTGTCTGGGTACCTCAGAATACTGGGGTACAAAAAAGTTACGCTTGGATGGATGGATTTGCGTATTATCCTGGGGATTACACAGAGCATCCCCTCCATGCGATAGTCATCGATAAATTTTCAGATTCGTCAAACGGCGAGTATGTTGGTTTAGCCGTAGTCTGGAAAGAGAGTCGTATCGTTTGTAAGATTGAAGATGTATTTTTAGTTCGGGAGGGAAAATGATAAGATTAGAAACGTTGGTTAGAGATGGAACAAAATTTATTTTGCGGTCAATTTATTTAAATCCCGCATTTGTAGTGACTATTAGAGAACATGAAATTTTGACGAAAGATCTGCGCGATGGCAAGAAGAGATTTCCAGAAGGTTTGAGCGCAGAACATACACTCAGTGAGATTATTTATTCGGAGGGCTCCAACTCAAAATCTCTTCTTGCGATAGGCTCTCCAGAAATCATTCAGTTAAAACTGTTTAGCAACAGTACAAAAATGTTATTAAGAGGTTGAAATGTTGGGTGTAAAATATTTTGATGTTTATGCATGGGCTACTTGCTCATGGTGTGCCAGAGCAGTGAATCTATTAAAGGAAGCGGGGTTTGAGTTTTCTCTGACTCTACTTGACAATAGTGTTGCAAAGCATCATGAACTAAAACAAAAGACTGGATGGCAAACTGTGCCAATTATAATTGAACATAAACTTGATGGCGAATCAAAGTTGGTGGGTGGGTACACAGATCTTGTGGACTACTTGAGAGATCAATATGGTATAGGTGAGGGTGAAGAGTGAATCTTTTTATTGCTTGTGTCCTATATTCTCTAGGGCATACATTAAATTGGTTTGCCATGCACTCCCAGTTTGTATGGCAGTGGTGGGAGGGTAAACTATTCCCTGCTGCTATTACTTTTGGACTGCCCGGAGTGTTTTGTTTTGTGTGGGGAACAACGTTTGCGTTTAAAGCAATGGAAGAGTTATGGGGTCCCAGGTTTTTGGGCTTCTCAATGTCTTTCTTTGTGTTTCCTTTGTTAACGTGGTATTTCATGAATGAATCTATGTTTACAGTGAAGACGATGCTGTGTATTCTTTTATCGTTTTCCATCCTCGCCGTGCAAATTTTTTGGAAATGAGTCAATGGATCTTTCTTCTTTCTTTTTTGTGTTTGGCTTTACTTTAGCTTCGTACTCCGTCATTGCTAATGACAGCGCTCAAACCTTGGGCACCTTCATTGCTTCAAATAAGAAAACAGCGTGGTGGAAGGCTTGGATTTACATGTCTACGATCATGGTGTTAACATTGGGTTACGCCTGGATTACTGGCGACATCGCATATAACAGATTAGATTCGATACCAAGACCGTTAGTCTTTCAGTGGTACCACGGCTTTGCCCCTCTCCTGCTTCTTGGTTTGACCAGATATGGTATACCCGTTAGCACAACATTGTTGACTTTGAGTGTCTTTTCGAGCAGTTTAGTTCTTGAAAAAATAATTCTGAAATCAGCAGTTGGATATGGATTGGCAGCAATTGTTGCGTACTGTTTGTGGGCTGTTCTTTCAAAGTTTTTAAATGAAAAGGAGAAGGTCCGCAAAGAGCGTAAGCGCTTTTGGAAGATTGGCCAGTGGCTTGCTACAGGATTTCTCTGGCATCAGTGGTTGAGTCATGATATTGCTAATGTTGCAGTCTACCTCCCTCGCGGAGCGGACCTGAGTCTGGAAATGTTTTCGGGCTTCATGGTGCTATTGGTCGCCGGCCTCGCTCATCTCTTCTATAGAAAGGGAGGTAAGATTCAAGATATTGTTTCTTCTAAAAGCGGCACACGATTTGCAAGGTCAGCTACGATAATTGATTTTATTTATGCACTTATTCTTTGGTTCTTCAAGGAATATAACAACCTGCCAATGAGTACAACGTGGGTATTCGTTGGACTACTTTGCGGTCGAGAGTTGGCTATTTATCGCACGTTTGGAACGCAGGACAAGATCAAGGAAGTGTTTCCGATGTTGATTGGTGATTTTCTTAAGATGATGGTTGGGTTAGCGCTCAGTGTTGCTTTGGTCGCTGCGGTAGTTTATTTTGGATAATTAAGGAGATAAAATGAAAATAATTAGTAAGCCATGGGGCCATGAAAAAATTTGGGCTCACTGCGAAAAGTATGTTGGAAAAGTCCTGGTGATCAATTCAGGTCATCGTCTATCTAGGCAGTATCATGAAGTCAAAGATGAATCTATATATGTTATGACTGGTACATTGATGCTAGAACTAGGAGATGAATCAAACCTAACAAGAAAAAGTCTTAGGATTGGAGATCATTTTAGAATAAAACCCGGCACGATTCATCGGTTTGCAAACGAGAGTGGCAGTGTCGTGGCTCTCATGGAGGTATCGACACCTGAACTTGGTGATGTTGTGCGTTTATCTGATGATTATTCCAGGATCTAACTTGACATTTTAAGATTGCCGTGGTATATTAAAACTAGTAGCGACACACAACTTTGTTCACATTAAAAGTCTCTCAAATAAGTCGTAGTAATTTCCCTCCGTGTGTCCTGTTGAAAGGGGTTCGATTTAGGTCGAGCTCCTTTCTTTTTATATATGGTGTACTATTTATAATGGAGGATCTTTTAATGTCTGAAAAACAAAAGGGTGAATTGGTTGATCAAATTATTGAGGAGTCAACTTCTAAGAAAGAAATGAAAGACTTTTTTGGAAACTGGAGAGAATACTCCAAAGACTCCAAGCCCCTTAGCCACAAACAAGAGATGCAATTACTCAAAGAGTATTTTTATTCTTTTTTGCCGATGGTTAGTATGACCGATAAAGTTATACAAACCACAAGAGCGCCCGCTCTTCCGATTAGCGAAGTGTTATCAGCGTGGGTTGAATATGATTCCAAAGCATATGATGATTTAAAAAGTACAGACCAAATGTCATATCACGTTCAACTCCCCACCAAGGAGGTTTGTGAAGATATGAATATAGACCTTGAATTAGGATATCCTGGGAACAACGCTGAAAGGATTCGCAGGAGACGGAGGGTTGTAAAGGAGGGAGAGTTGTTTCAGGCTGTCATAATCGCTCTTGGAAAAAATGGTAGAGCCGCATTGATTTGGGGAAAGAAAGATTTAATTGCTGCTTATGACGCTGGCCTCAAGCAGGTCCCTGTCATATTTGAATACCACCGCCAGGTGTAAACTTTAAGATGCCCAGTAGAGGATAGTATTATGATAATCACGAAAACCCAGTTAATGAAAATTATAAAAGAAAGTTTAGCTGACCTTTATGGAGGTGAAGGTCCAAAGGTAGAACAGATAAAACTTCCCGTAAGATGTTTACCAGATTCTTCTAATTCAAATTGTCATGATTGGGCAGTATACGAACCATCTCCCAAGCCGTGGGTTTCTTTTGTATCAGCAGCCACTGGTGGTAGTGGTAAGAAAAAAGCACATATGACTTACTGGATTCCCTTTGACCAGATACCTGATAGTTATGTAATGCCTTACACTGGGAAGACTCCGATTTCGTACATTGACTATAAGGAGTATGATAAAATTGTAAGAGTGTCTAGTAAAGTGACAAAGCGACCTGTGTATCAGTTAAGATATAAAATTGCTGATTTATATAATGAACTTGGGAAGATGGGAGCGTGGTTTGATCCCTCTGGGAAAGGAGGCTTGGCATCAATGCCGATGGGCGAACGTGGAAAGGCAGCGGGCAGAAGACACTCTGGTGTGATAGGAATGTATCCCCCAGAATGGTCTGTGACTTATGGTCATCTAGTTAAGAGGCTAGAGACGTTTAGAAAGAAGTTCGCTGATCCCGTACATGCAGAGAGATTTGAAACGAATGGAAAAGTTGATCAAAAAAAGATTGCAAGTTTTATGGGATTTAGCAATGTAAATGAATTTTCTAACGCAATGAAGCATTTTAAATTTGCTATATCATAAAATTTTAACCACCTACTACCCACCTACTACCCCCCTACCCCTACCTCCCCCCTTTAGTTTATTTTACGTGGTAAAACTAAACTTATACTCAAGATTTACATAGATTTTTAAACCAAAAGGAGCAGAAAATGACTTTAAGTTCTTTTCTAAGAGACATCATTCTGGTAGCGATTGGAATAAACATTTCCTTAATGGCAGTGGGCTATATGCTGGGTGGTGAAAAATTATTTGCAACCGCCGCCGTAAGCTTGGCAAGTCTGATAATAGCAATTGCGATAAAAGCATACGATATTTTTGACTGATCATGGAAGTATTGATGGCATGCACAACGGTCGGCGGATTTTGTTTGGGCGCTATATTCTACGCCGTCTTTGCCATGTCTTTCTTGTGGTATTGTTATTGCCTATATTATTTGCTTTAGTGATTATTGTGCTTATATATTATCCGAAAAAGAGACCATCGTCGACATAAGAAATTATCACAAATTTCACCCAAAAATAATAAAAATCCATGAAAATTCATAAAAATCCATGAGCGCCCCTCCTTGGCAGAAGTGCGTTCAATGAACCTGCTATAAAAATTCAATTTGTTCAGTGCGACCATTTTCTGTCCGCTTAAATGTAAGCGCCAAAAACTGTCCGACCAGATTCTGACCGCTAGCTTTTACATTTTTTTCACATCCATATTTATTTCTGAGTTATGTTCAATCCCCCATATTTATTTCTGAGTTATGTTCAATCCCACGTATTTATTTCTGAGTTATGTTCAATATGAGATTCTTTTTGAGGTGCTGTCATTATTATTATATAAGGGCAAATTATTTTCACCTTAGCTCTTGTCGATTGACAAACGGTGATTAAATTCTTGTCGAAAGGAGTTATGGTGATGCGATTCTTCTATAAATATTTTGAACCTAAAGTTGGCGACCTCGTTGCTGACGGCATGGACGGAACTACAGGCATCATAACTTCCGTTGGGGAATGGATAATCATCTCATACAATAAGCAGCAGGGGCTCAACAAGAGGATGGCAATCTACGTCAACCTTTCAGAATACAACGGTATTACAGAGCAGTATGTCCTCAAATTTTTGGTGCAAGATGACTTAATCGCTTCTCCACTAAAGTTTATTCACAGGGATGACATTGAACTTGTTGATGTAGAAATGTAGACTATTTTCACTTCAGCTCTTGTCGATTGATAAACGGTGATTAAATTATAGAGGAACAAAGGAGAAAGACATGGCAAGAATCTCTTGGAGCAAATTTATTCCAATTCTTCTCGACAACCTAAACCTTCAAGGGAGGGATAGGGAGATAGTTGAGCGCTACGCTTCAATCTACCAACGCAAGAAAACTCTTTCTGTTGGCAAGAAGCGCCACCTCAAATCAATTGCTTCAAATTTAGAGAGGCTCGAATCAGGAGAAGGTAACGCTGATTTGACTATTCTCCATGGAATTTTAAATCACCCCAACGCTTCAGTTGTCTTGTCGGGATGGGACACAAACTTCATCAACAGCCTGATTAGTCAAGTTGTTCGTGGACGTTCTCTCTCCACTCGACAGCAAACCCTGCGAGATGGAATTAAGGACAAAATGACAGATGAGGTCATCCAAGAAAATGCCTCTGCTGTTAGTCATTTTTTAAATCAAGTCAAGAGTGATTTTCAAGGATGCCGAAGAGCTCTTGAATGGGTTTCCAGGTATTACGTGGACATCGCTCCAGAATATGATTATGGCTTCAGCGAGGCTGTTACGAGAGCAATACACAGCCCGCAGCGCTTTAGCAAAGATGATTTGAATAAGATTCAGAACAGGATGCGCCAGAAATATGCGCTCAGGGTCGTCGAGAACATGAAAAAGTCTCCGAAATTTGATGTGAATACTCACGTCACCTTTAGTAGCCTTGGAATGTCTAACAGAGGGGGATTGTCTTGGGGTGACCGCGAGTTAATCTCTCACGATGGTGGGTTCGTTGTGGCTCATCATCAAAAAATCGCTGACGCTGTTCATGGAGGAAACTATTGTAGCGTCCTAATTATTGGAGGAGGTGTTGTTGATGTCCAAGAACGTTTCCTTAAAAAATTTCCTAAAAACAAGTGAGAATTGTTATGAAAGATGAACCAACCGTTGTAAACATTCAAGAAAGAGCAGAAAACCTTATCAAAGGGATGGCTACAATGCTATCGTTCTCTGAATATCACAAACTAAAGTCCGATGAAGCAGAAAGTGATGAATTCGATAAGGTTATGGGAGTTACGGGCATTGGAGAAAAGTTAGAAAAAATAATGATTGATGAATTGACCCAAAAGGGTCTGACGGCGGAGGCGTAGATGAATTATGTTGAAAAAAACACAGGCATAAGGGTGTTTCTGAATTATAAAAACAAAGAAGAGGTTCAAATTCAGATACTTGGTTCCTCTAAATTTCCAAACTTTGTGCGGATGACACCAAAACAATTTCATGAACGATACAAGAAAATTTAAACTTGGAGACTTGGTAAAGGGGATTGAGACTTGGTATGGCAGACGTTCATATCTCGACAGAAGGTTTGTTAAAAACTTTGGTGTGGTTGTTGGTTATGACCACCACCTTGAATCTCTTTATCTTGTCCAATTTCCCTTTGGGACTTACACTATGCAGGAAAGAGACTTGGTTTTAATTTCTGAGAGAGGAGATGAAACGCCTCCATTGTGATATTTATGTTACTGGAGGTTCATGCTGATGTTGGGGAAATTGGTGAGGCACAAGGCAAATGGTAAGATTGGTGTTGTTCTGAACAATCCAGAATACGCCTTCGGTTTTCCCTATGATTTTGAAGGCAACAATCAAGCATATTTTCCAGCAACTTCAGAGGACATATTAAACGGGGAGGTGAGCATAGACGTTAGAAAATATGAAATCCCCCATGTCAAGGTTCTATGGGAGGATGAGAAGAAGCCTCAGTGGGTTAGGGCAGATAATTTAGAAATAATTCAATAGAGCTCTTGACGATAGTGAAATCGTGATTAAATTATAGAGGAAAGGAGGTCATAGTGACTGCTTCATCGTTGGTAATGATAAAAATGTTGTGGTTCATCACAGGTTTTTTGACTTGCTTGGTAGGTATAATTTTACTTGGTAATGTGGAGAGAAAATGAATCAAGAATTAACCGCCATGGAGAAAGTAATCCAGGCATTTGCTCTTTTAAAAGAGGCTTCAAGTAGTCTTGAAACGAACCCAATTGACAATTATGGTTTCAGGGATATGGGAGCTCTCCACTCGATAAGAGAGCACTTTGAACCAACCATCGAGCAAGTCCCTGGAAGAAGTGGCCCCGATGCAAAATCAGCACACCGCTCCAAGATGGAGGGCAAATCAAGAGGCGTAAAGCCTCGAAAGACAATTCAACATTTGAGAGAGGAGGATTGTACAAAGTTTCAATTTGATAAGCAAAATGACCCTATACGCAGGGAGCAGACCTTGCAATATGATGGTTTTTATTTTCATGTTCATCGTACCATGGAGGTACGACCAGCCGTCCTTATTTATGTCGATGGTAACGCTGGAGTGCTAAAAATTAGACGATTGTTAGATTCAAAACAATCTGAGTTTTTACAAAAGTGGAGTCTTGCAAAGCAGCAGGGCAGGAGGGTTAGAGACACAATTGAACTTTCGTTGACTGAAATTTTTGATGTCTGTTTAGATTATGATTTGAAAATCTTGGCAAATAATCAGGTAGTCTCTAAGGCTCGATTGCGTGAGATGTTCGCAAACAAGGAGATAACATTATGAAAAATCATTTACCGTTTGTTAGTTTGTTGATTTTAAATATTGCTGGCGCTTACTATCTTGGAAGTGAGGTGTTGGAACATTTAGAGAGGACTGAAAATGCTGCGGTGGCCGCACAATCCGACAGGGAGTTTCAAACGCTGGGTCATTATAGCCCTGGAAAGTTTTGTATTATTTCAGCAACGGATGATGTTAGTGATGAAGCGTTTAGCCGTATGTCACAGACATGTTATCGCAAACACCTTTTATATCTACAGGCTCAGGAGGCTATCAATGCCAAAACGCAGGAGTAAATGGAAAGTTGGAGACTTACTTACAGACAAACTTTATCCAGGTGATGGTTTTGGTGTACTCGTTGAAATTCTGGACCTGAGACTTAGAGAGCCTTATGTCATAGAGTGTGCTTATCATGGCACCATCCGCATGACAAAGAAAGAGATGGAAGAGACGGTTATAAAGGTGGCATGATGGAGCCTAAATTTAAAGTTGGTGACCTCCTGATGGAGGAGAGATTCCCTCAAGGAGGATATTTCGTTGTGGTGGCAGTCGAACAAAACCGATTTGCAAAAAAAAATAAGGAAAAACTCCAATACAAATTGGCTTTTGATTGGGGAGAGGTTTGGCTTCCTCCATCTTTTATAGAAAGATGCATAAAAGTGATTGATAGCTCTTGACGATAGTCAAACCGTGATTAAATTATAGAGGAACAAAGGAGAAAGAGTGAAGTTAACAAGACTATGCAATTTTTGTCTGGGTGCCGCTGGTGCGGATGTTTATGATTTAGAACACCCAGTTGTTTCAGGTAAGAAGGGGGAGAGGGAGCATCTTAAGGCATTTGCTCACAGCGGGCGTTCGTGCCCTCATTTAAAGTTACAACAGAAGATATGGGTTGAGAAGTCAAATGATTTTTATCAGTCCATGACCTCGCTCTTGAATGATGCTGGGTTTGGACCTGGAGCGTTGCTGGAATTTAAATATTGCAGAAATCGTCTGACTGGATTTTCAGAGATTCGCCACGCTGTTGTGACAGAGGTCAATTTCAACTCTCCGATGCTCTATGGGGTGGGAGTGGTCAGCAATGGTTTAATAAAAATCTCCAGCAACGAAGACTGGCTCAACAACAAGAGGGTGTCCCTATACATGATGGACATTATAAACCAATTTCCTGACATTGGTTGGAGATGGAATGATAGAAAGGAATTTATAGCTGAGAGGTTGCCTCAACTGGATGGGAACAGGCGTTTTAAGTTTGATACTTGGAACAGGGGCTGGCAGACAGATTACAGCCAGCACTCAAGGGCATTCGAGAATATTAAGGTTGTCGTACCAGCACCACTCTCAATCCCTCCTCCAAAGGTTGGGAAGGTTCATTCTGACTTGCTGAAGGCAATTAGAAAAGATGGTCAAGCCCGCTCTAAGCAAATTAGAGAGTGGCATTGGAATTTATTTAGTTAAAACCCTTGACGATACGTATATGGTGATTAAATTATATATGTGAGAGGGACGAACCCTTCATAAAAAACAAAGGAGAGGTTGATATGGCTGCATTAGTTATCGCTGGCGCAATTGCTACTTCATGTACTGCTGGCTTTATAGTTGTTGTTGTTTTAGATTTACTTGAAAAAAAAAAATAAACCCTTGACGATTCGATAACCGTGATTAAATTATAGTTACTGATAGAGAGAAACCTTTAAACCTTACAAACAGGATACCGACACATGTCATTTACTGTTTCTTTTTCCGATGCCCAGTCCGTCATAAACGCAGTCACCCTTGGAGGTCCAGGTTTTCCCATCCTCCTTCGTGGTCGCCATGGGATTGGGAAGTCTTCTGTAGTCTATCAATTTGCAAATCTTCGTGGTTTGCCCATTGTTGAGCGTCGAATCTCTCAAATGACTGAGGGTGACTTGCTTGGGCTCCCCAATACTGACGGTCGAGTCACAACTTGGAACCCTCCCGCTTGGTTCAAGAAAGCCTGTGATGAGCCCGTAGTCCTCTTCCTTGACGAATTGGACCGAGGTACTCTTGAGGTTCGACAGGGAGTTTTTGAGTTAGCTGACTCTCGCAAGTTGGCGGGGCACAGGCTTCACCCTGAGACTATTATCGTCGCCGCATGCAACGGTGGAGAGGGGGAGACAAACTACCTCGTCGCTGAACTTGGACCAGCCGAGTTGGACCGATGGACTGTTATGGATGTAGCACCAACCGTGGAGGAGGGTATTGACTATCTTGCTTCAGAGGGCTTGCCATCTTTGATGGTTGATTTCTTGCGCCAGTACCCCAAACACTTTGAGCACACCAGCGACTTTGAGCCCAACAAGGTTTATCCTTCTCGTCGCTCATGGGAGCGCTTCGGGAGTACAGCCAACAAGAATGGTTGGTTTGACACCAAAGATACGCTTGAAAATAACAAGGGAATGGTGTTTCTCGTTGCCTCTTCTTTCGTGGGGATTGACTCTGGTGCTGCATTGCAGAACTACATCAACGATTATGAGTGGACCATTTCAATTGATGACATCCTCTCAAATTCCTTTGAGTCGGAGGCTGTTGAGCGCATGGCTCCTGCTGAAATCGCAGGGCTTATTGAGTCGCTTGTGTCGAGAGATGACCTACAGGAGAACTTCTCAGGGGAGGCAAATGAGGGGCTCACGCGCCTGTTCAACATGATTCCTGCTGAGATGGTTATGTCTTCGTGGCAAACTCTCTGTAACGCCCTTAAGAACGCTGGTGGCACCAGTTTAGTTGGTCAAGCGTACAAGATGTACGGTTTTGGGCAACTGGTGGCAAGTGCCATCGCCGCTGCCAACCCAACAGCACAGTAGACAAAAGGTGGGGGAGGAGTTTTCCTCCCTCATCAAAATATTTTACAAAATAGACTTGACGATACGTATATGGTGATTAAATTATATATGTGAGAGGGAGATATACTTCAACGGGAGAGAATAAAGTGACAAAAGCAAATAATGCTACAAAGGCTCTTGATAATATTGATGAGTCTTTTGATTTTCGCAAGTTTATGTTCTTGGATGACTTTTTCAATGAACCATTCTTAAGAGCTGTCTTTCGCCAATGCCTCTACCGCAAGAGTACGAGGATTCCGACTGCTGGTGTTTGGTATGATTTTAGCAGGGGGAGGTTTGTATTTGAATACAATGCTGCTTGGTTTGTTTCCCTCAAGGAGGATGAAAAGATACAAGCCCTGTCAGACCCAATCTCCAAGTTTCAAAAATATCGAGAGATGATTTTAGACATCATCCGACATGAATTGTATCACATCACCCTTGGCCATGTAAATGGTGAGAGGAGGCCAGTTGACAAGAGCAAGTGGCAAATGTGGAATATCGCTTGTGACCTTGCAATTAATTCCTTTCTTCCAAACCTACCAAGCAAAGGTTGTGTGCCTGGAGAGGGTCCATTTGAGGATTGGGAGCCAAAACTGGCTTCTGAGGCTTATTATGAACGTCTACTCAAGAATCCCCCTCCTGAACAGCAGAACGGCGGGAGTGGAGAAGGAGAAGGAGAAGAGGGAGAAGAGGGAGAAGGTGGAGGAGGTGGTAATGGACTGCCTGAAACCATGGATGACCATGGCAATTGGGATGGTCAGAGCAACAAGCAGCAACAGGCTGGTGAACAGTCTGCTGCAAGGGCTGAAGCCAAACGAGTGACTCAACAAGCCAAAAACGATGCTCTCAAAGGTGGTCGAGGATGGGGCTCTGTGAGCCAGGAGATGCAATCAGAGATTGAGAAATTCATTGATACGACCATTGATTGGCGTATGGTGCTTGCAAGCATCATCAAGCGCTCCAGGCGGGCAAATAAGCGCTCTACTGTCAAGCGATTGAATCATCGTTACCCTTACATCCATGCAGGTCGCAAGGTCACCAGGAACCCTAAGATTGCCATCTCAATTGACCAGTCTGGTTCTGTTAGCGACAAACTGCTCTCTGCATTCTTTGGAGAATTGAATTCTCTGGCTCGATGGGCAACATTTACTGTCATCCCATTTGACCATGAAGTTGACTCCACTAAGGTTTATGAATGGAAACAAGGAGCAAACAGGGCTACTGAGAGGGTTTTGTGCGGAGGTACGAACTTTGATGCCCCAACCGACTGGGTGGCTGAGAACGGTCCATTTGACGTTCATTTTATCCTAACCGACATGGGAGCACCAAAACCCAACAGGAGCAAAGTGGAGCGTCATTGGATTGTTGACAGTACGGCGTTTGACAAGCCCTACTTCAATCCTGATAGGGGAGAGAAGATTATTAAGGTCAACATGGAGAATTGGTAGAGTGGACCTATTTGAGATAGGCGACCTTATTCAGAAACGAGGTACAGGGGATGTAGGGATTGTCATTGAGCGGTGCGATATATTCGACCCAATATGCTTTCCCTATCCCTTGGACTATCCGTATGGAGGTATGGGGAGAACATCAAGCACACTAAAACCAAGAACAACCCCAGGTTATAAAGTCGAAACATTTGATGGAAAGGAGATTTGGGAACACAGAGAAGTAAGATTAATTACACCCAAACCCCTTGACGACCTGTGAATGGTGATTAGCTTATAGACATGAGAGATAAAATGTTTAAAACTGGAGACTTGATATATTTCAACGAGGAGGATGAACACAAGATGTTTCCTGAAGTATTATTTGGTATCTTTGTGAGGCCAGCGGTTGTCGAAGACCTCATGGCTTACACAAATGGTCAACTGGATTCATCAATAAAAATAGGAGAATATTGTATGGTGTGCTGGCAGTACGATGGCGCGAATGAGACGTGGCCAGCAAGATACAGTGATATAAAATTGTTAGAGGTGAAAGATGAAAAGAGTGATAAAGAAGACATGTAGAGTAGGAGGCGATGCAGTTATGCTTAGTATGTTCTGGGCTGGCGCTGTCTTAATAGGAGCATCTATGGCTATGAACTATAAACTTCATAAGGAAAAGAGAGAGGATTTATGTTCAACAAGGGTGACCTTGTAGAGATTGATTGCTTCGGATATAAGGGCATGGCAATAATCACAGGCCAAACCTTTCCAGCGTCAGACAAGCATTGGTCATTTCAACCCCTTGACCGCTGTTATGTACCGCCGAATGATTGCTGGGCATTATTTAAATACATTAAATTGCTTCAAGGGGTTGACGATAGTTAAATGGTGATTAAATTATATATGTGAGAGGGAGGCATCCTCTCAAAAGGAGAAAAAATGCCAACATTTATTAAAGTTAGAACGAGAGAAGGAATGCGGTGGATAAATTTTGACAAGGTTGAAATTATTATTCCCAAGAATAAAACTTCCAATCTAAGGATGGATGGCAAACTTTTCATCGAGGTTGCGGAGTCTGTAGAGGATATTCTGAAATTGATTAAAGAGGCTGGCAAGCAATGATACCGCTAAGTAAATCACAATTCAAGGTAGGTGACTTGGTGAAATGTTGTGTTTCGGGCCATGATGACTTGGTAGACAATATTGGAGTCGTAGTCCAATTAGAAGTTTTCAATGTAAACTTTAAAGCCCTTTGGCGACCTATCGTGAATTTTGGGGACCATCGCAATTTGGCATGCTTCCCAGAATCTTTGGAATTAATTCAATCTAGCTCTTGACGATTGCTCTGACGTGATTAAATTTATATAGTGAGAGATAGACAATAACTCTTTGGAGTAAACATGGAAAACATAACAGATGATTATACCGCTTGTAACCATACATCCAACATCACCCATCTTCTTTCTGAGGAAAATGCTGAACTTCTTATGGAACTTACACCAGAGCATCTTAAGGCTGCATTTGGTTTTGGCCAAGAAGTAGAGGACCAGAACAAGGGTTACGGTCCTGAGTGGTACTTTCAAACCAACCTGGGCGACACTATGGGCATTGGGTTTCGCTGGGGTGAGCCACGATTACGAGGCGGAGACGTTACTGAAGCCAAGGCAGAGCGCTTTCTTGGTTGGGTTTTAAGTTTCGTTGATTTGGTTTAAGGAAGAGTGAAAGTGGTTTTAAAGTCTGAGAAAATGCTCATGTACCTTTTGGCTGGGCTAACATTAATATTCATTACAACATTAGTTTAAGGAGAGAAAAGTGATTAAAATTATCAATGCATACAGTGGTCGAGTTTACGCTTCTTTAAAAGATGTCAAGTCTGCTCGTTCATTCATGAAAAAGAAATCGTTGATTAAGGTTGATGACAGCAAGGGTCAACGTGGACGCGCCATCTATGTCTACAACAGCAAAACAGCATACTAAAATGAAAGTAGGTGATTTGGTAGAGTGGACGGTTGATGGAGACGTTGGAGTTGTAACTGGTATCCATGAAAATTGCTTTAGGGTCGTATGGAATGTACCTTCCTGGAGTGGAGGAGAATGGTATCGATACGACCATCCTTCAATAATTCAAATTAATTGAGAAAAAGACTTGACGTTTGATCTGAGGTGATTAAATTATATATATGAGAGGGACGAACCCTTGATAAAACAACGGAGAGCAGAATGAAAGTTGGCGACCTTGTAAAATACGGCAGGATTAATCCTCACATGGGAATCATTGTTGAAATCCTTGGTAAATCTTTCAGCGGCATTTGTGCTGGCTGGTGTATGGTTTACTTCGCAGAGTTGGACGTTACCGAAGTTATTCACCCTGACAACATGGAATTAGCATGAAATTTAAAGTTGGCGACTTGATAAGCCTGAAGGTCCACTACGCTCTGAAAGGCACTCTTGGTGTTCTGGTTGGGATTCCAGAAGGTTTTGGACCTCCAAACCACGGGCTTTGGTTTGTTAAGTGGCTAAACCCCTCAACGCCTTTGGCCAACACTTGTCATGAATCAAACATGGAGAAGGTAGCATGAAAGTAGGTGATTTGGTAGAGTGGAGGCTTGATGGAGACGTTGGCATTGTCGTGCGAAGACTCAGAAGTGCTCCCAAGGTCCAAGTGTATTGGTCCAACGGCGAGTTAGAGTGGATGTGGGAAAAACAAGATGGATTAAAATTAGTCCTCAAGGTTCTATCATGAAAGTAGGTGATTTGGTAGTTTGGACTCATACAGAAGATGAGGGGGAGAGGGTTTGGTGGACTGAGCACTTGGGAGTTATCATACATGTGGAGGGTCCATCTATAAAGGTGCGCTGGGAAAGCGGGAAAGAATCGTGGATGAACGAAGCGTGGCTGGGGAAGGTAGCATGAATATTGGCGATTTAGTTAAGTTAAGCCATGTATACTTTAACCACGATAGTTTTTATGGAGTGATTACGGAGGTTTATGAATCAAAAAGTATGAAGCCAGACAACGTTCGATACAAGGTCCAGTGGCTTGGAGCCAGCGAGAGAGGCGAAACACAAGCAATTTGGTACTTAGGAAGTTATTTACAATTAATCGAATCCAGCTCTTGACGATTGACCTGACGTGATTAAATTATATATGTGAGAGGGACGAACCCTTGATAAAACAACGGAGCGAAGATGGTTTACAAAGTTGGTCAATTGATAGAGATTCCCATGGGGCCTAAACGCGAGAACCTCGTTGGTGTACTGGTCAAAAAGCCTTACGAGATGGTGTACGGACCAAAGCACACAAACCCTCAGAACACAAGCAGCCCTCTCACTCCTCCAAACCTCGTTTGGAAAATCTTTGTAGATGGGCGAGTACGAGGCATTGCCACCAACACAGACCCTAAAAAGCATGAAGTCAAGGTGATAGGATGAACGTTGGTGACTTGGTAAGTTGGAATATAAATTATGAGATTGGGGTGAAAGGCATGAAAGTCGGAGATTCGATAAAGCACAATGCAAGAGGCCTGGGCATCATCATAAATGTTTTAGATGATAGAATAGAGGTGGCACTCATGGATGGCGTGCCAGGACCAGGAGGCAGGAGGGTTGAGAGGGCTTCTCTTTTCTTCAGTGAAACTGAATTGGAGGTGATAGGATGAAATTCAAGGTTGGTTCTTTAGTGAAAGTGAAACAAGAATTCATTACCCACGCCCCATCATGGGCAATAGAGAGTGTCGGTGTTATCGTTGAGATGGATGTCCCAACAAATTGCAACCCTTCCGATGCATGCCGTATCACATGGTTTTGCGATGAGGACTACGTATCGTATTCAGGCCCCGCAAACACCAGGGAACTGAAAAAGCACGTCACCTCTATCTTTTATTATCCTTGCTTGGAGTTGGTATAATGAGTAGTGCCTTTGTAGTATACGGACCAGACCGCGTGAGAATCAACAGCAAACTGACAATTCATCTTGGTGAATTGATTATAGTGAAAGACTGGGACGTTGATGAGCCCGATTCAATTGGAATAGTTACAGATGTACGCTTTCAGAACTGGGCAAAGCAAATCATGGTGACGATTGAATGGAACGAGGAGAGGCGACTGGGCGGGATGACTCGAAGCCAGTACACTCTCTCAGAGTATGAAACCCTGAAGAATTTGGAAATCAAATGACAGTAGGCACTTTGGTTGGACTTCATGGGCTGGTCGCCATCGCAGATGGTGAAATCGGTGAGCAAGAGCGCAGGTGGTTTTACGGAATTGTTATCGCTCCATTGGTGCCAAACAAAACAACCATTAAATGGAACAGTGGACTTACCAGAACGTACAGCACATGGGAACTCCGCGACCTTAAGGTGTTATCATGAAAGTAAAAGCAGGTGAATGGAAAATGAAAGTAGGGGACTTGGTTAAGTATAATAGCGAGATTACCGTCTTGTGTAGCGCAGACCCTGACGCGATTGGGGTTGTGGTATCGACTTATGAGGTTGACGAGGCATTCAATATGGTTTTTCAGAGGTGCTTAGTCAGATGGACTTCAGGTTTTGAGATGGGAGATTCTTTCTACTACTATGACCATCAACTGGACAAGGTGTCACAATGAAAATAGGTGATTTACTATTGTCAGAAGACGAGCATAATAAGAAATCTTGGACAGCGATTGTTGTAAAAGTCAGACGAGATATTCACCATCCTCGTTTTTACTATACTCTTCTTTGGGACGATGGAGCATACGAAGCCATGGAAGATGTTTATATGGGAGAAGGCTATTATAACTTCAAAATATTGGTGAGAGCATGCGTGGAGAAGGTCCAGTGAAAGCTACAATGAAAATAGGTGATTTAGTAAAGGTGACGGCGTTCGCTAACCCTCCAATCGGTATCATCATCTCAAGCCATAAAGAAAACTATGACCCTCTGTATTTTGTGTTGATTGAAGGCAATGAGTTTCCATTCAGACAAGACCAGTTAGAGGTGATAGCATGAGAGGAAATTTTAAGATAGGCGATTTGGTGAGATACCGACAGGGCGCTTGTGACTACATTGGCGTTATCATCGACGATTTGAACAGGTGGGGAGATTACGAGGTTCTATTCTCTCGCACAGGAAAGAAAGCCCTTTGCGGTTGGCGTTATCTGGAGAAGTTATCATGAAAGTAGGTGATTTGGTCAAATATACTCACGCCATAGAGAATTATTTTGGAGTCGTTGTTGCAATTGAAAGACCTCTCGATATTGGCAATGGAAATATCAGAGGAGCAGTCTATAAAATTCAATGGGCCAACCCATCAGGGACGGTCAAGTACTTGAAATATCTACAGTCTGACTCATTGGAGAAAGTATCATGAAAGTAGGCGACTTGGTAAAGTACAGGCGTTATGCGACCGATGGCAAGTGGATGGTTGGAGTCATTGTTGGCTCAGAAGAATGGACAGGAAATGGGGGATTAATAATCTGGAAAGTGGAGGGCGAAGACGGCACATGTATTCACTTTGAAAGACATCTGGAGAAAGTACAATGAACATAGGTGATTTAATTTATTGCCACCATGACGATGAATATGGAATCTTAGTCGAATATCTCTTGAATGGCTGGATTGTTGTGGCTCAAGGTGATATTACATGTGAAGTACAGAAATGTTGGTGGAGGAAAGTAGGATGAAAGTAGGTGATTTGGTAGAGTGGATAGCGGATGGGGATATTGGGATTGTTGTTGCAACAGCGGGGAAGGCGTTTGGCGTGAAGTGGTCGCAGGAGACTAAAATTGAATGGTATCGATCCGCAAAAAGAGTTGGAAATCTGAGGAGAATATCATGAAAGTAGGCGACTTGGTAGAGGGTATAAAATACAAAGGAAAATATGGAATTATTGTCGAGAAAGATGCAGCATTGTATAAAGTCCAATGGAGCAATTTTAAGACAAACAAAATCTGGTTTACTAAATGGGGAATTAGGGTGATAGCATGAAAATAGGTGATTTGGTACAACTCTATAAAGTAAGGTCAGTCGGAGGAGTCAGCAAAGATGATGTTGGTGTGGTCTTAGAGGTGGACAAGGTTCTTCCTGATGATAGTTTCTTCGGAAGACAAGGAGAAAATATTATTTGTAAAGTGCAATGGGTAACTTTAGGTATGACCTGTAATGTCAACGCTTGGATTCTAAGGAAGATAGAGTAATGCCTTATGATGTAGGAGATTTGGTTAGATGGTTCAACGGACAAATAGGAATTGTGATAGCGTTTGAACCATCCAATTACACAGGGGGATATGCGGTGAAGGTTTTCTTGATGGATTTTAACAGACCCGAATGGGTACACCCAGATAACTTGGAGAGAGTAGCATGAACTTAAGGGTTGGATACGTTGTTAGGGAGACAAGAAACATAAGGAGGAGCGGTGTAGTCGTCAGGGCACCTCTTGTTGAATACGGGCCGCAATGGGTGGACGTTGCATTTTTTGGAGAGACACACAAAGATAAACCTCATCGTTTCTACAAATCACTTGATGCTGAATTCTGTTACTCGCGTGATTTAAGAAGCAATTTTATTAATACACGCGACTGGGGATATATCCATGCCGATGGTATAGCTTTTGTTAAATCAACTACAATGCAGGTAGGCTCATTGGTGAAATACAGTCACAGCGCCATACAAAACAGTAACGGCCGCGAAGGCGCACACCTTTGCACATGGAACGAAATTCAATATAGAACTGAAGATAGTGGGATAATTGTTAGCAAGGATAATGTATGGAGGCAAAGCAGAGATGCGACCTGCACTATACAGTTTGGAAACGTTGCTCATAGAGGTGTATTGTGTCATGACTTGGAGAGAGTAGCATGAAAGTTGGAGACTTGGTAAAGTGGACCTATCCTGAGCATGAAGACCATGGAGTCGTCGTGGCTGTTGATGATCCGTTGGATGGCTATGTCCATGTCTTATGGTGTTTAAGGCCTTTGTACAACGGTCCTTATCCTTCAGACAATGAATATTTGGAGAAGGTGGCATGAAAGTAGGTGCCCTGGTAAAGATTCGTGAGTACTTCGCAAACAAAGATGCGGTACACATGGGAGGTCTTTCTTGGAAGAGATTTAGACCAGAGGATATAGGGATTGTCGTTTCAATGTTTCACAAGCCTTCGCCTCTTGGAGGTGTAATTACCTTCTGTAAAGTGAATTGGGATGATGGGATAACAACAGATACACAATCTTATAAGTTGAGGGTAGTATGAAATTCAAAGTTGGTGACTTGATAAGATTGAAAATGGACTTTGGCGATATTACAAACACTCTTGGCGTAGTCGTGGAATTGTCATCTATGGGGATTAATGTATGGCGCATCAAATGGTTGGATACCAGCGTCATCATCTCCAACTTGTGTCATGAATCAAATATGGAGAAGGTAGCATGAAAGTAGGTGATTTGGTAGCGTTTGATGATTGGCTGGTTACACATACAGGCCTCCATCTCCATCTCCGTCCGCGTTCTGAGATTATAGGAGTCATTGTTGAGAAAGGTGTGAACATCATTCCAGAACCCATAGCTCGTCCGAATGAAGTCGACGTCTACTGGAAAATCCAATTTGGAGACAAGACCATTCATCTTCAAGAACATTTGATTAGGAGGATAGTATGAAAAAAGTAGGTGATTTGGTTTTGTCGAAGTGTCCAAGAATTCATGGAACGGGATTTGGAATCATCGTTTCTGTTCATAAACGTCCAAACAACCGCCCACCAAAATTCAAGGTGCGTTGGCTGGAGTCTGGAGAGAATAGATTTTGGATACTTGGGGTTGATTTGGAGCAGGTGGCATGATTGATTATCCTGAATGGTACAGTTGGGGAGTGGGTGATTTAGTCTTATTGAAAGATGGACCAGACAGAGGGGGAGTGGGAATAATTGTACACAAAGGAAAAGTCTATACAGAACTTCTCGACAGACATTACCCTGAGTTTGATGTCCTGGTGGATGGAAAACTATTAAGGTGTATGAGCGGGTTTTACTTAGAGAAGATAGGATGATGAGGAAACTATTTAGGAGGGCAAAGAAAAGATTTAATAGTAGAGGGTTTCATAAGGTGGCTTTTGAAGTAGGAGACTTGGTTATACTATCAACAGACTCAAGGAGAAAGAATAATAAAGATGATATAGGGATAGTAGTTAAAGTCCATAGAGCATTTAGAGAAGCAACCAGACATACCTTCTATTGGGTTAAATGGAATGACAATAGACCTTACATACATTTTGCTCATGAACTGATAATTATTCAAAGGGCAAAAGAAAAAAGTAATGAAAGAGATGAAGTTTAAAGTAGGTGACCTGATAACACTTGAGAGCAACATGAAAGAACTATTAGGTGTTAAAGAAGATGCAATAGGAGTAGTAGTAAAGATCACTCCCCAATACGATGCGTCAAAGATATGGGACTCCCCAGAGAAAGACTATCTTAATGAGGGATACATAATAGAGTGGATGGGTAACCCTTACATAGAGTGGGACTTGACTACAATGGTATCACCTCTCCCAGAGATATATCAATTGTTCTATGGCTATGAGATTAAACTGGTACAGAGTGGATGATAACCCCTACTACTCCCCTACCACCTACCTACCTACTACCCCCCTACTCCCCTCCCCCCCTCCTAGCTATCGTGGGGTTGGTCTATGGGGTTTAACAATGATAATATAAAGAATGGTATTGTTGAAATTTATACTCTATTTACAGTAAAGATGTTTATAGTCCCTATAGTAAAAAAGTAACAGTGTTTTTATTGTTTGGAATTTATAAACGATGTTTTAGAAGGGGTGGTTTAATGGGTCAGTATCAGCTCCCCTTGCCATCTATGCACCACACTTAATCTACAGGATAGATCATTATGTTACAGCCAGGAGACTTAATCCAATATATACCATGGGATAAGCAACAGAATATGCCACTGATAGACCAAAAGTGCTTTGCTGTTGTGACAAAGGTGACTGACGATTTCATTATCGTTGACTCAGCAAGATATACTTGCCCCGAAGTTATACAAAAAAAGTTTTTAAAAACCTTGAAAGTCGAATTGGTGAGCAGACCTGATCAAAATCTGCAAAATCCTGTAAATCTCTAAAATCGCTCCCTTTTTCATGGATGGGCCATGGTGGCTCATGCGCGGATATTGTTGACATAAAGTGATTTAAGGGCCGTGGACTAAGCGTGGCTGCGCGTTCGCAGGGCTCGGCGTAGGTGTTTAGGTGCAGATGTTGATTGGTGCTGCATCCATAGAAGTTGTGTCATTATGCTGTAGACAGTGACTCATGGCTGTTTTGCGGCACTTCACCTTGCCCGCAGGGCGCAAAGTGGCACTGGTGGTGCATCGAGAGGGATAAAAGTATTTTCATTTATTTTCACTTTGGGGGTTATCGCTCCATCTGAGGGGATTATATTTACTATGTGAGAGGCGATGATGCTAATCACAATATCGGAGAATCTATGAACGCGATTATCTCAATCGGTTTTAACGTTACTAAACAAGGTCCACACGGCCCCTATCAAGTCCCTATGGATGCGGAGACACAGTGGCTCTTTAAGAATGAGGTTATAGAAACAGTCTCACACTGCCTTCGCGGTCAAGTCGTGCAAAAGGGCTTTGTTACTGGTTATTGGGAGGGACAGACTGAGCCATCTTGGACCATTACAATGGCCCTGGATGAGGATGAAGGACAGGACTATCAGGACCTTGAAAAGCGACTTAGCAGCATTGCTTTCTTGTTTCATCAGGACTGCATCGCTCTTACCCTTGCCGAACCAAAATTTATCAGCGCTATATAATCACAGGAGAGACAAAATGACCTTAAAACTTATTCAACCTGAAAACCTTACTGGTCCATCCGCCCCAGAACTCGAACTATGGCTCTGGCGTTTTGGCTGGTCATCTGAAGCCATGACTTACAAAATCCCTGTTGACGTTGTGATGAACGGCTCAGAGGCAGTCTACAAGTACATCCGCGAGAAGATGCCATACTTCATGGTTGCCTCGTCGTGGTGCCTCAGTCCTGAATCCCTAAACATTGTCTGCGCTCTCACTAAATCCCAAGAGGAGAAATAATATGCCTTCCGATTCTTATGCTGACCTGGCCCGTGCTTTCGAAGATATGCTCGAAGACTTTGTAGAGTTAGTTGGAGACTCAACCCGCGCCATGGGTATCGTAGATGCTGTGGTGGACGTGTTTGAGCCAGAGCGCTCAAAGGTCGTGCCAATCTATGTTTTCGAGGACGGTGAAACATGGTCACCCTCTTGTTATCGCGTTTATATGACTCGTGACCAGATAAAAGAGTTAGAGGAGGATGCCAACCTTTATGACATCGTGCCAAACTATACAGACTGTCATGTTTAGCGCGTAGATTGGCTCAGGCTGCTTAACCGCAGCCCTCGGCCTAGCCCGAAGGGCGCAAACAGAGCACAGCAGCGCATTGAGGGAGCTCAAAGTATTTTCATTTATTTTCACTTTAGGGCTTGTCGCCCCATCTGACGTGCTTAAATTTACTATGTCAGAAGAGACAAACAACCTACGGAGTTAATATGCCAATAAGTGTTCATGAGTTAGTCAACGGTCAAAAGGTCTTTATGCAAGATACGCTCTGGATTAAAGATATGGCAGCGAAGATGTTTAACCCTGATATGGAAGGCTTGGAGCCAGTCCACAAACTAGACCTGCATAACAAGTTTGGTTATATTCTCGGACAGCCTGACCCTTCATACAAAATCGACCCAGAGGATACATATCCAATGGGGATTCGCGCTGAGGATTGTTACTTTGTTATTATTCCCGAACTAAATAAAGTGTCCGTTGTAAACAAAGACTATATCATAGATTACCAGCGGCATGATGGTTCATTTGGTGGACTGAAAAGAAGTCGTCTGCCTGAGCCACCACCGCAACTTGACGAGATAGAGTATGAGACAATCAGAAGCGCTGTAGAGCCAGTTGTGGAGCGCCTTCGTAAGACCCTTGGAGATGAAGCAATAGAAGTAGTTAGCAAAATCTGCCGTGGCATGGGAGCCGATTATCTTTTCATGCAAAATAAATAGGAGTTAATTCAATGATTTACAGGAACAAAAGAATCGCTGGCCTCAACATCTATAAAATTAAGGGCGCTAAAAGTTATATGTTAGTAGAGGATAGCCTACTAAACATGCCCCTTGGCACTCTATCTGCAATGGGGCCTATAGTCGAGGTCGACAGCAATGATGCAGAGCATATCAATAAAATCATTCGCCGTCTGCGAGTCAATGGCGGATGCGGATTTATGGCGAATTGGGAGGTTTGTTGGCGTTATTTGACAGAGAATTGCTATAAAGTCTCATGGTCTAAGGTACCTAAAGCATGGCAGGGGCTTTACGAGGGTGAGATAGTTTATAGATTAATGACTCATTAACCCCACAAACCCGCCTTGGCTGCTTAATTGCAGCCTTCGGCATAGCCCGCAGGGCGAAGAGTGGCTACTGTGGCCATTCGGGGGAACTAAAAGTATTTTAATTTATTTTCACTTTAGGGGTTGGCGGTCCATCTGAGGTGACTATATTTACTATGTCAGAAGAGACAACAACCCCTTGGAGCAAATATGCCCGCTAACAATGAATCCGTTATCCTTTCCTTCCTTACCCGCACACCTTGCAACGGTTCTAACCTTAAAGCCGCCTACAATGAGGAAGGCGAACTCTGCCTATATTCCTATCGCTTGCCGATTGCTCGCATCACAGACGCTGATGAATACTTGCTTTACGACTACCGCGCCGCTGCGCTTGGCTGCGTATCTGTAACCACCTCACAGCACGTTGGCAAACTCCACAGACTCGCTGAGAAGTGGGCTGGCTATGAGCGGTACAAAGACGGAATCGCACCATATAGCATTTGGAGCGTCTATCAGTTAGACCGCGACACCGTATCAAAAGAGTTAGTCGGCTACACTCGATAGCCCACCAACCCGCCTTGGCTGCTTAATTGCAGCCTTCGGCCTAGCCCGCAGGGCGCGGATTAGCCTTGGTGCTGTGTTAAGGGAGCTCAAAGTATTTTCGTTTATTTTCACTTTAGGGGTTGGCGCTCCATCTGTGGTGACTACATTATAGATGTCAGAGAGACAAGTAACCCAATAAACGGAGTCATCATGGCTTACCCGAATAGACAAATCGCTTCCTTTCAACAAGAAAAGATGTCAACATTTATCCGCTTAAATCAAACATCAGATTGGTATGACGAACTTTTAGACAAATTAGAATCTGTGGAGTGGCATACAGACTCTACTCATAAACAACCCAAAGGGAGATATGGGTGTGCTTACTTTCATGGTGGCTGTGAACACCCCACAACGGGCGGGCCACAGCACGCACATGGCTCCAGATATTGGGATGCAGAAGAGGGGAAGTGGAAAACTCGCAGATGTGAACTACGTCTTGTATTAAACTATGCCAAAAGACTTGAGGATAACCACGGCATTAAACTAAAAGTCCTCAAATCCAAACCCAAATCTCCAAAAGAGATATACACTGTTGATTACAAATTCTTGCGTTCTTTGGCTACTAACTTATCATAACAACAAAACGGAGCGTTCATGACTTTTGAAGACCTATTTGATAACCCATCCGAGAACTACTTCCAAGTCCACTTTATTGATGACTGCTACCATGCAGTTGTGGAGTACTATGACACTTATGAGGAGGCTGTAGAGGAATCACAATCAATGGAACAGGTTCACCTTTGGACCGTAGAAGGACTAACAGCGCCAGACGGCAGAGAGTATAATTGGGATGGTGAGAGATTCAGTAAACAAGATATGACACCTCAAGAGTACAGTGAATATATTGATGACTGTGGACGCGCTCAGTGGCAGGATATGAAGGACAGCGACAGCGTGCTTGATAATCATCGTATTGGCTTGGAGGACTTTGGCACTGAAGACTTTGATGTCATTGAGGAGGAGGTGGGAACAGAGACGTTTTACAAGTACATCTTCTAAGTCTACCAACCCACCTTGGCTGCTTAATTGCAGCCTTCGGGCTAGCCCCCGCGCCGCTGTTTGGCTACTGTGGCCATTCGAGGGAGTTCAAAGTATTTTCATTTATTTTCATTGAGGGGGTTAACGCTGCCCCTTTTGGTGACTACATTATAGATGTCAGAGAGACAAACAACCCTTGGAGTCATTATGCGTTACCGTGGTAAGAACATTTATAAACTCAACGTCTGGAAAGAACTTGGCAAACACTCTTATCTTCTTGTGGATGAGGCTACACCCTTAGATTACCTTGAGGGTCGCATTCTCTTTGGTGCAATGGGAACCTATATTGAAGTCGACACTAAATGTCCTCGCGAGATGCAAGCCATCCAACAACGTTTGCGAGTCAACGCTGGCAGTGGACTACTGGCGGACTTAGAGATTAGCCCTTCATGGCTTTACAAGAACTGCCGTCAAGTCTCTTGGAGCAAGGTGCCAGAAGGTTGGCAACGCCTGTTTGAGAAGGCTATGCCGCTCATGGTTCACAACGGGCATCCCGCTATTGCTCACCTCGTATCCAAGTTGCACATCGCAGCCAGCCTTACTCCTGAACAGAAACATAACTGCCTTGAATCACATGGTCCGCTTGACCTTAAGAACCCTTGTGCTTATGGTTCAGGTGATTTAATTTATTGCCACCATCTTGACTTCCTCTGCTAACATTATTCCTTCTACCCCTCACCACTCTAAATCCTAACATAGGTATAACATGCGTAACATGCAAAACTTCATCGCCGCCTCTATCACTATCACCTCATTCATCACGGGCTACGCATCCTTTGTGATGCTGGTTGCCTGTGCATCTTAATGTAACCACCCCCCATCCACCCTCTACCCTATAGGAGGTATCGTGTACTTTAAACCACGATTAAGAATCATGCCCTAACATAACAAACACTTTCTCATTACTAACAAGCCCTTTGCAAAATGCAAGGGGTTTTGTTTTAACGGGGGGGGTCCCCCTCCCCCCTCCCCACGGTGGGATCGCGGAATATAAGTCTCAATAAAGCATATAGGCGGGTCTGCGCGGCCTGACCCTCTTAATACGCGCCCCAAATTTTGCCTAAAAGTATACACTCTTGCCCTATAGTGTATACAAAAAAATTGCCCCACCAAAATTTACAGATTTTAAGCTACCAATTGCACTATTTATGTGCAGGAGACTTCTGATATGAAACTTATAATGGAAAATTGGAGCAAGTTCCTGAACGAACAGGCCATTGGAGCAGGTGAGCGTTATGTCGAGCCTGAAGAAGCGGGTGGCGTTGGTAGCGGCTACGAACAAGCCAAGGCTGCAAAGATGAAGAGGGCGAGGGAAGGCGATTTAATCGGCGCTGAAGACATTAAGTCATTCCTTGACACATCGTTGCTCATTGGCGCAGGACTAGCAGAACTCATCCCAGGTGCGGGCACTGGTGCAAGTTTTGCAATGAATATGGCTGGTGTTGGTGTAAACTTAATGGGAAAGAAGAAGAACTACCTTGGCGCTGGCTTGAGCCTTATGGCCGCTGTAGCCCCCGCAGCAGGAGACAGTATTGCAATCTTAGCAAACGCAGTTGAGAAGGGTATGCCACTCAACAAAACCGTAGCCCAAAAACTTATCAAGGGATTGGTGGTAATGGCAGAGATGTTTGTTCAAGGAGACGCTACTATGAAAATTCAAACTGCATTGGGCAAAGGCGAAATGAAAGCCGAAGAATTTGGTCACTGGTGGGTTCAAAAAACGGGCGTCCCCATGGCGAATGCTTTACACAAAATGGGTGGAGCATTAAAAGGACTTGCCGGAGACTTACAGAAAGCACAAGGACAAACTTAAAATGAAGAAATTAATGGAAAATTTCAAACGCTTCCTGGCAGAGGCCGATGTAGAAGCCCCAGAAGAGACGGTTTTAGGTCAAATAATGATGACTGTTGCTGCTACAGGCGCAGCAAGCAAGGAGGAAGTTGAAACAAACCTTCAGACCCTAGATCTCCCATCGGGAGAGACCGTTGACACAATGTTGGCCAAATTAGAGGACGCCGGCAAGATCAGAATTCATCCAAACGGCGATATTATTGATATGACAGCCATGGAAGACGAGGGTTCGTTGGCCGAAGAAAAAGACAATCCTTGGGCCATTTGTACTGCATCTGTTGGAAGAAGTGATAAGGCAAAGTATGAAGCCTGTGTTAAGAGCGTGAAAAAACAAAAGGGTATCGCAGAGGGCGATGAAGAGTTGGAAGAGAAAAAACGTAAAAAGAGACGCAAAAAACGCAAGAAGCGTAGTCGCCGAGGTTATGGCGGGAGTTATATGTTTGACACCGATGGTGGAGACGGAGGCGGCAATGGTGGGGGTGGAGAATGAAACTCTTAATCGAATCATTTAAAGCCTTTCTAAACGAAGAAGAATCTTCACCTAAAGTTGGCGGAAAGATAAAAGACCTAATCGCCCACCTTGAGAAAAAGTTGGAAGACCCTGACGTTGATGATGAACAAGAGGAGAAGATTAGAGCAAAGATCGCTCATTATAAAGACAAACTGTACGGCGCTCCTAACACCCCCTCTACGGACATTGATTACTGGCTTGACTCTAAGGACTACATTGCTGGCGAAAAATTGGGTGAAGGGGCCTTCGGCCCTGTCTATAAGATCAAAGCCAAGCACAGCCCCACCGCATACGCGATGAAAATCGTTGCGGGTGGTGCAAAGGTGATGGAGGTTGACAACTACAATTGGATTTTTAGAAATCGATCAAGGTTGCCCGAAGAAGTGGCGAAGCATTTGCCTTCCGTTTATTTCGCAGATATCGTACAAATTGGTGATAAAGAGTACGGCATCGTTATCATGGAGCTCCTTCAGCCTGACTATCACAAAGTAAATCTCGCCTTATTCCACTCAGGGGGTACGGAGGCAGAGGATACAGCCGCCATGCGCCTAACAAATCGTGGGCAACGACTATTCGCTAATGAGAGGCTAAGGTTATCTACCGCGAAGTCTGTCATCTATAGCATGAAGATCTGGGGACATATCTTCCAAATTGGACACGCCGAAGATCCCACCATCTCTGAAATTGAAGGGTTTGCTGCTGATATTGCAAAGACCGCATCTGCCCGCTATAAAAGAAAAGATTGGGCTAGTGGTGATTTAGAATTACAACACCCTCATCTACAAGATACTGATCCATATGCAATACAATTTGCCAAACTTATCATTGACGAGTTTAATAAAAGTGAATATAAGAAGAAACTCGCAGCCAGCGCCAAACGTCAATTTGATGAAAACCAAGCACAATTAAGCAAATGGGTAGCTCACAGCATGTTTTTTGGACCCCTAACGCAAGTACAGGGCGAGATCGAGGATATTTTCGTTTATGAGTTCTTAAAGCCTGTCCTTGGGCTTAGTGCCAAAAGGTATGCCGATATGGATCAGCCCGAAGAGGCTGTGGAGCAGTTCCCTGAAGCAAAGAGTCTTTATAAGGCCATCAAATTTCTTGACGTTGCCGGATTCTCTGCTAAAGATCTGCACACTCATAATGTCATGATCAGCAAACAATCAAGAGAAATGGTGATCGTTGATGTAGGCATGTTTGATTTACAACAAGCACAGCAGGTTGTATCAAAACAGTGGGTAAAGAGAAAACAAGCAGAGCCGTGGGATTTGGTTTTAGAGAACTTTAAACTCTTTTTGGGATAATATTATGAAACTTTTAATCGAAAATTTTAAAAAATTCTTAAACGAAGATGTTGATATCGAAGTTGGAGATGTTCATTGGCGTAATATTATAAGAGTGGCACCGACTAATTGGAAATACGCTGAGAATTTGGGCCATTTGCTTGGTATTAAAAACTTTGAACAAGAGTTTTTACTAAAACTTATTGAATATTGGGAAAAACAAGTTGACCCTGAAGATGCGGACCCTGACGATCCTGACCCCTACGGAGAATATAGCAATCTCTATTGGAATGGATGGGCAAATAGTGGTGCCGAAGGTAGACAAAACGTACAAAATATTTTTAATATGCTCATGAAAAACTATGGCGCGATCAATGTGTTACAGAATGATAGACAACTTAACTCCAATGAAAAATATTTGTTCCGAATATTTTGGGACTTCATGCGGGAAATGAGAGGCATGCTTGGACCAGAGGTAAAAAATTACCCAAAGCAATGGTCTGATAAAGACCCAAGTGGAAAGACCGTTTATTTTAGTTGGGAAGATATTCTAAAACGTCCTTGGTATATTTCATAGCAATAGGTAAACAAAATGAAACGATTACTAGAAAATTTTAAACGATATTTAGGCGAAGAAAAGAAGCAAACAAAGTGGATCGATCAACCCTTCGAAGGTCAAGAGTATATTAGTAGATTAACACGACTGATCAACGCTGGTCAAGTTTACCAAGCAATTGAATTAGTGGAGTCTTTAGGAAATTTAGACTTATTGGATCATACTCTTATTGTTTTCTCGAAAGCCTTGCAGCAAAAATGGGGCAATAGTGAATGGTGGGATGATGTTATCAATCCAATGGTAGAAGACAAAGAAAAATTTAAAAAAATTTATGACATAGTGTCAAGTCGCTACGATCACTGGAAAGGTATTGTTGAGGGAGATGATCCATATGGCAAATATGAACACCCGGATTTTGATGTGTATATGTGGTTCGATGATATCAAAGAAAGCCTTGACTTAGAAATCAAAATCCGCCGTTAATTTTATAAATTCTAAGTCCTTTTCCCGTTCCGAAGGATAGATAAGTATATAGGGAGGCCTTATGTATGTACTTTTTTATCCTTTGTTCGCTTTTTCTTAACCTCGCGTGTTTTAACAAGGATGTAGTAGATACAAACTATCCCTGGGATGACTGTTCGCAAAAAATGGGAGATCACGCTTGTGATTTCACCCTTCGTGATCAAGACGACCAAGCAGTCTCTTTATATGATTTCTACGGTCAACCAATTGTGTTAGACTTTAGTACGGGATGGTGCGGATTCTGCGGAATTGCCGCAGAGGAAGCACAGTCCGTTCAAGATAAATACTCGGCGTATAATTTAGCATACATCACCGTTATGATAGAAGATCATCGTGGTAAAACCCCCGATGTAGAATTTTGCGAATCCTGGGCTGAAGCCTTCGACATATATACCGCTCCAGTTTTGGCCGGGAACAATAACCTGCTTGACCCTGAAGCCGAAAGTGGATGGTCTGTCGTAGCTTACCCTTCTTTCTATTTTATCGACTCTGATATGGTTATCCAGGGTAACGTTTTAGGTTTTAATCCAGGCAAAATTGATGAGGTCATAAACACACTGTTCTGACTATATAATGCAGCGCCTTTGGCTGGAGACTTATCATGAAAATCACAAACGCCCTTTTACAAAAAATCATCAAAGAAGAAATCGAACAGATTGTCCAGGAAATCGAGGAATCTGACCTCGACGAAGGCGTCCTTGATCGCGCAATTGGACGGGCCAAAGGTGGATGGGAGCAAGCCAAGGCCGGGGTGAAAGGAGGTGCTCAAGCAGCAGCAGGAGCCGCTCTATCAAAAATCGGTGCCAAAAAAGCAGGGGCCGAACTTGCCAGTGCAGCAACAAAAACAAAAAGTAAAGCCGCTGTCATGGCACGGTCTAAAAAATTGGAGGCTGCAATAAAGCCTAAATTTGATGAAATGGTAAACGATCTTACACAATTAGGATTTAAAGTTGATAAAGAAGTAGCCATGCGCTTAATGCTACTCATGAGGGATAAGGCTGTTCAGTGAGATAATTGATGAGGTCATAAACACGTTGTTCTGACTATATATAATTCAGTGACTTATTTGAAAAGGGGAATATAACCATGAAAATCACAAATCAAAAATTAAAAGAGTTGATTAGAGAGGAAATTCAAAATCTTATTGGAGAATCCCTACTCTCAGAGGCTCCTTTGCGTATGAAAGGCGGACAGCCAATCGAAACTTATGAATTGCAAAAAGAAGTGGAGAGATTAGGCAAGGTGGTGGACGACAATAGAAAGCGGGCTGTTCGAAATGGGAGACGCCTAGACGCTCTAGAAAATAGATAATTTAAAAAAGTCTTGACAAAACCATAGTTTACGACCTATAATACTATTAGAGGTGTTTGTCAAGAGTGTATTTTTTATTTTTCGGGATGTTCGGAATGGTAATGGAGTTAATCTTCACTGCCTTCAGAGACCTTGTAAGGGGTCAAGGTGGCGTTTCTTTGCAAGGCCATACCTCACTATGGATGTTCCCTGTTTATGCCCTAGGATTGACGTATGGGCTCGACACAGTGGCTCATTTAATAACCAACGATTGGGTAAGATATTTGTCTTACCCTTTTCTTATTTGGGGGGTTGAGGTAACGATTGGCCTCTCAGCACTTAAATGGAATGTTCGGATTTGGGATTATAATTATCTTCCCCCTAAGTATCATTGGAGAGGTATTATAAGTTATGCTCATTTTCCTGTTTGGATATTCTTTGGGCTGTTGGTAGAAACCATGAAGATGGTTATGCCTATGTAATATGGAAGAAATACACTACAACATTGGCGATCTTGTTTATATATTAAACGATTCATACATATTTAGACAGGATAAGGCGTTTTTGGTGCGAGAAGGTATGTGTGCCCTGATCGTGGAGATCGTAATCGATGAGATGCCGCTCAAGTATTTCTCTGATGGGAGAGCGGAAAGATGGCTCGGCTCTGTAAGAATTCACGATGAATTTGGAAGAACAGGGTGGATTCATGCGGCAAATATTATTTTATTAGAAAATGCGGCATAATTAAGATAAGATGGAAAAAAAATTTCGAGTCGGGGACCTTGTAAAAATAAAAAATACTGGATTTTTTGGTCTTGAGCAGGGAGGCTTAGTTGGCCTGACGGGGGTTGTGGTTAAAATTTATGATGGGTGGGGAATATATGTCTCGGAGGTTGTACAGGTGTGCTTAGAAGACAAAAATGTTAGAGGATTTTATTCTTATGAATTGACTTTACTTGTAAGAGATGAGTAAAAATATATATACATATAATATGAGCAGCAATCTTAAAGTTGGGGATCTTGTTTTAAATACGAATACATTTCCATTAGCATTTTCAAACTTAAAAACGTTTATGGAACCAAATGAAACTGCCGTTGTTGTTGGGGTTGATGTTGGAAACTGGGTAAGACTTAGAACCGAATCTGGAGTAGTGGGCTGGTATTTAAATTTTTTTGGTTATCTGAGGATTTTATCAGACCCTGACTTGACAAGTCCACTCTATCAGGATATAATAATTAAAAAGGAGTGAACATGTTGAAAGTAGCAGTATTAGACACAGAGACTACCGGTTTAAATCCTGATGTACATGAAATGATCCAAATTGGAATCTTAGTATATAATGGGTTTGGAGGTGATCTTATAGAAGAAGTGAATTATAAAATTCAACCGCAAAATATCGAATCGGCTAGCGCCGAGGCCTTGGCTGTAAATGGGTATACTGAAGAAGGGTGGGAAGGCGGGTCCATGCTTGAAGACATCATTGAAGACATTAGATTAACGCTTAATACAGCAGATGTCTTAATTGGACACAATCTGATCTTTGATATAAATTTTGTGAATAAAGCCTTTGAAGATACAAGCATGGACCCGCCAAGGTGGGCTCCTTATTATGATACAAAGGCTATGGCGAAAGCATTACATGGAAGTAATAGTTGGCAGTCCAGTCTTGACCGCCTTTGCGAATCTTATAATGTAAATTTTGAAGGTCGAGCTCACACAGCGATTGTAGATTGCGAAAGAACTATGACAATTTGGCTCAAACTTGTTGATGATGCAAAAACAGATGGCAGAATGGGGTTGATAAAACTGTATACCAGCGAAAAGCCATATGATCCATTTGGGAGAAAGCGAGGTGCAAGACTTTAAACTTGGAGATTTGGTTGAAGCACTTAATGTTGTTGTAACCTACAGTACAGAATCTGAAGGCAATAAGTGGCCTTATGATTTATTTATAAATAAGGGATGTTTGGGTGTTATAGTAGAAGTGTCCAAGCATTGGTTTGTGGTGCAAACTTCAGATGGGGTATTTAAGTGTCAAAACGAAAGTCATTTCAGGATCTTATCGAGGAAACAAAGTTGATTGAGGACATTCACGTAGGTGATTTGGTCAGTTTGGATCTGCAATACAAAAAATATCATTATCCAAGAGGGTCAGCCCCTTTATACCAATGGTCTATTGGGCTCAGTGGGCATGTTACAAGAGGAATATTTAAAAGTAATTCAACCGCTGTGGTCCTGGACATTAGAGTTTATCTTGTGGAGGACAGGGTTAAACTTAGAAGTTATAAGTTGTTAGTTGACGATGGGACAGTTGGGTGGTTTTGTAGCGGCGGGGAGCACTTAAAGAAACAAAATTAAATTAACATTGGATTTTATACAAAAAAAATTTTTTACCCTTGTCTTTTGTTCTTTCGCGTTTATATTATACTTTAGAGGGCATGAACAATGAAGAAAAAAAAGAAAAATAAAACTAGAAATTGGTTAGCAGTTCATGCTTGGAACCGAAGAGGCGGCTTGCATGAAGACAAAAAGAAAAAGAAGTCAAAAAAAGCATGCCGTCAAAAAATTAATCGCTACGATGACTAGTTTTCCTTACTCAAAAGCACTTGATTCTCTAAAAATTAAAAGAAAAAAGAGAAAAATAATGAAAAAAAGGCGAACAAAATTAAAAAATTTTAAAGTTGGGTCCTTAATAGAGTATAAGCCTGTCACTGACTTTCATTTTGTGACGCCTTTGTATGGAGAAATCGGAATTGTAACAAAAATTATACCAAAAATTGGTAAAGATCCAATGAGAATCTATGTTGTCTTCAGTATGAGACCTGAACACGCAGATGATCTTATCTGGGACAAAGGAGTAGGTTGGTATAATCCGATTGATTTTGAAATAATCTCAAATTAAGGAGAAAAAGACCATGAAATTTATCTTTGATTACGTAAAAAAGTTAATTTATGGCCAAAATCCTTATAATTTTAAGACGGGGGACTTGATTTATATCTATCCGAATCAAAAATCCTCTCTGAGAACAAAAGCTATAATAAAAATATACGGAAGAAGGGGCTTTATTGTCTCTGATAATGCTGTTGGTACTATAAATTCTTCCGGAAATCCGTCGATTAAGTTGATTTCTCGCAATTTTATAAGAAAATTTTGTAGAGAAGAGAAAAAAATAAAGAAAAAAGTATGGATTGGAAGAATTCCTGTTGATGAATTTTCCTGGATTGTCAAAAATAGGCTTGACGAATAGTTAATTGTGATTATATTATAATAACAGGAGGGAAATTATGTCTAAAAAACAAAAAACACGAAGTACCAGCGCCTATCTTATCTATGGAAGAGACAAATGGCAGTGGTGTTTGATGGAAGACTCAACCTTAAACTGCATAGAGGTCTTAAGTCCTAGCTTTGATACATCACTTGATGCTAGAGAGTGGGCTAAAAAATTTATTAATCAAAAAAATGTTAAAATGAAGGCTGAATTTTCTAATTAATAAGAAGACGAGGACAGATCATATGCTTAATGATGACATTCTGACCAACTTTGGCCAAAAAATGCTTAAAAATAGGCAGGTCAAGGGTGAGATGGTTGTCATTAAGGGTGAAGGTGATGGTTTTTTCTACGATCCGATCAACAAATTCATGATTCGGGTCCAAAGGGGAAGAGATTATTGCCTTATTAAAGAAGATTACGATGAAAAAGGCAGAACTTTGCTATATGATTACACAAATAGCGTCTGTTTTTTAGTTTATAAGCAAGATTGCATCACCGTGGAGAAGAATTAATGCTTTTTAACTTCCATGAGAGTCCTTTAGCCGAATTATTGGTCTGGTTATGCATCAGTTGGTTCCTTTTGTGGTTTTTGGGGCATAATTTCGTATCAGTTACCCTATTAACCGTGCTTTGTTTCCAAATGACGATGAGATTTTATCGTTAAATCCTAATTTCTCCCTTGACTGCCTCCATATGGTGCTTATATTGTACTATATGGAGGTTTTTATGTCTAAAATCGAAGAATTTTACAAAATAGTTGAAAATTGGGCCTATAATAGGGGGTTTAAGGTCGTCGAAGAGCAAAATGGGACCAATTCCGTCTATATTAATTCGTTCCTTATTACAATAAACGCCTCACAAGGCCCAGAAAACCGCCTATTTAGCCTCCTACATGAGTGTGGGCACATACTCCTATGTCAGGACGAGAAACGCTATAAAGAGGCCTTTCCGGGCGTGTGGAATGGTATCCAAGACAAGAGGAAGTCGAGGAGTCGATTTTTTAGGGTTTCTTTGGTTGAAGAAGAGATGATGGCATGGAACGAAGGTCTCAATCTGGCAAAAAGCCTCGATATTGATATAAATGAAGATAAATGGAATAAACATAAGACAGATTGTCTATATACTTATCTAAGATGGGCAGTTATCACTGTTGGAATGGTACATGAGTGAAGAAAGACCGAAAATCTTCAACGAAAAATTAGCAGACCGGTATAATATTGGCGATTTAATAGAATTTATCGCTGGATTTAATCAATATAAAAATTACAATATTGACTACGCAGTAATTGTCGACAAATACGTTGGTTTGGACAATTCATTGTCTGCATTTAGAATTTGGTTTGACGTAAGTTGCAACGGGCGCATATATAAAAGAGTAGGGGTAAACAGAATACTTAAGTTAATAGCGTCAAACCATGGTGAAGAATAAAACGTTAGAAATCATCATTTTACTAAATGCATATGCGTTTTTAGTCCACATTTTAGTCGAATTTGAAATATCTGTTCTCTCCACGAACATCTGGCAACTATTTACTATAACGATATTAACAATAGTTGTTGGCACTATAGGGAGAATTATTTGAGCAATTGAGATACTCCGTTAAAACTGGCGATACGATCTATCATCATGTGATTATCCAAGAGGATGACATCGCCAGAGAATTGTTCCACCACACAGACCCGTTTAGCCAAGTTATTGAGGTTATTGAGTCTGATGGGTGGTTTTTACAATATAACGAGGAAGTACCGATACTGCTCAACCCTGGGCGTAAATATTATGTTCAACAATACAACTGGCATAGGATCATTAAAGGATTTGGGCCACTAATTATACGTGTTGAAAGAATTCAATGAAATATTTTTGATTTTAGAGGAATATTTGAGATGAAAGACCTTAAGAAACTGCTTGAAAAAATTGAAAAGACCAAAATGGTTATGGAACTAACCGAAATGACGATTTTGAGAGAAGGCGATGAGGTGATCACGCTAAAAATCCCAAAGTGGACAATAACCAAAGATTGGGGCGTTGCTGGTTCTGAAGTTCGCGAAATGATTAACACATGGGCGCGAAACCTTGAAGGTGGTACGCTTCAAGAAAAACTTAAGAATGCAGAAATTTTTCTTCGAAAGTCTCCTATGGATATCATTTATGGAACAGACGGCAAGAAACTCCTTTATGGAGAGGTTATTACAAAAATTATTTCTCATCTTATCTTTATTGAGCATTTTGCACAAATTCTAAATGATCAAGTGGGTTCGGTTGGGGGCTTCTTGATGGAGGCGTTCATGGCCGGACTTTCAGGACAGGAATCCGAAGTTATTGATATTGGTGGAATGAATGTCATTGATTTTGTTGAAAAAACAGACACGGGAGATGTAAAATATAGTTTAAAAACCATTCAGCGAACTTCAGCGATCACTGGCTCTAGAGATAATGTTGTAAGAGATTTACTGCGCTATGGACAGCCGCTAAAATATATGACTATTCTCAAAGAAGAAGCCCCTGGTGAAGAAGAATATTTTGAAGCTAAGATATTTGTGTTTAATGTGGGTATTAGAGAGAGGCAGACGCTGATTAAATTTATAGATGATCTCCAGAAGTACAAACGAAGTAAGGGGCAATATACAACGAAGGCACCCAAAGAGCGCAGAAAATACTATAAGAAAGTTGAAGACGATGCGGTTGATGTCTTGACCAAGGCTGCGGAAAACAGTTTTTGGCAAGAATTGGTGAACCAACCCCAACAGGCATTTGAAGAAATGTTTGGGTTGCAGAATTTTACAATTTATGGGGAGGAGTTAACCGCCGAAGATTTAGCATTCCCGGCAGGGGACAAGGTTACATCAAGCACAGGGCATGTCTGGGGGCAATACGGAGATTTACTGAATAATCAGACAAGTTTGAAGAAAAGATTTGATAAAAGTCCTGGTGAGTGGCGACAAGAAGGGGCAATAGAAAATTTTAAAGTTGAAAAAAACGAAAGAGGACTTTGGACTCTTTATTACGGACAGAAAGAAATTGCCGACCAATCTGCTCTGCAGTCATTTTATGTTAATCCAAAACTTAGATTATATAAAGCGAGCACGGCATATAAAGAGGCTTTAGATGCACAAATTGAGGGAGAATTTAAAAGATTTCAACAAGAGACCGCTGAAGCAAATGTTGACCTCGCGAAACTTGCACCGATAATGAACAAAGATCTTACATATACAAAAGGCGGAGTTAGCGTCACGGGCACCGCCAATATTCACATAGACATTGAAGAACTTTCAGGAAAAGACGGTATTTCAGTTATTACACTGATAGGAACTTCCAAGACTCCAGGAATGACAGGTAAAACGAAGAAGAAAAAGAAGGGGGAGCCAGCAAAGTATGTACCCTCCCGACTTGTACCAGGAGAGGACAATGGTTGGGGCGGAACAATGGTCGCTTCCTTTAGAACTCTACAAAAAGTGGATTTAGCAAAAAAAGCCCAAGAGTTTGCAGACGCACTGACTGACGTATATCAATCAAAAGTGGTCCAGATTTATAATGAAATATCTGTTTTGACGGATAATATTAATGGTTATTTTTTAAATCCAGTGAGATCTGAGGCTATGACTAGACTTAATGATGCTGAGGGTAATGTTTCGGCTCTGCAAGGTCATATTGAGGGCGAACGGGGTATGGAGCCCCATCTTACACCTATGCAAGAATCAAAGCGTGCTCCGCTAGACATCACCGAGAGCGAACTCAAGCAAATCATTAAAGAAGAAACCGTTGCCGAAATCTTTGGCTCTAGATGGAGAGCAAAAAAACAAAAAAGCGGAGCGACTCCCCAGGAGATTATTGATGGAATAAAAGTCAAAGATTCACTTGGCGCTAAAGACGGAAGAGGTGTAATTTTTCATCTTCATTATCTTCCTTCTGATCGAGAGTTTAAATTTAAAGTATCAAAATTTTGGAGAGGTTTTCCACAATTACAACGAGGATCTAGAGAAATATTGAAAGGCTGGGAAGGTTTAAGTAGGTATAGTGAAGCGATGGTGACAGTTATTGTTGCTTCAGAGATTGTTCAAGAATTGGTAAAAACTGGAGATGTTGCCGAGAATGAAAAAGTTAATTACCAAGACGAACTTTTTGATTTAATGATACAACTTCCAGGCTCTCACCCAATAAAATCAGCAATTGATGATGCACAATATGAAAGTTTCGTCCATGACGCATCATTAGGAAAAGATGGAACATTATAAAATTATGGAAATGACAATTGATATGAAAACAATGATCACCGCTGCAGGAATTATCGCTGTTCTTGGAGGATTTTATTATTCCACGCAATATCGCTTGGTTATGTTGGAAAACCAGATTAACGAAATTGGTCAAAAAATCGATATGCAGAGCGGCGAGTTAAATCAAATTCAAAAGCAATTAAAGGGAAAGAAAAAGAAATGAAACTTTTAATCGAAAATTTCAAAAAATTCTTATTAGAAAGAGTAGTAAGAAGCATGCATTATATAACCAACCCCAATCCTGATACGGGGGACGCTGAATGGACTGCTCCAAAAGAATTGACTGTAGCAGAAATAGCCAACGAATTAAACCTCCGCCCCGATGCTAAACACTTTGTCGCTGAAAGTGGTGGTGATTGGTCTGATCCAAAAGAAAACGCAGCAATTAATTATCTTATGACAGCTACGCCCGAAGACGCAGCAAAATATATAGAAAAACTCAATTTGGGTGCCGAAAGAAAATATGTTTTTATGAACTACAGTGACTACGGGCGGGGTGCCAGATCAAAGGAAGAGTTTGAGCAGGATAGGGCTGCAAAAAAGAAATGGAATTTGTTTGCCGATCACGACTTTTTTAATAATAAGGTTACAAAAATTCACTGGGTTGGTGGTTTTGCGGAGAAGGCTCAATGTGAGGGTATAACATTTTGTGTATTACCTAAATTAAAATTTTTGAAATTTGGAAGGCACAAAGATGAAATTTCAACAATTGGATATTATCAATCTGAACCAATATTAAAAACTTTATCTGATATTGGTTTTATTGTAGATGGTTATGTAACTATAGCAGCAGATCAAGACGCTGGCACTGAGTGGACAAGCAAGGCTACTCCTGAAGATATAGAAAGACATAAGGGTTCTGGTTTGCCAAAAAGACCATCAATTTCTATGTCAAAATTTTCTCCATTCGAAACCCCTATCGCAGAGGACGCATTTATGTATGGTGAAGAAGACTTTGTAGAACCTCCCGACAGCGAGACGGGTTACAATGAATTAATTGTCGATAATTGGACAATAGGTGGAATTGTTGTACATTTAGCAGGGGAATACTGGCAAAGCCAAGCCACATATAATAGTGGCGTTCCTGGAATGGCGGCGATACCAAAGCACGCAAGAACAGAAGAACTAAAAAGTATACTTTTCTTTGCCAAGAAAAAAGGCATTGAAGTTTTTGATACACAGTTAAATCCAATTACTGATGCTGAAGTTGCTTTGGCACCAACAGCACCCACCCCCCCGCCGAGACAGCACGAAAGCAATACAACACCAACTTCTGATGAAATGAATGAAATTAGAGAAGGAATGTCAAAATTTATGAAGGCATGGTTGAAGGGTTAGTTTGTGAAACTCTTACTTGAAAATTGGAAAAAATATCTAATGGAAAAAGACACCCGAACATCCTGCAAAGTTTTAATCAAGAAT